>VOFI01003777.1_pt1 | contig 38737 bp, 38 predicted proteins | sample 5384131 | NCBI WGS metagenome assembly VOFI01 (sample SAMN12384728, study PRJNA508395) | human gut metagenome | isolation source: healthy gut H | host: Homo sapiens | reverse complement strand
GGACGTACGATGATCAAATCATACCGCAGGCCAAACTCCTGAAAAGCCGGAACATCCTCCTTGAGAGCGATTCCCTCGAAGAAGGAATAAAAGGCCTCCTCCCGGTCATAATTTGGATTTCTTAAAACGCCTCTCATTTTTTCGGTTCCCTTGCCGGAGGTTCCTTGGCAGACAACCGCAGGAGGCAAAATCACCTCGCAAGTATTTTGGTCGAAACAAATGGGAAGCGGCAGATTTTCAATCTGCTTCCCAACGGTACATTCTTTCTGCGTCATTGGACTATCGATTCAGACAAGCCCGCCGCCGCGGCACCAAGCGCGCCGTGTGCTCAGCGGCAAAAAATTCAGCGTGCAGACTGTTTTCCTTTAAGATTTCCGCAAGATACCCTTTGATTTTCCGCTGATAGAACAGAAATCTCTGAAAGGTAGAGCCCTCCGCTAAAATTCCTATCGGTTCGTCTGGATTTTTTCCCCTTTCCCGTCTGAAGTATGACAGACGATAAATGTATGGCAACCAGCTTTGCCGCCCGGTCCAAAACAGCCTCTATCATCCGCAGAAGAATCTGCCGGTCCTGTTCCTCTCCACACAGCCCAGCCAGAGCACCCTCAGTTTTACAGGCAATAAATTTCTCCAAATCCTTCGTCGAAAGATCCTGGAGCTTTTCCACCCGCTCAGTGCAGGCGGGCGACAGCAGGCCTTCTTTGCCCGCTTCCTTGATTACAGTCAGTGCCAGTCCTCCCAAATAACGTCCGGAAACCCGTTTTTCAAAGGCGTACCTGCCAGGATCCTTCAGCGTACTGTCAAACAAAGCATCCGCTTTGCCGCCCGGAATCCGGTTGTAACGGCTGGCCTCCATATTGATCGCCATTTTTTCAGACGATGTGGAAGAAATTTTTGAAATATTTTTTGCCGATTCAAAATAAGCGGCGTTAATCCCTGTCCCCAGGATAAACCCTAAAATATCACTGCACTGATTTCCATACAGCATGGCACCCGCCAACAATACAGCAGTAGAGTCGTTCAGCAGAACAATTCTTTTTGCCGGGGTTCCCTGTTTTTCCAGAGCTCTTTGAAGCCCTTCGGCAATTTTCACGCCTTCCAGGCCCTGAATTTGGATTTGCTTTGCCATCTCTGCTACAATTCCATCTAAATCCGGTTGGATTTCAATTGTATAGGAGAAACAAAACCCGATCTGATCACTCTGTTTAAGATAAGGCGCAAGGTATTCCGCCAGCTTTTCAAAAAAAGCGCCGGCTGAAATCTCTTCCTCACTGCCCGGCATAGCCATAGACTGTATTTGTTCAACCAGAGGCGCTCCGCTTTGCGGAAAAGTAACCAAAGCGATTCTTAAGTTGGTTCCTCCCGCATCCAGCGCGACCACCGGTTTGTTTTTAGGCAATTCTTTCGGAACTCCCAGGTAAGAAGGCATCATTCTTAAAGAGCCTCTTCCCCGCAGCCCCCGGTTCATTTCCTCCCGATAACGGCTGGTCTCTTCCCGCCAGTCCCAGTTGTCCGAGAAAATGCCTTCCTTTTCCAGAAAACCGCACATGCGCTTCTCCATATCCGCTCCTGTCATTTCGCGTTGCGATAGGTCGCCACAAACACATCGAGTTTCCCTTCCAGAAGCAGACTGCCAATTCCTTGAGGCGCAAAAGGGTGTCACCCTTTTTACCGGAACCCCGCCAATGCTTTGCCCTGTCCCTCAACCACGGTGTAGAACGCAAACCGGTTCTGTTCATAGCTTCCTTCTTTTTCCACCTGAGACGAAGCAAGGTGTATAATCCCGGCTCATCCCAGTATCTGGTCACCATACATCCATTTTTCCAGAGCAGGCTCAAACCATACAAACCCCAGCGTATCATCTGGTATATTAACATTGTCATATACCTTTTGAGTATGCAGATCCCGGGGAGTGCCGGTCTTCGGGTTGATTCGGTCATAATCATATAAGCGGTAGGTACAGTCGGCATCACGGCTGATATTATACGTCAGCACATTTTTTGCCGATCGCGTGCAGGGTACCCGCCGGAATGTCGATAAACCAATCCTTTTTAGCAGGCAGATACTTTAATAACTTCTCGAAGTCCTTTTTCTCCGCCAGCTGGATAAATTCTTCCCGGGTTTTAGCATGATGTCCGAATTCTATGTATCCATCCTCCGGTGTATCCAAAATCACCCAGCACTCTGGCTTTCCTCTGGAATGGTCATGCTTCATCGCGTATTCGTCGCCGGGATGCAGCTGAACAGAAAGATCCGCCGCTGGATCTAAAATATTCACGCGGATCGGAAGTTCTTCTGTATCACAGCAAAACCATTCCGGCTTTTCATGGTACAACTGAGACAGCGTTATATCTTCTCCTACCACGGGACAATCCGCATGATTCGGAAGCGCTACTACGTTATAGGCCTCTCCAATCGGGTCTACCTCTGTAACATAGCCAAATTCCGTTCTGAGCCGATTGCCGCCCCACATCCGTTCCTCAAAAAATGGTGCGATACGATATAACTTTTTTTTCAATTTTTTCACTCCTTTTATTGCCTAAGCGATAATTAGTTCCATTTTTTCCGAATATTTTTTCTTCTGCTCTGGAGTGATGCCGGAATCTGTAATCATACAGGAAAAGCGGTTGAATTCCGCTACAGTATACATTCCCTCGTTATCCAATTTAGAGCTGTCGCATACTAGCACCGCTTTTTTCGCATTATCGATCATCATTTGCTTGATCTGAAGCTCACGGTAAGAACGGATGCTGGGACCGGTATTGTGAAAGCCGTCACAGCCGATAAAGGCGATGTCCGCCCGGACTGTAGAAAGGCTGTTGGCCGCCCAAGAGCCTACAAAAGATAAGCTTTTGCTTCTCAGTTCCCCACCGATCACTAAAAGCTGGTTGGAGGTGCCGGAAAGCACCTGAGCGGCTGACAAGGAATTTGTCACCACGACCAAACCGTTCTTTAGATTTAAAAGCTTAGCCACCTGCATATTTGTACTTCCCGAATCCACCATGACTACGCCGCCTTCCGGAATCAACCCAACCGCCTCTTCTGCGATCTTGGCTTTGCTTTCGATGTGCGTGTAAACCTTCATATCAAAGGGATTTTCCTGATAGGTGCTCGAAATGGTAGCGTCACCATGGCCTTTGTTGATAATATTTTTTGTTCCAGGTCCAGTAAATCCTTCCGAATAGTCTCTGTTGAAACCTGAAAACAATCCGATAAATCCCTGACGCTTATGTACCCCTGTTCCATAACCATCTGCGCAATTTGCTTTCTTCTTTCGCTGATTGGAAGCCTTGCCATCTTTATCCCTCCTGTCAATATTTCCAAAGTAATCGCAATTTAATTTTTTGCTTTTCCAAATCTTATCCATATAATAAACTTGTTTTTTTCTTGTTGTCAATAGATATTCGCAATTTTTTCAAAATATTTTTTATTGGTTTTATTTGGTTTTATTTGCATTAGCAATCTTAATTCATAAAATAAATTCGAACTGAGAGGCGCAGATCACAGACACCGTATAAAAATTTTAATGAGAATCCCAAGTCTTAAGAGAAAACTCACATTTTATTACCATTGAAACCAGTGATTGAATTTTTTATTAGGGCTGTTTCAAAAGACAATGCTTTTGGGCAGATAGCTCTTAGAAAGGCAATAATTAACGGATATCTTCGCTCGGTTGATGGATTGCCGATCGGCCAGGCCACGAAAACGTGGAAACCACATTAAATACCTATTCTCACTTGTGACCCCACAAACGGGCAAAAGTTGCTGGAAGATTAGAAGAGTTGGAAAAATTCTCTAGTTCTAAAACGATTCTAAAAAATTCGGACAATGAAAAAACGCCGCTTAATGTGGATACAGAATCCATAAAAAACGGCGAAAAATAATGGGGAATATGAGAAATAAAAAGCCTTTTAGGCTTGAGTGGGGAGAATCATTTTCTGCCAAACCTCTTCATATATTAAATCGGGAGAAAAGGTGACCTAGACCGACAATCGAAAATCATTTCTCTGCCGGTGTCTAAAAATGACAAAACCGCTTCCCTATCTTTATTAGGAAAGCGGTTTTTTGCTTTTTTGCTCTTTTGGGGTTGGACATCCACGGTGGGGCGATTTTGAAAAATCGGCCCTCAAAAGCCCGAAACCCGCATGAATACTGAAAAAAATCGGGTGACATCTATTTCGTCCTTCTTGGGAGGGAGTGACGAAATTGTTGTGCGCTAGTCTAATACCATTTGGGAGGAATTTAATAATCCAAAATCAAAAGATATCTTCAACAAAATGAGAATTCCAGGTTCAGAATAGATATATTCTATTGTTTTTACAACCCGTTTTTCTGTTTTTTACTTTTGGATGTGTTATTCCTATTAAAAGAAACAGACTTCAAAAAAAGGCTTGATTTCTAGGTTTATAGAATAGAAAAAGAGGCCGGAGTTGAGTTGTCTTATTTTTGAGTTCCAAAATTCCACTTCTGCTCATATTCTAATAAAGTAGACAGTACCAGAAGGAGGAAACTATATGCGTTCAGTATGGCTTCAAAGGCTGAGCAATCTTTTATGCGTAAAAAGCATTGTAACAATTATTTTAACCGTCGTATTCGCATATCTCTCGATTATAGGAAAACTTTCAGAACAAGATTTTCTCACAGTCTTTTCTGTTGTGATTGCGTTCTATTTCGGTACACAAAGTCAACGTCTAAATGAGAAAATAAATGAAAGTTCTAATTTAAGGGAATAAAAAATTTATCCGTTGCCTTATTTTTAGAAAATTCTGAAAAGGAGTCATCTCTGATATGGATTACTATAATAAATATACTTCTAACAGATATTGTCCCTGTTCTTCATCAGGAGAGAATTATGTGTTTGTTCAAGGAAATACTGGTCCTCAAGGGCCTCAGGGAAGCCCCCTGGACCGCAAGGGCCTCAAGGGCCCAGGGGAGAGAGAGGCCCGCAAGGACCTCAAGGACCTAAAGGAGAACAAGGGTGTCCTGGCCCAGCTGGTCCTCGTGGGATGGCCGGTATTCAAGGACCTCAAGGACCTCAAGGAGTTCGAGGTGATATGGGTCCCAAAGGAGACCAAGGTTTTATGGGTCCTCAGGGGATTCAGGGGAATCCTGGACCTATGGGCCCGAAAGGTGATACCGGTCCTGTGGGACCGAAAGGTGATACCGGTTCAGCAGGTCCAGCTGGACCTAAGGGTGACAAGGGGGAAAAAGGCGATCGTGGACCGCAGGGTGAACAGGGACCACAGGGAGAACAAGGACCGCAAGGTGTAACCGGACCCCAAGGTATGCAAGGAGATTCTGGCTGCCAAGGTCCACAAGGTGAGCAAGGCCCTATGGGTCCCGCTGGTGTAAAAGGTGATACAGGGCCTATTGGACCTCAAGGTCCGACTGGCGCTACCCCTACGGTGGAAATTGGTTCTGTTTCTTCTGGAAGCTCAGCTGCGGTAACTGCCAGCTCTACGGAAACCGGTGTCCTTCTGGATTTCGTCGTTCCTGTTGGTCCTGCCGGACCTCAAGGAGACCAAGGCGCCACTGGGCCTTCTGGTGTAAAAGGTGATACAGGGCCTATTGGACCTCAAGGTCCGACTGGCGCTATCCCTACGGTGGAAATTGGTTCTGTTTCTTCTGGAAGCTCAGTCGGTAACTGCCAGCTCTACGGAAACCGGTGTCCTTCTGGATTTCGTCGTTCCTGTTGGTCCTGCCGGACCTCAAGGAGACCAAGGTGCCACTGGGCCTTCTGGTGTAAAAGGTGATACAGGGCCTATTGGACCTCAAGGTCCGACTGGCGCTACCCCTACGGTGGAAATTGGTTCTGTTTCTTCTGGAAGCTCAGCGCGGTAACTGCCAGCTCTACGGAAACCGGTGTCCTTCTGGATTTCGTCGTTCCTGTTGGTCCTGCCGGACCTCAAGGAGACCAAGGTGCCACTGGGCCTTCTGGTGTAAAAGGTGATACAGGGCCTATTGGACCTCAAGGTCCGACTGGCGCTATCCCTACGGTGGAAATTGGTTCTGTTTCTTCTGGAAGCTCAGCTGCGGTAACTGCCAGCTCTACGGAAACCGGTGTCCTTCTGGATTTCGTCGTTCCTGTTGGTCCTGCCGGACCTCAAGGAGACCAAGGTGCCACTGGGCCTTCTGGTGTAAAAAGGTGATACAGGGCCCCAAGGAGCCTCAGGAGAAACTCCGAAAATCATCGAAGTGGAAAATACCAAAACGAAATATATTCTCAGTTTTACTACTTCCACTCAAAGCATTATCAGTCCGAATCTGAAATCTAATACAGAAACGTATAATGCGGATCTCTCCACAATAGGAAGTACATTACGCATCCCATTAGAAAATCTAACTTTGATTGCACAATCCACCACTGCTTCAAGTCTCAGGCTTTCTATTCAGCCCACCACTACTGGCACCTCTGTTTTGGCAGATATACGACGCGTCAGCATTTATGATAGTGCGATGGATGTCCAGACCAATAACAATTTTACGATTTCTGCAAATTTAGTACTAGATGACATTATATATACTCAATCACAGGAAATGCACTGGATACGGATTCGCCTTCAGGATCCTACCAGTAAATTGTGGTCTATGTGCGAGATACGAACCTTTGCTTCTCAAGGCGGCGCAAGAACCTCTATCTGTGTAGAGTGGTTTTATACGGGCGCATCATTTGTAGCCCCCTAAAAAGCATTATTATATATTAGTTTTAATTATTTTTTAGTGCTGGATGTAATATTGTCATTTCAGTAAAATTCTAAAGTAACTCTCAGAAAAAAGTTGAAGCGTCCTATAATTGAGTTCTAAATTTAAGCCTCTACTATAAAAGATCCCATCTATTATCCAATTTAGTTTGAAAAGAGCTTTAAATAATCAGAAACTAGAATTAATCTTCATTATAGAAAAAAGTAATAAATGAAAAGCGGCGTTCCCAACCTGAAAAGTCAGGTGGAAATTCCGCATTTACTTACAAAAAGCAGCTTATGGAAAGTAGTTGTACCAAGATAATTGTTTTCGAGTCAGCTTCTTCCAGAAGCTATTTCCCATGTTTTTAATAAACCAATATTAATTGTTAGTATCATTCCACCATTCTGAATTCAGATGACCTCTTCGTCCCCAAAAATCCCCAGGACATCGCCAAGTCCCCCAATTCCACTCCGTTAACCATCACATAAATGTCTCTAGGCCCGCAGAGAAGCAAAGGCGCCAGCATTTCTCTGTACCTGTTCTTTATTGCAGTGGCTGTGTCATTTCATATCCGCCTGCAAAACGGATTTGTATTTTCTCTTTGGACAGAACCGTAATCCTTTTCAATCATTCGATATACTAAGGCTTCGGAGTATTCTTCTAAGCTTAGATTTTCTGAGGAGAGCAGTTCCCGAGTCTTCCTGTACTTTCTAAGCATTGTTTGATATCATCCATACTGCTCCCATTGAGAAAGTTCTCAAAAATCATTCGGATAGTCTTGGCTTCTTCCGGATGAATTTCAGGCTGCCCATCTGCTCCTTTGCGATATCCAAGAAAAAATTGACATATCGAAAGGAAAAACGTCCCTGACGATAACCCATTCGGATTCCTTTCGTAATGTTACTTCTGATAGATTCGCTTTCCGCCTGGGCAAAGGCACTCAATCAGGTCAGAATCATCTCGCTGTTCATATCAGAGGCGTCTATTCCCTCTTTTTCAAAAATCACGGGAATTTCCCAGCTTTTCAAGAGCCTCACATGATGGATACAATCTAGTATGTTACGGGCGAACCGGGAAACCGATTTGGTTTGGTTTGCCAGCACATGTTCCACCTGGGCGTCGGTAACGGACAAGCCTGTCTCCCGGCGGACCTGTTCCTTCGCTTCATCGATACAGCGGATCATGCCTAGCTCCAGGCTTCGGCAGGTGGAGGCGTTGGGGATTCCATTGTCCAGCCGCATGAGGCCCACAGTCCAGCCACCTATGTCCATAAGGAGCACAGAGGGTTCTTCCTATATTAATTCCGGGTAAACAGCAATGGCGGAGCAGCTCTGTGGAAAAAGCCTGACGTCCTGAATGGCCACCTAATCGGAGGTTCCTTCAAGCCTGAAGCCTATCGACTGGGAAGGAAAAATTGCCGGGTTTTCATTGCGTAGTACCCATGATCGGCTCCAATGTTCCTGTTTTCCTCAGCCATTCGCTTGCTCTGTTAAAAACTTATTTTTCCGGTGGGAAAGCTTCCTGGTTTGCTCTTTTTTGGAGGTTGGACACCCACGGTGGGACAACTTTGAAAAATTGACTTAAATCCTTGGTTTTCAGTATAGAAAAATAGGCCGAAATCTGGATTGTCTCATTTTTGAACTCAAATTCAGCCCTCTATTGACCCTGAACCTTACAGGGGCTTTGTGAAACCGCAGTCTGGGAAAGATGTACAGCCATAAAAATCTCCGTTTACGCTTGCCCTTTTTACCAACAAACCCTTGCAGAATTCACATCTCATTGCGGGATCATCGGCCACCTTAATTTTCTTAAAATCATTCAAGTCGAGCAGTTCGGAAACCTCTTTCTGCACCTTTTTACTTACCATACGCTGCATTTGTTCCTTTAGTGGATTTGTGACTCAACAAATTTAAGCTGCCTTGCCAAACCAGGGTGTCATCAATCAGTATTACCTTTTCGTGCATATTTTTGCGAATCCGTACGATGACTCCTTCCCTTCGCAAATTATCGATCAAGTCTCGGGCCTTCTTTTGATAAAGCCTTACATGTTCGCTTACCGACCGAGTATAGACGATTACCTCTCCGCCTGCTTCGATGATTTTCTTAAATATAGGCAGTAAAACTTCAATTCGTCCTTCTCGGACAAAGGGACAGAAAATGATCACTCGCTTACTGGCATTTTTAAAATCCGGAATCACTTTGGCCCAGAAACTATTTTGATTATACTGCCCCAGTTCTTCAACTGGCACTCCTTCACTCAACCGCTTGATTTCATTTTTCTTCATCTGTAGTCTGGAAACCAATTCCCAACTCAGAAACGGATAACGTTACTCCATGTTGATGCAGAATATCCCGGAACGACGACACCAACCGTGATCTCTTTACCATCCTGTGTTTCATTCGCTAAATAGTCTTGCGCCATAGCCGCTGCCAGTGTTGCATGATACAAATTACACCGACTTTGCCCATTAGGCCCTCGATTCATCCATGGAGCGCCCTCTGAAGTATCCACTAAAAACAACGGCTGATCCTGCACCCACTGATCGGATAGAACCCTGGTCTTCGTATTGTCTCCGCTTTGCAAAATGTCTCCATAAAACAACTTGTTGGGGATTGCAGCAATGGCAGGGTTCATGCGGTATTGAATGCTCAACGGTTTCACGAATTCACTGCTTCTGGCTTTGCCCACCGAGTTCATTCCAATAATATCGAAAAAAGCTTCTATTGTGCCACTTTTTCAGCAATTCATTTTTACTTTGTGTGCCGATTGGAGGAAGCTGTAAAAAAATCTCCAATCAGGGTGCAGGATGAACTGACCAGGCCCATTGCGAAAAACATAGGCAGTAATGGAGCCATGCTGATCTCGTCGATGAACAGCGCGTCATATTGTTGTGCTTGCAAATCGGTAGACATATACGTCATCGACAGCGTCGCGCCGATTACTGCCGCCTCTTCGATCACCTGCTTGCGCACAGCAGCGATAAGCCGCTCCAACTCTCTGATTTGTTGTTCAATCGCATCTATCTTCTTGGCCAGCTCTCTGATTTCTTTTTCTAGGGTTGACTCGGTAAGCCCGACAGTCGAGAGTGCAGACTCGATTGCCGATACTTCGGATAGTATAATTTTCTCCAAATCGGCAATTTCCAAAGAAAGGGCAGGTTGCTTGCTTTGCAAAGCAATTTGATGGCATTTCGCCTTTCTTCACAAGAATTTTCAACTTTATAAATCTTTTGCCTGGCTGATAAAATTTTTCTGCTTTGTACGCCTGGTTTGAAACATTTTGGTTTCCAGCCGGGATAGTTCTGCTTTCTGAGATTGTAACGTCGTTTCATCTCGCCCAATCTCTGCCATATATTGCTTAAGTTCTTTCTCCTGCTGGTTGTATATTGTTTTTTTCTCTGACAAATTACTCTGCTTTTGCCTGCAGTCATCCCGCATAGCTTGTATTTTCAAAAAATCGGAAAGTTTGTCTTGCATCGGCAGCAATTTTAATTCAAGATCTTTTATTTGGCTGGCAAGCTCCTCTGATTTTGTCCGAATAACCTCATCCAAGGATAGCATCGGATACTTATCCAGTTGCGAAGCGCCCATTCGAACCAAATGGCCTTCTGTATAAACAGGCTCATCATGGAGAAGCTCCGCCAGTTCTTCCATTGCGCCATCTACCGCAGTATTTGCATGAGAAAGCAGCAGGACGCGACGCCCCCGCTTTATTTGTTCATTGATCGCTATCGCTATTGTATGCGTTTTCCCCGTACCCGGAGGGCCCCAAATGATGGTGTCACCCTGAAATGAATGTACTACAGCAGCTTTCTGATATTCGTTTACCCGACTATATCCCGCTAAGCCCGGTAAAGATTTCGTACCGGCTTGAAACCGGCCATTAAACAGCCGCGCCGCGATCGCATACCGCTGATCGGCGTTGTGCAGGTTCTCCTGAAAACATTGCAGAAGTTTCTCAGGCAGAGCGGTACGGTCGAGAAAGAGTTTTATTTCTTGGCTCAAAGATAGGGGGCGAAATGTTTTCAAAAGAACTTGACAGTTGTCGGATGAGACATATTCGCAATCGAATTGAGCAGAACTCGTTACTATTTTGTACACTACATTGTCCTGAGGAGAAAATGGCTGCTTAGTGTCAAATTGGTATATGTTGTACCCATTTTTGCTTTCAAAGAGTATACCATTCATCAAGATAATATTGTTATCTTTTGATTGTTTGAGTTCTTCAATCTCAGCTTTTAAGACTTCAATGAATTCCTGAACATAGCCTTTAGGAGTTATCGGATCTTTTTCTGTCATGGTTGGTCACCTTATGTCATTTAAAATGATATCGAAAGCACAAAAATTTAGTATATATATAATAATTTACTGTATTTTTACTGAATTTTCAATATCTAACAACAAAAGCTTATATAAAAACAAAAAACTGTTGTGATCGTGCAACAAATTCTTTGTTTTTAAGGGGAAGTATTAAAGGAAAAGATACTACTTAAAATAAGACACCAACCTTTGTTACTCCCATACTGGGCCTTATGTCGAACTTTGTTCGCAGATTTGCTCTTAATAAAAAGGCCAGAACTTCAACAAAACAAGTTATCATCCTCATTAGAATGAGAATTCCGGGTCCAGAATAAATACATTTGATTGTTTTTACAACCTATTTTTCTGTTTTTTTTGCTTTTCGATGTCCCATTTCTATAAAATGAGATAATCCTCGAAAAATGGCTTAAACACTGGGGTTTTGGCATAGAAAAAGAGGCCGGAATCTGGATTGTCTCACTTTTTGAGCTCCAAATTCCGGCCCCTGTTCACTTGGTGCGAGCGACGGGACTTGAACCCGTACGTCATAAACACACGCCCCTCAAACGTGCCTGTCTGCCAGTTCCAGCACGCTCGCATTTCAGTCAGCGACAATTATTATATCATTTTCGGTATACTCTGTCAATCATTTTCCAGAGTTAAATTAATTTTTTAACCACTTTCTGATACTCCTCATAGTTTACCAAACTATTTAAAACGGGCACCAGAGCTTTAGCCGTCAACCGTTCCGGAAGTCCTAATTCCCGTAGAAGTACCTGACGTTTTTTACTGCTGTCCGCACCTCCTGAAAAGCCATCCTCATACAAATCAAGCTTGGTAATCTTTCTTTTTTCTTCCGAACTTCCGGCTTCTTCTATAGCTGATGCGCCTGAGCGGCGGATCGACTCTAAAAAGAATTTCAGGATCGATTCCCTCCACTCCCAGCTTGCCTTCCTTAGATGGGTGAAGCTTTCTTTTTCCTTTCCATAAAGGTCTGGAATGTAAGCATGTCTGATTTTTTCCTTAGGGATACAGCTCTGGATATGGTGGATTAAAAATCCCGCGGAGTCGCTGTCCGTTAAAATCAACAGCCCCCTGGTGTCCGCCAGCCTGCGGAGCAGCTCGATCTTTTCCCTGTCGCTGAAAATCTGAAAGCCTCCAGTTTCGATAATCAGGCCGTCAATCAAAGAGCTTAGCTTAATTTTATCGTATTTCCCTTCAACAATTACCGCTTCCTTAATTTTTATCATCAGACCTTCTCCTCTCGAGCTAACAGCATCATTTTTCCAATTAGTTCTTCCAGCACAGTTCTAGGCTCCGACCTGCCGCTTTTCAAAGCCAGATCCGCCTGAGCCAACAAAAACAAGCTTTTTCTCAATTGGCTGATGGAAGCACGTTTGCAATCCCTTTCCGCATTGCGGATTAAAAAGTCTCTTCCTCTATAATCAAAGTCTTTGCTCAAAACGGAAGTCTTTTCTCCGCTTTCTAAAGCCGTTTTGGCCCGGTATAAATTCACATAGTTAGAGGATAAGACCGCGAGTACTGCCACCGGCTCCTCCTTTTTGATAAAAAAAGCAGGTCAAAGCTGCTGGTATGCTTTATCATAATTTCCAGCCATCAGCGCGCTGCCCAAAACAAAAACTGTAGTTTCCAGATTTTTGGTTACCAGCAGATCGATGTCATCCATGGTAATTTCCCGGCCCACTGCATAGGCGCACAGCTTTTCCAGCTCGCTGCTTAAGGTCAGGAGGTCATCTCCGCAAAGCTGAATGATTTTCCCCGCATTGATCTGGGTCAGGCCGCAGCCTCTCTTTTCCGCCCACTGCACCAGCTGCTTCTCTAAAGCGATCTCTCCTCTTTTTCCAATAGGACCACCGTTCCATTTTTTTCCGCTGCCGCAATAAACTTCTTCCATTTCGCGGATCTTTTTCGCATCGATTTCCAGAGTGGACTGGCTGATAATTAAAACCGTGGTTTCAGATAGTTCCTCTAAAAGTTGATATAACTTAGCAAGTTCTCCGGCATTCAGAGCTTCCACATTCAAATCCTTTACCAAAACGCATTTACGCTCAGCAAACAGCGGAAGCGCCTGAGCTGCATCCGCGATTTCATCGATCGAAGCCTTGCCGCCGTCAAAGGCTTGAAAATTAAAATCGCTGTAGCTTTTTCCAAGCACCTTATTCACAATAGCTTCGGTGTAATGGCTGATCAAATATTTTTCCTCGCCATAAAGAAAATACAGAGGGACGAATGCCTTTTCCTTAATTTGCTTCTTTAATTCAGACTCCTTTAGCTGCGCCATAGCTTCCTCCTAATATTCCGTGTCGATCGTAACGCCGGTTTCCGATACGGAAATCACTACATTTCCTTGCTTTGAGGTCACCAACTCATGAATTTTAATATTGGAAAGCGCCTCTTGGGCCTCTATCGCCTCTGCTTGATACATGGTGAGAATAGTGTAATCTCCCCGAAGGCCGTAAGCGTTTTCCGGAGTATCTCCAGCAATGCAGAAATTGCAGTCGCGGTCAGCTTCCGGCAAATCCGCAACATCGCCGCCCGCAGGACAAATTAAAAATTTCTCCTGCCCCACGGTAAAAGAAATCCAGCTTTCCGATTTATTAGCCAGAACGGAAATCACCAGATCCTCCCAAAGAACCGTTTGGTTCCTACTGGAAAAATAGTATACACCCGCACGGTTTTCCAGCGCCCTGCGAAGCTTATCCTGAGGCAGCTTTTGATCGGAGACTAATATGGTTTCCGGGTGATACTCCTCAATCAGGCGGCTGGCCCCGGAGGATGTCTTTTTATCCACCTGAGAAATCAAAAGATAATCCAAGCGGCCGATTCCGCGGCTCCGCAGATAGGCGTCGATCCGGGAATATGCGCCGTTTCCGCCTCCGGAGCAAAGCACTGCGGCCTGCTGATCCCGTATCAGAACTACAGAGCTTCCATTTCCAGTATTCAAAACCCCTATCTCCAAAGCTTCCTGTTCAAAGCCTGCGCCCAGAGCCGTGAAAACCAGCAGAAATGCGGTGGTGCAGGCCGTGAGCCGAAGACGAAATCCTTCCCAGCGGATCATCACAATCACCACAGACGCTGCGGCAAACACTATCAGCGATATCAGCAGCACCTCTTGGGTAACCGGAATAGAGGCCATCGGCAAGCTCGCCAGCCATGCGGCGCATTCCATCAGATAATTAGCGGCTATCCCGGCGCCCAGTCCGAAGGGCATAGCCAAAAAATTGATCACAGGAATGTAATAAAAGATTGAGGTAAGGAAGCCGCACAAAAGCATAATGTCCGCGGGAAACTCCATTAAAAGATTGGACAACGGCGCCACCAGCGATAACTCTCCAAAGGTAAGGGCTACAATAGGAGAAGTAAATACGGTTGCCGAAACAGTGGCCGCAATAGTGCTGTTGAGTCCGCGGAATAATCTTTTTAAAACACCAATCGATTCTGTCCAGCGATTCAGGCGGGCTTGAATCCTCCCTGAAAACAGAAGAATCCCTAAGGTTGCGGAAAATGACAAAAGCAGTCCGGTATCTCCTGCGGCGAAAGGATTTGGAACCGTCAGCACCAGCATGGCAAAGCCCAAGGAATTGATCGGATCCGCCTGCTTTCGGATACCGATCCCGAGCAGATACAGAATGGACATCACGCCGGATCTCACCACAGATGGGACAAAACCGGTAACCGCCATAAAACAGAACACGCCCACCGACGCGGCTAGCGCGGCTCCTCTCTTGGGTATTCCAAAATAGAGCAATGCCCAAAGCAAAAATTGTCCGATAATGGCCATATGCATTCCAGACACCGACAGCATATGGGAAACACCGGTAATCTGGAAATTATCCCGGACAGCTTCATCCAGACCGCTTTTGTCTCCCAGCAAAACACCGCACACTAAGCCAGATTGCCTGGGAGGAAGCAAAAGCTCTTAAGGCCTCGGTCATCCTTTCCCCGGACCTTTAGGGCATAATAATAAAAAAAGGATGGCTTTCTCCCGGAGTTACGGTATAAGGCTGATAGTCATAAATAAATCCGGTAAGATAAATATTTTTAGCCGCATAATAGTTTCTGGTATTCAGTCCTTCATCAGATCCCGTGGGTTTGGATAGATGCACCTTCGCCGTAAGCCGGTCATAGGCCTCCAACTCAATCGCGTTGGTGCTTGATACACGAATTTTCAGCCTTTGAGGGATGTCGCTTGACTTCACTGTGCCATCTTCCGGCATAACGGAATCAGTTTCGATCACATAATAAAACCGTCCGTAAGCTTCTCCGTTACCGTACCGGATACCGTCGCATCAGAATCGTCCAGGGCGGAAACCGGAGAGACATTTATCTGATACGCCCCAAAATAGGCGAAAAACGCGATTCCCGCCGTTAACACAAGCGCCGAAAGCCTTTTCGGTGTGCTTTTTTCTGCAAAACAGCAGGAGAGAAAGCAAAGCAGGCACGAAATTCCCAGTACCACGCTGGCATTCACACCTGCAAAAATGGCGGCCAAAAGCGCAATTAGATACGTAAATCCAATTGAAGCAAATGGCCGCTTCATAGTTCTTCCTCCTAAGACGGTTTTTATTGAAACCTATCCCCAGGCTGAGCCTGGACCCAATCCGCGTTTCCAGCCCCGTTTTTTCGCCAATGCGGCACCCGCGGCGAAACCAGGCGCTGTTTTTACCGCCTGTCCGTGTTGCTGAGCCTGGACCCAATCCGCGTTTCCAGCCCCGTTTTTTCGCCAATGCACCGGCGCCCGCGGCGAAGCCGGTGGCTGTCATGGATTCGTCTTATAAACAAATTACAGCAAATCAAAGGTTGTCTAACGACGGCAGCGGCAGGTGCCATCCGCCGCCTTGAACTGGATTATTTTTTTACAAATAGAGGCAGAGCATCCAGATAAACAATGTCATCACGCTCCTGGGCGTCGCCCTCCCGCCAGCACGGCGGCCATTCCCTAATATTGCCGCCCGCCTTTTCCACCAGGCTGCATCAGGGCGTTGAGAGATTCTCCCGTGCTGATGACATCGTCAACAATAAGAACCCGCTTTCCCTGAATCTTTTTTACTTCTTCATCAGAAAGATAAAAGCTTCTGCACGTTTTCGGTGGTAATAGATTTTACCGTTACCTCCAAGGGATTGGTCATATAAACCTTCAAGCCCTTTCTGGCTACACAGTAATTGCGGCGAGCCTTGCCGCGCCATTTCATAACAGAGCGGAATCCCCTTCGCTTCTGCGGTCACCAGCACGTCATGTTCCGGACATTTCTCCAAAAGCAGCTTCGCGGCCTTCTCTGTCACCTCGATATCACCGAACATAATAAACGCCGCAATATCAAGTGTTCATTTACCGGACACAAAGGCAGTTCCCGGTCACAGCCGGCAACTTTCATTTTATAATACTGTTTCATTATGTTTTCTCCTTTTCTCTCCCTAAACCAGAACCTCATTGCGCCGCCTCTTGCCTGCTGGCCTTTCAGAAAAAAGCGGCGCGACGGCAAACCGCAGCAAGTCCTCCCGCCAGTAAGCCGCATTCGCAATGCCCTATGAGATCACATGCTTTCTTCCTATTCCTAAGCGCTTCAATTCGAGCCGAAAAAGGAATTTTCATCAGATCCCGGTTCGGGCCAAAATGATAAACCAATGCGCTTTTAACCGGGAGGCCACTCCATGCTCCTGCCGCCCAGCAGATGAAAATGCAGATGCCGCACCGTTTGGCCGCCATCCTCGCCGCAGTTATTCACAATGCGGTAGCCTTTTTCCAATCCCAGTTCCTTGGCAAGCTTGGCCGCAGTAGCAAAGATGTGCCCAAGCAAAGGACCGTTTTCCTCTGTCAACTCGTTGGCAGAGGAGATGTGTTCCTTTGGAATGATCAGAATGTGTACCGGTGCCTGAGGATCCAAATCATAAAAGGCCAAAATCTGGTCATCCTCATAGGCCTTTTTCGACGGGATTTCCCCGGCAGCGATTTTGCAAAAAATACAATCCGCCATACTCATTCTCCTTACTTTATCAGATTTACAGACGCCTTACCGTACGTCTGCTTAGTTCACCCAGCGTAAGTATTCCCTATTTCCATAAAAGAACCCTTACCGCATAACCGTCATAACGGAAAGAGGGAGTTTCTTTCTTTGTGCTCTCAAGCCTCCGAAAAGCCTCGGAAAAAGCATTGCTCCAGAAACGTTCTTTGCAGAGGTTTCATCGTCCGGAGGCTTCCCTGTCCTTTTTTTTATCTTACGCTTCCTTTCTGCCCTGACAGATTTCGTCAGGCCCAAAGGAATTATTCCTTTACCATCTCTGACACAATAGTATTCACCGCCGCCAGCGCCTCGTCGATTTTCGTCAGATCCTTGGCGCCTGCCATTGCGAAATCCGGTTTGCCGCCGCCGTTGCCGCCGGCCACCTTAGCCGCCGCCCGGACAATATTTCCTGCATGGCATCCCTTCTGCTGGGCCTCTTTTTCCTGCTGTAGCCGAGAGGACCGCTTTGCCGTCGTTGATAGCGGCGAACACCGCTACGCTGTTAGGAGCATTCTCTCTCACGCGGTCGCTCATCGTTCGCAGAGCATCCGCTGTGGTTGAGGAAAAGGATCCGGTGATAATCTTTACCCCCCTTTACCATTTCAGCACTGTCGAACAGGCCGTCCACCTGCCAATTGGCAAGCCTGGCATTTGCCTTCTCCAGCTCTCTTCTCAGCTCCTTCTGTTCGCTCAGCATATGTTCGCAGGCTTCGGGAAGCTCTGCCGGATTATTAAGCTTCAACGCTGAGGAAGCGTCCTGTATCGTCTTTGCGTCTTCCGCCATATGCTGAAGCACGCCCCGTCCGGTAACGCCCTCGATTCTTCTGACGCCGGAGGCCACGGAGCTTTCAGAAATAATTTTGAACAGGCCGAGCCTCGCGGTATTGTTCACATGAGTGCCGCCGCAGAATTCCGTAGAGAATTCCCCGGCCTGTACTACCCGGACGATATCTCCGTATTTTTCACCGAACAGCGCCATAGCGCCCAGCTTTTTCGCTTCCTCAATGGGCATTTCCGTACTGGTAACCTGAACCGCGGAAAGAATCTCGTCGTTGACGATCTCCTCTACTCTGGCGGTCTCCTCCTTAGTCAAAGCGGAGAAATGGGTAAAGTCAAAACGCACCCGCTGACCGTCTACCAATTGTCCCGCCTGTTCCACGTGGGTGCCCAGCACCTTTCTCAACGCGGCCTGGAGCAAGTGGGCGGCGGTATGGTTTCTCATGATATTATACCGGCGGATGCCGTCTACCACGCACTCTACCTCTGAGCCGACGCTCAGTCCCTCCACGACCACATGGCAGTGATGGAGGAACACGCCGGAATGGTGCTTGGTGGTATCCAAAACAGCGAACCGCCCGGCGCCGTCGGTTAGAAAGCCAGTATCCCCCACCTGTCCGCCGCTTTCCGCATAGAAAGGCGTCCGGTCCAGAACCACCACTACGTCGTCGTTCATCTCAGCGGACTCAACGCGCTCTCCATCCCGGAGAATCGCCAGTATTCTGGCGGTATCCTTCAAAGTGGCGTAGCCGGTGAACTCTGTAGCGGGAATTCCATCCAGATCCACGGACTCGCTGAGCCAGGCGTCAGCGCCGGCGTTTTTCCTGGCGTTTCTGGCTCTGGTGCGCTGCTCGGACAGCAGACGCTGAAACTCGCTCTCATCCACGGTCATTCCCTTTTCTGCGATGATCTCTTTCGTCAAATCCAACGGAAAGCCGTAGGTATCGTTCAGCCGGAAGGCTTCGGCGCCGGATAAAATCTTCTTTTCGGAATTTTCAATCAGGGCGCCTAAAATCTGCAGCCCCTGGTCAATGGTCCGGTCAAAGTTTTCCTCCTCCACAGAGATCAGCTTTTTGATGAAATCCCGCTTCTCCACCAGCTCGGGATAAGCGCTTTGATTCTCGTTGATCACCGTATCGCAGACCTCCGCCAGGAAGGGGCGGCGGATCCCCAGCAGGCGGCCGTGGCGGGCGGCCCTTCTCAGCAAGCGGCGGAGCACATAGCCCCGGCCCTCATTGGAGGGCATTACACCGTCGCCGATCATAAAGGTAGTGCTGCGGATATGGTCTGTGACCACCCGGAGGGAAATATCGGTTTTGGGGTCCGCTCCATATTCCACCCCAGCGATTTTCGAAATGTGCTTCATGATATTCTGCACCGTATCGACCAGGAACAGGTTATCCACACCTTGCATAATGCAGGCCAGGCGTTCCAGCCCCATACCGGTATCGATGTTTTTATGCTCCAGGGGCGTATAGTTTCCCTGGCCGTCGTTATCAAACTGGGAGAAAACCAGGTTCCAAAATTCCACGTACCGGTCGCAGTCGCATCCCACCCCGCAGGTCGGAGAACCGCATCCATATTCCTCACCCCGGTCAAAATAAAGCTCGGAGCAAGGGCCGCAGGGGCCGGTGCCATGCTCCCAGAAATTATCTTCTTTTCCCAGCCGGACAATACGGCTGGGATCCACCCCGACCTCCTTGGTCCAAATGTCGAAAGCCTCGTCGTCATCCTGGTAAATGGAAACCCAAATCCGCTCAACAGGCGCTCCAGCACCTTAGTGCAGAACTCCCAAGCCCAAGCGGTAGCCTCATGCTTAAAATAATCTCCAAAAGAGAAATTCCCCAGCATTTCAAAATAAGTACCATGGCGGGCGGTAATGCCTACCCGCTCAATATCCGGGGTGCGGATGCATTTCTGACACGTGGTAACCCGGTTTCTCGGCGGAGTCACCTCCCCGGTAAAATACTTCTTCATCGGCGCCATACCGGAGTTAATCAGCAGCAGGCTCTTGTCTCCATTTGGCACCAGGGAAAAACTGGGCAGCCGAAGATGGCCCTTTGACTCAAAGAATTGGAGATATTTCTCCCGCAATTCGTTTAATCCTGTCCATTTCATACTTTTTTCACACTTCCTAACAAAAATAAGATTCCACCGCCACAATGGGACGGAGGAATCCGTGGTATTCCACCCAAATTGCGCGTCAAAGCGCGCCGCTTAAGCCTTCGATAACGGGAAAGGCCCGCCGGCTTTCCTCAAGCCGGAATTTTCCGCGGCCTCTTGGGCGATTTCCTGGATCTCCTTGTCAGGGTGAGGACCACGCCTTTATTTTGAAGCTCCGAGGTATCGTCAATGGTTCTTTCCATACCGGCAATGGCTTGGTTTAACGCATCCACCTGGTAAACCGCGGACAGCTGTCCGCCATCCGCTAAATAGCCGTTATATGCTTTTTCAATGCCGTCCACGCCGTTTCCGTCCCCGTCTAAGTAGCCGATCACATGGACTGCGTCCTGATCCTCCTGATACCTTTCGTTTACCCAGAAAATATCCTCAGAATCTAAAGGAGAGGATAGCTTGGTCAACTCTCCTAAGCCGGTCAGCGCTTGTAAATTGGTATCGTATATCGTTCCGCGAAAGGAGGCGATGGTGCAGCGATAGGTTCCCTGCTGAGCTGCCGCGGCGAGGATTCCCTCATCGCCGATAATCCGGTACACGCTGCCCATAATCCCAATGATTCCCGCCATTAAAATGCAAAACAAGCCGATTGTTCTGCGTTCAAACCGTTTTCTCATAGTCAAGCCTCCCATCTGGGCTTATTCTTGGCTGAAAACGCAAAATACAAAGAGGACGGCCGTCACTCTTGTATTTTTCAGTATTTTATCAGTGAAAACAGAATTCGGAAATCAAAAGTGCAAATACCGGAACAGCGGGCGGATCCTTTACCTTACAAGCCGCAAAACGCTTCTGTCCTGCGCCATAAGCTTTTCCGACGGGGCCGGGGCGCATCAAAACGTTCTGATTCCGATTGGGAAAGCATAACCGTATCACAAAAAAGCCCGCGGTATCGGATAAAAATAAAATTGGTCCGGCGCTTACCGTTTCCGGCGCAGCAGCGCACCCGGGGCCATCGGCTTTTCCAGCGGGATATATAAGGTTTCCATTGGGTGGGGGGCGCTTTCCGCCGGCTCTCCGTCGTGGTTGAAAAGCTCCTTCACCACGATTTCATAGGGGACTCTGCCCGGCTCCAAAACATTGAGGGTTTCCCCCTTAAAAAGCGGTTTCTCTGAGAGCACACCGCGGTACGGCTTTCGTAACCGTCGCATACCGCCGCTACCCCAGCCCCGGACATAGCCGCCGTTATCATATACCTGGCCAGGCTCGTTTCCAAAGAAAAAGCCGGTGCAGTATTCCCGGTGGCTCACCTTCTCCATTTCCTCTAAAACCCACTGGGGCAGAACGAATTGTTCCGGATTTTTCTCGTATAAATCCAGGGCCTGCCGATACGCGTTTGTGACCACCGCCACGTAATAGGCGGATTTCGCCCGGCCCTCAATTTTAAGGCTGGTAACCCCCGCCCCAGCCAATTCCGGAATATGCTCGACCATGCACAAATCCCGGGAATTGAAAAAATACGCTCCGGAATCATCCTCCAGCACAGGAAAATACTCTCCCGGACGGCTTTCCTCCATCAGATGGTACTTCCAGCGGCAAGGCTGGGCGCAGTCGCCCCGGTTGGCATCCCGTCCGGTCAAATAATTGGACAACAGGCATCTGCCGGAAAAGCTGACGCACATGGAGCCGTGGACAAAAGCCTCCAGCTCCAGCTTAGGGTCGGTTTTCGCCCGGATTTCAGCGATTTCCTCCAGCGAAAGCTCCCTCGCCAGCACCACCCGGGAAGCGCCCAGGTCATAAAAAGCCCTGGCAGACTGGTAATTGACGATTCCCGCCTGGGTGGAAATGTGAACCTCTGTACGGGGCGCATACCGTTTAGCCAGCGCCAGCACTCCAAGATCGGTGACGATCAAGCCGTCCGCGCCGGCATCCTCTACAGCCTCTAAAAAGCCGGGCAGCCTTTCGATTTCCCCGTTTCTCGGCAGGGTGTTGCAGGTAACATACACCTTAGCACCCTTTTCATGGGCAAAAAGGCAAGCCTTTTTGAGCTCCTCATTGGAGAAGTTCGCCGGGCCTGCCCGCATACCAAATTCCCGCCCGGCCAGATACACCGCGCCGGCGCCGAACCGGAGGGCGGAATCCAGCCGCTCCGGATCTCCGGCCGGGGACAATAACTCTAATTTTTGCTCTTTTCGTTCCATCTGCCGTCAGCCTTCCGCGTTGGGATCGATCAGACCCGCTTTAACCTGATTCTCATAATGGCCTTCCGCCGTATAGGCATAGTAAGGCGTGCCGTCGGCGGTGTGGCAGAAATACAGGTAGTTTTCGGTGGTATCCGGATTCAGCACCGCGTTGATGGCCATCATGCCGGGATTATCGATCGCTCCCGGCGGGAGGCCTACAATCTCGTAGGTGTTATAGCGGCTCTCAAAGCCCTCCGGCGCCTCCTCCCTGCTGGAATAGGGGTAATACACCGTGGGATCGGAGCCGAGCTGGCTGACGCCCTCGTTCATATTGGGATCCAGGCGGTTGCGGAATATATGAGCGATGACCCGCATGTCATCCTCGTTGGCTCCCTCGGCCTGCACCATAGACGCCAGAGTGACCAGCTGATCCACGGTAAACCCGTTCTGCTGGGCCAGATCCGCCACGCTGATTTCGGTGTCATCCTCCTGCTCGATAGTGGGCTCCATGATTTTTAACTCAAAATTGTACAGGCATTTCCTAATCACCGTCTCCGGATCGCTGTCCTGATAGAAATCATAGGTGTCCGGGAACAGATAGCCCTCCAGCCGGTAGTATCTCTCATCGCTGTTGGTGATCTGGGAAAGGAAGGTATAGTCCTCGTCAAATTCAGTGGAATTGCACTTCTCCAGAAATTCCTCCTTGCCGCAGACGCCGCTTTCCTCCAGGGTGTCTCCGAAATCCTCCAGGTTCATGCCCTCCAGGAACGTAACCGTTACCACGTCGGTGCGGTTGGACTGGGTCTGCAAATAAGTGACGATGGCCTCGTAATCCAGGTTTGTCTGCATATCGGTATAATCGCCCTTGGTAAAGGTGGTATCCGGCTTAGTGATCTTCATATACAGCTTGAAGAACTGGGCCGAATTGATCACACCCGCTTCTTCCAAGATATCCGCTACCGTGTCGATATCCGCGTCGGCCGGAATGCTGACCTCCGCGGTGCCCTCTGTCCGGTTAACCGCCAGAAGGTCGTTGGCCCCAATCATTATGTATTGGGCCAGCACTACAGACACCAATACGATCATGACCAGCCAAACCATTTTAAAAAGGCGCCGTTTTTCTTAGATTTTTTCTTTCTCCGTTTTTTCTCCGCCTTCACTTGGGCTTTCTCCCTACTGATTTCCTCCTGGGTCCTGGTCCGGGAATTCTGTTCCCTCGCCTCGGCCACCGGATTCTTCCTTTGCTCGTATGCTTCTCTTTCGCTGAAGCTGTTCAGCACGTCCCCTTCCTCCAAGGGCTCGGCGGAATCGCTGTAGGAAGACGCGTCGGTATAATCCGGCGCCGGACTTTCTCCCGTTTCGTCATAGCCGCCGAAAGCGCCCTGATGGGGGTAAGAGCCATTATCCCCGCTTCCCAAGCCCAGAAGCTCATTCAAATCCGGGTCGTTAGGATAAGGTCTTTTATCATCGTTCATGGCTACCTCCGTTTTCCGCTCCCCGTGTATAGGTTCTGCGGATATATTTCTCTGTAATCAGCAACTGAATCTGCCTGTCATACCGGCCGTGGGGAAGTCTCCACTGGGTGCAGGCTGTATAGCAAATTCCCACTGTTACCCCGCGAAACGCGGATAAAAAGCGGTCATAATACCCTTTTCCATAGCCTAAACGGTAGCCCTCCGCGTCAAAGCACAGCCCTGGGACAATACACAGCCCCCGGCTGTAATCTGTGACCAGACGGCATCTCTCCGGCACCGGCTCCAGCACGCCGAAAGCGCCCGGAGCCAGGTCATCCATAGACGTAATAAAATAAAACTCCATTTGGGTGGTTTCCGGAATGCATTTGGGAACCGCCACCCTTTTTCGGTTTGCCCAGGCCGCCCGCACCAGGCCGAAGGTATCCACCTCGATCGGCTTGGACAGATAGGTGAAAATCACGTCGTTTTCTCCATACTGGCGCAGTGCCAGCGAGCCTGGTCTGGATCTCGGCATCCATCGCCCGTGCTTTTCTGGGTCCAGATTCTTCCGGATCCGCTTATATTTTTGCCGAAGCTCTGTTTTCAGCAAACGAATATCCCTTATTGGCATTGCATCGCCATCCTAATCTTACTGGATTCCACCTGGCCGCAAAGCCGGGCCACGATCTCCAGCGCGAAATCCACCGCCACGCCAGGCCCCTTTCCGGTAATCATTTTTCCGTCGGTCACTACGCTCAGGTCGGTCTCCACAGCCCCCGTCAGCTCGTTTTCAAAGCCCGGAAAACAGGTGACCTCTCTGCCCGCGGCCAGCCCCATATGGCCTAAAATAGAAGGCGCCGCGCAGATAGCGCAGATATATAAATCATTTTCACAGCAATAGCGGATGCAGGTTCTCACAATCGGCGATTTTTCCAGATTCAGGGTTCCGGGCATCCCGCCGGGAAGCACAACCGCCTCCAGCTCGTCGGTAGAAACCTCCTTTTCCTCCATATCCGCTTTGACGCAGATCCCGTGGGCACCGGTGATTTCCTTTCCGCCCACGCCGACGGTTTTCACAGGCAGCTCCGCTCTTCTCAGTACGTCTACCACAGCCAGCGCCTCGATTTCCTCAAAGCCCTGAGCCAAAAACACAGCGATCATAGCAGTTACCTCCTATTACAGTAATGATTGGTTGGAAGCCCGGCAGCCGGCTTGATTTTTCCGTCTTATCGCTTGCAAGCTTCTGCCTTTTCTGAAATTGATACGTTTTTGGATTCCGCGGGAAATACTCCAAGCCGCAGGAACCGCCCGTCTTTCTCCTTACGGCAATCAGGCCGCGGACAAAAGCGGGAATTTTTCAGATTCCAAAGGTTCTCAACCCGGTTATTTTCCCCCTATTTATCGAAAAAAGCCTTGTTTCTGTTTTTCAAGCATATTTCAAAAAGCTTCCAGCGGCAAACGCCTGTTACAGCTTCTGGGAAACGATTTCCCGGATATCTCTTTGAATATCCTCGATCTTCCGCGGCGCTCCCTCCTGAGAGCAGGACACCGTATGCCATCCCATCGCCTCCGCCGCGTAGGGCGGTCCGGCGGCATCGGGTTAAAAATTCCACATTGCTTTCGTGCAGATCTTTTTTTTTCTCTCGTCGCCAGCGTAACGGCCGCTCAGCAGCCTTTGGGAGATCTCCGTGGGCATATCCAAAAACAGCACCAAATCCGGCCGGGGAAGCTGTAATTTTCCATATTCATAGTCTTGTAACCAAGCTAGATATTTATTCCAATCCTCCGGGGGTGTTTTTTCCATCTGATACACCGCGTTGGAAGTGGTGTACCGATCCGCCACGATGGTGGCTCCGGAAAGATAATCCTTTCTCCAAAACCGCAAAAAGCTGGCGTAGCGGTCCACCGCGTAAAAGGACGAGGCGGCGTAGGCGTTCACATCGCCGGGATTCGAGCCGAATTCCTTATTCAGATACATTTTCACCAAAGCGGATGAAGGCTCCCGGTAATCCGGGAACTCGATGTGCCTTACCCTGCGGCCCCGGCTTTCCAGATATTGGCACAGCAGTCCGGTCTGGGTAGCCTTTCCCGAGCCGTCCAGGCCCTCCATCACGATCAGCTTACCCCTTGCCATGGCACTGCTCCCTCATGGCCGCGAACCGCTCCCGGACCTCCCGCATTTTTCCGCAGGACATTTTCCCCTCGGAGCACGCCCCTCTTACGCAGGACGGTCCCGCGTTCTGGAATAGCTTTGGCGCCGCGGCGTAAACCAGCCGATACATCTGATCCGCCACATCCCGGATTTCCCACTGGGCCCGGTTGCAGCACCGCAGGGTGAAAAAGTTCATCAGGCTTCGAGCGTTCATCGTGCAGATCATTTTGGTGTTGCAGGCGTTGGGCAGAACAAACCGGGCGTCCTCAATGGCCTTCTTTTCCGCCAGGCGGTTCGCTTCCTTTTCCGGCCTGCCTTCCGCCAAAAAGTTTTTTATGTTTTTCTTTTTAAAATCGCCGTAAGGCTGTCGTAATGGGCTTGGTCCTCCTCCATCGCCCGGATATATTCCTCCCGGGCCTCCGGGACGCTCTCGATCTCCGGGGGCAGAACGTATTCAAACATATTTTCCTTGACATAGCGCTGGCTTTGTACGCTGAAGGAGGCCATGCGGTGGCGGGTCACCTGAGCCAGAAAGGAGCGGGACACCCCCTCGATGCCAAAGGTAAAGCTTGCGTGCTCAATAGGGCTCTCGTGTCCGATCTCCGACAGCATTTCCACAAAGGAGGCGGTTTTTTCCGGCGTAAGCCCTTCATAGATTTTATCGATTTCCGCCGCGGAATAACACAGCTTTGCCGCCGCCGCGATGGTTTGCTCCGGCATCGGCGTATGAGTCAGAAGCGTAACCTTTGCCAAAAAAAATCCCTCCCAAAATTGCATTAACAGAGTTATTATAGCAAATCTTTCGCCCAGATTCAACCAAAAGGGCGTTTCCATGCCTTGATTTTACATTTTGTCCATAAGCGGCCTTAGATATTCCGCCACTCCGTCCTCTGTGTTGGAGCCGATGATTTGACCCGCCGCGGCCTTGGCTTCCGGCGAGGCGTTTCCGACGGCGCAGCCTACGTCCGCCGCCGCCAGCATATCCACATCGTTGCCGTTGTCGCCAAAGGCGACCACCGGCCGGCCCCCCAGCATTTCCTTCAGGCGCAGCACCGCCAGGCTTTTGCTGGCCTGGCTGCTGAACACCTCTAAAAAATACACTATCCTCATAATTATCGTGGTAAAAGCCGCCTTGAGCCCCGGGATCTGTTGTATTTTTCGATACAAAGGCTCCACGACCGTCCTTTTGTCCATCATGGTAAAGTAAATCGGGACATCCTTTGGGGACAAAACCAGTTCTCTTTGCTCAAAGCGCTTGTAGGCTTTGCCCTTCCGTTCCTGGCAGAACCGTTCCTCCGCCGGATGACCGAACCGCTCATAGGAAACACAGATTTCATCATCCTCGAGAGTATAGAGAAAGGGCATCCGCCCGGCCTGCCGGTAAACCGCAAGCGCCTTAGACGCGGCCTCATAAGACATCGGCGCGGCCGGCGAACCGCCTCTTCCTGAAGTCGTAAAAGCACCGCCCCATTTAACAGGATGCCCGGAAGCTCCAGCTTTAAATTGGAGAGAACCTCGCAGGCGGTAGCCGGCGACCGGGCGGTGGCTACGGTAAAAAGCAGCCCCTTTTGAATCAGATGATTTAAAATATCCGCGGATGCCTTACTGATTTCCTTTTCCGGCGTCAGCAGGGTGCCGTCCAGATCTGATACATATAACGTTTTCATAACAGCAGCTCCTTAAAAAAGGCCGGCGGAGCAGAAAGCCTCTGCCGCCGGCCCTGTTTTTATGTAAACAAGCAGGTTTCTCAATGAACGGTTCGAAATTTCAAATTAGAAAATATTGCCGCAGGCCCAGGAACTCTCCCGGCGCAAAAGCATTCCGGCCGCCGCAGGCCTTCAGCCATTGCGTCGGCCGGAAGCTTCCGCTTCTGTTTTCCAGGGAAAGCACGGGAAGAGCAAGAGGGTTCCCGGCTGTCTTTAGAATCCGGCTTAAAAAATTCTTATAAAGGCAAATGACCTCCTGTAAGGGGAGGGGGCGTCACGAGGGAACGGGCTGTGCAGTATGAGGCCGGGACGCATACGAATCCGGCGCCCCTCCCAGCAAAAGCCTTCTGCCTAAAGCTTCCGGGTTTTGGAGGGCGTTTCATCCCCGTCGCAGAAGCAGCCCCGATCCGACTGGAAGGAGATCACATAGATCCCGCGCCGGAATCCCGAGCGCCTCCGGCCACCTTGGGACACCGCAGAGTCATCGCTCCCTTTTCACAGACCTCCCAGCAATAGGCGGTTCGGTTACAGCAGCGCCCTTTTCCTGGAACCAAGCGCAGGCGGCATTGTTGGCGCAGTGCTTGATCCCCTCGTCCTCCGCCCATTCCATGCAGACGCCTCCGGCGGCGTGGTAGTCCCCATTGGAAATCAGGATATGGGATTTTAAAATATCCTTGAACAAATGGGACCAGCTGCTGGCGGTGCCATGGTGGGGCGCTTTAAAAATATAATAAGCGTCGTAAAGCTCCTCCGCGATTTGATCAAAGGTTTCCGGAGTCGCGTCGCCGGTCATGATGATATCATCCAGGCTGGCCTCCCGGGTTCTGTGATTTTGAAACACAATGCTGGCCGTATTTTGAGCGTTGGCGTATTCCTCCCGCACGGCCGGGCGGCTTAAAATTTCGATGATATTCTGAGCCGCCGGAATCAACTGCAGGCTGGGCGCCATGGCCTCTATTTTATCCAGCGCCTTTTGCAGCTGGGAAAGAGATTCCTCCATATCCCCCAGATACCCCCGGTTCTGGGGCGACGTCAGCTGGCACAGCCGCAGGTACTCGCCGCAGAATTCGTTTTTCAAAGCCAGAAATTCCGGCGCTCCTCTGCCTAAAAGGGCGAGGAAAGGCATACGTCGAGCTCCTCCACGATCTCGGTAAGCGCGGGGAAAACGGATAGCCTCCCGCGGCGGGCCACAAAACATCATAGGCGACTCCCTCAAAGTCAAATTGAGACCCTCTGCTTAAGGAATACACATTGCCGATTCCCAGAGCATAATGAAGGCGTTCAAAAATCCGCAGGGCGCTGACGCTCATCTGGGAATACTCGCTCTGCCGGCCTAAAAAGCAAATACATAAAGGGCAAACTCAATAAGCAGCGCCCTTCCCTCCCGATTGACAGAGGCCGCCGGCACAAACACCCGGTGAAAAAAGCCGTGATCCCGCTTCAGCAAATAGCGCAGGCCGCTCATATGATCCCGGTGAAAATGCGTCAGCAGGAAGGAACGCTCCTTGGCGTCGAAATAACGTGGGACGATATTGTTTTCCACATAATCCGTGACCTCCATATCCGATTCCCGGATTTTTACATTCATGGAGCCGCAGTCCACCATCAGGATATTTCCCTCCAGGCTTCCCAATACGGTACATTCTCCAAATTCCTGGTTGTGCATTTCCAGCCAATCCAACACGCTCACTTCCTTATTCTTTGGAATTTTACAAAACCCGCCTGGTGAAAACAGGCGTCTCAGCATTTTTCAGGCTGTAAAGCAGTTTCTTCGTCTTACGTCAAGAATCCACTCTATACCGTTTCAAAACAGCGCCGGTTCAGCCGAGAAGCCCGGCTTTCCAAGCTATAAACGGCATCAAAGCGGCATCATAGGAAAGGGCAGGCTTCCGCCCGCCCTTTCGGCTTATTGATACCAATATTCAATCCCGTTTTCAAAAGCAAGATGCCTAAGGCCTGTAAATCCGGCCGGCTCCATAAAGAATTTTCCTTCGATAATGGTACCGTCATTTTGATACAGCACACCCCGGCCGGCAGGAGCCCCATTGATAAACTCTCCGGTATACCTATGGTCGCCCCGCAGAATGGTCCCCGGCCGTTCGGAAGGCCATTTTTCAGGACGCCGGTGTAAATTCCGCCGCAAACCGACAGTTCGATTCCATATTCCGGGCCCTTGCGGTAAGCCTCGTAAGCCGGATTTTCCGGATTCTCCGGCAGCAAGGGCATTTTTTTCGGCGCCACCTGCATACTTTTCGCCAGCTCGCCGTCCTGGTAAAGGCCTTCCTCCACCTTTTCGCCATATGGGTTATACCGGCATCCCATGCCGCCGGGCTTTCCATTTTTCATAAAGCCTTCAAACGCTAAATAAGGCTTTCCGTCAGAAAGGGAATACCGCTTCTCGTACCGCAGAACGCCATCCTGATACACACATTCCGCCAGTACCCGGCCGTTTTGAATCTCATTGATTCTTCCGTGCATCCGGTTTTGGCGGAATTCGCCCGCGTACCTGGGCTCTCCGTTTTCGTACAAAACGCCCAGGCCTTCCCGGCTGCTGCACACATAGCCGCCCCGATAGGCAATCTCGCCGTTTTGATATTCCAGTCCTTGGCCCTCAAACTGATTATGGGAGAACTCTCCCTCATATACCTTTTCCCCATTGGAAAAATACCGGCCCTGACCCTGGAACTCGTCGTTTTCCCAATGCCCCTCGTACACCAGGTTTCCGTCGGCGTCGTAGCCCGAAAGCCAGCCTACTGGTTTCCCATCCAGAAAGCTGCCCTCATACCGCCCGCCTCCGGGGAAATAACGGCAGCCCCCTGCCGCTGTACACGCCGTTTTCAAAACCGCCCTCATACAGCTTGACGCCGTTTTTGCTGTACTCTACAGCCTGTCCATCCACCGCGCCGCTGCGGAATTGTCCCTTGATCACGTGGCCGTCCTCACGGTACCAGACGCCCTCTCCGTTCCAGGCGTTTTCCGCCCATTTTCCGGTATAGCGGACCTGGCCGTTCGGATCGTATTCAGTGCCGGTGCCGCTTCGTTTACCGTTGGCAAAGCCCCCGGAGTACAGCAGGGTTCCATCCTGGTCCACCAAGGTGCCCTTCAGCTGCTGGACGCCGTTTCTCCACTGGCCGATAAACAGGGAGCGGTCCTCCGGCTGAAAGGAAACCCCGGCCCCGCTTCGTTTGCCGTCCTCAAAATAGCCGGCGTAAACCAACCCCTTTCCTTGCTCAGCAGGGCTCCCGGGCCTACCGGGCTGTCCTGATCCCAAAAGCCAGCGTAGCAGGAGCCGTTGCTGGCCTTAAACGAGACGCCCATACCGTTCCGGCGGTTTTCCTTCCAATCGCCGGCATAGCAAAGCTTACCTGATTTATAGTAATAGGTGCCGAAGCCGTCCCTTTGGTCGTGCAGGTAACCGCCCTCAAAGGCGGTGCCCCCATCCATCATGGCGGTGCGGCCTCTGCCCTCCCGCAGGCCGTCCTCCACGCCGCCGAAGTAATAGTAGCATTCCTCCGGAGAAACGCAGATGCTCATTTTCCCCATAGCGATATAAGGACAGCCGTTCATCACGCCGTTGCACAGATCCTTCAGCTCGCCCTTTTTCCGCATAGGGGGATTTCCGCGCCGCCGTCCTCCTGGGCGACCGCTTCCTTCACGGCGGGCGGGGCGATCCTGTCGCTGGCGGTGTAAGTATCGGCGCTCATTGGCTTTACCGCCACGTTATAGCGCCTGGGAGAAGGCTTCTCCTCCTCCGAAACCGGAGCCGGCTGCGCGGCGGGAACGTATTCCTGCTGCCGGCTGTTTTTCTCCGGTTCCCTCTCCTCGACCCGGTCGTACCGGTAGGCAGGCTCCTCTCCCGATCCTGCTTGCTTCCGGCCCTGTGCCAGCGCAGACACGGCCGTCTTTTCCTCCGGCTTAGGCTCTTGGTAGGGATATTCGTATTTCTCGGTATATTTGACGCCGGAAGACTGTTCCGGCTCTTCCTTGTATTTTTCAAACGCCGAATCCCCGGCGCCCCATTCGTAGGAATTGTCCTCCGGCTTTTCCGGGTCAGGCTTCTGAGAAGCGACAGTGAAGCCTCCCTCCCGGTCCGGCCTGTCCTCATCCTGAGGTTCCGAGACGGCGTTCTGTCCGCCTGCTTCCTCCTGGAACACAGTTTGCGGGGCCTTTCCTCCGCCTCTCTGATATTCCTCCAGCAAGGCCTCCCGTTTCTGGGCCAGCTCCTGTTCACAGTAATAAAAATCTCCCGACTGGCTCCGGACGGTGAGCTCCGGAACCGGGACCTGATTGGACAAAAAGCTTTCCGCCTCCGGGCTCTTAGGAACCTTGCAGGGATACAGCGCCCGGGCGTCATCGTACCGCCCGGCCTTCAGCTCACGGAGCAAAAGAACGCCGTTTTCTCCTGGCTCCAATATCTCCATGGGCTGCTGCCGCAGTCGGGGAGAATAATAATCCGTCCGCTTCCAAAGATGGTCCCGGTCGTAATAAGCGATTTTGACAACCTTTTTGTTTTCGTCCTGCGTCAAAATGTGATACCCGCCGGCGGCGTCCGGTTCACTGATTTCCACCTGCCGGAAGCCCTCCAGCTTTTTCCATTTCAAGGGCTGTCCCCGCTCCATCAAATAGGAGTACCGGTAGGAAACGCCGTCAGCCTCCTTCACCACTTTATTCTTTTGGCGTTTGCCGCCCGAGGTAAAGTAGGCCCTCCGCACGTCGTAAAGTCCGTCGTGATATAGCAAAAGCGCCGTCGTATTTTTGATAATAGACGGTATATAGGTTCTGAAGCTGCTGTTCCATGATTTCTGCCATTTTTTAGCCCCCACTGTACGGTGTTGGTAGTTCGATATGGAATTCTTACTTACTCTTTATCATATAATAAAGCTGCGGTTTTTACAAGGTTTTTCCCCATTTCCAGGACCCTTTCCGCTGGAATTCTGGGGCTTTTTTCTATTTTTCACCACTACGGCAACAAGAGCCGACAGAATCACCACCAGCGCCGCCAAAAGCGCTGTCTGCAAGGCCGCCGGCAAGCCGGAGTTTACATTGCTTTCCCTATGGCTTCCGGCCACCATCAGAACAGAGGATGAAGCGCCTTTCTCTTCCGACGCCTTCGACGATTTTGTCCCAGACCTCGAGGAGCCTGCTTTGGATGAACCCGTTCTGCCGGAGGCTTTGGAAGCTGTGGTTTTCACAGCCTCGCCCGCAACAGCGCCGGAAGCAAACTCCAAGCTCCAGCTTTCCGTCTCTCCGGTGAGCTTATTTGTCAGCGCCAAGGCCGTGGTCCCGGAAAAATCCGGTTCCCGGGTTCTGAACCGCAGGAGAGCCATATCCGTTTCTTCCCGCATCACGTCACTTTCCTCTGCCAGATAGATGACCGACAGCAGGCCGTCATCCTCGATCATTTCAAAGCTTCCGTTAAAGCGGTCGGATAGGATTTTACCGCTGGAAAACTCCAGGGCCTTGGGATCATAGCTGATTTCTATCCGGTAAGAATCTAAAATCTGAGTCCCGTCGGGCCGCAAAACCTGCCGGAAGCCGCACAGGGAAAGCTTTCTCCAAACCGGCGCCGCCTGCAAAGCCTGCCCAGGTTTTTCCCCTTTAGGAATTGTTCCATACAACTCCCCCGCTTCTCTTGAACTTACGCTCCCATTTATGGTATCATAACGCCATCGAACCGATTAAAATCGAATATGTTATCATCATAATACAGAAACTGGTACGGAACAATAAGGAGGAGAAAAATGCCACAATTTTTGACAGCATCGTCTCAAACACCGGAGGAGCTCGCCACCCACTTCAGCTCTTTTTGGGATTCCTTTTTAGAATGGGGCAAGTCCTATCTGCCGCGGCTGGTTGCCGCCATTGTGATCCTGCTGGTAGGCTGGTACTTGGTAAAATGGATCTGCCGTTCCGTGAAGAAGGCCATGTCCCGCGGGAAAACCGACGCGGGCGTGACGTCCTTTGTGAATTCCGCTCTAAAAAATCTGCCTGTGGATCGTCCTGCTTCTGGTAGTGGCCGCTCAGCTCGGCCTGCAGATCAATTCCATCATTGCCGCGTTAGGCGCCGCCGCGGTGGCCATCGCCCTGGCGGTGAAGGACAGCCTCTCCAATGTGGCCAGCGGCATCTGATTATCATCACTAAGCCCTTTAAGGTAGGAGATTATATTGAAATCGAGGGGCTGGAGGGCACCGTTTACAAAATCGAGCTGATGTTTACCACACTGATCACCGCGGACAATAAAACGTGATTCTGCCCAACTCCCGGGTTTCCGCCAACAACGTGGTAAATTATACCGCCCAGGAAACCCGCAGGCTGGATCTGAATTTTTCTATTGGCTACAACGATGATATCCAGCAGGCCAAAGGCATCCTTCAAAGGCTGATCGACCAGGATCCGAGGGTTGTCCGCCGGGAGGAAAGCATTATCGGCGTTTTCAGCCAGGATGAAAGCGGCGTGACGCTGGCTTTGAAGGTTTGGTGCAATACTTCCGATTACTGGGATCTCCATTATGCCCTGGAGGAACAGGTAAAGCTTGCCTTTGACCAGGCCGGCATCACCATTCCTTATCCTCAAATGGACGTGCATCTGGTTCCCTGAGCGGATCGGCCGTTGAATCATAAGATCAGCCGCAATCCGAAAGGCTTCTGATTTTAGCTCTTTTTTCCTGATTTTGTCCTGCCGCTCAATGATTCAAATAGAGACGCCGCCCGCCTGCCATAGACGCACGGCCGGATTTCGAGTTTTTCGTTTTTCTAGGCGGCAAAAAATTTGGAAAACAAAAACGGCGGTTCCCGGATTTTCCGCCGGCCGCCGTTTTTTCAGTGTGCTTTTTCTAAAACAAGTCTATACAACAAACTGCTTTATGAATTTTCGGCAAGTGCTCCTTACAGATATTTTCTGGGATGCCGGGCGATAAAGCTTTGCATTCCCAGGCTGTGGGCCTCAATTACGTCGTCGCACCATTGGTCAAATTCCGGGTTAGGAATCTGCACCTCCGGATGGGACAGCACATAATCGGCGGTCCGGCGCACACCCTGATCGTACCGGATTTCCGCGTGAAAACCTGGCACCAGCCGCTTCAGCTTGCTGTTGTCAAACATGACGCTGACGCTTTTATCCCCCAAAAGCGGACCCTCCAGAGAAGGATCGCAGGCGATCAGAAAATCGCTGGAAATATGCACCAGCCTCGCTTCCACGCCCAATGCCTGAGCGCTTAAACGGTATATCTGATTCCAGGTCAGCACCTCGTCGGTGGTGATCTGCACCACCTCCCCGACGGCATGGATGTTTCCCATCAGCCCGATAAAGCCCTTGGCGAAGTCCTGGTTATGGGTCAGGGTCCACAGAGACGTGCCGTCTCCCGGAACGATTACCGGTTTTCCCTGCCGCATGCGGCAGATCACCTGCCAAAATTCCGTATCGCCGCCAATGGCAAAGGGCATCATCCTTTCATAGTAAACGTGGGCGGGCCGAACGATCGTCACCGGAAAGCCGCTGCTCCGGTTTTCCGCCATCAGCAGCTCTTCGCAGGCGATTTTGTCTCTGGAATACTGCCAATAAGGATTTTTCAGCGGAGTGCTTTCCGTAATCACTGGGCTCATCAGTGGCTTTTGATACGCCGACCCGGTTCCGATAAAGAAATACTGGCCGCATTTTCCCCGGAAATAACCTAAATCCCGCTTTACCTGCTCTGGTGTAAAAGCGATAAAATCCGCCACCACGTCAAAAAACTGTCCCTCCAACAGCTTTTCCACAGCCTCTCTGTTGTCGATATCGCCGGTCCAGACCCTGACGTTTTCCGGAACCTCCATCGCCCGCTTGCCTCGGTTTAAGATGGTCAGCTCCCAGTCCGCATTTTCTGCCAGCGCCCTGGTGATCCCGGAACTGATAATTCCGGTGCCGCCGATGAATAACGCTTTCAACATACCTCTCTCGCTTCCTTTCCAAATAATTCAGCCGCAATTGCTATTTCATTATACAGGAAGCAGCTTTCAATTGCCAGACCCCCTCCTGAAATATTTTGATCACATTGGCAACCTCCTCCTGGGTCTGACTGGTATCCATGTAATCCCAGGAATACAGCATAATCCCGTCGCATCCCAGGCTGCGGGAATATTCAATCTCCTTTGCAGAATATCGGTTTTGCCGTTCCAGGTTCCGCTGTCCGCGTCCTCTGAGCCCGCCTTATACACCGCGAGGCCTATATACAGCTTCACCCCCTCGGCAGTGGTCATCTGCCGCCATTGGTCGGCGGTTTGATTAAACGGGAGCAGCGGATGGTCGAAATTCACATAAATCTGGGGGCATAGGTAATCCACATATCCCTTTTGGCTGGCCCAGGTTTCTACATCCGCCCCCATATTCAGATCGTTGGTTATATTTCCTTGCGGAGAAATTCCAAACTGGACCTGGGGATTGATGGATTTTATGGCGCTGTACACACCGGAAACCAGCGTGTTGATATTCGCAATGCGCCACTGAGGCAAGGTCAAGGGAACTCCCTCCCCTACGGACTCGGTATAGGCTTGATAGGCTTTCTCGTCGAACGCCCCGTCAGAGGTGGGATAAAAATAATCGTCAAAATGGATGGCATCCACCGGATAGTTTTCCACGATCTCCCGGATACCCTCGATAATTTTTTTTTTCCCGCACCTCCGGATACGCCGGATTAAAATATTTCCCTTCCTCCCAATCCACCACCCAGTCGTCATTATTAGGATCGCTGTCCTCCCTCCACTGGGTATACAGATGATCCGGAGCCAAAATACTAGGCGTCCCCTTTGACTGAATCCGCAAAGGGGTTCAGCCAGGCGTGAAACTGCATTCCAGCTTCGTGGGTTTTCCTCACCATATATTCCAGCGGGTCAAAGCCCGGATCGCCTCCCTGAGTTCCGGTAAGCAGATGGGACCAGGGATAAATCTCAGAAGGGTACATAGCGTCTCCAAAGGGCCTCACGTGGACGATCAGGGTGTTTAAACCATACTCCTTAGCCTGGCTGACAATTTCATCAAAGGCTTTTTGAAACGCCTCCTGTCCCTGCCCTATTTTAGATTGGTCCAGAGAAAGATAGGGCACCCACACAGCCCGCATCTCTCCCTCCAGAACGATCTGCCCGCCTGGAGGCTGTTCGGCCTGGGATTCTTCCCCGGCCGGCGTGTTGACCAGTTGATCGGAGGCTGTCTGAGAGGCGCCGGAGGCGGCCGGTTTTTCGCTGGAGGAGTTTTTTTGAAAAAAATGGACGGCCAGTACGGCTCCGGCCAGCAGCAGAATCGCGAGCAGGGTGGGCGCTAATTTTTTCATGTTCATACATTCACCTAATTTCAAAGGAGTGTTTTGTTTGTCCCCATTTTTTATCGGGCTCCTGGTTTGGCTCGCAGCGGTCAATTTTGCCGCCGCGGTCATAACAATATATGATAAACATCAGGCAAAAATCAACCGTTGGCGTATTTCGGAAAAAAGTTTACTTTTTCTTTCCATTCTGGGAGGAGGTCCCGGTATGTACTTTACTATGAAAATAATCCGTCACAAAACCAAAAGGAAAAAAATTTATGCTTGGGATCCCGTTGATCGTACTCGCCCAAATTTTGCTCGCCGCGGCATGGTTCATTGGGCTTGATCCTGTTTCCAAATTTTAAACGCCGTTTTTCGCACATAACGCAGGCTTCCTTTCCGCAAACTAAAGAAAGCGTATGAGAAAGTTTGCCGCTGTCTTTCCTCTCAAGGAAGCCAGCCTTCCAGAGAACAGGCTTTTGGCCCAGCCTGTGAGATTTGAATTTGGCTTCACCGTGCTGCCATTTAACGTCATAGGCGCAAGGCCCGCTGAAATCATTGCGAATCTCTAAGCAAACTCTCTGAAACCGTATGCGAATCTTACGACGCGAGGAGCTTTTTTATGGATCAAATTGATAAGCAATTAGTACGGAAAAACTCAAAAATCAACGACCATTTATTAGAAGAATTGGATACGGTAGCCTCCGCTACTGAATGTACCGGCTTAATCCCCACACCGCCTCTGTCGGAAAGCGAGGCGGAAGCTTATACCGACATTTATACCATTCCCAAGCCGGAGAACAGCCGGAATAATGGACTGCAGCAGATTGAGAAGAAGCCGCACGGAAAAAACAGATAATGGCCGGATAGTTTTATTTTATCACAAACTGTTTTGATTTCCACTAGAAAAGCCTGGCGGCATTGCCGCCAGGCTTTTCTAGTCTTTAAGAAATGTGCAAATTGCCTGTAAGCTTATACAGGAAAAATTCTCCTTCCAGCTTTTCCTGCTGCAATGGGTGGGATTGGATCTTCTCTGCCGTCCGGTATCCAAAAGATAATGGCAGCACCAAATCCCATCATTTTTTCCACAGATCGGCTTATAGTGTACGCATCCTTCGCAGCTTCTTCGATTCATCTCGCACTCCCCCAGTATTTTAAGTTTAATCATCTGGCTTCACCCGTCAAGATCCGCCTTGGTTGCATTTTTTATGGACGGTAAAAAAAGAACGCAAAACATAGAATTTCAATTTCGTTTCTTCAGCAGGACGAAACAAAAGTTATGTTTCTTTTTTGGGATATTTATAGTATAATCCTTTTCGAATGGTGTGTCAACCCATATGAGCAACATTTTTTAAAAATGTTGCAATTCAAAAAAAAAGGAGGTATACTATATTCATAGGCAGAAACAAGCCATCATTATGAAAGGGAGTTGATTTCACGGTGGAACAGGAGCAAAAAAAATCATGATGGAGCGCTTTAAAAGCGGCGCCGCAAAGAACTGGGGATACAGTTATCAGGGATTTGGCTAATCTCACGCAGATGAGCAAATCCACCTTACAGCGGTATGAAACCGGATTACCAAGCACCGGGGACTAGGCCTCCCCTCCTTTCACTGTTTTGACACCTTCTATCGCTTGGCGCGTAGATATCAGGTGATGAAACAGTGATCGTCGCTTACCGCATGGGTCAGCAAATATGAATTTTTCAATATCTAAAGCGCACTCCTTGAAATGCTCCTTTACTTTCCGCCGTGAATTGAGCAAGCAAAGGCGTATCCATTAATCTCTCAATGAATTAGAGGATCAGTTCACCAAATTTCAGGAGACAAAACCAAAGCCTAAAAAACACCATGGCTGCTTCAGCGGCGATGATTATTACAGGTGCATTCCGTTTTTGGGGAAAGCACTCAAAACACTCCTTTTACCCGTTAAATTCTCAGGAAAAATAGTTGCTTTTCATTTTCCTATGCTATAATAATTTTTCGTTCGGCTGGTGTGGCGGAACAGGCAGACGCAAGGGACTTAAAATCCCTCGCTGGCAACAGCGTACCGGTTCAAGTCCGGTCACCAGCACCA
>VOFI01003002.1_pt1 | contig 38743 bp, 67 predicted proteins | sample 5384131 | NCBI WGS metagenome assembly VOFI01 (sample SAMN12384728, study PRJNA508395) | human gut metagenome | isolation source: healthy gut H | host: Homo sapiens | reverse complement strand
CTTTGACAGCGGCATGGCCATCGCCGGCAAGACCGGTACTACCGATGACAAGTACGACCGCTGGTTCGTGGGCTACACCCCTACTACACCGCGGCGGTCTGGGTGGGCTTTGAGCAAAACGAGCGGGTGCCTGCCTCCGGGAACCCGGCCCCTGAAGATGTGGACTCTGGTCATGTCCGGTGTCCACGAGGGGCTGGAAGACCGGAAGTTCTCTGAGCCCGCCGGGCTGACCACCGTCACCTACTGCCTGGACAGCGGCCTGCTGGCCACCGATTACTGCCGGATGGACCCGCGGGGGGGACCGTACAGCCAGAGGAACCGTCTTCCAGGGCGATGCGCCGACCGAATTCTGCACCAGCCACACGGCGGAGACCACTGTTACGGTATGCCTGGACTGCCCCATCCTGGATGGAAACGGCGAGGAGACCGGCCTGTACCACCTGGCCGGGGAATTCTGCCCGGAGGAGAGCCGGCAGGAAGTGAGCCTGCTGGGCTACCAGCGGGAGGATGTGGGAGGCGCCAGCGCAGAGGACGCCAAGTATTTTCTGGGTGTGACCCAGGAGGCCGGGCCCTGTACGGTCCACACTGCGGCCCAGCCCGACCCGGATCTGCCCTTTGATCCCAACCAGCCATGGGACCCCAGCGATCCGTGGAATCCCAACACCAACCCACTGGATCCCACAGGGCAGGGCGGCGGGGGTGCCGCCGACCCTGGACAGGAGGACCCGGACGCGCCTCAGGGCGGAGAGACGGAGGACCCCAGCGGGACGGACCCCATCATCAACCCGGAGACATTCAGCTTCTGGGTCAGCAGGGCCACGCCCTCTGCTCCTCCGCCGTACACCGCCGTGACATAGGGGCGGGCCAGCAGAACGGCGTCAGCACCCAGCGCCAGTGCCTTACACACGTCCACGCCGCTGCGGATGCCGCCGTCCACCAGGATGACCATCTGATCCCTCACCGCGTCGGCAATGGCGGGAAGGACTTCGGCCGTGGCGGGGACACCGTCCAGCACCCGGCCCCCATGGTTGGATACCACGATGCCCGCCGCGCCGGCCTCCAGAGCCTTGCGGGCCCCCTTCACGGTCATAACGCCTTTGATCAGGAAGGGGACTTCGGCGTACTCCACGATCTCCCGCAGCTCCGCCACCGTCTTGCTGCCCGCGGGGGGCTGCAGCCCCTTCAGGAAGGGGGAGGCCGGCGGCGTCGATGTCCATGGCGATGACCTGGGCGCCGGCCGCCTTGGCCTCGTCCAGCTTGGAGAAGAGTGTGTTGCGGTCCCAGGGCTTTACGGTAGGAATGCCCTTCCCGCCGGAGGCACCGATGGCCCTGGCTGCGGCGGTGAAGACTGCGGGGTCGGTCCCGTCGCCGGTGAAGGCGGCGATGCCGGCCTGGGCACACGCCGGGACCAGGATGCTGTTGTAGGCCTGGTCGTCATATTTTTCGCCGTAGTGCAGCTTGGTGGCGCCCACCGGGCCGGCAAAGACGGGCAGATCGTACTGCTGCCCGAAGAAGGTGTAACGGGTGTCCACAGGCTTGTTTTCGCAGATGGTGTCCAGATCCAGCCGGATGCTCTGCCACGCCTCATAATTCCGGACGGCGACGGTGCCGGTGCCCTTTGCTCCCGGGCCCGGGCATGGAGCTGCCGCAGCTGCCCGGCCATTGCATACCGGATCTTCCTCCTCACGTTTTCCTCGTTATTGTATCGGCTGGGAGGCGGCACGTCAAGAAGAACAGGACCCCGCCGAGCCCTCCAAGGGGCACGGCGGGCTGAACGGCGGTAGGTGCGGGTGAGCAGCTCGGGGTCGGGGGTTGAAGGCTCTCGGACCCGCCAGCCCACTGGAGGAAGGTCGGGGTGGAGGGGGCGATCCATGGGTGCCCCAGCCCATAGATGACGGAGTCCCGCCACTGGCAGTTGTGGGTGCCAGGTAGATGCGGAGTCCCGCTGGCAGTTGTGGGGGGTAGGCCCCCCACGGGGTCGAAGGCGAACACCATCACCTTCATGCCGGGGATGCCGCAGGTACGGACAAACTGCAGGGCTTCGGGCCCCAGGTCCCCCAGGTCCTCCGCAATGAGCTCCAGTTGGGGGCGGATTTTTGCAGGGCATGGAGGAGCTCCATCCCCGGTCCATCCTCCCAATGGCCCTCCCGGGCATTCTTCGCGCCAGTGGGGACGGACCAGTAGCTGTGGAAAGCCCGGAAGTGGTCGATGCGCACGGCGTCATAGATGGCGGCGCACCACTGGATGCGCCGCTTCCAGAAGTCAAAGACCCCCTGCTTGTTCCCCTTCCAGTCATAGAGGGGGTTGCCCCACAGCTGGCCCTGGTCAGAAAATGCGTCGGGGGAACGCCGGCCGAGGCGGCCAGATGGCCCTTCCCATCCAGCTGAAAGAGCTCGGGCTGGCGCCACATCTGAACGCTGTCTGGGGAGAGGTAGAAGGGGATGTCACCCATGATGCGGATGCAGCGCCGGCTGGCATATTTCTTCAGAGCCATCCACTGGCGGTAGAAGGTCTCCTGGAGGAAACGGTGAAAATCAATCTCCTCCGGCTCCGGCGGAGGGGCGTCCTCAGGCCACTGCCAGAAAGGGGCTTGATACCGGTCGTGGAGGGCGGCGAAGGTGCAGTAATCCTCCAGCCAGGGCAGGTCTGGGGCGTCAGACTGGAGGTGGGCGGTTTGGGAGCGTTCCCAGGCCTTCCGCAGCAGGGGGATACGGGTCTGGGCCAGATGGTCGTAATCCACCCGGTCCGGGTCGGGCCAGCGGGCCCCGTCCAGCTCCTGGGGGTGAGGAGCCCCTCGGCCGCCAGTTCATCCAGGTCGATGAGATAGGGGTTGCCGGCAAAAGCGGAGGGGGACATATAGGGGGAGGAGCCGTCCCCGGTGGGACAAGGGGCAGGATCTGCCAGTAATGCTGCCCGGCGTCGGACAGGAAATCCACAAAACGGCGGGCTCCTGCGCCCAGGGTCCCGATGCCGTAGGGGCCGGGCAGAGAGGACACGGCCAGCAGGATGCCGCTGGAACGATGATCTTCCATGAAACGATGCCTCCTAAACGGGAATATGGCAAGCCCCGCTGGTGACCAGCGGGGCCGTGCATGTGCTGAGGGGTCGCCTTATGGGCATTATACCACAAAAAGAAAAGAAATGGAAAGAGAAAATTGTGCAATATTTCCGTTCATTTCGGGGAAACTGGGCGAACTGTGACCTTGCCTTGGGAGACGGAGACCTGGAGCGTGTCTCCAGGGACCAGGGCACCCCGCAGCACCAGGTCTGCGGCGGGGTCCTCCACCAGGGAGGAGACCGCGCGGCGCAGAGGGCGGGCGCCGTACTCCCGGTCCCCGCCGCTGCGGGCCAGCAGTTCCACCGCACCCTCCTCCGCAGACAGAGAGACGCCCAGCTCCGCCAGGCGAGCCCCCGCCTGGTCCAGCAGCTGCCGGGTGATGGAGACCAAGGAAGTGTGGTCGAGTGGGTGGAAGACAAGGGCGGCGTCCAGACGGTTGAGGAACTCCGGGGAAAGGACTTCCGTGCGTCGGCCAGCACCTCCCGCTCCAGGGCGGTCCGGTCCCCCCTCAGGGCCGGGGGGAAGCCCAGGCCGGGTCCCCGCACGAAGCGTTGGGAACCCAGGTTGGAGGTCATGACCAGCACGGTGTTGCGGAAATCCGTTTTGCGGCCCCGGCTGTCGGTAAGCACCCCCTCCTCCATCACCTGGAGCAGGATGGACCAGATATCCCGATGGGCCTTCTCCAGCTCGTCCAGCAGTACCACGGACCAGGGGGAGCGGCGCACCGCCTCGGTGAGCTGTCCGCCGTCCTCATGGCCCACATAGCCCGGGGGGGAGCCGATGAGGCGGGAGACGGAGTGGGGTTCCATATACTCCGACATATCAAAGCGGATCAGGGCGTCCTGACTGCCGAAGAGGACAGCGGCCAGGGCCCGGCACAGCTGGGTCTTGCCCACGCCGCTGGGACCCAGGAGGAGGAAGCAGCCGGTGGGCCGGCGGCCGTCTTTTAGTCCCAGCCGTCCCCGTCGGATGGCTCGGGCCACCTGTTCCACTGCGGCATCTTGGCCCAGCAACTGCCCGCGCAGATGGTCCTCCAGCTCCAAAAGGGCCCGGCGGTCCCCATCGTCCAGATCGGTGACCGGCACCCCGGTCCATTGGGAGAGGACCTCCCGGATGTGGCAGGGCTCCACCGAGCGCCGCTCCTGGCTGGCCTGCCAGGCCCGGCGGGGAGTGATTCAGCTCCTCCCGAAAATCCTCCTCCGCGTCCCGGAGCATGGCGGCCTGCTCGAAGTCCTGGGCCCGGATGGCCTCACGCAGCTGGCGGCCGGTCTGGACGGCCCGGAGCTCCAGGGCTTGGGCTCCGGGGGAGGGAGCGCCCGGCCAGCCGGGCCCGGCTGGCCGCCTCGTCCACCAGGTCGATGGCCTTGTCTGGGAGAAAGCGCTGGGGCAGATAGCGGCAGGACAGGTCCACCGCCGCCTCCAGGGCCTCATCGGAGATGGAGAGGTGGTGGTGCCCCTCGTATCGGCCCCGAAGGCCCTGGAGGATGGCCAGGGCCTGGTCACGGGTGGGCTCCCGGACCGTGACGGGCTGGAAGCGGCGCTCCAGGGCGGCGTCCTTCTCGATATAGCGCTGGTACTCGTCCAGTGTGGTGGCCCCCAGCACCTGGAGCTCCCCACGGGACAGAGCGGGCTTCAGGATGTTGGCGGCGTCGATGGCCCCCTCCGCGCTCCCCGCCCCCACGATGGTGTGCAGCTCATCGATGAAGAGGATGATGTTGCCTGCCCGGCGGACCTCCTCCAGCACGTGTTTGAGCTTCTCCTCGAACTCCCCCGGTACTTGGTGCCCGCCACCATGGCGCATAGGTCCAGAGCGCACACCCGCTTGCCCAGCAGATGGGCCGGGGCGGCGCCGTCGGCGATGGCCAGGGCCAGCCCCTCCGCCACCGCAGTCTTTCCCACACCAGGCTCCCCGATAAGGGCCGGGTTGTTCTTGGTCCGGCGGGAGAGGATCTGGATCACCCGGTCCAGCTCCTCCTCCCGGCCGATCACCGGATCCAGCCGCCCCTCCGCCGCCATCCGGGTCAGATCCCGGGCGCACTGGTCCAGCAGGCGGGTATCGGTGCTGCGCTCCGGTTCCCGGGGTCGGACGGAGCGGGTGGGGAGTTCCTCGCCCCCCAGAAAGGCTGCCAGTCCCTGGGAGAGCTGGTCCAGATCCGCCCCCTGCTCCGCCATAAGGCGGCAGGCGGCGCACTCACGATCCTGAAGCAGACCCAGCAGCTGGTGCTCCGCGCTGACAGCGTTCTGCCCCAGGCGGCGGGAGGCGGCCGCTGCCTGCTGGATGGCCAGGCAGCACTTGGGGGTCAGGCCCTGGTGGAGGGACCGGGCGGGCACGCCGGTGCCCACCAGCTGGGAGATGGCGGAGCGCAGGGAGCGGCTGTCCACCCCGCTGCTCTGAAGGGACCGGGCGGCGGCGCTGTACTCCTGGCTGGCCAGCCCCAGCAGCAGATGTTCACTGCCCACATAGCTGTGTCCCAGACGGGCGGCGTTCTCCTGGGCCAGCCGCAGGGCCCCCAGGGCAGTGGATGTAAAACGGCATTCTGGCATACATATCACCTCTGGATAGGTTTTCCTCTCAGTATTTCCAATTTCAAAAAAAAATTATCATTGCATTTTTCAAAACTTGTGATAAAATGAGACTAGATTTTTTATGGAGGTGTTTCCCATGGCTTACAAGATTAGCGATGCCTGCATCAGCTGCGGCTCCTGCGCCGACGGCTGCCCTGTGGGTGCGATTTCTCAGGGCGATTCCCAGTATGTCATCAGCGAGGATGCCTGCATCGACTGCGGCGCTTGCTCTGACACCTGCCCTGTGGGTGCCATTTCCCAGGGCTGATTGGCAACAAAAAACAGCGCCGGCGTGTGCGGCGCTGTTTTTTATGCTCAAAAGGGCCTGAAAAGCAGGAGACTGTGTAATATGACGGATATTTTCGGTGGGACGGGAAGAAAATCTCTATTTTTCGTCAAAGATTTCATTGAAGCGGTCCGCCGGGTGTGTTACAATGGACCACAACACAAGAACAAATGCCCTTGCAACACGGACACGGGGCGGGGATGACGCATAGTCTGGAGGGAGACGCAGTTGAGCGGAGGGGCGAAGTACTTTATCGTGGAGGCAGAGGCCATGCCGGAGATCATTCGGAAAGTGGCGGAGGCCAAGCGCCTGTTAGAGACCGGGGAGAAGACCACGGTGAACGGCGCGGCCCGGGAGGTGGGCATCAGCCGGAGCGCGTTCTATAAGTATAAGGACGCGGTGCGTCCCTTCAACGATATGCTCCATGGAAGGATCGTCACGCTCCAGACCGTACTGCGGGATGAGCCCGGCGTGCTCTCCGGCGTGTTGAACGTGTTCGCCGGTACAGGCATCAATATCCTGACCATCAATCAGAACATCCCGGTCAACGGCTGCGCCGTGGTGACCATCACGGCGGAGACCTCCGCGCTCCAGCGCTCGCTGGAGGATATGCTGAGCGCCGCGGGAGGCAGCCCCGGCGTGCTGCGCTGTGAGATCCTGGCCGGATAACGGGCCGTGTTTTTAGATTATCGTGGAAGAGATTCATGAGGTGAACGGAATGGTAAATGTTGCGATCTTAGGCTTTGGCACTGTGGGCTCCGGCGTGGCAGAGGTGCTCACCACCAACGGCGGGCTGATCGACCAGCGGGTGGAGAATCTGGTGCGGCTGAAATATATCCTGGATGTGCGGGATTTCCCGGACAGCCCGTACCGGGACTGCTTCGTCAAGGACTTTGGGGTCATCGAGAGCGACCCCGAGGTGGACATCGTAGTGGAGACTATCGGCGGCGCCACGGTGGCGCTGGACTTTACCACCCGGGCGCTGAAAGCGGGCAAGAGCGTGGTCTCCTCCAATAAGGAGCTGGTGGCCACCCACGGCTATGAGCTGCTCCAGCTGGCCCGGGAGCACGGGGTCAGCTATCTGTTCGAGGCCAGCGTGGGCGGCGGCATCCCTATCCTGCGGCCCCTGAACGCCTGTCTGGCGGCCAACGAGGTGGCCCAGGTCGTCGGCATCCTCAATGGCACCACGAACTATATCCTGACCCGAATGATACAGGCGGGCCTCACCTTTGAGCAGGCGCTGAAGGAGGCACAGGACAACGGTTACGCCGAGCGGGACCCCTCCGCCGACGTGGACGGCCACGACGCCTGCCGGAAGATCTGCATCCTGGCAGCCCTGGCCTTCGGGCAGCACATCTATCCCTGACCAGGTGCCCACCCAGGGGATTCGGGGCGTGAGCCTGGCCGACGTGGCCTATGCCGACTCCTGCGGCTATAAGATCAAGCTGCTGGGCCGGGCCATCCGGGAGAGGGAGGGAAAGCTCTGCGCCTTTGTGGCCCCCCATCTGGTGCCCGCCTCCAACCCCCTGTCCGGGGTGGAGGACGTGTTCAACGCCATCTCCGTCACCGGAAACGCCATCGGTGACGTGATGTTTTATGGCCGGGGGGCGGGCAAGCTGCCCACGGCTTCCGCCGTGGTGGCCGATGTCATCGACATCGCCAAGGATCTGAAGACTGCCCGGTGTGCGGTCTGGGGACCCGGGTCCCGGCGACCTGGTGGTCAGTTCTGACATCCTCAGCTCCCGCTGGTATGTCCGGGGACGGCCTCCATGGACAAAGTCCGGGCCGCCTTCGTGGGAGATCAGCCCCTGGCCCGGGGGCGGTGCGCCTGCCGGGGAGACCGCTTTCCTGACCGCACCCATGACGGAGCCCCAGGTCCGGGCCAGGCTGGAGGGGATGGAGCCCACTCCCTTATCCGGGTGCTGGAGTGAGGAACGCCGCCGGCATAGAATGGTGTGCAGAGTCCTGCGCGCTGATCGAGAATTGACCTTTAGGGGGACAGATATATGGCATTGATCGTTCAAAAATTCGGCGGCAGCTCCGTCGCCGACACGGCCCGCATCCGGAATCGTGGCCCGGATCATCACGGAGACATATCGCAAAGGAAACAACGTGGTGGTGGTCCTCTCCGCCCAGGGCGACACCACGGATGATCTGATTGCCAAGGCTGCGGAGATCAACCCCGGAGCCTCCAAGCGGGAGATGGATATGCTGCTGGCCACTGGGGAGCAGATCTCCTGCTCCCTGTGCGCCATGGCCATCGAGGCCATGGGCTACCCGGTGGTCTCCCTGACCGGCTGGCAGGCGGGCTTCCGCACCAACTCCTCTTACGGCAGTGCCCGGATCAAGCGCATCCGCACGGAGCGGGTGCTGACTGAGCTGGACAAGAAGACATTGTTATGGTCACCGGATTCCAGGGCCTCAATAAGTATGAGGATATCACTACTCTGGGCCGGGGCGGCTCTGATACCTCCGCGGTGGCCCTGGCCGCTGTGCTCCACGCGGATCTCTGCCAGATTTATACCGACGTGGACGGCGTGTACACCGCAGATCCCCGCCACGTCAACGGGGCGCGGAAGCTGGAGGAGATCACCTTTGATGAGATGCTGGAGCTGGCCACCCTGGGCGCGCAGGTGCTGCACAACCGTTCGGTGGAGATGGCCAAGCGCTACGGCGTCAACCTGGAGGTTCTCTCCAGCTTTTCCGGCAAGCCCGGCACCAAAGTCAAGGAGGTTGCAAAAACCATGGAAAAACTGCACGTCAGCGGCGTAGCCTGCGATAAAAATGTGGCCCGTGTGGCCGTGGTAGGGCTGGCCGACGAGCCGGGCATCGCTTTCAAGATCTTCTCCCTCTTGGCCAAGGAGCGGATCAATGTGGACCTCATACTCCAGTCCATCGGCCGCGACAGCAGCAAGGATATCAGCTTCACCGTGGCCCGGGGCGACACTGAACGGGCCAAGGCGCTGCTGGAAGAGCACAGGGGAGGCCATCGGCTTCCGGGAGATCGAAGTGAATGAGCAGGTGGCCAAGGTCTCCATCGTGGGCGCCGGCATGGTGAACAACTCCGGCGTGGCCTGCAAGATGTTTGAGGCCCTCTACGGTGCCAGCGTGAACATCAACATGATCTCCACCAGCGAGATCAAGGTGTCCGTCCTGGTGAATGAGCGGGACGCAGACCGGGCGGTCAGGCCATCCACGACCGCTTCTTCAACGAATTTGGAGGCAACGCCTGAACAGGCGTCAAAGCGATGCAGCCCCCCTCATGGCCCGGTCCCGGGCCGCGAGGGGGTGCCCTGTTTTCAGGTTTTCGCCCGTTTTTGCCGGAAAAATCCTTTTAGCTTGCAATATTTGTGCCGGTCTGGTAAAATAATAACTCGACTGGATATTCTTTTCCCATCCAGTCTGTTTTATCCCCCCGCCGGGAGGCAGACGGAACGGGATGCGGGCTGACTGAAAACGAGAATCTCAGGGTTGCCGCCCAAGGGCGCCCCTGCTGCAAGTAAGGAGAGAATCATCGCAATGGACAAGAATCAGAGAGAAGAGCGGCGCCGTCAGGAGGATATCGCACTGAACCGGGGCTTGCTCTGGGTCGGGGCGGCCATCCTGATGGAGCTGCTTTTGATGCTGGTCAATAAATACTATATCAACTACTACTCCACGGTGGAGTCCATCAATATGGTCTACGCCTTTGACGCGGGCCTGAAGGCGGTGCGCATCGTGGCGCTGATAGCCCTGGCGGCCTCCGCAGTGTGGTGCTTCCTGCGCTTCTCCCGGGAGGGGCGCACCGGCACCATGCCCCTGGTCCTGGTGGCCGCTTTCAGTGCGGTGACGGCCATCGCCCATATCACGATCTGTTTTAAGGACGCCGGCGTCCGCATGCTGTTCCTGCTGGTGCCTGCCTGGGCCGCCCTGGCGCTGGTGTACTACCTGTATCAGCGGGAGTTCTTTTACTCCGCCTTCTATACCGGTCTGGGCACCATGCTCCTGTGGATGCTGCGCCACAAGGACAGCACAGTGGACCCCTCCTCCTCCCGGCTGACTACGTACGTGTTCCTGGCCATCGTGGCCATCCTGATGGTGCTGGGGCTGGTGATGCTGCTCCAGGCCAGGAAGAACGGCGGCGTGTGGAGCCTGGCGGGCCGTGAGGTCCGTGTCCTCCCCGCCAGAGGCTGGATACTCCCTGATCTTCCTGACCCTGGCCGTCAATGTGGTGGCGGTAGCCGCCGCCGCAGTGATGGGCGGAAATGTGGGCTACTATCTGATTTATGTGCTGGTGGCCTGGCTCTTCGCTCTGCTGGTGTATTACACCGTCAAAATGATGTAAGAGCGGCCTGAGGAAAAGTAAGGCTGCGGTGTGCTTTGACGCCTCCGTAGAAAAGTGTCAGGAGACGCCTATACTGTGCGGCCAGCAAGTGAAATGTGGAAATTTAAAGAGGGACTATCGGTGAAAAGCCGACAGTCCCTCTTTTTGTGCTGCATTGGGCACAGATAGAGCCGGAATACAAGAAATGCCGGCTGTCAAAGGAGGCTTCTCCTGGCAGACGACCTTTCATTGTCCTTTTGGAAGATATTTCTTTTGTCAATGCTCATGTGCGGTAAAGAGCACATAAGGATTTGACAGACAGCCTCCCACTATTCCGGCTTAATGGGAATTTCAATTTGAGTGATATAATCGTCTATACTATCAATAACCAACTCATTGATCCCTGTTTCATAAGCATAGCCACACAGAGTTGTCCCTTGCTTTTTTGCATAGGCAAGGATTTCTTTGTATCTTTCGGGAAGCTTTTCCCAATTTCCCTTACAAAAAGCCCTTAGGTATGTTCCGGCAGGCTGCAGATGCAGTCCTCTTTTGGAAACAGGAAAAGGCATTTCAATATATATGGCACTATACTCGCTGAATTTTCCTTGATATAAATGCTCCACTGGAAGCATGGCACCATAGGAAGCGTCATGCAGACGGCGAAGTTGGTGTTTTTTTTTTGTTTCGGCAATGACCCGCTCAATTTCTTGTTCAAACGGTAAGTTATCAGTTGTATCAACAGCCACCAAATAGCGGCTCTGCTTTTCCACAAGGCTGATTTCTGCAATATCCAAAGAGCGCAGCATATCCATATCCTGCTGCTGGTTGATCAGAATTTTTTGGATAGATCTCAAATGGGAAATGGTTTGATTTAATTCTGTGATTTTTTTTTTCTTGCAAAAGAGAAGCGAAGTTATCAATGGTACGGTTTTCCATAAATTGTTTGATTTTATCAAGAGACACATTCAGCTCCCGCAGCATTAAAATTGTTTCCAGTGCCGCACTCTGCTGGTAGCTGTAATACCGATAGCCGTTTTCCTTAATACAGGCAGGTTTCAGCAGACCGATCTCATCATACCACATCAAAGTTTTTTTTTGATTTCATGGAGCGCCGCAAACTGCCCTATGGTAAACAGTGCAGCTTTTTCTTTCAGCATTTTTGAAGATCCCCCTTGACTGTACTGTTACTGTACGGTTTATTATATAAAATGTTCAGAGAAAAAACAAGGAGGATCTTTATTTATGCTGAGCGAGAACGCATACAGCCGCCCGGTAACATTAAAAAAATGTTTTGAGATTTGCTGTCCCGACTATCGTTATGACGGTATTCATGTCCTTTTATACCATGGTGGACGGTCTGTTTGTATCCAATCTGATTGGTACAGATGCACTGTCCGCAGTCAATTTGACCGCCCCAATTATTTCACTGGTAACTGCGATCTCTACCATGCTTGCTACGGGTGGAAGTGCTGTCATTATGAGAAAGGTAGGAGAGCAAAAAGCAACGGAAGCAAATGAGGACTTCACATTTCTAATTGTTGTGAATGTGATCGTAGGGCTTGTCATGTCCGTTTTAGGTTATCTTGTCATGGACGGCATCTTTGGAAGCATGAACCTTTCGCCGGTTGTATTTGATCACTGCCACGATTATTTGAGCCGCTATTTGATTTTCACAATCCCTATCCTGCTGATGAATAACTTTACCCTTTATATGATCGCCGCCGGGAAGTCAGATCTTTCTATGGTCTGCTCCATTACAGGCGGCGTGTTGAATATGGTCCTTGACTATGTTTTGATCGCTGTACTTGATATGGGGATTGCGGGGGCGGCGATTGCCACCGGCTTGGGTATTCTGTTACGGCGGTAGTGGGGAATTGTGCTGTTTTCCAAGAAAAACAGCCTGCTTCATTTTGTAAAGCCGGTATGCCGGAGAAAAAACTTTGTGGGAAGCTGCCACAAATGGCAGTTCGGAAATGGCGACCGCCTTAGTGACAGGTATCGTTACTATGATGTTTAACTGGACAATGCTGAAATATGTAGGGGAAAACGGCGTAGCAGCCATTACCATCATTATGTACGTGCTGATGTTCGCCACTTCTCTCTATACCGGCTATTCCTACGGAGTCGCGCCTATGATCAGTTTTTTTACTATGGCGAACAAAATCATGGAAAATTAAAAAGCTGATACGTATGAGCTTGAAGATCATCAGCGTGATCGCTGCTGTGACCCTCATCGCTTCGCTGGTCGTTACAGAGCCGCTTGTCTCGGTGTTCGCCCGCCCAGATAATCCAGTATATGATTTGGCGGTTACAGGAAACCGTATCTGTTCCTTTGCCCTTATCTTTATCGGCTTTAATGTTTTTGCCAGCGGAATGTTTACGGCGTTATCCAACGGGCTGATCTCAGCGGTGCTTGCTTTTTCACGCTCCTTTGTATTCATGGTGATCGCTATGCTGCTACTTCCCGCACTCTTCGGCGTAACAGGTGTGTGGTTTGCGACACCCGCTGCGGAGTTTGCGGCGATCTGCCTATCTCTTATTATGTTTGGCAGATACCAAAAGAAATATGGATATTAACAGGAACGATCATTTATGATGTGGATTTTTGGAATTGTCTTGATTTCAGGCATGAAAACGCTTTTATGCAAGGGATTTTCGTTAGGAGGGTTTCTGCTGCTGTTTTGGATCAAAGGCAGGCAGCTCCGATTTAACTCTGACGAGTGGGATAGCTTTTTCATTTCACTTCCGGAAAGAAAGCTGCAAAAGTATGTTATCTGTATCTATCTGGTGGCGGCTATGTTCTCTTCGTTTATCAGTTATTTCATTCTTGAGTTGACTGGATACCGGAATAGCATTGGAATAGCGATATTGATCTTTGCAGTTGGGGTACTGATCACAGCCTGCAAATGGCATACAAAAAGAAAGGGACTATCTGCTCAGACGGTATCGAGAAATACCAGACACGATCCTTGAAAGACAGAAGCAAGAAACGGAGGAAATAGAAAAAAGTGAGTGAACTGATTACTGAAGGAATATCAGAAAGCAGACTGTTCTTGAAGCGCATAGCAGCTAAGGTGTTATGCGGGCGTCGGCTCGATCAGCATATTTGAAAGAATATTTGCTTGCCTTGGTTGCAATAGGAATGAGTTTGTCTGGCATTTCCCAGGAGCTTAAACTCAAAAGAGCCCAGTAAACAGCGGACCTGCCTGAGCCAGTCAGCACGGCAAGTGAATGGGGCTGCGCTCACCGCTGACAGCCCCGTCTGCCCTCGCCGCCTGCCAGGTGTGAGATCCAACTGGCCGATCTGTATCCTGCCCCGTGGATAAAACGGACAAAGACTCTTAGACCATCACTTATCTGTTCCATTGTTAATATGTGACATGTTAACGGGGAAATTGAGATCGCAGAGAGCGCCGTTCAGAGGAGCTGTTTTTTGAATTGTGCGGCGGTAGAGGAGTGCGGCGGCAAAGCAGGAGATCAGCTCCGAGAGGGGGAAAGGCGGCCCAGACCAGGGCCGGCTTCAGGGCCAGCAGAAGGGCAGCGGCGGGGAGCAGGAGCAGGATCTGGCGCAGCAGGGCCACCAGAAGAGACCAGCGGCTGCGGCCCAGGGATTGAAAGGCGGAGCAGAAGATAATGCTGGTCCCGGCGAAGAAAAAAAAGGAGAGGGCGATGATCCGCAGAGCGGGGGCCCCCATGGCCAGGGCCTCGGGGCTCGCCCGGAAGGCGGAGCGGAGCAGGGGGGAGGCCAGCAGGGAGAGCAGCAGGGCCCCGGACAGGGGAGAGGACGGCGGTGAACTGCTGGCCAAAACGGACAGAGGCTGACACGCGCCGGAGTGCCCCGGACCCGTAGTTATAGCTCAAAATAGGGATCAGGCCGCTGCTGATGCCGAATATGGGCATGAAGATAAAGGTCTGGAGCTTGAAGTAGGCGCCCAGTACAAAGACCGCGGACTCGGACCACCGGGTCAGTAGCTGGTTGAGGCCCAGGGACATGAAGCTGGACAGGGACTGCATCACCACGGCGGGGGGCGGCGACGCGGCCCATCTCAGCCAGCATTTCCCCGGGGCGGAAGCCCCGCAGGCGGATGGGGAGCTGGCGCCGGAGGCGGTACACCAGCCAGAAGCCGATCAACGCGCCGGAGATCTGGCCGATGACGGTGGCCGCGGCGGCCCCGCAACTCCAAGGTCCAGGACGAAGATGAAGATAGGGTCCAGGATCAGGTTGAGGATGGCACCCGAGCCCTGCACGATCATGAAGCCGGCGGGGCGGCCCATGGCCTGAAGAATGCGCTCCGTCAAAAACTGCATGCAGGTGCCGATGGACAGTCCGCAGCAGATCAGCAGGTACTGGGCCCCCCTGCCGGGCGACGGAGGGGTCCTCTGTGGAGAGGCGCAGGAAGGGGGCGGCCCCTGTCAGGGCGAAAAGAAGGAAGAGGAGCCAGCAGAGTCCGTAAAGGAAAAACCCGTGGCAGACCGCAGAAGCAGCCTGTTCCTGGTCTCCCTCCCCAGCCGGCGGGAGAAAATGGCGCTGAAGCCCACCCCGATGCCAGAGGAAGGCCACCAGCAGCATCTGGATGGGGTAGGCGTAAGAGAGGGCCAGAAAGGCCTCGTCGCTGTACTGGGCCACATAGACGCTGTCCACCAGATTGTAGACGGCGCTGATGAGCATGGACAGCATGATGGGCAGGGACATAGTCACCACCAAACGGGGCACCGGCATGGCGCCCAGCATACCGTCATTGGACTGCCGCACAGAGCTCTCACCTCCTGTTTTACCGATATGGGGCGGCATCATGGCAGGGAACGGGTGTAGCGCAGGTCCACGCAGATGGTGTCCGGCGGGAAGGGGATGTCCTCGTGGGTCCCGTCCCAGGCAAACCCCATTTTTCGTAGAAGCGGCGGGCGTTTTCATTCTCCCGCAGGACAAAGAGAAAGACCTGAAGATAGCCCTGGCCGCTCAGGCGGCGGAGGACTTCCTCCATGAGCTTGGTGCCATAGCCCTTCCTTTTTTATGGTCTGGGTGGGTATAAAAGGAGATGATCTCTCCCCAGCCCTCATATCCTCGGGAGTTGAACTTGCACACCGTACCTGCCTGGAGACCTGCATCGATCCGGGCGGGGCCGAAGGTGGCACAGCAGACGGGAATATCCTCATCGTATAATAGAAGGAGTTGATTGCGATTTGTTTTCAGATTTTCCCGGAATGTGGGGACCCAGCGGTCATCGGTGATCTCCCGGCCATGAAGTCGGCGGGGATGGCGCCGGTGTAGGTGGTCCGCCAGCCCAGGGCGTGGATCAGGGACAGGGCGGCGAACTGCTCCTCTGTGCGGGCCTCTTCAAAATGAAGGCGGGACATGGACAGCGCTCCTTTCAGAATGTTCTGCTCTACTGTCTTCGATTATATCCGTCCGATTCCCGGTTGGCAAGGAGGAAAGCGCCGCTGGGCCCCCGCCGCCGAAGGGGAGTCCGGCCCCGGAAGGCAGAAAAACTGGACAGAAGGTGGAAATTGTACAAAAAGTCCTGAAAAAGGGGCGGAACGGGGAAAAGGCATACAATATATCCACCTTTTTGGAAAAAATGAGAGGTGAAAGAAGAATGAAATGGGAGGGAAATAAGAAAAAAAGGAAAATTCCCCTTGCTTTTTTTTGACAAATTCACATAGTATTGGAGCAGATACCCCCACAGCAGGTCCGCTGCGTTGAGATGGGGGAAGCGGGTGGTGAGAATATGGAAATGGACTCCATTCAAAAGGTAGCCGGCGCAGAGCAGGAGAGCCAGGAGCGCCGGGAGGCGGCCGCGGCGGAGAGCCGGCGGACCGTGGCTGAGGCCCGGAAGGCAGCTGAAGAGCTGCTGGAGGAGGCCCGCCGCCAGGCGGGGGCTGAGACCCGGCAGATGCTGGCCCGGGCGGAGGCGGACGCCGCGGAGGAGACGAAGACCATCCTGGCGGAGGCGGAGCAGCGCTGCCAGGCGCTGAAGCAGAACGCCCGGACCCGTCTGGATCAGGCGGCGAAGCGCATCGTGGAAGGGGTAGTGAAGGGCTGATGGCGATCGTCAAAATGAAGCATCTGCGCCTGGCGGCCATGCAGTCGGACCGGGAGGCCCTGCTGCGGCTGCTTCAGGGGATGGGCTGCTTGGAGATCCAAGGGCCGTCGGTGCACTGGAGCGATCCGGAGTGGGCCGGGCTGAAGAGCCCGGACAGCGGGGCGCTCTCCGCCGCCCGGGAGGAGAAAAAAAACGCAGCCCAGCACGCCCTGGAGGTGCTCAAGCGCTACGCAAAGGTGAAGGGGGGCCTCCTGAGCCCCAGGCCGGTGGTCTCCTCCCAGCAGTTTTTTGAGGAGCAGGCGTACCGAAGCGCCCTGGAGACCGCCAGAGCCATCAATGATGGGGAGCGGGAGCTGGCGGCGCTGAAGGCGGAGCGGGACAAGCGGGCTGCCCAGCGGGCCTCCCCTGGCACCGTGGATCCCCCTGAGCTCCCCTGACACGGCCTCCACCCGGGAGGTGGAGGTGCAGTTCGGCACGGTATTGGCGGAGACCCCCTTCCCCCAGCTGGCGGGGGAGGTGCAGGCAGTGAGTGAGCTGGCCCAGTTGACGCTGGCCAGCGCAGACCGGGAAAACCAGTATCTGCTGCTGATCTGCCACCGCTCCGCCTTGGACGAGGTGCTGGAGAAGCTGAAGGAGCACGGCTGGTCCCGGGCAGTGTTCCGGGATCTGACAGGCACGGCGGCAGACAACGACCGCCGGCTGGAGCAGGAGATGGAGGAGCTGTCTCAGCGCAGGGCGGAGCAGGAGCGGCGGATCGCCGCCCAGGCCGGCCAGCGGGAGGCGCTGAAGCGGGCGGTGGACCGAGCCTCGGTGGAGATCGACCGTGAGGAGGGCAAGAGCCGCCTGGTGGAGACCCAGGTGGCCTTCTTCCTGGAGGGCTGGGTGCCGGAGGAGCGCTGGGACCAGCTGCGGCAGGCCCTGTCCGACTACCCCTGTGCCTGGGAGGTCCGGGACCCAGAGCCGGAGGAATATCCCCAGGTGCCGGTGAAGCTGAAAAACAACTGGCTGACCCGGCCGTTGAGCATGGTCACAGATATGTACTCCCTGCCCGCTTACGGAACGGTGGACCCCAACCCCCTGATGGCCCCCTTCTTTATCCTGTTTTACGGGATGATGATGGCGGACATGGGCTATGGCCTGCTGATGATGCTGGCCTCGGTGGTGGTCCTGCGCCGGATGAGACCCAAGGGCACCATGAGCCACTTCTTCGGTCTGCTGGGACTGTGCGGCGTCAGTACCTTTTTGATGGGAGCAGTCACGGGAGGCTTTTTCGGTGACATGATCCCTCAGGTGCTGAAGATCCTGAATCCGGAGAGCACCTTCGTCTGGTTCTGGCCGCCCCTGTTCACCCCCCTGGATGACACCCTGATGATCCTGGTGGGGGCCATGGCCCTGGGTTTGATTCAAATCGTCACGGGCATGGCTATCAGCTTCATCCAAAAGATCAGGGGAGGGGCAGATCCTGGATGCGGTATGGGAGGAGCTGACCTGGTGGATCGTCTTTGCCGGTCTGGCCCTGGCAGTGCTGGGGGTGACCAACGTGGTCATCATCCTGGGCGGCGTCATGGTGCTGGTGGGCTCGGGCTGGAACGCCAAGGGCTTCGGTAAGGTGACCGCCGTGTTCGGCTCCCTGTATAACCATGTGACCGGGTACTTTGGGGACATCCTCTCCTATTCTCGTCTCATGGCCCTGATGCTGGCAGGCAGCGTCATCGCCCAGGTGTTCAATACTCTGGGCGCGATCCCGGGCAACCTGGTGATCTTTTTCATCATCTCCATGGCAGGCAATGCCTTGAACTTTGCCTTGAATCTGCTGGGCTGCTATGTGCATGACCTGCGTCTGCAGTGCCTGGAGTATTTTGGAAAGTTCTATCAGGATGGCGGAAAGCCTTTCCGGCCTATGGCGGTGAACACCCGGTATGTGGATATCAAAGAACAATGATTTGAGGAGGATACAAAAATGGATATGTCACAAGTGGTAGAGTATGGACAGAGCATGACTTTCCTGGGCAGCATCGGCGGGCTGGCCCTGGCCCTGCTGGGCGCTGGACTGGCGGCTGTACTCAGCGGCATCGGCAGCGCAAAGGGCACCGGCCTGGCCGGCGAGGCGGGCACCGGCCTGCTGTGTGAGGATCCCTCCAAGTTCGGCAAGGTGATGATCCTTCAGGTCATCCCCGGCACCCAGGGCCTGTACGGCCTGGTAGTCTGGTTCTTCGCCATCTTCCGTATGGGCCTGCTGTCTGGGACCCTGCCTCAGCTGACCATCGCCCAGGGGATGCAGTATTTCGTGGCCTGCCTGCCTATGGCGCTGGGCGGCCTGTTCTCCGCCATCGCCCAGGGCCGTGTGGCCGCCGGCTCCATCAACATTCTGGCCAAAAAGCCGGATGACTGGTCCAAGGGCATGGTGCTGTGCATCACTGTGGAGTTCTACGCCATCCTCTCCCTGCTGGCCTCCATGCTGATGATCATCAACATCAGCGCCTGAGCGCCGGAAAGGAACAGCTATGGACGGACTTGAAAAGATCACGGCCAGGATCAGCGCCGACGCGGACGCGGAGATCCAGGCCATTCGGGACAAGGCCCAGGCCCAGGCGGAAGAACTGCTGGCCCAGGCTAGGGCCCAGGCGGAGAAGGAGAAGGGCGAGCTGCTCGCCCGGGGCCGCCGGTCCGCGGAGGAGCGGAAGGCCCGCCTGATCTCTGCCGCTCAGATGGAGGGGGCGGAAGATGTCCCTGGCTGCCAAGCAGGAGGTGCTGGACGAGGCGTTCCGCCAGGCTCTGGAGGAGATGTGCTCGCTGCCGGAGGAGCAGTACATCCAGCTGCTGGCCCGCCTGGCGGTGCAGGCGTCCTCCACCGGCCGGGAGCAGCTGATCTTCTCCCCCAAGGACCGGACGCGCATCGGCAAGGCGGTGGTGATGGCGGCCAACGACGCTCTGGTGAAGCAGGTGGCCCCGGAGCTGCCCGACGCCATCACCGACTCCAAGGTGGGGGCCTTCCTGGGCAAGGTGGTTAACAGCGCTGCGGCGCAGATCACCGGCACCGGGCTTTTGACCCTGTCCGAGGAGACGAGGCCCATCCGGGGCGGCTTCATCATGGTGGACGGCCCGGTGGAGGTCAACTGCGCCTTTGAGGCCATGGTGCGTGCCCAGCGGGAGCAGCTGGAAAAGCCGGTGGCGGAGATCCTGTTTCAAAAGTGAAGAGTGAGGAGCGGAGCGGGGGGACGGAGGGCCCGGGTGCCCATTGCCAGATCCCGCAGGAAGCAAAGACTGCCCGCAGAGATACGTGCGGCGCTCTGCTCTGACCCGAAAGGGGTGGTATTTTGTCCCAGAAACGAGATACGGATTATTTAGCCGTCTCCACCCGCATCCACGCGATGGAAAACCGCATGCTGACCCGGGAACGGATGGAGCGGATGATTGACGCCAAGGACAGCGGCGAAGCAGCCAAGGTGCTCAGCGAGTGCGGATACGGCGAGCTGACCCAGCTGACCTCGGCGGCGCTGGAAGAGCTGCTGGCCGATGCCCGGCGGAACACCTTCCGGGACATGGCGGACTCGGTGCCTGACCGGCGGCTGGTGGAGGTCTTTCAGCTGAAATACGACTACCACAACGCCAAGGTGCTGATCAAGGCCCAGGCCATGGGGCTGGACGAGGCGCGTCTGCTCTCCCAGGGCGGGCGGTACGATCCCCAGCGGCTGCGGGAGGATTTCCTTCGGGATGACCTTCGGGACTGGGGCGAGGTGTTCCGCCAGGCGGTGCTCCGGGCCAGGGAGGTGCTGTCCGCCACCGGAGATCCTCAGCAGGCCGACCTGGTGCTGGACCGGGCCTGCTTTCAGGAGATGGAGAGCCTGGCACGGGCATGCGGTAGCGCTTTCCTGCAGGGCTATGTCCGCCTGTCGGTGGACGCCGCTAATCTGCGCGCCGCTGTCCGGGCAGCCCGGATGGGCAAGGGCAGCGAGTTTTTGAACCAGATCCTGCTCCCCGGTGGGAACGTATCGGAGCGCGCCCTGGCCGGAGCGAGACCGGAGGAACTGGCAGAGCGCTTCCGCAGCGGGCCCCTGGCCCAGGCGGCGGCGCTGGGGGCGGCCCGGACCCAGCCGGATTCTGGTCCTCTCACCGAATTTGAGCGCCTGTGTGATAATGCGGTCACGGGATATCTGGCCTCGGCCAGCCGGGTCCCCTTCGGGGAGGAGACGGTGATCGGCTATCTCTACGCCCGGGAGGCGGAGATCACCGCTGTGCGCATCATCATGGCGGGACGCATGGCCGGCCTGGATGGGGATGACCATCCGCAGCCGCCTGCGGGCCACCTATGTATAAGGGGGAGAGGAGCATGTATAAGATCGCGGTGGTGGGCGACCGAGACAGCGTGCTGGGCTTCAAGGCCCTGGGGCTGGAGGTCTGCCCTGCCCAGAGCGCGGACGAGGCCAGAGAGATCATCCACCGTCTGGCGAAAGAGAACTGTGCCATCCTCTACCTCACGGAGCAGCTGGCGGTCCAGCTCCAGAGTGAGCTTCAGCGCTATAAGGACGCCCTCACCCCCGCTATCATCCTGATCCCGGGCAAAGAGGGCTCCCTGGGGATCGGGATGGCCAATGTGAAGACCGCCGTGGAGCGGGCGGTGGGGGCGGATATCCTATGAGAGATGGATTCGGTACCTTCCGCAGGGCGGCAGCAGGGGAGGCGGAGCAGGTCTTTGACCTGATCCGGCAGCGGATCGCCTGGATGGATGAGCGGGGCATCCAGCAGTGGAACCACCCCGGCTACCTCAGGCGGTATCCCTTGGACTATTTCCGGCAGTGCGCTGAAGAGGGACAGCTCTACGCCCTGTGGACGGAGTGCGGCGCTCTGGCCGCGGGGGCCGTGGTGTTGGAGGAGGACCCGCGCTGGGCCGGCTATGGCGGGAAAGCGCTCTATGTGCATAATCTGGCGGCCAGCCTCCACTTCTCCGGAGCGGGCACGGAGCTGCTCAGGCGCTGCCTGGCCCTGGCCGCGGAGCGGGGGCAGGACTATCTCCGCCTGGACTGCGCCCGGGACAACCCGGTTTTGCATGATTATTATGAACGTTTTGGCTTCCGATTTGTGGCGCCTGTGGAGGACCAGGGGTATCTCGGGGATCTCCTTCAGTACCCCCTGGGGTCCCGGGACTGAGCGGGACGGCGGCACAGGAAGGATCAGAAAGAAGGTTTGAGCCAATGGGAAAAATCGTCAAGGTCTCCGGCCCGCTGGTGGTGGCCACCGGGCTCCAGGAGGCCAACATGGCCGACGTGGTCCGGGTGGGCGAGCAGCGGCCTGATCGGAGAAGTGCTGACCATGAATGGGGACACCGCCTCCATTCAGGTCTATGAGGAGACCTCCGGTCTGGGGCCGGGGGCGGAGGTGGTCACCACCGGCGCTCCCCTGTCCGTGGAGCTGGGGCCGGGGCTGATCGAGAGCATTTATGACGGCATCCAGCGCCCGCTGGAGGTCATCATGGAGACGGTGGGGGCCATAACCTCCCCGAGGCGTGGAGCAAGACGGTGGTGCAGCATCAGCTGGCCAAGTGGGCGGACGTGGACATCGTGGTCTACATCGGCTGCGGCGAGCGTGGCAACGAGATGACGGACGTGCTGCGGGAGTTCCCCGAGCTGACGGATCCCCGCACCGGCGAGACGCTGATGAAGCGCACAGTGCTGATCGCCAACACCTCAGATATGCCTGTGGCCGCCCGGGAGGCGTCCATCTACACCGGCATCACCATCGCAGTATTTCCGGGACATGGGTTACGCCGTGGCCGTCATTGCCGACTCCACCTCCCGCTGGGCCGAGGCGCTGCGGGAGATGTCCGGCCGCCTGGAGGAGATGCCCGGCGAGGAGGGCTACCCCGCCTACCTGTCTTCCCGCCTGGCTCAGTTCTATGAGCGGGCCGGCTCCGTGGCCTGCCGGGCTCCGACGACCGCCGGGGCAGCCTGACCGCTGTGGGCGCGGTTTCTCCTCCTGGCGGCGACCTGTCCGAGCCCGTGTCCCAGGCCACCATGCGCATCGTCAAGGTGTTCTGGTCGCTGGACGCCTCGCTGGCCTACCGACGGCACTTCCCCGCCATCCACTGGCTCAACTCCTACTCGCTGTATTTGGATTCCCTGAAGCCCTGGTATGACGAGAATCTGGGGCCGGAGTTCCTGGAGGACCGGTCCAGCGCCATGAGCATCCTCCAGAGCGAGGCCAGCCTGAATGAGATTGTCCAGCTGGTGGGCAAGGACGCCCTGTCCCCGGCGGACCAGCTGACACTGGAAGTGGCTCGGATGGTCCGGGAGGATTTCCTGCAGCAAAACGCCTTTGGGATGTGGACAGTTTCTCCGCCTATGAGCGGCAGGAAAAGCTGCTGGCCATGGTCCTGCGGTACGACCGGCTGTGCCGGGAGGCCATCTCCGAAGGGCGCGCCGGTGGCGAAGCTGTTCGCCGTTCCGTCCCGTGAGAAGATCGGCCGGGCCAAGAGCGTGCCCCGCTGACCGGTACCAGCAGGTCTACCAGCAGATGGTCCGCGGAGATGGAGCAGGAGATCACCGCCATTGCTGAGGAAGGAGGAGAGGACGCATGATCCGGGAATACAAGAACGGTCCAGGAGATCGCCGGTCCTCTGATGATCGGACCGCATGGTGGACGGCGTCACCTATGACGAGCTGGGCGAGATCGAACTGACTCGACGGCTACCATCCGGCGCTGCCAGGTGCTGGAGGTCAACGGTGATTCCGCCGTGGTCCAGCTGTTTGAGAGCTCTGCGGGCATCAATCTGGCGGACGTCCAAGATCCGCTTTTTGGGGCGCCCCTCCAGCTGGGGGTGTCGGAGGACATGCTGGGCCGGGTCTTTAACGGCATGGGCCAGCCCATCGATGGCGGCCCCGCCATCCTGGCTGACGAATACCGGGACATCAACGGTCTGGCCATGAACCCCGCCGGCCGGGACTACCCCAACGAGTTCATCCAGACGGGCATCTCCACCATCGACGGACTGAACACCCTGGTCCGGGGCCAGAAGCTGCCCATTTTCAGCGGGTCCGGCCTGCCCCACGCCGCTTTGGCGGCTCAAATTGCCCGCCAGGCCAAGGTGCTGGATGGGGAATCCAACTTCGCGGTGGTTTTCGCCGCCATTGGCATCACCTTTGAGGAGTCGGAGTTCTTTGTCAGCGAGTTTAAGCGCACCGGCGCCATCGACCGCACGGTGCTCTTCACCAACCTGGCCAACGACCCGGCCGTGGAGCGGATCGCCACCCCCCGAATGGCCCTGACTGCTGCGGAATACCTGGCCTTTGACCGGGGGATGCACGTGCTGGTCATCATGACCGACATCACCAACTACGCCGAGGCGCTACGGGAGGTCTCCGCCGCCAAGAAGGAGGTCCCGGGCCGCCGCGGCTACCCTGGTTACCTGTATACCAACCTGGCGACCCTGTACGAGCGGGCAGGCCGCCAGCTGGGCAAGGAGGGATCCATTACCCTCATCCCTATCCTAACTATGCCGGAGGATGACAAGACCCACCCCATCCCTGACCTGACGGGCTATATCACCGAGGGGCAGATCATCCTGTCCCGGGAGCTGTTCCGCCGGGGCATCAATCCGCCGGTGGACGTGTTGCCCTCCCTGTCCCGCCTGAAGGACAAGGGCACTGGCGCAGGCAAGACCCGGGAGGACCACTCGGGGCACCATGAACCAGCTCTTTGCCGCCTATGCCACCGGCAAGGAGAACAAGGAACTCATGTCCATTCTGGGTGAGGCCGCCCTCAGCCCCACCGACCTGCTCTACGCCAAGTTTGCGGACGAGTTTGAAAAGCGCTATGTTTCCCAGGGGACAGAGGAGAACCGCTCCATCGAGGAGACGCTGGACCTGGGCTGGGAGCTGCTATCCATCCTGCCCACCGCGGAGCTCAAGCGCATCAAGCCGGAGCTGATCGAGAAGTATCTGCCCCAAAAAGGGCTAAGGGGGGGACCAGAATGCCTTCCACAACAATAAATCCCACCCGTATGGAACTGACCCGGCTGAAAGGCCGGTTGAAGACCGCCCAGCGGGGCCACAAGCTGCTGAAAGATAAGCGCGACGAGCTGATGAAGCAGTTCATGGAGGTGGTGCGGGAGAACCGGGCCCTCCGCCGCCGGGTGGAGGAGCAGCTGATGCGCGCCCAGAGCTCCTTCACGGTGGCTGCCGCTGTCATGTCCCCGGAGATGCTGGAGCAGTCCCTGCTCTATCCCAAGCAGAGCGTAGAACTGGACATGACTTTTCAGAATATCATGTCGGTGGATGCTCAGTACCACTTCAGGACCCACAGCCAGGACCCGGGGGAGATCTACCCCTACGGCTTCGCCAACACCTCGGGAGAGCTGGATGACGCGGTCTCTGCCATGTCCCAGGTGTTCCAGGATATGCTGAAGCTGGCCGAGATCGAAAAAGACCTCCCAGCTGCTGGCGGAGGAGATCGAAAAGACCCGCCGCCGAGTCAATGCCCTGGAGTATGTAAAGATCCCGGAGATGCAGGAAAATATCAAATATATCACCATGAAGCTGGACGAAAACGAGCGGGCCAATACCATTCGACTGATGAAGGTGAAGGAGCTCCTGCTCAGAGACGCCATTGAGGAGCGGAGAGAGGCCGACGCCAAGGCGGTGGAGGCCTTCGCCGGATACCCGGAGGGACCGGCAGGCGTTTGACGCCCAGCAGGATCTGCATGAAAGAGCCCGGATGGGACCATAGGGTCCCATCCGGGCTTTTCGCAGCCCGTTCAGCTGTGCCGCTGAGAGTCGGACTGCGCCCGGGCCCGCTGGAGGACGAAACGCAGGAAGGCCTGCATAGAGGGGGCTGCTCCTCATCCCGGCGATAGGCCATATAGATGGTGCGCTTGTAGAGGCGGTCCTTCAGGTGAAGGAGCTTCACCTGGCTGTTGTCCAGCACGTCCGTTTTGGCCACAATGGACACTCCGAAGCCGCTGGCCACCAGAGAGGAGATGCTGGCCTCTCCGGTGGCATTGCAGAATACCTGAGGCGTCCAGCCGCTCTGGGAGATGTACGCCATGATATCCCGGTAGATCTGGACATGGGGCATATAGGTGATAAAGGGGTAGGGGGGCGAGCTGACTGAGCAGGATCTGGTCCTCCGCAGCCAGCGGATGGTCCGGCGGCACGATGGCCACCAGCTCCTGGTCCAGCAGGGGGGACGAACTCCACCTCCGGCTCGCCCTCCTCGTAGATACAGAAGACCACGTCATAGAGGAAGGTCTTCAGCCCGTCCAGCAGCTCCCGGGTGGGCAGCTCCCGAAAGCCGAAGGTGACCTGCTCATAGCCTGGCTGCTGGAGAAAGGCCCGCACCGTCTCGGGCATGAATTTGGGGGAGAGGGGGGGCGATGTAGCCCACGTCGATGTGGCCCTGCCCCGGGCGGGCGGCCCGCTTCAGGGTGGCGTTCACAGAGTCCAGGCGGCCCAGGAGGGCGTCCACCTCCTTAAAATAGAGCAGGCCGTATTTGCTCAGTTCCAGGTGGCGTCCCTTTCGGAGAAAGAGGGGGACTCCCAGCTCCCGTTCCAGGCTGGCGATGGCGGCGCTGAGGGAGGGCTGGGAGATCATCAGCTGTTCCGCGGTCCGGTGGAAGTTCAGCTGTCCGGCTGCTGTCCTAAAATAATAGAGCTGATTCAATGTCAAATTGCTGCACCTCCCCAAAAAATGCGGAAAAATATCCTATATATTTCCCTATATTTTATTAAAAATTGAGAAGTTTGTCAAGAAATAAACAAATATTGATAAAATTAAATCTATCAAAAAGGCGATGAATTGGTATTTTACTTTTTTGACGGCTTGGCTGGATAATAGAGACAGGAAAAGGAAAAGAAAACCCAATTAGATTTGTGATAATATCCAAACAAAGAGCTTTAGAAATGAGGGATCGATATGGAGCGTTATCAGGATAAAGTGGTGCTGATCACCGGTGCGGGTGACGTGGCCGAGGCGGCTGCTAAGCGGCTGCTGTGTGAGGGAGCAAAGGTGGCTTTCTCTGACTTCTCCCAGGAGGCGCTGGACGCAGCCATCTCCGGGCTGAAGGCCGAGGGGTGGGACGGGGAGCGCCTTATGGGCATAAAGTGCGACGTGCGGAAGTATGAGGAGTGCGAGGCGGCGGCCAATGCCGTCCTGGCCAGGTGGGGGCAGATCGACACCCTGGTAGCCACCGCCGGCATCATCCGCCACTGTCCTATCGACGAGATGACTGAAGCCCAGTGGCAGGATGTTGTGGACATCAACCTCACCGGCGTGTTCCACGCGGTGAAGTCGGTGGTCCCCTCCATGAAGGAGCGGAAATACGGACATATCGTGGTCATCTCCTCCATTGAGGTCGGACGGGCCGTCCCGGCGTGGGTGTCAACTACGCTGCCACCAAGGCCGGTGTGAACGGGTTGGTGATGTGCCTGGGCTATGAGCTGGGGCCCTGGCAGATCACGGTGAACAGCGTGGCCCCGGCCCCCTGAAGGGAAAGATGTTCGCCGGCATGACCCAGGACCGTATCGAATCCCTGTCCGCCGGTATCCGCCTCCAGAGGATGGGCGAACTGAGCGACGTGGCCGCCGCCATCGCCTATCTGGGCAGCGACGACGCCGCCTGGACCACCGGCGAGGTGCTGGATGTGAACGGCGGCCTCCAGTATTGAGGCCGGCAGATCCTTTGTGCAAAAGCCGTGAAAACGGCGCTGATCCATAGCTGATACATAAAACGAGGAGGAAAGACAATGAAAAAGCGATTGCCCTGATTCTGACCCTGGCCATGTCCCTGAGCCTGGCCGCCTGCTCAGGCGGTGGAAGCGGCCCGGAGCCGCTTCCAATCCCCCGGCTGCTTCCGGCGGTAGCAGCACATCTGGTACGGTCTCTTCCGGTTCTGCTTCCGGGGCCTATGCGGATCTGGAGCCTGTGGAGCTGACTCTGGCGGACTCTGCTGCGGTGGGAGCGGCTGGAGAGATGTTTGACCGCCTGTTTGCAGAGAAAGTGGAGGAGATCACCGGCGGCAAGATGACGGTCTATTTGTATCTTAACGGCGAGTTGGGCAACGATATGGATCTGCTGTCCCAGATGCAGGCGGGCTATATTGATCTGGTGGGCTGCCAGATCGCTCCCGTGGTCTCCTTTGTCCCCGAGATGGCCATCTTCGACCTGCCCATGGTGTTTGCCCAGTATGACGGTGAGACCATCGACCAGGTGCTCAACGGCGACAGCCAGACCCATGCCGCCATGTCCGCCGCCTATGAGAAAGTGGGTCTGGAGCTGCTGGGCATCCAGCAGTACGCCACCTACCGCCTCACCACTGCCAATCGGGAGTTGCGCAAACTGGAGGATTTCAAAAACCTCCAGATCCGCACCATGGAGAACAGCAACCACATGGCCTTCTGGACTGCCATCGGCGCCGCCCCCACTCCTCTGGCCTGGGCTGAGGTGTTCATTTCCCTTCAGAACGGCACCATCGACGCCCAGGAGAACGCAGCGGATACCTGCGCCAGCACCAACTTTCAGGAGGTCCAGAAGTACCTGGCCTGTACTAACCATATCCTGTACGCCAACCAGCTGTCCATGAACAAGGAGAAGTATGACTCCCTGGATCCCGCTTACCAGGAGGCGATCAATCAGGCAGTCGCAGAGGCGATTGAAGAGATGAAATCCCAGATGGTGGAGAGCGATGAGACCAACAAGCAGACCTTGGTGGATGGTGGCATGACCCTCATTGAGTATGATGACGCCTTCTTCCAGGAGATCCTGGCGCTGGATACTGTCCAGGCCCTCTACGATAAGATCGATGCGGATGTAAATGGTCTGGGCACCACCCTTCAGGAGGAGCTTGCCGCCGCTCAGGGCTGATCTATCCCGCGATATTCCGCTTAGCAGCAGTTTCTTCCTGTTGCTCCTCTTAAACCGAATGCCTCTTTGCGGTCCGCTGGTCAGAGCGGGCCGTAAGGGGGCATTCCCCTTCCAGCAATCAAACAGACGGGCGAACGCCCCACAGAATAAGGAGGTCTCTCTTATGAGCAAGTTTTTTTTCCCTGGCCTATCTGACTCTGCCCAACACCCACCCGGTGGATCAGATCGAGATCGCCGCCCAGTGCGGCTATGAGGGGTGGGCCTGCGGACCATCTCCCAGCACCTGCCCGGAGAGCCGGACTACGCCCTGGCCAACGGCCGAATGTTCCAGATGGTCCGCGCTGCCCTGGAGCGCACCGGCGTGAGGCTGATGGACATCGAACTGGCCCGGGTGGCGGACGGGGTGGACGTAATGAGCTACGAGAAGGAGTTCGCCCTGGGGGCCGAGCTGGGGGCGAAATACGCTATCGCCAGCGTGTGGAGTGCGGACCGGGACTTCTCCCGGGTGCAGTTCGAGAAGATGTGCGATCTGGCGGACAAATACGGCATGAAGCTCAATCTGGAGTTCGTCCCCTTCTCAAACATCCCCGGCCTGACCGAAGCCCTGGCCTGGATGGACCTGATGGACCGGCCCAATGTGCAGGTGCTGGTGGACACTCTGCACGCCCACCGGGTGAAGGTCACCCCAGAACAGCTGCGGGAGGTAGCGGCAGAGCGATTCGGCTTCGTCCACCTGTGCGACGGTCCGGCCTTCATCCCGCCGGTGGACCACCCGGACATGGTGGGCGTGGCCCGGGGCGGACGGCTGTACGTGGGAGAGGGCGGCATCGACCTGGCGGGGATGCTGAAGAACATCCCTGATCCCCCCTACTATTCCATCGAGCTGCCCAACGCGGCGGAGGTGGCGATCCGGGGCAAGCTGGAGCACGCCAGACGCTGCCTGGAGACCGCCAAAACCTTCTTCGCGGCGCACCAGATCTGAAGAGAAAAGAGGCCCGGGATCTTCTGATCCCGGGCCTCTTTTTGGCGTTTGGTCAGTCCTGACGAGCGGCCAGGCGGCGGCTGCGGAACTCGGCGGCCGCGGTGAACAGCACGTCGGAGGAGGAGTTCAGTGCCGTCTCGCAGGAGTCCTGGACGACGCCGATGATGAAGCCGATGCCCACCACCTGCATGGCGATGTCGTTGGGAATGCCGAACAGGCTGCACGCCATGGGAATCAGCAGCAGGGAGCCCCCCGCCACACCGGAGGAGCCGCAGGCGGCGATGGAGGCTACCACGCTGAGCAGGAAGGCGGTAGGAAAGTCCACCGAGATGCCCAGGGTGTTGGTAGCGGCCAGGGTGAGGACCGAGATGGTGATGGCGGCCCCAGCCATGTTGATGGTGGCTCCCAAGGGGATGGAGACGGAGTACTTCTCCTCGTCCAGGCCCAGCTCCTTGCACAGCCGCAGGTTGACCGGGATATTAGCGGCGGAGCTGCGGGTGAAGAAGGCCATGATGCCGCTCTCCTTCAGGCAGCGGAACACCAGAGGATAGGGGTTGCGCCGGATGCACAGGAAGACCAGAATGGGGTTGACGATCAAGGCCACGAAGAACATGCAGCCCGCCAGGACGCAGAGCAGGCGGCCGTAGTCCATGAAGGAGGAGAAGCCGGTCTCCGATACCGTGGTGAACACCAGACCCAGGATGCCGAAGGGGGCGCAGCTGATGACCCAGCGGATGGCGGTGGAGAGGGCGTCAGACAGATCGCCCAGCACCTGCTTGTGCGGTCGGAGGCGTCCCGCAGGGCGATGCCGAAGACCACAGCCCACAGCAGCACCCCGATATAGTTGGCCTCCGCCATAGCGGAGATGGGGTTGCTCACCGCGTTGTTGAGCAGGGTCTGGAGGATCTCGCCGATGCCGCCGGGGGCGCTGGAGGCGGCCTCCTGGGCCAGCGCCAGGGTGGAGGGGAAACAGAAAGCTGGCAACCACCGCACACAGCGCAGCCAGAAGGGTGCCGATGAGGTAGAGCGCGATGACGGTGCTCATGTTGCTCTTGGCCCCTTTCTTGTGCTGTGCCAGGGGTGCAAGACCAGGAAAAAGACAAGCAGGGGGCCAGGGCCTTCAGCGCGCCTACGAACAGGGTGCCCAGGAGGCTGAGGAAGGAGGCGCCGGGCAGGAGGAAGCCCAGGACAGCGCCCAGGATCAGGCCGATCAGAATACGTTTGACCAGGCTGAGCTGGTTCCATTTGCAAAGCAGTTCCATGAAGAGGTTCCTTTCTGGCCAAAGGCCGGGGAATGGAGGGTGTTCCGCCGGAAGAGGACATCTGTCCGTCCGGACAAAGAGGCCAAAAAGACACGCTTAGAAGCGTGTCTTTCTTTTGGAGCGAGTGACGGGGCTCGAACCCGCTACCTCCACCTTGGCAAGGTGGCGCTCTACCAGATGAGCTACACTCGCAACGACAAAGCATATTATAGCAGAAAATTTGTCGCTGTCAAGCATAAAATGAAAAAATTGAGAATGATCTCATTCCGCCCCCCGTCGGAGGAGGCGGAGGAGGTGCCGGGAACCTCCTCCGTCCCTCCTGGCTGTCCGACGGCTCCCCGCAGGGGGGGGCCGCCTGGGTATCCCACTGGTAGCCCAGGGCGGCCATCTCCCGGTCAGAGAGGAGGGGTACTGCCCGCGGCTGTCCGCCCCCGGGTGAGGTCCAGATGGCGATAGCCGCTCTCGGTGCGGACGACGTTCCAGAAGTGGGGGACCCGTCCAGGGTGCCCGGTACCACCATGCCGGTCAGCTCCAGCCGTTGGGCCAACAGCAGGGCGGCCAGGGCAAGTCCCTCGCTGTCTGCTGCCCCCGCCACCAGGGCGTCATAAGCGCTGGCCCCCCCCTCCGGATCGTAGTGTCCGGCGTCCAGCACGGCGGCAGATACGGTCTGGATGGCCTCGTCCCCTCGGTCCCCCAGATGGAGACCACGATCTCATTGGCGCGCCGGGCCAGGGCGGTCCGGCGGCGCTGGAGCTCTTTCTGCTCCAGGTGGTAGGTAAGCAGGACCTCCACGATGCGCTGGCGGCCGCTCTCCTCCCCTTGGGGATAGATATAGACTGGCATAGTAGGCCTCCCGGAAGAGGGTTTGGATGTAGGTCTCGTCCCCCTCGAAAGTAGCTGATGCGCAGGGCGGCCTCGGTGCCGAAGGAGGAGAGCAGGTCCTTGAGTTGGGAGCGGATGGCGGTGGCACCGGTGGCGGCCACGATGGCGGAGACCTGCTCCCGGGTGCGGCGGTAGGTGATCTCCACAGCGGCCTCATAGGTAGGAGACAATAGGGGCACATCATAGCGGATGAAGTCCACTGAATAGGCTCCCAGAGGGTCCTCCTGGACCACCTCCAGACAGGCGTTGGACAGGGACTGCTCCACATCCTGGTCGTAGTTGTACATCCGGACAGTGCCCTCCTCCTCACCCAGGGAGATGAGGTAGATCAGGGCTTGACCAGCTCCTGGTAGTTCTCCACCCGAAGGATGGAGGAGTCCCCCTCGGCAGGGGGCGTGGCGCTGTGGGGGTCACGCTGGTGTAGCTGCGGGCGAGCAGTGAGGAGCACCCGGACAGCAGCAGGGACAGCGCGGCCACGGCCGCGCAGAGCCTCCATTTCATCAGATCCCTCCTCCCATGTTCCCGCCGGGGCTCACATCCCCAGCGCCTCCCGATCAGTACGACTTCCATCTCCTCCACCGGCATTGGGACGAGCCCAAAGAACCGCAAGCCCCCGGCAGATGCGCTCTGGGCTCTTGCAGTCATAGCACCGGTCTGCCTTGGCGGCGCAGGGGGTCCTGTCACCCCATGGACTGTGCGCTTTGGGGGCGGCCACGTTCCGGGCCCGCCACAGTGCCGCCTCAAAGTCGGGGGCGACCTTGTTGACACCCACCAGGAAGTAGACCTTCTTGTGGCCGTACAGGGTGGAGGAGACCCGGTTGCCGTTGCCATCGATGTTGACGATCTCCCCAGTCTCCGCCAGCGCGTTGGCGGAGGTGATGATACACATCGGTGAGGACGGCGTCCCTCAGGGCGCCCCCCTCCCAGTGCCAGACCACCTGGTTGTGGGCAGCCAGCCTGGGGGATAGAGCCCCATCTCCTTCACCGTCATGGACCCGCCGATGCCCACCGTTTTTCCATCGATCTGGCCGTCCAGATAGGCGGCCGCCTCATCTGCGGTGGGGAAGTAGGCGGTGCGGAAGCCGCGGGCCTCCAGGTTGGCGCGGAGTTTTTCCAGATCTGCCATGGTGATACCTCTCTGAAAAAAATGAATGGATCACAGGTCATGCTGGTGATAGCTGTGGAAGCCCTGACCCAGCACCTCGTGGGCATCGCACACGATGAGAAAGGCGGAGGGGTCGGTCTCCTTTACCGCCCGCTTCAGGGCCACGATCTGCTTCTGCTTGAAGGCGCACATGAGCACGTCTTTTGCCTCCCCGGACCAGGCCCCCCCCCCTGGAGGATGGTGACGCCCCGGTCCAGCTCCGTACTGATGGAGCGGATGATCTCCTGGGGGCGGTCGCTGATGATATAGGCCACCTTGGCGTTGTCCATGCCGTAGAGCACCTGGTCGATGACGAAGGAGGAGATATACAGGGAGACCAGCCGTACAGGGCGCTGCTCAGGCTGTGGAAGGCCAGAGCGGCCAGGGCGATGACCACCAGGTCCACCGCCATGACCAGGGTGCCCATGGGCAGATGGCCGAAGCGGAGCTTCAGCAGCCGGGCGATGAGATCGGTGCCGCCGGTGGTGGCTCCCTGGAGGAACACCATCCCAAGGGACAGCCCGATCAGCGCGCCGCCGAAGACGGAGGCCAGCATGGGGTCCATGGGCGGGAAGGAGTGGAACAGGCGGCCAATGCAGGTCCACCCCCAGGGAGGTGGCGGCGGTGGCGAAGAGGGAGGAGGCCAGCAGCTTCCACCCCAGCAGCCGCCAGCCCAGCAGGAACAGGGGCAGGTTGAGGGCGATGACCGCACTGCCCACCGGGATGGCGGGGACGATGGCATGGATGATCTGCCCCAGGCCAGTCATCCCGCCCAAGGTGATCTGGTTGGGAACATAGCACCAGTCAAAGCCCAGAGCAAAGACAGCGGAGGCCAGGGTGATCCACAGATAGGGGCCGGAAGGCGGCCTACAGAGCTTTGCCGGTGCGCACAAAAAACTTCCTTCCTTTTCTGGTTGGGCGGCGCGGCGGCTCCCGGGACGGTGGTGTTACAGCAGGGTCATCTGCTCCTCTCCCCGGTCGGGCTCCGGCCGGAGCAGCTTGCCTGCGATGGGCAGGGAGCGGGCCCGGTAGCGGGCGGCGTTGACGATGGTGGTGTCCGCCAGGGGGCGGGCGTCGGCCACCTTGTACTTGGGCTTGAGGGTCATGACGTTGACCCCCTGGGTGGAGCGGGTGGTCTTGGGGGTGAGGGCGGCGGTGTGGAACACCATGCACCGGCCATCGCTGGAGTCAAAGCCAGCTCCGTCTCCTCTGTCAGCAGGCAGGCAGTCACCAGGGGGGCCTTGTCGGAATAGGCGCCTGTGAGCTTCTTGCGGCGGGTCTGAGTTTGGTAGGCCGACAGCTCCACCCGGGCCACCTTGCCGTTGTCAAAGAAGAAGAGCAGGTGGCGGCGGTAGTCCCGGGGATGCAGGCCCAGACCACCCGCCCTCCTGGTCCATGGCAAGCTTGGTGGGCAAAAAGTCGCCCAGCAGGCTGGCCTTGGAGTCGTCGAACTCACTCAGGCGGGCCTTGTAGCACTGCTGCCTGTCGGTAAAGACCAGCAGCTCGTCCCGGTTGGAGGCCTCCCACTGGAGCCAGGGGCCGTCGCCGTCCTTGTACTTCTGCTCGCCGCTCATGCGCAGGGACTGGGGGGTGATCTTCTTGAAGTACCCCTCCCGGGAGCAGAACACGTGCACCGGGTAGTCCGGCGTCCGTCCTCCGCGTCCTCCGCGGCGGCGGTCTGGTACTCGTAGACGATCTCCGTCCGCCGGGGGACGGCGTACTTCTTCTGCACCGCCTGGAGCTCGGCCACGATGAGCTTCTTGATGCGGCCGGGGTTGTTCACGATGTCCTGGAGGTCGGCGATCTCCTCCTCCAGCGAGTCCACCTCCTCAATGCGCTTGAGGATGTACTCCTTGTTGATGTTGCGCAGCTTGATGTCGGCCACGTACTCGGCCTGCACCCGTCGATGCCGAAGCCGATCATCAGGTTGGGCACCACCTGGTCGTCCTCGTCGGTCTCCCGGATGATTTTGATGGCCCTGTCGATGTCCAGCAGGATGCCCCTTTTTCAGGCCGCGGAGGAGGTGGAGCTTGTCCTGCTTCTTCTTCAGGGAGAAGTAGGTGCGCCGCCGCACCCCCTCGCTGCGCCAGCCCGTCCACTCGTCCAGAATCTCCCGCACCCCCATCACCCGGGGCATACCCGCAATGAGGATGTTGAAGTTGCAGGACTGGCTGTCCATCAGGGGGGTGGACTGAACAGCTTGGCCATCAGCTTGTCCGGGTCAGTGCCCCGCTTGAGGTCGATAGCGATCTTGAGGCCGTTCAGGTCGGTCTCGTCCCGCATGTCGGCGATCTCACGGATCTTGCCCGACTTCATGAGCTCGGCCACCTTGTCCATGATGGCCTCCACCGTGGTGGAGTAGGGGATCTCGTAGATCTCGATGAGGTTTTCGCCCTGAGGTAGCGCCACTTGGCCCGAACCTGGAAGGAGCCGCGTCCGGTGGCGTAGATGGAGGCCAGCTCCGAGCGGTCGTAGAGCAGCTCGCCGCCGGTGGGCAAGTCGGGGGCCTTCAGGTGGTCCAGCAGGTTCACCTGGGGGTTCTTCAGAAAGGCCACCGTGGCGTCGCACACCTCGCCCAGATTGAAGCCGCACAGGTTGCTGGCCATGCCAACGGCGATGCCCTGGTTGGCGCTCACCAGCACGTTGGGGAAGGTGGTGGGCAGCAGGGTGGGCTCCTGCAGCTTGCCGTCGTAGTTGTCTACAAAGTCCACGGTGTCCTGGTCGATGTCGCGGAACAGCTCGGCGCAGATGGAGTCCAGCCGCACCTCGGTGTACCGGCTGGCGGCCCAGGCCATGTCCCGGGAGTACACCTTTCCGAAGTTACCCTTGGAGTCCACAAGAGGGTGGAGCAGGGCCCCGTAGCCCCGGCTGAGGCGCACCAAGGTCTCATAGATGGCCGCGTTCGATGCCGGCCAGAGCCATCTGGGCCGCCGAAAGGGCGTCCATGGCCCCGATGACGTTGCGCTTAACACAAGGGACCTCCACCAGCCCGCCCACCGGATCACATACCAGTCCCAGCAGATTCTTCACCGCCATGGCGCAGGCGTGAGCCATCATGGAGGGAGTGCCGCCCCCGGAGGTGGACCAGGGCGGGGGGCGGCCATGGCGGCCGCGGAACCGATCTCTGCCTGACAGCCGCCCTCCGCCCCGGAGATGGAGGCCCGGGCGGCGATGACCATGCCGAAGCCGGAGGCCACATACAGGGCCTGGACCAGCTGCTCCCTGGAGAGAGAGAAGTGCCGGGCGCAGGGGAGGAGCACCGCGGGCAGCACGCCGCAGGCCCCCGCCGTGGGGGCGGCCACGATGCGCTTCATGCAGGCGTTGCACTCCCCCATCCGCAGAGCCCCGGCCATCACCTGGGAGAGAAGGGGGCCGCACAGGGGTCCCCGGCGGCGTACAGGGTCATTTTGGCCCCGTCACCCCCCGGACAGGCCGCTGTGGGAGCGGTCCTGGGCCTGATAGCTCTCGTCCGCCTGCACCATGGCGTCCAGCATGGCCCCCATCCGCTCCAGAGAGCGGGCGCGGGGCAGGTCCTGCCGCCGGCAGTCGGATTCCAGAATGTTTTCCCAGAGGGGCAGGCCGGACTGTTCCGTATCCTGGAGCATCTGGGCGATGGAGTCAAAGGCGATCAAAGGGGCACCTCCTGTTCTTCCGGGGTGTAGCGGGTGACCCGCAGGATGCCGGGCAGGGCCCGCACGTCCCGGGCGGCGTCCTCGGGGGATGGGCTGGTCGCACTCGATGACCATGACGGCGCTGCCGCCCCGGCCGCCCCGATTGAGCTGGAGGGTGGCCACGTTGAGGCCCCGCCCGGCCAGCACGCCGGTGACCTGACTGACGCAGCCGGGCTGGTCGGTGTTGTGGACCACCAGGGTGGGCAGCTCCCCCGCTGAAGGAGGTGTGCAGTCCATCCACCTGAAAGACCCGGATGCGCCCGCCCCCAGGGGAGGCGGCCCCCACCTCCAGCTGTCCGCCCCCGGCATCCTCAAGACGGATGAGGGCGCTGTTGGGGTGGACGTCCCGCAGGACGCAGGTGCCGAAGGAGAAGGACAGCCCCCGCTCCCGGGCCAGACGGAAGCTGTCTGGGGACCCGGCCGTCGGCCGGGAGAGCCCAGCAGCCCGGCCACCAGGGCCTGGTGGGTGCCGTGGCCCTCTCCGGTGGAGGCAAAGGAGCCGTGGAGCAGCAGCTGGGCCCGGACGGGCTCCTGCCCCAGCAGAGCCCGGCCATGCGGCCGATGCGCACCGCCCCCGCCGTGTGGGAGCTGGAGGGCCCCACCATGACGGGACCCAGGATGTCGAACAGGTTCATAGGTGTGTTCCTCCGCTGCGATCTCATGTGAAGTAAAGCAATAAAAGAAAGAGAAACATCAGGCAGGAAAGGCCGATCACAAAGCGCCCCAGCCATCTGGCCAGCCGACGGCGGTCCTCCGGCGTGTCGTCGGCAAGTCGCCTGCCGTTTTTGACCAGATAGATGCCTCCGTCCTTAAAATAGCAGAGGACCTGAATTGCAGCGTCAGTCCTGTACAGGATGATGCCCAGCAGGAGAAAGAAGATACACAGGAAGGTCCTTCACGTGCTTATCGTTCACCTCCACGCCGCAACCCAGCACCTTCAGCAGGTCAGTGATGATCTCGTCTTGAAGATCTTGCCGTAATCGGCCTTCAGGCAGTTGAGGATCTTCCCCCGCACCGGCATGATCCCCTGGTACTCTGCGTCCCGGCCCAGCTTGACCGAGCCCAGGGCGGAGTCGCCCTCCACGATATACAGCTCCCGGCGGGATACATCCTTGGTGCGGCAGTCCACGAACTTCTGCACCCGGTTGGAGATGTCCACACTGCCGGAGAGCTTCTTTTTGATGTTCAGACGGGTGCGCTCGGCGGTCTCCCGGCTGCGCTTGTTGATGAGCACCTGCTCGCGATCTTGTCCGCGTCGAAGGGATTCTCAATGAAATAGACCTCCAACTGGGCCCGGAGAAACTCGGTCATAGCCTCCTGGACGAATTTGTTGTTGATGGCCTTCTTGGTCTGGTTCTCGTAGCTGGTCTGGGTAGAGAAGTTGTTGGACACCAGTACCAGGCAATCCTGGATGTCGTTGAAGCTGATCTTGCCCTCCGACTTCTGGTACTTGCCCAGCTGCTTGAGCCGGGCGTCGATGGCGGAGACGAAGGCGGATTTCATGGCCTTCTCCGGGCAGCCCCCGTGCTCCAGCCAGGAGGAGTTGTGGTAGTGCTCGATCACCTGCACCGTGTTGGAGAAGCAGAAGGAGACCGAGAGCTTCACCTTGTACTCGGGCTTGTCCGTCCCGGTCCCGGCCCCGCCGCTCGGTCTGCCAAAACACGGGCAGGGTGAGGGAGTTCTCCCCCGCCAGCTCCTTCACATAGTCCTCAATGCCGTTTTCGTACTGGAAGTCGGTGGTCTCGAACTTCCCCCCCACCTGGTTGCGGAAGCGGAAGGTGACCCCGGCGTTGACCACCGCCTGGCGCTTGAGCACGTCGGTGTAGTACTCCACGGGGATATTGATGTCGGTAAAGACGTCCAGATCCGGCTTCCAGCGGAAGCGGGAGCCGGTCTTTTTGCCGGAGTAGGGCTCCTTTTTCAGGCCGCCCACGTTCTCGCCCTTCTCGAAGTGGAGGGTGTACTCAAAGCCGTCCCGGTAGATCGTTGCCGCCAAAGTACGCGCTGGCGTACTGGGTGGCACAGGAGCCCAAGCCGTTGAGCCCTAGGGAATACTCGTAGTTATCGCCGGCGAGTTGTGCTGTACTTGCCGCCGGCGTACAGCTCGCAGTACACCAGCTCCCAGTTGAACCTCTGCTCCTTCTCATTCCAGTCCACCGGGCAGCCCCGGCCCGCGTCCTCCACCTCGATGGAGTGATCCTCGAACCGGGTGACGTGATGATGGATCGCCGTGGCCCTCCCGGGCCCCGGGCCAGCGCCTCCAGGCCCATGGCCTCCCGCCTTCTCCTTCAGGGCCCCCATGGCCCCCCGCCCTGACGTCGGACAGGGTGTAGCCGCACTGGGCCAGCAGCGCCTCCGCGGCGGCGTAGCTCTCCGGATGGACACCGGTGTTGTCCAGAACGGAGGCGCTCTCCGGCACCCGCAGGAAGCCGGCGCACTGCTCAAAGGCCTTGGGGCCCAGCTTGGGCACCTTCAGGACCTGCCTGCGGGTGGTGAAGGCCCCGTTCTCCTCCCGGTATTTCACCAGGTTTTTGGCAGTGGCGGCGGTGAGGCCGGACACCCGCTGGAGCAGGGAGGGGAGGCGGTGTTCACATCCACGCCCACCGCGTTGACGCAGTCCTCCACCACCCCGTCCAGGGCCTCGCCCAGCCGGGCCTGGGGCATGTCGTGCTGGTACTGGCCCACGCCGATGGCCTT
>VOFI01001818.1_pt1 | contig 38766 bp, 41 predicted proteins | sample 5384131 | NCBI WGS metagenome assembly VOFI01 (sample SAMN12384728, study PRJNA508395) | human gut metagenome | isolation source: healthy gut H | host: Homo sapiens | reverse complement strand
TTGTCTGCTTTCCTGGTCCTGCATAGAGCCTTTCTCCAGAGGTGGGAAATAGTAGAATAATTGCATATCTAGAGCGGAGCAAGCGTCCGGTCAGTGCGGCATGGAAGAAGATTGAAGCCCGCCCTCTGACGGACAGCTGCGATCTGGAAAATGAAATTTAGGCATCAACTATAATTGTCTTTTGGAGCGGTTATGGCGGCGCGGAGAGCGGCATCCCATCGGCAGCCGACGGCAGGCCATGATCGCCGGCAAATGCGGCGGCGTGTTTTGCAATCTCCCGGATGGGACCGTGTGCATGTGTATTACTCCTACCAGCATGAGGACTCCGATTTCCTGGTAGGAGACACCGTGATTCTGGTAGTCCAGCGGTATGCGGAGGAGAAAAAGCAGATGTACGGCAAAATCCTCTCGAAGTGGTGATCCAAAAGCGAACAGGCCCGCCCCTTTATAGGGGGCGGGCCTGTCACCTTTACTAACTCAAAGGTCCATACCCATATTATTTTGTGAAGGAAGGTCAGATTGACATATGAAAGTGAGACGACTCGTTGCCTTGTGTACGGCAATGTTCCTCAGCCTACAGATGGCGGGGCTCCCCGCCTCCGCCGCGGGCAGATTTTCCGATGTCCCCGCCGGTTCTCCCTTTTATGAGAGCGTGACCTATCTGGCGGAGTGTGGGATCACAGCCGGTACGGGCGGACACAGTTTCAGCCCGGAGCGTCCCATCACAGTCCGGGAGTGGGCTGCCCTGCTGTTCCGGGCTTTCGATGGAAGTACCTTGTCCTGCGATTCCCCAAAGGAGCGGTCCGAGCTCAGTATCCAGCGGTGCTATCAAAACGGCTGGCTGGGCGTGAGTGCTGCCATATCCCCTGATGGGACTCTCTGCCGCGGAGAACTGCTGCTCAGTGCCTTCCATGCGGCCGGACTGCCGGTATACAACGCCTCTCTCTATGGCTATGAGGAGGCAGGATGTCTCCGCAGGAAAACGCGGTACGCATTGGAAAGGAACTTGGACTGTGCCCCGAAGCGGCCGCACCATTTGGAGTGCAGTTGCTTCCGTCTCTCAATAGAAAAAAATCTTTCAATCGACGATCTATGGAAGAAAAAAACAGCAGCAGGATGCTCCATACGAGCAGTATTATGGCACAAGTCCGTAGGTTCTACTGATAGTAGGTCTGGGAGAGCGTGCAATAAACTACGAATGCGATTAGCAATTATGATTTATTTGGGGCGATAAAAATTTTGGAAGCCCCTTCAGCAATCTGAACTTCATATCGCTGCCCACGATAATAAAAAGTGAAACTGCATGGATACAAGGCCATTGGGGAGATGAGGGGACAACTTTGGAACGCCGTTCTCGATATGCAGTCCGGCAAAGCCAAAGATAACTGTATTCCAAGTCTCACCGAGACAGGCCAGATGGAGCCCTTCCTTGCCCGTGTTGCCCATAACCTCCTCCAGGTCTAGATAGAGGGCCTTCCGCCAGTAGGCTTCAGCGGCCTCTGCCAGGCCATTCTGGGCCGCAAAGAGGGCGTGGCTGGCAAAGCTGAGGGTGGAGTCATGGATACACAGGGGCTCAAAGTCCTCCCAGGCGGCCAGCTTTTCCTCTTCGGTAAACTGCTCTGGCAGACGGGTTATAAGGAGCAGCGTATCCGCCTGCTTGATCACCTGATAGCGCTGCAGGCGGTCGAAGCAGACCTGGTGATAGCTGGCCTCGTCGCCGGATTTGAGCTCCGCCGGCTCAACGCGCTCCAGCAGGTGGAACGTATCGTCCTGGCGGTAGTGGCCGGTGATTGGATCCCTGGGAAGCTGGATGGCATCGCGTAGTATCTCCCAAGCAGCGCACTCCGCTTTGGACCGGCTCAGGGCCGCATACTGCTCCGGCGCCTCTTTCTTCAGCCGTGCGGCGGCGGTCAGCGCCAGAGAGAGATTGTGCTTTACCATGGCATTGGTGAAAAGATTGTTGCTGGTAATGCCGCAGTATTCATCCGGGCCCTTGCAGAACAGCAGATTGACCTTCCCGGCTTCGGGGGCGGGAGAGTAACGGCTGACCCAGAAGCGGGCTGTCTCCACCAACACCTGTGCGCCCCCTGGAAGAACAGGCTGTCATCGCCGGTCCAATCCAGGTATTGGCCCAGAGCATAGGCCACGTCAGCGGTGACGTGGACCTCGCTGCACCCGATGTCCCAGCTTTCACACTGCTCGGTGCCGTCATAAGACACCATCCAGGGGTAGCGGGCCCCGGCGCCATTCATCCGCGCCGCATGCGCTCTGGCCTGGGGAAGCGTGCCGAGCCTTTGGATCGGTCAGGTCATAAAAGGGCGTCAGAAAGAGATCTGTGTCCCAAAAATAGCAGCCTTTGTACCGCGTGTGGGTGAGCCCTCTAGCCCCGATGCTCACGGTGTGGTCCCGAGGAGAGCAGTTGGCCGCCAACTGGTAGATCACATAACGCAGCGCCGTCTGCGCGTCGTCATCCCCCTCCATGACAATGTCGCAGTCCGCCCACTTTTTGCTCCCATGCGGCCTGATTCTCCGCCAGCGCACTTACAAAGTCCCAGCCTGGCTCCACATCCAGCTGGAGCAGGGGATCCACATCGCGACTGGAAGTCAGCCGGGCGGCGATCTCCAAGCGCGATGGGAGCATCGGAAGCGTCACTGGTGCAGCGCACTCCCACGCCGTCACCGGTATCTGCAACAAAAGCGGGGATGAAAAGCCCTCTGTGCGGCAGGAAACCGTCTGAGCCAGTTCCAGCCTTGTGTGATTTGTCTTATAGCGGGCGGTGAATCCGGCGTCGGTCGCCTCGCCGGAGCAGAAACGGGTCATCTGGATGATCTGGGTGTTCTCCTTCACCTGATCGTCTGGGATAGGGCTGTTGCAGCTCTGGTGGTCGATCCCGGCCAAAAGCTCCACCTGCCCGCGGCCCTGGAATTCAAGCCGCTGGAACAGAAAGCTAGGCTTGGCCAAGGAGAAAAAACGCTGTTCTTGCACATCCACCCAGTCATCCGCAATACTCAGCCGGTAACGGAAGGTGAGCAGACCTGTACGGAGATCCAGCGCGCGGGACAAATGGGAGGGAATGGCCGGTATGCGGCCATTCAATCGGATCTGGTACCAGATAGGGGTGGGCAGATTGACAAAATCCGTCAGCTCTGTGCTGTCGGAGATCCGGTCATAAAAGCCAGCCAAGAAAAGTCCGGCGTCCAACGGCCGGCGGATCGGCCGGTAAGCGGGGTAACCGGCCCCCATGCGGCCGTTGCCGGTAAAGAAGACGCTCTCCAGGAAGCGGTCGGCAAGATCGTTCCCCTCCGCTGAAATTGTCCAGCCCCGGCGCTTCACGTCAGTTCTCATAGGACACGCCTCCTAACGCATACCGCAGGGCGTGGCACACAAACCCCGCGCAAGTGGCAAAGGCGTCTCCCGTCGCGGATCGGCCCGTGTGCTCATCGATGCTCTCACAGACGATGCCGTTGTCCATCACCGCCCGACGCAGAAGATCCAACGACCGCTCCGCCTCCCCGCTGAGCAGGCTGTTGGCCACACTCAACATCCAGGGATGGGGGGCGTGGGCGCAGCCGATTTCCGCAAAGGCGCACCCGGCGAAGCTGTAAGGATACTCCGGGGCGCGGATTTGACGCACTGTATTCTGATATGCGGGGTCATCCGGCGCGCAGAAGCCCAGGTAGGGCAGGAGCAGCAGGCTTCCTGGCGGCTCGTCATATACATCTGTATGGCCCTCCAGATCCGTGGACCAGGCATAGTATGGGCCGTTCGGGCCCTGGACAACACAGTGCTCCAGGATCGACCGGCGGAGCTCCTCCGCCTCCCCGGCAAGGTCGCCGTATGTTTCAGGATACAGGGAGGACAGCGCGCGAAGCGCCTTCCATACCAGCACATTGTCATAGGTCAGGTAGGGGTAGCTGCGCACGTCATCGGTGGGCTGAAGGAAGGTCTCGTACAGTGGGATCGACCTGTGCCGTTTGGTGCGCAAGGTGCGCAGAATATCCGTAAGCCCGGAGCGGATCGCGTTGTCCTCCAGACAGTCCCGGTCGCCTGTGGCAGCCGCATAGCGCTCCAGGGCCAGCACCGGGGCCATCAGTTCATCCAGCTCAAAACCAGGCTCCAGGACTGTGCCGTCGATGTACCGCGAGTGGACGCCCAGGTTGCGCCGCTGACGGCCGAATACATAGTCCAGCATCCGGCGGGCCAGTGCCGGGTCGGCGTCCACTACCGTAGGAAAGCTCCACAGCAGGCTGTCCCGGTCCCAGTAAGCCGCGCTCACATAGTAGCGCGGGCTGCGGCTGGTGACCAGAACCAGCTCCTCGGTATCCAAGGTGATCCCGGCGGAGTAGAACAGGCAGAAGAACAGATTGGTATTGTAGAGGCGCTCCAACTGGGCATCCGGAATGGGCCAGCGGCGGGCGTCCAGCCAGTCTGTGGTCACCTGTAACTCGTGCTGCCAGCCTTGGCGCAGCATCTCCTTGGCGCTGGTGGCGGCCGCCACCTCCTCGAAGCCGACCCCCCAGTAGAAGGTCACAGTAACAGCTTCTCCGGGTTCCAGCGTGCAGTTGTGGGCCAGACGGTAGACGATACCGGCATCCGTCTCCTGAAAGGTGGATGAGCAGGGCTGATCCATCATGGGCGCAAAAGCAAAGAGGGGCAGTCCGCAGCGCATATCAAAGATCAGGCTGTCGTTCCAAAGGCTGGTGTAGCATCGGCGCGCCCCGTCGATCTCCTTGTCTTCGTTGACGCAGTGCCATGCGGAGGCCCAGCACCCTTCCAGACCGAAAGTAGAGGACAGCGGCTTATCCGATGTGGAGCGTACTGTCAGCTGATAGAGAAAACCGCGTTCCCCCACCGGAGCCAGAAGCATTCCCTCCACCGCTAGGGAGCCGGCCGTGCCGCAGAAGGTCGGAATCCAGTCGGATTTCCGTCCCCAGGTCAGAGACTGAAGCGAGGCCCTTTCTCCTTCCGTCTCAAAAAAAAAGGCGTCATCAGCGGGAGAGAAGCGCCGCCCCTCTGCTCGATCAGGCCCTTATGTCCCATGTGTAGGAAGGAAAAGGACTCCAGCGCCCCGGTGCAGGCCTGGAGAGTGGGAAGAGAGACCCACTCGTTGCCGGTAGGCAAATAACACTCTTGCATAGAGATCCCTCACTGTCGGATTTAATCGGTTAAACTGTTGGCAATCTAACTATAACATATTTTGGGCGCAAGTCAATAATTATTTTGTGAAAAATGTTAATTTACAGAACCAGTTTTACTCTGAGATATTGGGAAGCATTGAACTGTGCGCCAGACAGAAAGGCTACCATGTGATCATCTCTGCTACGGATGCCAACGAGAGCTATCTGACCCTGGCAAAGGAGCGCAATCTGGACCAAGCAGGAGTTGATCCTGCCGGTGTCCCTGGTGGAGCGGGGCTCTGTCCGCAAGATCAAAACGGAGACAACCTGAACAGGTCTCAATATAGGGTAAGAATGGAACAACACATGTCTTAATTTTGAAAAGGAGGAACCATGCAATGAAAAAAGCGGTCTCTGGCGATCCTGGCCGGCGGAATGTCGCTGGCGCTCCTGCTCTCATCATGCGGCCCGTCCAGTGCTCCGACCGAAAGCCCATCTTCTGCCCCTGCTGATGAAACCGGACAGCAGACGGCTGAGGAGCCTGTGACCATCACCTACTGCAACTTCAACGCTTCCGGCGGCAATGAGGAAACCCTGCAGAAAATGTACGAGGCCTTCCATGAGGAGCATCCCAACATCACGGTTGAGATCGAAACCATCGCCATGGATGACTATTTCACCCAAATGCAAACCCGCGTGGCCGGCGGCACGGCGCCTGACTGCTATGAGCTGAACATCGAGAATTTCGCCTCCTATGCCAATAAGGGCGTGCTGGCCGAGATCAGCGGTGTGGACCTCAGCCGCCTCGACGAGACCGCACTGAGCGCGTTCAACGTGGACGGCAAGCAGTACGGCCTGCCCGGCAATTTCTCCAATGTGGTGCTGGTCTACAACAAGGACCTGTTTGACCAGGCCGGCATTGATTATCCCACCGCAGACTGGACGCAGGATGATGTGCAGACGGCGGCTGAGGCCATCCGCGCCTTGGGCGATGATATTTACGGCTACTACCAGCCTCTTACTTACAACGAGTTCTACAAGGTTTGCGCCCAGTTCGGCGGCAGCCTGCTGAATGAGGACAAGACGGAGTTTACCATCAACTCCCCCGAGAACGTGGCCGCCGCTCAGATGATGGCCGACCGCGTGCTGGTCAGCAACGTCCAGCCCACGGACGTGCAGATGGGCGGCATGGGTGACTGGGATCTGTTCATGAGCGGCCGTCTGGGCATGATCCCCACCGGTATTTGGGCATTCCAGTCCTTTGCCGATGGCTGTGGCTTTAATTGGGATATCACGATTGAGCCTGGTCAGGAGCAAAAGGCCACGCACTTCTTCTCCAACGGCCTGGTGATCAATGCCGACAGCGAGCACAAGGATGCCGCGGCTACTTGGATCACCTGGCTGGCCTCCAGCCCCGCCGCCGCTGAGATCCGCATTGAGGCGGGCTGGGATCTGCCTGCCGTCAGTGACGAGGATACCCTGGCCTCCTATCTGGACATGACGCCGCCCGATAACCGCCAGGCTGTGTTTGACTCCTTGGACTATCTGGTGGTACCGCCAGTGATCGAGGACTATGCCCTGATGAGCGATATCATTGGTCAGAAGCTGTCCGCCGCCGCCAATGGCTCCATAACCGTACAGGAAGCCCTGGATCAGGCGCAGAGCGAATGCGAGGCGCAGATTTCCCTTAGCTGATAAGGGGGTAGGTGTGCCCCTCCCCTGTTCGATTTTCTGAGGAGGTGTTTCCCAACCATGTTAGTCAAACGGAAGCGGCGAAAGGACCCGGGCAGGAGGGGCTGATCACCGCGTCTCCCCTTTTTGATGCCCAGCCTCATTGGCTTGCTGGTATTTTCCCTGCTGCCCTTGCTCATATCCGCCTTTATCAGCCTGACTGACTGGAACGGCTTGGATCAGTTGACGGCCCCCGGCTTCTTTCAGGAGCATTTTATCGGGTTGGATAATTATAAAGCCATTCTCTCCAGCCCCGAGTTCTGGGGGGCTGTGGAACACCTTCCGCTATATCATCATGTACATTCCGCTGATGCTGGTGGCGTCTCTGGGGGTGGCCTATCTGCTCAGCCGCCAGCGCCCCGGCGTAACAGCCTTCCGTATCATCTACTATATCCCGGTGCTCACCTCCTGGGTGGCAGCCTCCATGATCTGGAAGTCTATGCTATCCCCGAGTATGGCGCGGTCAACAACATCCTGGCCGTTTTCGGTATACAGGGGCCGGGCTGGCTGCTGGACGAGGCTTGGGCCATGCCGGCTATCGTACTGGTGTCGGTATGGAAGGATATGGGGTTCTTTGGCCTCATCCTCTTGTCCGGTATGGTGGGCATCAACAAGTCCTACTATGAGGCGGCATCGCTGGACGGCGCAGGCTCTTGGCAGAAGTTCTGGAAGATCACCTTGCCGCTGATGACCCCAGCTATCTTCTATGTGCTGATCGTCAGCCTGATCAACGCATTCCAGCTCTTCCCGCAAATCATGATCATGACCGACGGCGGCCCCAATGGCGCCACACAGGTCATGGTGGAGCGCATCTACAAGTATGGCTTCCGCTACTACCGCATGGGCTATGCGGCGGCCTTCTCCTGGATCCTGTTCGCCATCATTATGGTGTGCACCGCCATCCAGATGAAGGGCCAAGAGAGGTGGGTCAACTATGACAGCTAAACGCAGACTGGGCACCACAGGCTATTATGTGGTCTCCATCCTCATTGCCGTGGTGGCCATGATCCCCTTCCTGTGGATGATCTCCACCTCTCTCAAGAGCCGGGGTGCTCTCATGTCCATCCCCATTGAGTGGATTCCGGCAGAGCCCTCGTTGGATGCCTATGGTGAGGTATTTTCCCGTTTTCCATTCCTAAAGACGATTGGAAACAGCCTCTTTATTTCCGTGTCCTACACTGTCATCACCCTGATTTCTGCCTCGATGGCAGCCTTCGCTTTGCCAAAATCCGTTTCCGCTGCGCGAACCTACTGCTCAAGCTCTACCTGGCCACCATGATGATCCCCACACAGGTGACCATGATCCCGCTCTTTGTGATCATGAATCGGTTGGGCCTGATCGACAGCTATGCCAGTGTGATCCTCCCCTCCCTCTTCCGCCCCTTTGCAGTTTTCATGCTGGTTCAGCAGATGCGTACCGTACCGGCGGACTATTTGGACGCCGCACGGGTGGATGGGGCAAACATTTTCCAGGTCTATTCCCGGGTGGCCCTGCCGCTGTGCGCGCCGACCCTGGCGACGCTGGCAGTGACCACTTTTATGGAGTCCTGGAACGACTACCTCTGGCCTCTGCTGATGTTGACCGACCGGGCCAAGATGACCCTGCCCATCGCCCTGTCCACACTGAACGGCCAGTACAATACCGAGTACAATGTGCTGATGGCAGGCAGCCTGATCTCCATGATCCCAATTATCATCATCTACCTGTTTGCGCAGAAGCACTTCAAAAACGGCCTGATGGCAGGCGGCATCAAGGGGTGAACCGATGAGAGAGATTTTGTGTTCCGGCCAGGCGCGGTCCCTGGAATTTCCCTATCCGGGCGGTATGGCCGCCCTCTGCTGGAGCCCTGCGGGGGAGCGGGGGGAGTTGACGGTCTCCCTGCACTATGACGGGGCCTATGGCATGGGAGAGAAGTACAATGCCGTGAATCAGAAGGGACATACGGCGGTCAATGAGGTGGAGGAGAAGTTCTGCTTTCAGGGAGAAAAACCTACTGCCCGGCGCCTTTCTTCTGGACAAATACGGGCTTCGGGCTATATGCGGCCACGGATGAGCGCACCAGCTTCCGATTTGGTGAGAAAGCGGTTTGCGCGGAGCTGCCTGTGGATTGCCGCGTCGTGCTGTTTTCGGGGATGCCCGGAGATCATTCGGGATTACATGGATCTGTTCGGCCCGGCAAAGCTGCCGCCCAAATGGGCCTTTGGGCCGTGGATCTCCGCCAACCACTGGGACAGCCAGGAGAAAGTGGAGCGGGCGGTGGCGCAGGCGGAGGAACACGGCTTTCCAGTCTGCGCCTTGGTGGCCGAGGCGTGGAGCGATGAGGCTACCTTTTATGTTTTCCGGGGCGCAAGGTATGTTCCTAAGCCGAATGGCGGCGCATTCCGGCTGGAGGACTTCGATTTTTCCGATTCCCCCTGGCCGGATCCCGCTGGTATGGTACAGCGGCTTCACGAGAAGGGGATCCGTTTCCTGCTGTGGCAGATCCCCGTCTACAAAAAGCAGGGGCCGGATGAGCCGCTCAATGCGCAAAATGAGCTGGACCAGGCGGATGCCGTCGCCCGGGGCCTCTGCGTCCACAACGCAGATGGGAGTCCCTATACCATCCCGGAGGGATACTGGTTCGCCGGCTCCATGATCCCCGACTTCACCAACCCTGCCGCAGAGGAGACCTGGTTTTCCAAGCGAAACTATCTCCCAGAGATGGGGATAGACGGGTTCAAGACCGATGGAGGCGAGTTCATCTACCGGGAAGATGTGCGCTTTGCGGATGGAAGCTCCGGCCGGGCCGGAAAGAACCGCTATGCCCAGGAGTATACGGCGGCTTACACCAAACATCTGGGTTCGGCTCAGGCGCTGTTCAGCCGGGCGGGCTACGCTGGTCAGCATACCACGCCTATCCATTGGGCTGGAGATCAGCAGTCCCAGAACAGCGAGTTGGCCAGCGCCCTGCGGGCGGGGTTGTCCGCTGCCCTGACCGGCATCCCGTTCTGGGGCTTCGACATCGGGGGCTTTGCAGGGCCGCTCCCCACATTGGACTTGTACCGCAGGGCTACACAGATGGCCTGCTTTGTACCGGTGATGCAATGGCACTCCGAGCCGGATGGAGGGCAGTTCCGCGAGTTGATGCCCGGGGGAGAGGGGAACAATGAGCGGAGCCCTTGGAATCTGGCGGCGGCTTACGGTAAGCCGGAGTTCGTGGACGAGATGCGGTTCTGGCATAATCTGCGGATGGAACTTCTGCCCTACCTGTACAGTGTCGCGCTGGATTGTGCGGAAGCTTCCAAGCCTATGATGCGGCCGCTGGTCTATCAGTGGCCGGAAGATCCGCTGGTATGGGACTGCGAAGATGAATTCCTTCTGGGTGACAGTCTGCTGGTGGCGCCGCTGCTGGAAGAAAACGCCGAGAAGCGCGCGGTCTATCTCCCGGAAGGACAGTGGATCGGCCTGTTCGACCGCCGCGCGGCGGCCGGAGGGCAGACCATCGTAGCGGGCGGAGACCGGAGGCTGCCGGTCTTTCTGCGGGCGGGCTATGGTCTGGCGCTCCGTTCTGATGCGAACTCGGCCCCCGGCGCTCCGGCGGGAGAGCGGGCAGACGGAAATGCTCCTCTGCACCTGCTGTTGGCTGGGGAATGCGGGCGTTTCCGCTTCCGGGACGAGCTGGGCACCGACTTGGATATCACCTGGTCTGATGGAGCCGTCCACATAGAGGGCGACTACCGATTCCTGCTGACTTGGGAAGTGCTCCCCGTGGAGGAATGCTGATATGGGGATGTGCGGTATCATTTTTGATTTGGACGGCGTGCTGTGCTATACCGACCACTACCATTATCTTGCGTGGAAGGCGGTGGCCGATAGGCTGAGCCTGCCTTTTGACGAACAGGTAAACAACCGCCTCCGAGGTGTCAGCCGGATGGAGAGCCTGGAGATTATTCTGAGCCTTGGCAGTAAGACCTACTCCCAGGAGGAGAAGGAGCAGATGGCAGCCGAGAAAAACCGGCTCTATCGCAGCTATCTGGAACGTATGGGGCCAGAGGCACTGGCCCCTGGGGCAGTCGATGTGCTCCGCACTTTGCGGGAGAACGGCTGGAAAACAGGCATCGGCTCCTCCAGCAAAAACGCCCCCCTCATTTTGGAACGAACCGGACTGGACGGATTCTTTGACGCGGTGGCAGATGGCAGTCAGATTACCAAGTCGAAACCTGATCCGGAAGTGTTCCGGCTGGCGGCGCGGAAATTACGCCTTTCCCCTGATGAGTGTGCTGTGGTGGAGGACGCCTCCGCCGGAATCCTGGCCGCAAATGCAGGCGGCTTTTTTCCCATCGGCCTGGGGGACGCCGCCCAGGCCCCGGCTGCCGCGCCGTCCTAAACGCTCTGTATGAATTGCCCGAACTCTGCCGGCGCTTATACAGCCGCGCCCCAAAATTCAAGCCTTCCGACCCTACTCCATTTTCATAGGGCGGAGGAGCGGTCAAAAAGGAGGAACGCCCGCCGGGCCGGCGGTGCGGCAGTGTGGAGACCTGCCGTAACGTCCGCAGAGTGACGCTCTCTGCGGGCAAGAGGGTATTTGCGGAGGCATTGCCCTTACGGCCCTGAACATGGCAACTGTATCCTTGAAGAATGTGAAGAAGATCTATGACAACAAGGTGACCGCGGTTCACGACTTCAACCTGGAGATTGCGGACAAGGAGTTCATCGTCCTGGTCGGCCCCTCCGGCTGCGGCAAGTCCACCACCCTGCGGATGATCGCCGGGCTGGAGGATATCTCCGGCGGCGAACTGTACATCGACGGCAAGCTGATGAACGACGTGGAGCCCAAGGATCGGGACATCGCCATGGTGTTCCAGAGCTACGCCCTGTATCCCCATATGACGGTATATGAGAACATGGCCTTCTCCCTGAAGCTGAAGAAGGTGCCCAAGGATGAGATCGACCGGAAGGTGCGGGAGGCGGCCGAGATTCTGGACATCACCCAGTACCTGGACCGCAAGCCCAAGGCTTTGTCCGGCGGCCAGCGCCAGCGTGTGGCCATCGGCCGCGCCATCGTCCGTGACCCCGAGGTGTTCCTGATGGACGAGCCTCTGTCCAACCTGGACGCCAAGCTGCGCAACCAGATGCGTGCGGAGATCATCAAGCTGCGCGAGCGCATCGACACCACGTTTATCTATGTCACCCACGATCAGACCGAGGCCATGACCCTGGGCGACCGCATCGTCATCATGAAGGACGGCTTCATCCAGCAGATCGGCACGCCGCCAGGAGGTGTTCGACCAGAACCCGGATGGCGCCGGCTTCGTGAAAAATTTCCGTGGCAGGTATGAATCGCCTTCCAGTGAAAAGTTTTACGGATTTGGGGAGCGTTATAACGGAATTGAAAAGCGTGGAGAAACGGTGGATATTTACGTTTATAACCAGTACCAGAATCAGGGCGAAAGAAGCTATCTGGCCGTACCGTTTTTCTATTCCAGCAAGGGATACGGCTTGTATCTTGATTCCACCTATTACGCTCAGTTCGATATGGCAGACAGCGATCCGAACCAGTATACCTTTACCGTGAATACCTCTGGTGATGATCCTGTGCTGGATTATTATATTATCAGCGGAACGCCGGAAGAGGTGATTGGCGGCTATTCCGAGCTTAGTGGGAAGCCCCAGGATATGCCCAAATGGGCATTTGGGCTTTGGATGTCCGCCAATGAGTGGGATAGACAGTCCGAGGTGCTTTCGGCCGTAGAAAACGCAGAGGCCTATGACATTCCGGCCTCTGTAGTGGTCTTGGAACAGTGGAGCGACGAAAACACCTTCTATATCTTCAATGACAGCACCTATACGGCGAAGCCGGGCGGAGAGGCGTTTTCCGGCAGTGACTTTACCTACAGCGAGAAATGGCCTGATCCCGCCTCTATGGTGGATACCATCCATGACAATGGGATGAAGGTGCTGCTGTGGCAGATTCCTGTGCTCAAATACACCGATTATGCCTGGGAGCAGAAGGACAATGACGAGGCATACATGATTGAGCAAGGCTACGCCGTCGGAGACGGCGAGGGAGGCCAATACCGTATCCCATCCTCCGGGTGGTTCGGCAATAGCCTGCTTTTGGACTTCACCAATCCGGACGCGGTGGACTGGTGGATGTCTAAGCGTGCTTACCTGTTCGATGATATTGGAATTGATGGCTTCAAGACCGATGGCGGTGAAATGGTCTGGGGCCGCAATACCTCCTTCTACGACGGAAGCGATGGCCTGGAAATGCGCAATGAGTATCCGAATGCCTATATCGAAGCGTATTACGACTTTACAGAGGAAAACACCGGTACCGGTATGACCTTCAGCCGCGCCGGCACCGCAGGCGTCCAGTCCACCGGCGTATTCTGGGCTGGCGATCAGTCTTCCACCTTTGATGCGCTTCAAGATTCGATCAGCGCCGGTTTAAGTGCTGGTATCTCTGGCATCCCATTCTGGGGATGGGATCTGGCTGGATTCACCGGCGATTTCCCAACCGCAGAGCTGTACAAGCGCAGCACCCAGGCAGCGGCGTTTGCGCCTATCATGCAGTTCCATAGCGAGAAGGCAAATCCCAGCCCCAGCGAGGAACGCAGTCCCTGGAATGTGCAGGAGCGCACCGGAGATGATACCATCATCCCCACGTTCCGGTATTATGTGAATACCAGAATGAACATTCTGCCCTATATTTATAGTGAGGCACAGCAGTGCACAGAGGATGGCACCCCGCTGATGCGTGCCATGATGATCGACTTCCCGGAGGATCCGGAAGCCTACGATTCGGCACGGAGCCGACTGGTGTCACGGTCAACGGGCAGGCCATCCAGCGTGCTGCTACTTTGGATGAATTCCAAGCTGCTCAGACGGCCTATTACTACAGCAGCAGCGAGAAGCTGGTCTATATCAAGACCGCCGCCGGTGACGCTTCTGAAATTGAGATTGAGGGGATCTATCAGGCTCCCTATGAAGCGGAACATGCGGAGCAGGCCAATGTAGCCGTAAACACAGATCACGAAGGCTATTATGGTGAGGGGTTTGTGGACCAGTTTGCCTCTGAAGGCTGTGCGGTCACATTTACTGTGAACTCTGACGGCGACACCGCTCTGCTGGACGTCCGCTACTCTGCAGGGACTGAGGCGGCCCAGCGGACTCTGCTTGTAAACGGAGAGTCCATAGTGCTCGATCTGCCGAAAACGCAAGACTGGGATAGCTGGAACACAGTATCTGTTCCTGTCGAATTGGTGTCGGGGCAAAATACAATTACAATTTCCTATCAGGCGGGGAACTTCGCCGGAATCAACCTAGACTGTATCTCACTTCGGAATCAGTGACGACTTGAACCAACACAGGGAGGTGCATGGGGCTTCCCTATGCACCTCCCTGTTGTCTTATTAAGGAGGAACTGTATGCGAACGATAAGAAAACGGCTGCTTGCCCTCTTGCTGACGGTCGCTATGCTGGGTACCCTGTTTGCGGGTCTTCCGATTGCTTCGGCCGCATCGGAGGCGCTCGGAAATGTGACGGACGCCGCAGTAGATGGAAATACGCTTTTACTGACGATTGACAGCGGCGGGAGCGCGTCAGATCTGCTTACGTTGGAAGTATGCCAAGACAATATCCTTCGGGTAGATTACCAGCCAGAGTCTGTGGAACCCAGCCCAGACACCCCGATTATTGACCCTGAGCTTACTTGGGATACCACTACGGCAACGGAAATCGACATTACCGGCGATCCCATTGTGATCCAGACAGACGGCATGCGCATTGAAATCAGCCGTACACCATGCCGCATGACGGTGATGCAGGCCGACGGAACTACGCTGTTCTGGGGAACCAGAGAGCGGAGGCATCTACCACGACGGGGTGCGCTTCGTACGCGCTGAATCCAGCAATATGTATGGTATTCATGGATTTGACTGCTTCAGCGATAATGGGAACCTTCTGCGGAACGACAACAGCTCTACGGCCGCAGCAGGGCAGCAGGGAAATTCCGGCGGCCCGTTTATGTGGTCAACTGCCGGATATGGTATTCTGGTGGACTCTGACGGCGGCTATCCATATACAAACTCCACCGACCGCAAGATGGAATTCTATTATGGGGGAACGCCGGCGGAGGGCCGCCGCTACGAGAAAGAAGACGTAGAATATTTCATCATGCTGGGAGAGCCGAAGGAGATTATGGCCGGCTTCTCCAAAATCACAGGGACATCTCCCATGATGCCAAAGTGGTCTTTGGGATTCTCCAACTTTGAGTGGGATATCGACGAAGACGAGTTCTATGAAAATGGTAGAGCTGTACCGGGCCAAGAATATTCCGATTGATGGTTATGCTTTTGATTACGACTGGAAACGTTATGGCGATGATAATTACGGGGAATTCACCTGGAATACGGATAACTTCCCCTCTGCGGCCTCCACGCAGCTGAAGGAGGATATGGAATCCAAGGGTATTAAGATGATTGGCATCACCAAGCCCCGCGTAGTGACCAAGCTCTCTGACGGAACACCGACTGAACAAGGTGTGGACGCAGAGGCCGGAGACTACTTCTATCTGGGCCACTATGAATACACAGACTACTTCCTGCCTGTGACTGTGCGCAGCATCGATCCCTACAAAGCAGCAGAACGGAACTGGTGGTGGCTCCACTCCCAGGATGCTTTCGATCGGGGCATCGTTGGATGGTGGAACGATGAGACGGACAAGGTCTCCTCAAATGGTGCAGATTACTGGTTCGGCAACTTTACCACAGCCTTTATTTCTCAGGCCATGTATGAAGGACAGCGGGAATATACCGATGACAGCGTCCGTGTCTGGCAGACTGCACGCAATTACTATCCCGGTACGCAGAGGTACGCCACCAGCATCTGGTCCGGTGACGTGGCAACCCAATTCTACAAGGGAGAACGGGTATCTTGGGCGGCTGGACTAAATGAGCAAAAGGCTGCGATGCTGTCCACCATCAATAACGGGCAGCCCAAGTGGGGCAGCGATGGCGGCGGCTTCAACCAGAACTCCGGGAACATTGAAAACCCCAGTCCGGAGCTCTACACCAGATGGCTGCAATTCGCTTCTATGAGTCCGGTTTTCCGCGTCCATGGAACAAATCATCAACAGCGCCAGCCTTGGTACTTTGGTACAACGGCGGAAGAAGTGACCAAGTCCGCCATTCAGCAGCGGTATTCCCTGATCCCGTACATGTATTCTTATGAGCGGGAGGCCTATGACTCCGGTTTGGGGCTGGTGTATCCCCTGCTGTTCGACTATCCCGACGACGAAAACGTGGCTGACTACTCCGATGCCTGGATGTTTGGGGAGTGGCTGCTCGTTGCCCCTATCACAGAACGTGGTCAATCCGTGAAGTGGATCTATCTGCCGGAAGGCACCTGGATTGACTATAATCGCGGCACTGTTTATGAGGGCGGCCAGTGTATTCCCTACAGCCTCAATAGCGAGTCTTGGACCGACATTCCGATGTTTATCAAAGAAGGCGCCATTATTCCGACGCAGGACGTGCAGGACTATGTCGGACAGGAAACTGTGGATCATGTGACGGTAGACATCTTCCCGAGCGGCCGGGAGACCAGCTTCCGCTATTATGATGACGATGGAGAAACCTATGACTATGAGGACGGCGTGTATTTCACACAGGAAATCTCCGCGCAAGGTACCGGAAATACCGAAGTGAAGATCGGTGCAGTCGATGGAAGCCACAACTCCGGATTGGACTACTATTACTTGGCCGTCCATGGCCAGGCGGCTACCGAGGTTACCAGCAACGGGAGCCTGCCCTATTATGATGACTATAATGCGCTGTTAGCGGCGCCTGGAGAAGGCTGGACAGTGGGCAAGGATGTGTATGGGGATGTAACCTATATCAAGGCCTATGCCGCTTCTGACAGCAACAGCACTTACACGCTCGAAGGCAGCAGCCCCGTCGATGCGGATGGCCAGACCTACGAAGCGGAGTATGCTTCCCTTTTTTTGGCGCTTCTACAGACACGCAGGCCTCTGTGAACCAGAATCACTCCGGCTACTCCGGAGCGGGGTTTGTCGACAAGCTGGAAGCCGCTGGCGCCGGCGTTACCTTCTATGCTAAGGTGGCCAATGCGGGTGATTATGACGTCACCTTCCGGTACGCCAATGGCGATGCAGCAGAGCGGTCTCTGTCGGTCTATGTCAATGGGTCTTATATCGGCAAAACCATAATGCCCTCCACCGGACACTGGGACACCTGGGCGGATTGCCTGATGCAGCTTCCGCTGGCGGCAGGAAACAACATCATCACTCTTAAGCATGAGGATGCCAGCGGAGACACCGGCTATGTCAACTTGGATTCTTGCACCGTGCCGTTCTATCCGGAAGTGATCACCGCAGAGGCCGAGAACGCCGCGCTCTACGGCACCGCCGGCACAAATCAGGATCACTGGAATTACAGCGGAAGCGGCTTTGTTGACGGGATGACTTCCGCCGGTGCGGGCGCTGAGTTTGAGATTACGGTTCCCAAGGACGGAAGCTATGAGGCATCTATCCGTTACTGCAATGGCACCCAGGCCACGGAAGACCTGAATCTGTATGTCAACGGTTCCTATATAGAGACAATCTCTTTTGGAAGTATCGGCGGAAACTGGAACGAGTGGCAGGAGCTTACCCAGACGCTGGAGCTTGATGAAGGCCGGAATGTCGTTGCGCTGCGTTACGACAGCAGCAACTCCGGCAATGTAAATCTGGACAAGCTGTCAGTGAAGACAGAGCCCGACGCCACAATTTCGGTCCCCTTGGTGGACAATGGCGGATTCGAGCGGGACACCTCACAGAGCAGCGCCTGGACAGAGTGGCACCCTGATGGTCAGGCAGTGGCCTATGGAGTAGACTCCGGATCTGGCACAAATCCGCCAGAGTCCCCATATGCCGGCGATAAGCGGGTTTACTTCTACAGCAGCAGTGCATACCAGCAGAGCATCCACCAGGGAATCAATCTTCCGAATGGAACCTATACCGTTCAAGCCTGGATAAAGGTTTCCAATACGGCTCCAGACATTGGACGCATGGAGGCCACTGGTTACGGAGGCGACAGCATTTATGTTGATATGCCTTATGCAGGAACCGGGTGGAGGCTGGTTGAGACGGATATCACCGTTACAACAGGCTATCTGGACATTGGGTTGTACTGCTCCAGCCTAGGCGGTACAACTGTGCATATAGACAATGTGAAGATTTTGAATAAATAGTGGAATTTAATGAGTAACTAAAAGATTCCCTTCGAAATATACTTAAATCGAAGAACATACCCGAAGAGGGACGGGCCTCCGCAAAAGCGGAGGCCCGTCCCTCTCTATCGGATTCGCATGTCAGGAGGGGGAAAGCTAGACAAATGCAAGAGAGAGCGCTGGAACAAAGGACAAAATCAACAGCAATACACAGGAGACCAGGAAAAATGGTACGACCCATTTGAGCATGCTCTCCATCTTGATTTTGGCTACGGCCGCACCCACGAAGAGGTTGCAGCCATAAGGAGGCGTACACAGACCAACAGCTAGGTTTACCGACATGACAACACCGAAGTGTATGGGATTGATGTTGAACGCCTGAATGGTAGGCAGCAGCATAGGCGCGATGATGATGATGGCGGGCACGGTATCCAGAAAACAGCCCACGATCAGCAGAAACACATTGATGACCAGCAACAACACTACAGGGCTGTCGGACAGATTGGCCATGAAGTTGGTGATCATCTGGGGGACCTGTTCGAAGGTCATGAAGGTGGAGAACACTGTGGAGGTGCCCAGCAGGAAGGAAGTAACGCCGTTGAGGACAGCGGCGGACACAAAAGTTTTATACAGGTCCTTCCAAGTCATGTCGTGGTACACGAACAGGGACACGATGATGGAGTACACAACCGAGACAGCGGCGGCCTCAGTGGGAGTGAAGAAGCCAGAGTAGATGCCACCTAGGATAATAAAGGGAGAGAGCAGAGCCCAGAACCCGTCCTTGGTGGCCTTGCCTACCCGGTGTAGCCGTTCTTTCCAGAACTGGATCATGGGAATCCTTTCTCCGCCGGGCCCAAGCTCGGGTTTGTGGACCTCGGTGCCAGTGCGCTTGCAGATGATGATGTTCACCATCAGAAACACCAGGCCGATCATAACGCCGGGGATGATACCGGCCTTGAAGAGATCAGGCACGGAGGTTTTGGTTGAAGCTCCGTAGAGCACAAAGGACAGGGAGGGCGGAATGATGGGCCCCACGATACCGCCGAAGCAGACCAGAGTGGCGGCGTAGGAGGAATCATAACCCTTGCGCTTCATTTCGGGGATCATCATGCCGCCGATGGCAGAGGTGGTGGCCATGCCGGAGCCGGTAAGGGCGCCGAAGAACATGCAGGCCAGCATGGAAACGCACCCCAGGGCGCCGGTCACAAAATCGATCAGCGCAGAGGCAAAGTCCACGATCCGCCGGGCGATGCCGCCAGTGGACATGATGGTGCCGGCCAGCATGAAATAGGGGATGGCCATGACCGTAAACGAGAAAATACCTGAATAGCAGTATTGTGCGTTGACCACCATGTTCAGATCCGAGAAGAAAAACATGGAGATCATGGTTGCGCCGCCAATGGCGAACCCCACAGGTACACCGATCGCCAGCAGGACAAACAGCAAAAATCAACAGGACAATGACTGCATCCATGCTTAATCCCCCCTTCCCGGGCCTTGGTGTCAGCGGGTAATTTGCCATTGATGAGGGTGAGGGCAGAGCGCTTGATGCTCACCAGTGTGCGGAGAATCATCAGTCCGCAGCCCAGCACCACCGCCAAGTAGCCCCGGGAGGTGCTGATCTTGATGCCAGCATAGGGCACATTGCCCTGAGCGACCACCAGTTCCACGCCATAGTAGAAGATGACGGAGCAGATGATAATCACGACGATATCGGAAATGATGTTGACGATCTGGGCCAAGCGGAAAGGCAGCCGATCCGTGAGCATAGTGATTTTAATATGCTCGCCTTCCCGCTGACCTAGACTGATGCCCATCCAGGAGATCCATACGAACAGGAATTTCCCCAGCTCTTCCGACCAGGACAGAGAATTGCCGGCCTTCCGCATGATGACCTGGACGAAAATGATGATGACCATCAAGGCAAACATGGAGACGATGATGACTTCTTCAATGTGATTTAGGATTGAAAAAAATCTGCTTTTTTTGCTGAATTCATAGACAAATTAGATGTATCACTGAAATACACCTTTTCCCCCTCTCTCTACAGCATATTATAGGTTCCCAACCAGGCCGTACCGATGGCTTAGGCGGGCCTATATATAGTTTCCTCTAGGGTCAGCTCTGGGGAACGGTGGCTAGCCAGCGGTCCATCAGATCGTCGCCGATCTGCGCACGCAGATCGTCATACACAGGCTGCACGGCCTCCTTGAAAGCAGCGACCTCTTCAGCGGTGAGCTCCTCCACAGTGGCGCCTTCCTCCTTGAAGCGCTCAATATACTCCATTTCGTTGGCGCGCTCCTCCTCGCGCTGCTGCTCGCAGGCCAAGGCCACGCCCTCCTCGATCAGCGCCCGGTCCTCAGGATCCAGGGACTCGATCCATTCCAGGGAGCACACAATGGGGAAGGGGGAGCTTGCGTGGTTGGTAATGGTGATGTAGGGCGCGATCTCATGGATGTTGAAGTCATTGAACACACCCAAGGAGTGGTCAAGTGCCTCGATGGTGCCTGTGGAGAGGGGAGGTCAGCACTTCGTTCCAGGACATGGGGGTAGGACTGCCGCCCATAGCGTCCCAGGTCTTGATGTCCAGATCGTTCTGCGCCACGCGGATCTTCTGGGCCATGCAGATCCTCGGAATTGTGGTAGGTACTGGTGCGGCTGATCACCTGACGCATTCCATTATAGAACATGCCAACGTAGTAATAGCCGGAGGGTGCCAAGGTCTCGTTAAACAGCTCCAGACCGCCATTTTCAAAGGTGCCCTGCACCCAGTCCTCATAGGTGGGGTACAGGTAGGGTAGGTCTACCGCGCTAGTCGCGGGTCCGACACGGAACTTACCACGGAGGATAGGTCGAACTCCATGGTGAGAGTGCCCAGCTTTACACCGGCCACCATGTCGGGGGGAGTCGCCCAACTGGCCATTGGGGTAAACCTCCACTTTGAAACGGCGGCGGCTTTGTGGCCCTTGCCCAGGTAGATGTTGTCCTCAAAGCCAACGCGGACATTGCCGCCCATTACGATGCCGGCGGCGGCCATGTCCCAGGCGCTGCGGCCGACGCCGGTGACGGTCCAGGTGGAACCGGCGGGGATCTGCTTGACTAAGTAATCCAGGTTGCCCACCGTGGCGGGAGGTGCAGCCGGAGACGCCCAGCACAAAATTGAACTGCATGGGGGCGCCGGGGACCTCGCCCTTGTTGGCCATGTTCACCACGGTGTCCAGGTGGCCGATCTCGAAGCACTCATACTCGGGCTTGATGTGGTTCTCCATCATGCGCTTGCCGAAGGCCCGCATGGTGGGCATATCGTTGATGAACACGTCGTCGCCAAAGTTGCAGGTGCCGCAGTCCAGGGTGGCCATCTCGGGGAAGAGCTCGGTGGGCTGAAGGCGCTCCTCCGGGGTCATGCCGGTGGCGCCGCCGGTGGAGGGGATCAGGATGACGCCAGGACAGGCCCCCTTGATGGCGTCCAGCACCACGCGGAACCGCTCCCGGTCCTGGGTGGGGGTGCCGTCGTCCTCGCGGACATGGACATGGATGACCGCCGCGCCCGCCTCAAAAGCGCTCTTGGCCTCCCGTACCATCTCCTCCACGGTGTAGGGCACAGCGGGGTTGTGCTTCTTGGCGACCTCCGCGCCGCAGATGGCTGCGGTGATGATGAGTTTTTCCATTCTTAAACAAATTTTATTTGCAGTAGCGTTTTGTGAAGTAATCTCGTAGCTTCTCCTCCCTTCGCACAGCGTCAAAGGCAATTTCAGCATGGCCGGGGTAATATCCATTTCCGATAAGCATGGGCACATATTTCTTGATGCCCTCGGCCCCCAGAGACGCTTTGGCAAAATCAGTACTCATGCTGAAAAAGTAGATCATTCCCGTATCTTTAGTTACAAGCACCGTGGCCAATTCCGTATTAGGTACACTCACGGTGTTGACCGTGAAGTCCGCCAGTTGGTCACCCAATGCATTCTGGTAAATATCCAGGGCCTCCAGAGGCTTCTTGGCATCGGCTTCCAGCACAACGTCCGCAATGCCCAGGCTACGCACAATCTCACACTGCCGGGGGGATATTCCATGCAGATCACCTTGCCAGTGGGAGCTACCCGTTTTTTAGCCTCCGCCAGGCAGAGAAGCCCGGCCTTGCCGGCACCCACCACTACCACGGTATCTCCCGCCTTGACGTGGACTGCGACTTGGGCCGGGGCACCGGCCACATCCATCAACGCCAGGCTAAGCTGGTCGCCAAGGTCCTTCGGAAGCTTGGTGTAAATGCCGCTCTCGAACAGTATGGCGCTGGCCTTACAAAAGACCTGCTCGGTGTCCACGTCAATGGACGTGATCTCATTAATTTTTAGAGGAGTGAGTGACAGGGACACTAAAGTGGCGATCTTATCGCCCACCTGGGCGTCTGTAGAGACAGCCAGATCGGCGCCAATCTCCTTGATGCGACCGATCAGAATACCGCCAGATTTTGTTACCGGGTCTTGGAACTTCCCACGCTCGTCCACGATCTTCTGGATCTCCTGGGCGATCCGGTTCACATCGCCGCCACACTCTTGCTTGATGCGGCCAAAGGCTGTGGCCGTTGGCTGGAGCGCGATGACGTCGATCAGAATCTCATTGGAACAAATAGTGGGGGAGTTGTCCACCCGTTCTGCTGCCTGCGGAAGCAATCCTTTGGGGAAATGACACGATGGCTTCCGTATGGATCTCCTCGCATGGTAGAGCCTCCTTTCTGTAGCGAAATACTATATTTTTGAACTGCAAGCTGCGTGCCAACTCATTTTTTGATATTTTTACTAGTTTTATCTTTAGTGAAACGGGAATTCGAAGTCCATGAACAGAAGAGCGAACCATAAATTGATCGAACGATCAATTTATGGTTCGCTTGTGATTCAAAAAAGGTTCACTTGTCTTCCGATTGAAGACCGTACAGATTTAATTTTCGGACTACAGAGGATTGACTAATCCCCAGCATGTTGGCAATCTTTCGAGTGGACTTGTACCGTTGCTGGTATAACTGGAGGATTTCCGTTCCCGCTGGCTCAACATTTCCTTCAGAGAACCGCCGGTGGTCTGCTTGTGAAAATCCGGAGATGGAACGGCTGCTGCTACAGAAGGCGGCTCCACGCTGTCCATGGAGAGGACTTGGAGCACGTCCCGCGCCTCAATGATCCGGTTATTTGTCATAATCATCAGCCGCTGGATCAGATTTTGCAACTCGCGGATATTTCCGCGAAAGGACTGGTTCTCCAGAAATTCCAGTGCTTTTGCGCCTAGCGACTTTTGAAGCCCGAATTCCAGGTTGTATCGCTCTACAAAGTATTTGGCTAAGGGGATGATGTCTGCCCGGCGCATGCGCAGAGGCAAAACGGTGATGGGATAGACGTTCAGCCGGTAGTAAAGGTCCTCTCGGAATTCCCCGGCCTGCACCATGCGAGCTAGATTTCGGTTGGTGGCAGCGATGATCCGTACATCCACCTTGATGGGAGTTAGCCCACCGACACGAACAATTTCTTTTTCTTGGATCACGCGCAGCAACTTGGCCTGGAAAGTAAGGGGAAGCTCGCCCACCTCGTCCAAGAATAGAGTGCCGTTCTGTGCAGCTTCCCAGAGGCCGATTTTCCCCTTGATGTTTGCTCCGGTAAAGGAACCCTTTTCGTAGCCAAACAGTTCCGACTCCAGCAGATGCTCCGGAATCGCGGCACAGTTGATTTTGACCATTGGGAAGCTTTTTCGCTCGCTGTTCTGATGAATAATTCTGGCAATAATTTCCTTTCCAACACCGGATTCGCCATAGATCATGACGTTGGAGGTATAGCGGGCAACTTTAAGCGCCTGGCGCAGAGTGGCCTTGGCCTCCAAGCTATGGAAGATATATCCGCTCGCACAGTCCTCGTCCGCTTCACTCTTTGCGTGCGGTGTTTCGTCCGAGTTCGGGATAGAGATAGTCTCCGGCACACCGCATATCCCGCGCTGGATGTCTGTCTGCATTTGCGGGAACCTGCGCATTAGTCCCAAAGTGTAGTCTGCGTGTCCCTCCAAAAAGCCTGTGTAAGGGATGACCTGAATCTCTTTGCCGATACTTTCTGCGGTCAGCGCCACGAATTTATAGTCGCAGCATATGGTGGCAAAGTATATGGTCCCATGGTTTTTGACTGCCAATAGGCTTGCAGCCTCAGTGTCTGCTGTGTTGATACAGTTGATGACTACATCAAAGCGCTGAATGATCTCCGCGTGTGGAGTGCCGCATAAAGCGCTCAAGTTGGTGGCATCCAGTTCCAACACCTCGTCGAACACGCTGCATGGTTCCATTTGAATACGCGTAATGTGCAGAGGGGTTACCGTGAGGGAGGACAGAGATATGATCTCGTCCTTTGGCCGGATATGGTAAATATTTGGGTAGCTGGGACCTAATTCCACCACGGTGCCATATAACATTCCCCCACTGTTGGTTACCGGATGGTGAAGTTTTCCCCGCTCGCGGACAATTTCTAAAACGCGTTGACACAGCAAGGCTCTGTCCTCGCCTGTTTCGTCCAGAATTTCATTGAAGCTGGCCAAATTGATATTGATGATTTTGACGTCGATGAGAACCTCGTCCGACCGAAGCGTCATCGTATTATCTATTTTCCACGCCTGTTGGGCCAGGCGTGCCGCGGCTCTATAGATCGTTCTAGCCCAAAGCTATCCATTATAGATGCCCTCTTCTGTCGCTTAATTTGATAGAAAGCGGACGGGCCCCATTGGGGACCCGTCCGGCAACTGTTTATTTCCGCTTGCAGTTCTTTGGGACCACACAGGTGCCGCTGGCTCGGCAGACCAGAACCGGCTCATCCAGAACGTCGGCCGCTGAAGCGCTTACGTCCGGCCTAGCTGTAATGACCTTGTACGCGGTAAAGGTCATCTTGCGGGACGTATTTCCGATATAAGTGATCTCGCCCTTCGCTTCGATGTAGTCTCCGGCGTAAACAGGAGCCAGAAACTCTATATTGTCGTATGCGCAAAACAACCCCTCATCGCCGTCGCAGCGGATCAGCAGTTCGGTAGCCACATCGCCAAAGAGGTGCAGCATATGTGCGCCATCTACCAGATTTCCACCATAGTGTGCATCTTTGGCAGACATTCTTACGCGCAGTTCAGAAACAAACTTTTCCATAAACTTAGTCTCCTTTCTTTTGAGGGACAACGCCCCCTCTGGAAATAGTGTATAGCAATTTTAATACCAACTGTTACTCAACGTGTCCTCTGCTTGGTGCTGGAAGTATGTCACAGGGGATTATAGCACAAAAATATAATAAAAACCAATTATCCCGTATTTCCGGTGTGAAAACGGTCAAGGTGTAGGAGTAATCGAGGAATAATCGACTCTCCTACACCTCTTTTTACACCGTTCTGCCGCTTTAGATACAGGAGCAGAGGCCAGATCCACTCGCATCAGTATCCACGCACATCCTCGACAAATGACCCGTTTCTCAAGTGGTTTTCGTACGCTTCTCGAATGATGCGAATAGCGATGTCTACTTCTCCATTTTGAAGATCGTTGTCTTTGATGATCTCCTCATATTCCGCATAGATCCGAAAGACTCGCTTAAACTGCTCCCTGGTCACAGGATTATCGGGGCAAACGCAGTACGAGGCAAAACTTATGATCGAACTGCGCTTGCTTTCAATGTAGAGAGACATGGTGATTTCGGTGTTCTTATCCATTTCTTCTTTCAGAACCTCAATGGACTGATCATACACCACTGCTCTATCATTTACCCATTTCATCCAGGCGTCACGCTTGGCGATATTATCTTCGCTGTAATGGGATTCCACGCTATTCAACACGGTCTTCACATCGTGAATCGTCGCGGACATTTCTCGCATGGTCTGCCGTTCCTGCTTCTTCCGAGCAAAATATTTCCTGATCTTAATGAACTCGGGAACGACTTTCCCCTTAAACTCCAAAATTTCGCCAACGATCTGCATGATCAAAAAAAAACGCCGATAATAGCCAGACCTAAAGCGATAGGTATGTTCAGGTACTCAATATAGCTGATCATGTTAACCGATCACCCACCTCGACAAAGGTGGGTTTCTTTTTCTTCCGCCATCATCCAACCTCCTTCAAAGCAGGCAAATTTGGAAAGCTTAGGCTTTGGGGCTCAGCATCCCGAGCAGTTCCTGATACTCGCTCTCGCTGATTTTGTCGGCGGCATAGAAAATATCGAGCTTCGTCTCGATACCCTCCGTCTGGCCTCTCTCGATCATGCGCTTCAAAGTTCGGTACAACATAGCAGTTTTCCCCTTTCTTAAATATCCAGCTCCGTCAGACCCAGCTCCAGCAGAGTCAGACGGAATTCCTGGTCCACGTTCATGGCATCCGTATCCACTTGTGCGGAATACAGTGCCGGATTGCTGCGGTCGATCTCATTGTCCATTCCCTTTCTCAGGAAAATGTCGTAGTTCTCCCGCACATTTGCTGCAATGCCGTCCCAGGTCTCCACCTCCACATGGTACTCGTCGTACTCATATCCGGTGAAGTCCTCGGTCTGGACAGGCGTCACGTTCTGAAAAAGCCGCACAAGGCTTCTTCCGCTTCCGGGAATGCGCTCCACGGTAAAACTGCCGGGGTCAACCATCCCTTGTACTTTCATGGTGCCGCTCCTTTCACGCCGCCTGGTATGGCGGATATAATTTCTGAAGCCGTCTGCACTCTTTTCGGACGACTTTCTTAAGATCGAACATAGTATTCGGCTGGTAATACCGCTCCAAAATCCGTTGACAATCGCACTTTCGGAGCTGCCCAAGCCGTGAGATTAGGCCGGAGGCCCGCTTAAACGAGATGACCCGATTTCGATCCCTTCGGTAGTAATATAAATGCAGCGACTGCTTGAGCCGAAACAGGTTGTGCTTTCGGAGGATGGTGTAACCGTGCCCGAACCGGTAGCCCAGCGCCGACGGAATCCTCGGCCGTCTCCGGCGCCGTTTGACCTCGGGCAGATGCTCTCTGGCCTTCTCTACCCTTTGGGGTAAAGCCGATCCGAAAGACCTGCCAGTTGTCTTTCAGCTTTAGTCCCACGTCGGCCAGCCACGCCTGAATATCCCGGATCAGCTTCCGCAATTTCCGCTTGCTGGAGGCGAAGATGGTGAAGTTGTCCATCTGCCGCAGGTAGTGGCTGACGCCGTACTCCCTTTGGTGGATCATCAGATCCAGCGGCTGGAGCAGCAGATGCAGGAACCACGCGGAGAAGAACGCGCCGATCAGGACTCCGTACTCCATCAGCGCGTCGCACAGCCAGAGCGTCTCCCGGTCCTTGAATAGCCGTTTCAGCGCATGGATGACATACGGCGGGTCCAGCTCCTCAAAGCAGTGGTAGATGTCGCATTCCGCGCCGTACCGTGTGCCGGCGGCGTCTCCCTTCATCCACTTCTTGAATGGCCTTGACCCCGTAGGAATTTCCCCGTCCCGGCACGCTTGCGATGCAATACTTGTCCATGCTCCGCCTGATATGTGGAATCATGGGCTGTAACACCGCATGGTGGACATACTGGTCCGGCCACAAAAGCGGCTCGTTGATGTCCCGCCATTTGCCCTTTCCGCTGTCCGCGTTCCGGTCCCACGCCGCCGTTGCAGCGGTTTATGCATATGCTCGTCCCCGGTCCAGGTCTTCGATGAATCTGCGGAGCTCCACCACATATTCATCGATATGCGCCTCGATCTCCATAACCTTCTTGTTCAGGCTGTGGTCGCCGTTGCGCCGGTGTCCCCGGTTGACTTCCCGGATGGCCAGGCGCAGATTGTCTTCCGAAAGGATTTGTTGGTAAACTCTCACTCGTTTCATCAGGGATAATATCCTCCTTGTAGCCTCACAGCCGTTCCATCGCCGCGGGTGGTTCCGGGGCGAAACCCGGCCCGAAGTGTACCAGGCTGTGTCCTGACGGCTCATCGTCAGCAAGTGCTGCGCGGTCAACTCTGCGTAATAGAAAGGGTGAGGAACCCTGACTACCAAAAGGAGGTTTAGCCATACCCGACAGGCCCAATGGCCTGCGTCTGCTTCAAGAAGGCGACAGCCGATGACGGAGCTCGTGCTCGACGCACTGTTGTAGTTCACGCAGAACGGCCCGTGATTCTGGTTCTGGTTATAGTTACCGCCATGGTGCAGCACGGGTTACTACCGTTGAAATTCCAGTTATCCGGGACATCGTCTGCTGCAAAGTTGACCCCGCGCTTTCCCTTACCAAAGAAGAGCGGTTTCAAATGTTGTTCTTATTAAGGTGAAAAGCGAGCCCTTCCGCTCCATTTTGAAATGCGAGGAAGGCTGGAGCTTGGGGGAAGGGACTGCGGTCCCCTCACCCCAACCCCCCTCCTCCACAGGGGACTAGGTCACGCCGCCTTCGGCGGGCGCTCCTGGAGGCGACAGCCGACGACGGAGCTCGTGCCCGACGCACCGTTGCAGCCCACGCAGAACGGCCCGCGATACTGGCTCTGGCTATAGTTACCGCCGCGGCGCAGGCACGGGCCACTACCGCTGAAATCCCAGCCATCCGGGACATACGTGGTGGTACTGCCGCCGGCCTCAGAGGGATACAGCGCCCACTCCAGCCCGCTTTGGGTCGGGATGGCGAAGTCCTTCGGGTAGCCGCTTACCGGCAAGCCCACCAGGACGCCGTTGGTGATGTCGCTGAACTGGTTGGGGTTCTTGATGACGTTCAGGCCGTTACTGTTGTAATAGCAGCCGTCCATCCAGTCGTACACATTGTCCCACCAGCCCTCGATGTTCCGGTACTGGCAGAAGCCGTAGGAATCCCGGTTGGCCGCCGTGGTCCCCGTGTGGTACTGCATGGCGTCCGTCTTGCCGTTGTTCTCCTTGGAGTTGTTGGCCGAACAGCCACGGCCGATCCGCTCGCCGTTCCAATCCGCGAACTCCACCAGGAACAGCATGTTCACATACCACATCTGGGCAAAGTCCAGCTGCCAGATGTTGGCTCCCCAGGTTGTGGATCTGGGTCCGCGCCGTGCTCCGGGTGATGCTCACCTGCTGGGCCTTGTTGGTCTCCGACTTGTAGGTGCCGCTGGCGCAGTGATACCGGGCGATGTAGGAGAGGTCTAGTTCGCCCAGACCATCGCCTCGATCCATATTTACCGGGTCCACATGGAACCCCTCCACAGGGCCGTCCGCGATCTGGAGCTTCAGCTTCTTCCCCGTCTTGGTCCACTTGAACCAATACTTGGGTTCCTTCACCATCACGCCGCCCGTCCGGGTGACCTTGGTCATGTCCTTCCACGGGTACAAGTCGTCAAAGGGCGAGGAGCCGGAGCCGTTGTTCACCGCCGGGTTGGGGTCCCCAAAGCCCGCCGCTCCGTCGGTGCGCTTACCCTTGGTGGGGCCGCTGCTGGTCCAGTCCCATTCCACGCCGTAGATGGTGACGAACTGGGCATTGACTGCTACCTGCTTATCGGCCCCAGCCAGATAGTTGGCTCCCGCAGCTACTTTAACAATAATTGTAGTCGTGCCGGTGATGTTATTTACACTGTTCACCGTAACCTCGCCGGTCTGCTGATTGATGTTACCGATCGTAGCCACACCAACATTATTGGAAACGGCAGAGATCACGCCGTCGCCCTTTCGGGTCACGGTAAACTTGGCGCTTCGGGCGCCGGTATTCAGCGTCACACTTGTCGGACTTACAGATACGACCTGATCGCCCTTGCCGATAGCCCAGGTAGCTGTCTTGGCGTCCACCGTGCCATCCCACCACTGATGGTTGGAATCCGGTGTAAAGGCGGCAGTGTACCCTGTGCCGGCGTTGACCTTCGCCTCTACAGATACCGTCATTTTGTTTGGATCATAATTGGCGTCCCACACCGGAGTTTTGGGGTCCCCATCATACTTCAAAGCTCCGCTCTGGGCGGGAACCTTGGTGATGGAAGCTCGGCCGATGCTCCACTGAACGGTTTTATTGGTCGTAGAACCGTCCGACCACATGCCATTCAGAAGAATAAATGTGGCAGAGTGGGTGCCGGCATTGGTCTGTGCGGTCACCTGCACTTTGGAATTCACCTGGTCAAAGTTATCCCATTCCGGTGTCTGGGGCGCTCCCGTATAGGTCGGCGAGCCCTTCTGCGTAGGAATGGGTACAATAACGCTGGTGATGGTCCACTTGACCTCCTTGGCCTCAATGGAACCGTCCCACCACTTGTAGTTGGCGGTAGGAGTAAATGTGGCTTTGTAATCGCCTGCGTCAGTTCCAGATCGGTCTCCGCCAATGGTCAACTGACCGATGTCGTAGTTGGCCCAGGTGGGAGCCTGCGGTTTGCCGTTGGCCGCCAGTACATTGTTCTGCGCCGGAAGAGAAGCGATGACCGCCCGGTCAATGATCCACTCAACCGTGACCTCGTCCAAGCCGCCGGGGAACTGATATCCATACGACAGATTAAACCGTGCGGAATAGGACCCAGCGTTCACGCCGTTGGTCGTGCCGGAAATGGTCATCTTCGACGGATCATACCCAGTCCAGGACGGAGTTTTTCCAGTCCCGTCATAGGTAAGGACTCCATTTTGAACAGGGACAGCCACCTCAATGGGGTTGACTGTAACATTCAAGCTGGCGGTCTTGGTCACACCCTCATAGGTATAACCGATCTCCACCGGACGGCTCCCCAAAGTAGAGAAAGCGGTCTTGGGATAGGTGTATCCCGAAACCTCCTCCGCAGAGTCATCCGAGAATTTGGCAGTAACCACCATTCCCGCAGGGGCAAATTCCTCCAGATAGTGATAGACCATCTTGGAGGGGTTGTTGGTAACGGCAATGGATACCAGCACCTTCTGCACAGTAACCGGCACACTTGCCGTCTTGGTGATGCGGCCTTCGGTATAGGTGATAACCACCTCCGTCACCCCATCCGTAAGGACTTGGGGAGACACGGAATATCCGGTCACGTCCGAAGTGAGACCATACCCATAGCCCGCAGTAACGACCATGCCCGTGGGGTCAAAGGACTCTCCGGACTTGTAGGTGGTCTTTTGGGGCGGCTTGGTAATCGTCAGGGTCTCCAGCCTCAGAGTACCGCCTCCGCCGTTGCCGCCGGTCATGTTAAAGACCTTGCCGACGTTTGCATTACTCATTATTCTGCTCGACCTCCAGTCGCAAAATATTAATGGTCAGATCCTCCACCGGAGTGACCTCGCAGTGGAACGTGACCTGACCGTCAACGGTGATATTGTCGGCTTTCACGCCGGTTTCGCTCGCCGCCATAAAGCAATCCGCGTCGGCGCACACAATATACCAGTATTTTTCGTCAGCTAAGAGGATGTTGTCCTTTACAGTCTGAGCTCTGCCGCTCCAGTTCTCGGCCGGCAGAGTAACGGTAGTACCGCTATGCTGTGCACCCTCCAGCAGAGGAATGATCGACTCTAAAAAGCTGGTCGACGCGGTTCAGGGTATCGAGTTTTCCCCTTTCTGCCAGAGCCCGCAACTGCTCTAAGGTTGTGGCTTTGTTCTCTGCCATGTTAGAGCTCCTTTCCGAAAAAAAGAAGGGGGGACAGGAATGCCCCATCCCCCTCCGCGGTTATCAGACGCCAACAGCGGCGCCAAAGACCTTATCCAGCATCTGATTGACTTCCTCATCGGCCGCAACCTCAATGCCGTCCAGCTTGGCCTTGTCCTCCTTGGACATCAGACCGTTTGCCTGGCTGGTAGCAGGCTGATAGGTGGTGTCCTGTGCGGGGATACCGAGAGCAACGATATCCTCCTTGGTCACATCGTCGCCGATGACCGCATGACCCTGATTGTCCTTACCGACCTTCTTGAAGCCGGCTTCGACCGCCTCAGCGGCAGGGTGAGTGTAGACCACGGTCTCCTGGCCATTGATCTTGATGTTGCCGTTGACCTCGGACTTCTCCACCTTGGTCGCGCCGGAGGCAATGTCCTTCAGCGCGGCGGTGATCTTGCCTTCAATGGCGGCCATTACGGTGGCGTACTCGTCCTCGTCGCCGCCAATACCGGCAACGATACCGTTCAGCTTGGTGATGGCGGCGTTCATCGCGGAAGCGTCATTGGGGTGATCCTGAATCCACTGAGCAATCTCAGTCAGAGTATCCAGGGCCTCCTGGGCGCCCTCGGGGATCAGCTGAGCGGCCAGCTCCTCGTTGGCGATGGTGCGGGCGCTCTTACCAGCATCCGTACCGATCAGAGTGGCCAGATCGGCGCCGGAAGCCTTGCCGTCCAGCACAGCCTTCAGAGCGGTATCCAGATCGGCCTCAGAGATCTGAGCCTTGTAGGCCAGGGCCGCCAGACCCGTCACCGCAACATCCTTGCCGGCAACAGACAGAGTGCCGTTGGTAGCACCAGAAGCAATCAGAATGTCCACCATCTTGTCGGCGATGGCCAGGGCAACGCCGTTGACCTTAACGCCTACCAGGGACTTGGATTCGACCTTGCTGATCTCACCCTTGGTGCGCTGAGCCAGAAGCTTCAGCTGTTCGAGAGTAGTGTGCTTAGACATAAATATGTCCTCCTTAAAAATATTTGTTTACGGCTCTTCGCCGAAAACATCATCGAGAATGTCCTCCACCTCTTCGTTAGTGGCGGTATTGTCCGGAGCCTCAGGATTTTCGGGAGGTATCCAGGAGGACTGGAATGCATTGTCGAGGACTTCCTGAACCTCTGCATCTGTAGCAGTATTTTCCCGGATGACCTCAAGGATCTGGGCCTTCACGTCTCCATCGATGTGGGTGGGCGGCATCAGTTGTGTGGGGTCAAGCGCGTACATGATCTTGCTGGCCAGACACCATACCGTGTCTTTCTGAACCCCATCCTTAATGCCGGAAACTCCGATTTTGAGATTGATTCCGGCCCGTTTCAAACACTCAGCCGGAATAATGCATCGGTCATCCGTCAACGCCACAGGCGGCTGCTGTACGCCGCCGGCTTCAAAGACAGCCGATTTGGCATAACCATCCCAGCTCTGATCAAAGCGGAACTCCACAATATAGAGCTTGTCGGAGTTCTGTACCAGACTCTCATCCTTGACCAGATGGGCATAGGTTGCTTTCACTGCGATCTCCATGGGCTTCGCCTCCTTGCTTACTGAATGGCCCCGTTCCCCGACAGCTCCAGCCGGATCAGGTTGACCGTCAGGTCCGCCGCCGGCTCTGTGTCGCAGGTCAGGGTGAGAAAGCCCGAGGTGGTGATGTTCTTGGGCTGCACATTGCAGTCGAGGAACTCCTCCTTACAGGCTTCGTCCGCGCTGAGGAAATACTTGTGGGTGCCCAGGGCCAAAAGCCGCTCGTCCGCAATGGTGACGCTCCTCCGACCACCCCTCGGCGGGGATGACCAGGTCGAAGGAGATACCCAATACGTCGCCGGCGCCCGTACCGTTCAGGCCGTTGTAGACCGAAATGGTGTAGGTAGACCCGTCTGTCATATGCACCGTGTAAATATCCGTGGTGCCCGGCGAGTGGTCACCCTTGGTCAGCCGGATGTCCTGGATGCCCACGCCGATGGGGCCTTGCAGCTCACAGCTGATGTGGCTGTCGTAATAGGCCCCCTGTCTCCGCGTCCCAGATCCACCAGGTTCCATTTTGAGGCTTGGGCGGCTTGCCGCTGTACTGCTCCGCTTTGGCTGCGCTTCCGGCGGCCTCTGCGGCGCTGTCAAGGGCGTCGGCCTTGGCCTGTTCCGCGGCTGTCCTGGCCGCTTCTGCGTCCTCCTTGGACTGGGCGGCGGTCAGGGCGTCCTCCTCGGCGCTCTCTTGGGCGGACAGGGCGGCTTCCTTCGCCGCTTCCGCGCCCGCTTTGGCGTCTTCCGCCTTGGTCTCCGAGGCCTTTGCGTTGGTTTCACTAACCTTGGCCGCGTCCCGCGCCGCCTCCGTGGCGGTCCTGGCTTCCTGAGCCGCTGCGGCGTCTGCCGTGGCTTGGGCACCCAGGGTCTCCACCTGATTGCGGACCTCCTTAGCCCGCTCTTCTGCCGCCTTGGCTTCGGCCTCGCTGAGAGCAGCGGCGTTCTTGGACTCCTCCGCCTCTCTGGCCTGTTGCAGAGCCGTCTGCTCTGAGGCCTTGGCATTTTTCTCCGAGGCGCCGGCCCGCTCCGCCGCGTCAACGGCGAGGTCCGCGTACCCCTCCGCCGCAGTCTCCGAGGCTTTGGCGTTGGTTTCAGACTGGGCGGCTTTCCCGGCGGAGTCCAGGGCTTCAGCCGCCTTCTGCCCGGCGGTGTCCGCCTCGTTCTTGGCTTTTTCCGCGGAGGCCTTGGCGGAGTCCTTGGCCGTGGCGGCAAACTCCATGGCGCTGGAGGACTCCTTATTCATGGCGGCAAGGGCGTCGTGGATGGAACCCCGCACCTCCTCACCGTAGATCGCCTCCAGAATCTTCTTCAAAAAACTGCTGATGTCGGCCAAATCGGACCACCTCCTAATCTTCCAGCATCCAGTCGATGGCCAAAATTTCCTCCCCCGTCAGGTTCCCCTCCGCTTCGCTGTACTTGGCGGTCATCAGCTCCACCTCATGGGTCATCTCGTTGAAGGGAGCCAGCTCGTCACAGAACGTCTTGAAATTGGGGGACTCCATTTTGAGGACAAAGGTGGGCTGCCCCCGTTCATCCTTCCCTTCCTCTCCGTACTTCTCGATCAGGCTGAGGCGGATGGTCTCATATTCCACCAGGGAGTTGGAGAGAAAGCGGTAGTTCCGGGCGGCGATGTAACCGATCCGATCCCGCCGGGACAGCAGTGGCTTGAGTGAGTGAAGCCGCTCAAACACTTCGGAATTTTTTAACATTTTCTTCATGGCTGTGTCATGCTCCTGTTCCTAAATCCAGACCTTGGACGTCTGCGGCGCTGAAATCCACGATTCCCTCGAAGTAGACGATCCCGTTTCGTCGCTGGCCAATGGTGATGTATCCGCCGCAGGGGCTGTAAATGTTGATGAGAGGGGCGTCGCCCTCGAAATATTCGATGGCCAGCATGTGGTAACGGCTGCTCCCGAAAGGGCCGTAGAGGTTGAAGCTTCCGAAGTCGCTCCCGGCGACGATGTTGAATTCCTCGCCGTAGAACTCGCCGCCCCTCGATGACCGGGGGAACGGATCGTGGTCTGGTCGATGTAGGTGCTTTCTTGATGTACCCCGGCATCTCGATGGAGTCGGCCAGCTTGTAGCCCGGTTCGCCCGGTCGTAGGCCAGCTCCGCCTCATAGTAGGCGTCGTCCGTTTTTATAAGATATTTTCAAAATGGTAATGAAAATGGATATTTTGTATGGGCGGTTCCTAAAGTAATACAATAAAAATAAATAGTTATTTTAAGCTATTATAGATTAAAAATTTATAGTTTAATATATTTATATGTTCTATATAAAATTTAATTTATAATAGCTTAAAATAGCTTTAAAAACTATAATATTATTTTAATTATGTCTGGAAAACAGTTATATTCTAAAACTAATAGTAATTATGAAGAAATTACTCCTTTAACTTATATTCAAAATGTTATTGATAAGAATAGTAAAAATTCTTTAGATAAAATATTAAAAATTTATAATCATATTTATATTGAATTTGAAAATAATAATACTATTACAAGAAATAAAGTTCCTAAAGAATTAAGACGTTGTGGATTAACAATAACATATTATGATAATATTAATAATAAATTAATTACTGAAAGATTTAATAGAAATGATAATGTAGCAAGTAGTAATACAGCTTGGTTATTAAATAAACATTGGGATACTCTTTTATATGATAGTGATATATTCGAAAAAGGAATTAAAGTTCATATTCCTGATTCTTCTATAACTATTAATATGTTAAGCGATTCTCTTAAACAATTATTTGAAAATAAGAAAGGAGTTATTATTAATTATCCTGATGAAGAAGATTTAACTATTCAAAAATCCACTTTTAATTATAATACTTCTGTATTACAATTTAAAGATAGAAATGTTGATCCTATTAATTTTATTAGTGAAGGAATTAAAGTTATACGTCGTAGATTTTCCCCCCGTAAAGGAAAACATAGCGGAAGCTAATGGAGTGTATACTTTTTATGATTTTATTAATATTGATGGTTGTCAAGATAATTCTGTATTATATATTGATAATGATATACTTACTTTAGCTAATGATGATATTATAGTATATGATGTATATAATCATAGATTTTGTGCAAGATCTTATAAAACAATAGATAATGTACAAAAAACTGTATATTATGTAAATTGGAAATCTTCTACTGACGAATATGGAGATAGTATAGATTATAATAATTATAATAAAATAGATAATAAATTTTATCCTTTATTAAATAATATTTATATATGTAGTTCTGATCATAAAAAATATTATTTTACTAATGAATATAATATTGAAGAAGTAGTAAATGAAATATATACAAGTTATAAAAATATTATTACTCAAAAGATTTTGATAAACAAAGTACTAAATATATTATTAAATATGATTTTGATTTAAATGGTAAAACTATAAATATTCCAGAAGATTGTACTTTAGTATTTAATGGCGGTAAATTAAAGAATGGAATAATAAAATTAAATAAAACTTTTATTGAAGGCGCTATTAAGGATATTAATGAATATTTACCAGAAAATACAAGTCCTAATTTTGGAGATGGTCAAATAATATATAATTATAAAGAATTACATATATGTAAAGTACAAGAAGATGGTACTTCTGTAATGTTTACTATTCAAACTAAATAATAAATATAATAAAATTATAAAATTATGATTAATGAAGATAGAATGTTAAAAACATTAACATTTGTTAATGTTCATAAACACATAAAAGCTTTATTTATAATGATTATAAAATGGCTTGGAATTATTGATGATACATTAGAAAAAAAAGCCGATTTAATTGGTGGAAAAGTTCCTGCTGAACAACTTCCATCTTATGTAGATGATGTTATTGATATTGCTGCTTTTGTTACTAAAACAGAATTAGTTAATAATATAGGAGAAGCTAATTATACTAATAAAAATTTTATTGTAAATAGTCCTACTTCTGATCCTTTATATAATAAAATAGTAATTACTAATGCTAATACTTCTCAAAATGATTGGGAAATTATTGATCCTGAAGATGGAAAAATTTATATAAATGAAAGCAATAATCATAGTTACAGATGGAGTGGTAATAGTTTTGTAGATTTAGATAAAAATTTTAATGATAGATTAAATGTTATTGAAAATAAATTATCTATTATTACTTTAAGTGGATTAACTAATAATTATGATTTAAGTACCGCTACTAATGGAATTTCTACTTTAAAAACTAAATTATTAAATAATGATAATAGTGCTAATATATTATTAAAAATAGTAGATACTAATAATAAATCTTATTATTGCAAAATATTAACAAGAGATATTACAACAGTAAGTACAAATATTAGTGTAAATATTGATATAGAAAATAAAGGATGTATTCAAACTTATAATATTACTGATGATAATATTACTTTAATAAATAATAATGCTACTTTATTTATTACAAGTAATACTAATAATAATAAATTAGAATGTAATAAAATTATTTCTAATGTTACTACTGCACATATAAGTTATAATAATATTATTTATACACAAGTAGATTTAACTGGTACAAATTCTGTAAGATTTATTGGCTATAATAGTAATGGTATTTTAATTTATTATGCTTTAATTAAATCTACTGGTGCTGTACAAACTATGAATATTTATAATATTGATAAAACTTGTTTATATAAAGCTAATTTATCTTTAACTGATAATGAAAAACAAAATATACAAGAAAATCTTAATGTTTTATATTTTACTACTAATACAAATGAAGCAAGACTTGCTCAAATACAAAAATATAATTTAAAAAATAAAAAAAATCGATCATTTTCTTCTGTATATAATATTAATAATGTAATATATTATGGAGTATGTAGTACATATTCTAATACTGAAATGTCTTTAACATCTTTTAGAAAATATAGTGTAATTACTAATATTATTAGTTTAGATACTGGAGAAGTAATTACAGATTTTATTATGTCTTTACAAGAAATATTTAATTATCAAAGTTATAAAGTATTAGGTGGAAATAAAATAAATGTTAAGGATTGGTATAGTGCTTTAATAAATTCTACATATCCTACATCTATTATAGTTAAAGAAGATAATATAACTAATGCAGTTGATGATTCCACAGCAAATAAAATATCAATAAGTGGAAAAATTATATATAAGCCGACTGATAATAAAATTATTGAATTTAATAGAGGAGAAGAAACAAAAGATGCTATTTATTTTATAAGTAATTATAATGCTAATCAATATAAAGAACTTAAATATAATAAATCCACTAAAAAGTTTGATGCTGTATCTATAAATAATTATACTGTAAGTTTTTCATCTACATCTGATTTATTTGTTGATATTACAGGAAAACTTGGAAATATTACTGATGAATTACATAATCAAATTATTAACACTCCTGCAATAATATTTAATAATGTTATATATTTTAAAACTTCTACTGTTGATGAAATTAAAATTCATTTTATAAATTATGAAGAAAATGGAGATCTTAGTGAATTAATATATACTATTGCAAGTAAATCATTTACTACTAATTCTGTTAGTAATACTATAATAAATAAAGAAGTTATTATTTCTAAAGCTATGAAAAATATTGTTCCTGCTGATATATTTACTACAAATTTATTACAAACTATTAATATTGTTGAA
>VOFI01003721.1_pt1 | contig 38862 bp, 34 predicted proteins | sample 5384131 | NCBI WGS metagenome assembly VOFI01 (sample SAMN12384728, study PRJNA508395) | human gut metagenome | isolation source: healthy gut H | host: Homo sapiens | reverse complement strand
ACGGCTATCTCTGAACGAAGCCAGAGACCAATGGTTGGTTGACCCCGAAGCCGCAGAAGTGGTAAAGCGTATCTTTTCCATGACGATTGACGGCTACGGTCCGTATCAGATCGCCAGCAAACTGAAATCGGAAAAGGTGCTTATTCCGTCTGCTTACCTTGCCCAGCACGGCGAGGGCGTGAACAAAAACAAGACTTTCAAAGATGTGTACGGCTGGGGTTCTTCCACGCTTCCCGGATTCACTCCGGAATAGCTCCCTGTAGCTTTTCCCGCCGCCTGTCCGTTATTATTATCTGTATGAGCAGCAACACTGCCGCCCGGGACAGCCTGCGAATTATTTTGTTCATAGGAATTGTCGTTTGAAAAATTATTTTCATCAAACATATCGCTTACCTCTTTTCTCCTTGAGCTATATTTCTGTTTCCCTTTCCTTTTATCTGTTTACAGTATATACATGAATTGTGTTCTTTCTGTGATAAATTTATAGAAAATGTGTTAAAAACCATAAAAAATTACCGGAGAACGCCATTTTATGCCTTTCTCCGGTAAATTATATTTTTTGTTTTTTTAAATCTCTTTTATTCCACCGTCACGGATTTTGCCAGGTTTCTCGGCTTATCCACATCACAGCCCTTCCCCACAGCCACATAATAGCTGAACAGCTGGAGCGGGATAATCGCCAGGGAATTGGTAAAGAACGGATTCGTCTGGGGAATGTAAATGACATAATCCGACGCCTTTTCAATTTCCCTGTTTCCTTCACAGGTAACGGCCAGGACAAAGGCCCCTCTTGATTTCACTTCCACCATATTGCTTATTGTCTTTTTATAAAGCGCCGGCTGGGTGGAAACCGATGCCACCAATGTCCCCTCTTCTATCAGGGATATCGTGCCATGCTTCAATTCTCCCGCCGCGTAAGCCTCCGAATGGATATAAGAAATCTCCTTCAGCTTCAGGGAGCCTTCCATGGAGATGGCATAATCGATTCCCCTTCCTATAAAGAAAACATCTTTTGCGGCTATATAACGGTTGGCGAACCGCTGAATCCGGTTTTTATTATTGAGAAGGAGTTCTATCTGATCCGGAAGACGGGCCAGATCCCCCAGCATATCACTGAATTCCGTCTCCGTTACCGTATGCTTTACCCTTGCAAATTTCATGGCAAGCAGATAGAGGGCAATGAGCTGCGCGCTGTAGGCTTTGGTAGTGGCAACCGCAATTTCCGGGCCCGCCCAGGTGTACATCACATTATCCGATTCCCTGGCGATGGAGCTTCCCACTACATTTACGATACCCAGCACTTTGAAGCCTCTTTTCTTGGACTCACGAAGCGCGGCAAGGGTATCCGCAGTCTCTCCGGACTGGCTGATTACCACCACCATGGCACCATCCTCCAGAATGGGGTTCCTGTAACGGAATTCGGAAGCCAGATCTACCTCCACAGGAATGCGTGCCAGGCCCTCCAGCACATATTTCCCCGTCACTCCTGCATGATATGCGGATCCGCAGGCCACTATATGGATTTTCTTGATGGAAAGAAGCTCCGCATCACTCATTCCCAGCTCTTCTATCACAATATCATTTCCCTTGATTCTGGGGCTGAGGGTATCCGCAACCGTTTTGGGCTGCTCATACATTTCCTTCAGCATAAAATGCTCATAGCCGGCCTTTTCCGCGGCTTCCGCATCCCAATCAATGGTGACTGCCTCCTTCTCCACTTCTTCCTCATCCACGTTATAAACATGAAGGCTGTCGGGAGTCAGGCGGACGATTTCCTGGTTTTCAATATAGGTTACGGTTCTTGTATATTTCAGGATTGCAGGGACATCGGAAGCGATGAAGCAGCCTTCTCCGTTCTGCCCGACGATGAGGGGGCTGTCTTTTCTTACCGCAAACAGCTCTCCGGGAAAATCAGCGAACAGGATTCCCAGGGCGTAGGAGCCTTCCACACGGTGAAGTACCTTGGTAATGGCTACCATGGGATCCTCATTATAGTAATAATCCAGCATATGGGCGAGCACTTCCGTATCCGTTTCCGAAACAAACTGATACCCTCTGCTCTCCAGCTTCTTTTTCAGAGGGAGATAATTCTCTATAATTCCGTTATGTACAACGGCAATAGTACCCTTCGTATTAAAATGGGGATGGGAATTCACATCGCTGGGCGCTCCATGAGTTGCCCACCGGGTATGGCCGATTCCAAGCATTCCCGGCATAGTTGCTCCGTCATGTGTCAGTTCCTGCAGAACCTTCAGTCTTCCCACGGATTTGGTGATATTGATTTTCTCACCATCAAAAATTGCCATTCCCGCCGAATCATATCCGCGATATTCCAGCTTGGAAAGTCCGTCCAGGACGATAGGTGCCGCCTGATTTTTACCGATGTAGCCTACTATTCCACACATACTTACCTCCGATCAAGTTCAATTTCAGGTTACAGCCCAGGTCACACATATTCTGCTGCCTGAGCAGCGGTTATTGTAAGGGCTCCGAAAAAGCGGAAATCCCGGTTACAGCCAATAATCCTTGTTCATACTGCAGGCCTTCGCAAAACGCGCAGGCAGGCTTTTGTAATGCTTACCCAGCCAAAAGCCCATATACTTCGCCCCGCTTGCCGCGATCAGTTTGATAATAAGCCAGGGTTTATGAACGGCAATCAGATGGGACGCTGTCTGCTTCACCAGCTTCATCCCCTCCGATTCTGATGGTACCCCAGAAAAAATATCCGTATGCTGGGCCTGGGAAACCCCGTTGTCAAAGTTCCGGCGGAACTGTTCCCTGCAGGTATAATTATGAGAATGATATACCCTTGCGCCTGCCGCATATGAAATCTTCCATCCCGCCTGCACCGCGCCTGCCGCATAAATCATATCCTCATTAAAAATTGTATGCCTAACAAAGCCTCCCAACTCCTGGTAAATATCTTTTTTATAGGCAGCGCAAACATTGGAGCAAAAATAGGTCTTAATCCCCATCTCAGACAGCTGTTCCTTTCCCTTGACGCAGCTCTCCTCCGGGTAATTATACGCTCTTGTAAACCGCTCGATCTCACCGCTGTCCTTCTCCGGCAGCTGTCTGGCATAGGATACCGCAATCCTGTCATCTGATAAAAAAGGCGCGGTAAGCTCTTCCAGCAGCCGGTTGTCGGCCGGCAGCGCGTCCTGTGTCATGCAGACAAAAATATCCCCGCTGCTGTGGAGGGCTCCCAAATGTCTGGTTCCTCCATGGTTGAATTCTCTTTTGGAAAGATGATGCACCTCCACCAACGGATGCTCCCTTGCAAAATCCGTTCCATACAGCAGCTTTTCAAAATACTTTTCTTCCGTATTCATAATGATGATACGGTTCGGCTTAAGTGTCTGTTTTTCCAGGCGTTTTATCATTTCCGGAAATCCTTTGTCCGGCTTATAGGTCGGTATAATAACATCCACTTTCATTTTTATTCCCCTCATTGCCCGCAGCTTCAGAAAAAGGGGCCTTGTATCGGCCCCTTTTAGCTCCCTATAGGTAATCTTATTTTTATACCGAAACTACCTGCCGGTATCGCTGGAGACCCTGGCACTATAGTTACTTACTGATTTGGAGGGAGTGTATTCCTCCTGTTCAAAGAAACTTATGAAGAAGCACTACATTATCCTCAAGAGATGTGGGGATAACGCAGCTGCCCGCTTTACCCACCTTTCCGGTTACCCTGTTCGTTTCAAAAGGGAAACCATCCGTTGCCACAACCTTGTAGGATGCCAGATCCTTTAAAACACTGAGCATTTCCTTCGTATCCAGGTTAGTCGCCACATTGGGAAGAACCTTATCCAGCGTATCATTCAGAGTCCCAACGGATGCTGTCTTCGCCTTTTCCAGAATAGCGAGCAATACGGTTCTCTGTCTCTCCGCACGCTTGAAGTCATCGCCTGCCGTATAACGGATACGGCAATAAGCGGTTGCCTGAAGTCCGTTCAATGTCTGCAATCCAGGCTGTGTTACCTTCACATAATCATCGGTCAGCCGTTCTTTCGTTTCCGTACTGAACATACTTGCCTGATAATCATTCAGATTCTTAATCTCATCTTCCCTGATATCTATCTCCACGCCGCCAAGACTGTTTACCACATCAATCATGCCGTTAAAACCAATGCTCACATAATCAGTGATATTCATATCCAGATTCATGTTCAGCATACTGATGGCCTGTTCCGGCCCGCCGCTGGCATAGGCCGCATTACACTTGCTGTACTTGTCATTGCCCAGATTCATATAGGTATCACGATATACGCTGCAGAGCTTTACTTCACCGGTATCCAGGTTAATGGATGCGATCATGATGGTATCGGACCGGTTGCCTTTGCCCAGGTTTTTATCCCTGGCATCAAGGCCGAACAGGGCGATATTGCGGTATCCCTTCATGGCCACATTGTTTTCCACCGTATCGTTGATTACAATATCTTCTTCTTTTACATTTATTTTCTGCATGGAAGTCTGTTTCATCACCGCCCAGAGGACAACGCCAAGAACCACAAGAGCCACCATCTCCACAGCAAACAAGATAATTCTTCTTCTTTTTCTGGCTTTTCTCTTTTTGGACGTTACTTTTTTATTCTTGGGGCCGGTACTGCGTCCGTCTCCATAGCCGCTGCGGGAATCCGAACTGCGGGTTTCTCTGTAATCGTAGCGGGAATCCGAACTGCGGGAGTCCCTGCCTCCGTTACGGGAACCGGAGCTGCGGGAATCTCTGCTTCCGCCGCGGGAACCGGTGCTCCGTGAATCGCTGTAGCCGTTACGGGAACCTGTGTTGCGGCTTCCTCCGTTGTTTTTTGATGATGCCATATCTTCTTCTCCTGTTAATTGTATTCTATCATGACCTTTCCGTCATATATCAATAAGCATTCTCATTGATGAAACCCTTAAAAACTGTCAGGAACAGTATTTTTAAATCAAGAGTCATGCTCCAGTTTTCAATATAGTATATATCGTACTCAATCCTCTTACGTATGGAGGTATCTCCTCTGTAGCCGTTTATCTGGGCCCAGCCAGTCATTCCCGGGCGGACCTGATGCTTTATCATATATCGCGGAATCTCCTCACGGAACTTTTCCACAAACTGAGGACGTTCCGGTCTCGGCCCCACCAGGCTCATATCTCCTTTTAATACATTAAACAGCTGCGGCAGCTCATCAAGGCTGGTTTTCCGCAGGAAGGCTCCCACACGGGTAATACGGGGATCTCCCTTTACTGTCCAGCCCTTTTTTTCCTCTCCGGGCTGCTGTAAATACATAGTACGGAATTTGTACATCATAAAGGGCTTGTTATGAAGCCCTACTCTTTCCTGTTTAAAAATAACCGGTCCCTTGCTGGTAGCCTTTACCAGAAATGCAACAAACAGCAAAACCGGCGATATCAGTATCAGGCCGAAAAACGATCCTGCAAGATCCACGCAGCGCTTAGCCAGCGCGCTGAGAGTATTGGAAAGCGGCACATACCGGATATTGATTACCGGCAGTCCCATCAGGTCTTCCATATACGGCCGTCCCGGTATCAGACTGTTATAATCCGGTATAAACTTCGTATGAACACCTGACTTTTCGCATAAGTCCACCAGTTCTTCCAGCCTGTCGTAATTTTCCAGTGAAAGAGTGATGGCAATTTCATCCAGTTTATTCTCCGGCAGTATATAAAGCAGGTTGTTGATGGATCCTAATACCTTTACTCCTTTATAGGTTGCTCCTCTTGGCACTTTATCATCCAGAATTCCTCTTACCACATATCCCCATTGAGGATTGGCATTGATTCGGTTGATATATTCCTCGGCAGCTCTGGAATATCCGATGAGAAGGATATATTTGAGATTATATCCTTTTTTTCTCACAAAATGAAGCAAATACCGGATCAGGGCGCGCATCAGCAGCGTTGACACCGTGTTCAGCACACAGAAGACACCCACCATACCACGGGAAAAATCGTGAATCTGAAAAGAGTCAACCGTATTGTTTACCATAAAGAGCACAGCAAGAAATATAGTAACGCCGACAATGTTGGCCTTACACACATTCAAAATCTCTGTCTCGCTCCGCTGCACCCTTTTTGGAGAGTAAAGCTTGAACCAGTAATACAAAATCAGATATCCAGGCACAACAAAATACAGGGCGCTGAAATATACCTTCATATCCAGAACGCCCACCTCAGGGCCCGTATTTTTTAAGGAGCTCCCTATATATAAATACCAAGCAAGTATATAGGAGCCTGCAATAACAAACGCATCTACTACAACATGCAGTCTGTTGAAGTATTGCTGGTTGTCCTTTATCATGGCTTCACCTGTTTCTCCGTATACAAATTGTATTGTACAATAATCCTTTTAAAAGCACAACTTAAATTTTCCTTAATCGACAAAATGTAGCAAAATGGAGGGTTCCGGGGGATGGGGGCGTAAGGTTGTGTACCGCCCTGAGTCAGTCATCCGTGCCGCTGGAATCCGTTCCCTCCGTCCGGCTCGGGAAGAGATGTATGCACTGGGCGGGCACGCTTTCGCTCGGTCAAAAACGCAGCGGTACTAGGGTTGTAAAGGACACAACCCAAGGACCGGCGTTTTTAAACGGCCCTTTCAGTGCATACATCTCTTCCCGAGCCGGACGGAGGGAACGGATTCCAGCGGCACGGATGATTGACTCAGGGCGGGAGGAAGGTTACGGTCACTCAATTACCGGAAAATCCGAATGGTATATAGTAGTTATTTTATAAGATAATAATTTAAAAATTATCTAAATAATTAGTGGCGGCGGAAAATGTTGAGCCATAGTTCCAGTTGTATGGTTATATAGTGCCCGAAATTGGCGGGTTTGAAACGGAATTTTCTTTGGCGCGCTTCGGGGGTGGTACAGAGTCTGATGCCTTCTCCCAGGCCTTTGAGGTATACGCCGGCGTAGCCTTTGGCGCAGAAGAAGAGGGTTTTTATGAAAAAACCGGCTATGAGGAAGGGGAGGTTGAGGATCAGTTGGAAAAGGGGCATGTTTTTGTAAATGAGGTAAATGTTGTTGCGGGAGGAGTGGGTTATTTTGAAGGGGTTGTAGCGGGAGCCGGTGGTGGCGCTTCCGGCGTGGTACACTTTGGCAGTGGGCTCGTAGGCGTTGCTGTAGCCGAGGATGCGGGCACGGTAGCCCAGGTCGACGTCTTCCAGGTAGGCGAAATGGAGTTCGTCGAGGAGGCCGGTTTTTTGGAGGTATTCTTTGCGGTAGAGGGCGGCTCCGGCGCTGGCAGAAAAAATGGGCATGGGGGTGTTGTAGTCGGTGGAGGGGCGGCCTTTTCCTATGGCAAATGCCCAGCCTAAGGCGTTGTAGCGGTCTCCGGCGCCGTCCATGATGTCGGGATTTTTCATGGAGAGCATTTTGGCGGCGGCGGAAAAGAGGCGGGGATCGTTGTCCATTCGTCTTTCGAGTCTACGTATGCAGGCGGGATCTACGGTGGTGTCGTTGTTGAGAAGGAATACGTAGGGGGTGCGGGCACGGGTGATTCCTTCGTTTATGGCGGCGCAGAAGCCTCTGTTTTCAGGGAAGCGGATGATTTGTGTCCAGGGAAAAAGCTGTTCTGCCATTTCGGGGCTGCCGTCAACGGATCCGTTGTCCACGATACAGACTTCAAAGGCGGGGGCTTTGTCTGTGAAGGAGCTTTCCAGGGATCGGAGGCAGTTTTCGAGATAATCTATGCCGTTATAGTTGGGTATGATTACGGTTGTTTTCAATGGGTTCCTTCTTTCCTGCATGGGTCCCACAGAATGCGGAAGCCTTCTTTTCTCATTTCTTTGCATAAATGGATGCTGGTTTGTATGGGATCTGCGCCTTCGCGTATTTTCTGGAGGGCATGATCCAGCGCGCTTTGCCATTGGGGGCTGACCTGCATGGTGCGTATGTCTGCGGTCTCCACGTCCTGCTGGAGAACGGCACGGTGCATGTAGCCGCTGAAGCTGCGGCGCAGGCCCTGGTAGCGCATTTTTGTATTTCCCTGCCGGTCGGTGTCGTAAATGCCGCTTATGAGTTTTCCTTTTACAGATGGGAGGGGGCCGGCTGCTGCTGCGATGTCTTTTCTCTGGGAAAGGACGTCGGGAAGGAATTCCATGCGGTAAAAGCCGAGGTGTCTGGTATCGTGTATGCGGACATTCCAGCCCTGGTTTTTGGCAAAATCCTCCAGAGCGCGGCGGCCTGCTTCATAAGCATAGGTTTTGCTGGCAGGGTTGGAGGCGGTGGATTCTTTGTGGCAGCGCCAGTGGTAGAGCACTTTGGGTATGTGGACGCAAAGTTCCTCCGCTTTATCCCGGAGCACGTCTGCGGAAGCCCGGAGGACTAAATCGTAGTCCTGTGCCCCGTCAAAGCCGGGGCGCAGGAGGAGGCGTTTCATAAGTGATGCTTCCATCACCAGGAAATGGCAGATATAGTTATTGGACAGCAGGAGGTCGAGATTAAAATCAAGCTTGTGGTGCGGTTCGTAATAGCTGTCTTCCCCATCCCATTTATCTTCATCTGAATAAAGAAAAATCGGATGGATTCCTCTTTTTTCCTTTTCTTTGAGAGCATGGGCCATCTCATAAAGGGCATCGGGAGTCAGCACATCATCATGATCCAGAAGGCCTATATAGCGCCCCGAGGCACGGCAGATGGCGGCGTTGGTATTTCCTGCAATCCCTTCGTTGGCTTCAAGCCTGATATAGCGGATTCGGTCATCTTTCCGCTCCCGTACGGCCTGTTCCATACTGTCCTCTCCTCCCGCATCCGCAAGAAGGAGTTCCCAGTAAGGATAGCTCTGCTCCTGAAGGGAATCCAGCAGTTCCTTTAAATAAACCGGGTTGGTCTTAAAAGCCGGCACGGCAATGCTGAACAGAACAGGTGCACCTTTCCCTTCCGCCGAAGCGGCAGGTTCTGAAGAAACGGCGGGTCTCTGAGGACACCATAGTTTCTGAAGATGCCATTGTATCCAAAGAAGTCGCTGCTTCTGAAGATGCTATTGCTTCAAAAGATGCTATTGCATCTTTGCGCTGAGCCTCCAGTGTTTCCCTGTCAGGCCTCTGATACTTCCAGTCGTTCTTCCCATCCTGCAGTATCCGCTCCTGCACAGCAGAAAACGCTGCTGCCGCACCGTTCTTTTTCAGATACCGGTAAGCCTTTATCAAATTGGACAGACTGAAAACATGTCCCATGCATTCTCCTACTTCCCTCTGTCAATACCTGCCCCACAGGCAAGAAGCGGTGTTCATCCTGATTGGATGAACACCGGCGCCCGGCTGGTTTTACAGCCCATTATAGTCTTTGACAGTAAATTTTTACTTCTATGCTTCGATCACAGCCTTTAATTCTTCCGTCAGTTTTTCATTTCTGGCTTTGGCATCCTCCAGGCTAGTTCCTTTCACGCCCATGTAAAACTTGATCTTGGGCTCGGTTCCGGACGGTCTTGCACAGCACCATGAATCGTTGGTGAGATCAAAATATAACACATTGGATTCCGGAAGTCCGGTGGGGGATTCTTTTCCGGTTGCCAGTTCTTTGGTAATGCCGGTAGCATAATCCCTTACGTTGATCACTTTCAAATCACCGAATTCGGCAGGGGGATTCTTCCTCAGCTTATCCATCATTTCACCGATCTGCTTGGAACCGTCAATGCCTTTTAATGTTATTGTGTAAAGATCTTCTTTAAAGTATCCGTATTTTTCATAGAGCTCTACCATCTTATCCCAGAGCGTCTGTCCGTGCTTTTTGCACCATGCGGCAACCTCGCAGAGGCACATAACCGCAACGACTGCGTCCTTGTCCCTTGCATGGGTTCCGGCGAGGCAGCCATAGCTTTCCTCCAGGCCGAATACATAGTTGTTGGAGCCGGTTTCTTCGAACAGCTTGATTTGTTCTCCGATATACTTGAAGCCGGTTAATACTTCGATTAATTTCACATGATAATCCGCTGCGATGGGATCTGCCATATTGGTGGTAACAATCGTTTTTACCATGGCCGGATTGGCGGGCATGGTGCCTGTTGCAGTGCGTTCCCGTAAAATGTATTCTGCAATGAGCATACCGGACATATTACCGGTAAAGGGAACATATTCCCCGCTCTTGGTATCCAGGGCATAGATTCCGCAGGCGATCCGCATCCGGATCGGTTGCCATAACGATATCCGCATGCTTCTCTTTGGCAAGCTTCAGAGCGAGGGTGAACGCCTTGGGATCCTCCGGGTTCGGGTAATCCAGGGTGGTAAATTCGGGATCCGGAAGCTCCTGCTCAGGAACCACGTATACATGCTTGAAGCCCAGTTCGGAAAGGACTCTTCTTACCGGCTTGTTTCCTGTGCCGTGGAAGGGTGTGTATACAATCTTGATATCATCCGCCATCTCCTGAATCACTTCGGGATGGATGATCTGCTTTTTCAATTCCACCATATAGGCGTCATCGATTTCGGAACCAATTACCTGGTACAGGCCCGCAGCCATGGCAGCCTCTTTATCCATGGTCAAAACATCCGCATAATCGGTCACAGCCTTTACTTCATCGATGATTTCCTTGTCTTTGGGAGCCGTAACCTGAGCGCCGTCTTCCCAGTAAACCTTATAGCCATTATATTCCGGGGGGTTATGGCTTGCCGTTACCACAATACCGGAAATGCAGCCCAATGTACGCAGAGCGAAGGAAAGCTCTGGTGTGGGTCTGAGTTCATCAAACACATATGCCTTGATGCCGTTGGCCGCCAGACAAAGTGCCGCCACATCCGCGAATTCAGGGGACATGAAACGGGAATCGTAAGCAATGGCAACGCCCTTCTTTTCTCCGCCCTGTTTTTTGATGAAATTGGCAAGGCCCTGTGTTGCCTTTCTTACCGTATAAATATTCATGCGGTTGGTTCCCGCGCCTATCACTCCGCGCAGTCCTCCGGTTCCGAATTCCAGATCCTTATAAAAACGATCCTCGATTTCCGCATTGTTTCCTTCGATGCCTTTCAGTTCCTCTTTGGTCTTCTGGTCAAAATAATCATTTTCCAGCCAGAATTTGTATTCCTCCATATATCCCATGTGTTTCTCCTCCTTTTCTGCCGCCATTTGCGGCCCTTAATCTGATTGTTGAAGAAGTCGATTTGCTATCAGTATACTACAAAACACTAAACCCGTAAAGAATAGTCACTTTTATCCAATGTAAAGTTAGGATTGTAATAAGGATCCCCTTCCTCCAGCAGCTGTTTCCATTTTTCCCGGAATTTGGCGGATTCCTCATTATACCGCGCCGCTTTGGCGCCGTCCGTATCCAGGCCTCTGGATATCGACTCATAATGATAAAGTTCCGCAAAAGGAGTAAATACATTCAGATACCCCATTTCCCGCAGCTTCAGGCAGAAGTCCACATCGTTCAGGGAAACGGCGAACCCTTCGTCCAGGCCACCGGCTTCCTCATAAAGTGCTTTTTTCACCATCAGGCAGGCTCCCGTCACGGCTGATACATCCTGGGCATAGCAGAGCCTTCCCATGTATCCCAGATTTTCCCTCTTCTGCCGATAGTGGGTATGGCCTGCGGTGCGGTGTGCGCCCAGTCCGATGACCACACCGGCATGCTGAATGGTTTTATCTCCATAATAGAGCTTTCCTCCCACAGCGCCCACATCCTGGCGCTGGGCATACATAAGAAGCTCTTCCATCCAGTTTACGGTAATCACCTGCGTATCGTTGTTCAGCAGCAGCACATAGTCACCGGATGCACAGGACACGCCCAGGTTATTAATGGCAGAATAATTGAACTCCCCTTCATAGGTCACGACCCGGATCGAAGGATTATTTTTCAGTTCCTCATAATAGGAAAAAATTTCTTTCGTTTCACTGTTGTTTTCCACCACAACAATTTCATAATTGTCGTAGGTTGACTTCTCTATAATAGAAGAAATACAGCGGCGCAGATCCTCCGCATGATCCTTATTAGGGATAATAATGGATATCCTGGGCTCTCCTATGATCTCATACGTGATTTTAAAGATTGTCTCAAAAGCACGCGTGCTTGTGATTGTAAAATGGGAAAAGCCATGTTTACGCAGATGATCCGCCACCGCACCCCTGGCCGACTCAATGGCATAGGGCTTGGCTTCAATACCGGACGCCACACTGCCCGGATGCCAGCGCCAGTAATAAAGCAGCTTAGGCACATGCACCACGCTCTTCGCCCGATCCGTCAGCCGCAGTATCATATCATGATCCTGGCTTCCGTCGAACTTGGTGCGGAACAGCTCGGTACCGTCCAGCAACTCCCTGGAAAACACGCTGAAATGACAGATATAGTTATTGGCCCGCAGATTATCAATGGCATAATCCGGCTTAAAATGCATGGTAATCATCTGATTGATATCACCGTTTTTGAAGGTGGCTTCATCACAGTAGACATAATCTGCATTTTTTTCATTGATTGCCTTCACATATTCATAGAGGGCACAGGGATGAAGCAAATCGTCATGATCGAACAGACCGATATATTCACCGGTGGCCATGGTAAGGCACTGGTTGGTATTTCCGGCGATTCCTTCATTTTTTTCCAGCTTTCGGTAGCAGATCCGCCCGTCCTTTGCCGCCAGCTCCCGGCAGATTTCCCCCACATAGCTGTGGGCATCGTCCGAACCGTCAGCCAGGCAAAGTTCCCAGTTTCCATAGGTTTGCTGCTGTACGGATCCAATCATTTCCCTCAGGAAATTCTCCGGCGTATTCCAGAGCGGCGTAAGGATGCTGATTTTCACCATACGGGGAAAAACCGTCTCCTCCTGTTTTTTTCTTTCCTCTTGCGAAGGAAAGCTTTCCGTACCGTAATGCTTCATGGCCTTGCGTTCATTGGACTTATATTTTAATTTGGTAACCACACCGCCTATGCTGCCGCAGTTTTTTACCCGATCCACCTGGCGGATGCAGAAATGCATCCCCTTACGCAAGGGCGTGCTGGCCTTCCAGACCGGATTATTTTTAATCCTGTCCAGCTTGAACTGCAGGTCGTCCACCTTATCCTCCAATTCCGCCACTCGTCCTGCCAGATAGGTGTTCTTATAATGCTCCTGCTCATAGGCCTCTTTATAATCCTTTTCAGGTAACACCGCACTGCTCTCCGGTGTTAATGGTTCTTTCTTATTTTGATCCATCAAATTGCCTCTTTCTCCATACCATTCAGGGAAACGACCTAGTGTACGATTTCCATGGTTTCTGCCGTCCATTGGTAAAGCTTCTGTCTGGAACAGCAGTCCTCCCAGAGAAAACCGATAAGATATTCCCCTTCCGGCAGGGCTTCCCTGTCAAACTGCAGACACACGCCGGTAAGGGCTACCATCTGCATATGGCCCAGATTTTCCTGGATATCCGGCCGGTACTGCCGGTTCACCGGAACCTTCCACACCGCGCCGGCTTCGCCGCCGCTTTCCTCCGCGGGACCGTCTCCCCGATCCACCGGTTTCAGCAGCAGGTTAAAGCGGTACTGGCTGTTATCCACCTGAAGGGCATAGCACCAGCCCTGGATAAAATAATTGCCTCCGCCGTTTTTCCCGGTCTCCCATTTGCACAGGTCCCCGGCGAATTCAATGCCCATGCGAAGCACTTCATTGCTCCACTCCGGCCGCAGGCCGTCACGCAGCGCTTCCGGTTCCGCCCTATCACAGCGGTCCGTATACTCATACCGGTTTCCCGCATAGAATTCTTGATCCAGCACATCCCGTACCAGATAACGGTGGTAAAAGGGATCCTGCCCGTAAATGGAAGGATGCAGCTCATAGAGCATATTCAGCTCCTGATGAAGCCTCTTCAGCTTTTCCACGCTGTCATCCATTCCGCGGCTCAGGGATTCGTGATGATAGAGCGCGACATCGTTCCTCACAACGTTGACATAACCCATATCATATAAATGATAACACAATTCCACATCATTAAATGCCACCCGGAGTGTTTCGGACAGGCCGCCCGCCGCCTCGTAGGTACTTTTCTTAACCATAAGGCAGGCCCCTGTCACTCCCAGCACATCAAAGCACAGTCGGTTGCGCAGGAAATAATAGTCATTCCGGTCATCCCGGAACTGCAGCTTATGGGCAGGGCCCAGACGTATATTGGTGATCCCCGCATGCTGAATGGTATTGCTGCCCGGATAAAGCAGCTTGACACCCACCGCTCCCACATGAGGAAGCATGGCCTTTTCCAGCATTTTATCCAGCCAGTCCTCCTGGATGATTTCAATATCATCATTCAGAAGAAGGATATAATCCCCCTTTGCCAGCTCCGCTCCTTTATTGCACATGGCGGAAAAATTAAATTCCATGGGTTCATAGATATAACGGAACCGGCATTCCTCCTGCATCTGGGAAAGCATCAGATGAATACGTTCCTTATTTTTTTCACTGCTTCCATTATCTATTACTATAATTTCAAAATTCCGGTAAGTGCTGGCCTCCAGAATGGAATGGACACATGTGGACAGAACACCCGGATTATCCTTGGAGGGTATTACTATGGACACCATTCCTTCCGGCTTCAGGGGCCATCCTCGTCTTATGTATGCCTCTTTTTTAATATCCTCATATTTTTCTTCCATCCCGAAAGGACAGATCGGGCAGGTATTATGGAAAAGCACGCTGTCTATATGCCCGGCTTCTCCTTTTATTTCCACCGCTTTCAGGCAGAAATCATACAGATTCTTCCTGGCGACCAGTCCGGCTTCAGCCAGGGATTTTTGCGCTTACCGGCTTCGTCGATTTCATCCTCGTCCGCGTAGGCGATCACCGTTTCGGGGATGGGCTTCAAACCAGCTGAGCACATGTGAAATACCTCTCGTGTCCGGGCTTGCGTCCGGCGCGTGGAAAATCAGGACGTCCGCCGGCGTCGCGCCGTGGGCATACCGCCGCACATCAAAATCCGCGCGGCACTCATCGTAGGAGATCACCTCTGCGTGCTCTGCCCTGTGCTCTGCGCGCAGTGCCTCGTCCTCCTGGGCTTCCTTTTCCCGAATCCACTCGTCATAGGTGAGGGTCTGTTTCTGAATCTGCTCCTGATACCAGCGGTATCTTCTCTTTACCAGATTATCCTGAATTGCTTTTATCTTTGATTCAACCAAAAACCTTTCCTCCTTGTCCGCTGCCGCCAGGCGCGGAATATCCTGCAGCATTTCCGCCGACAGCCATGCGATCTGTGCCCGGATGATCAGTGCTTCGCCATCCGTCGCCTCGCTGTCCAGACAATCCAGCCGAACGCTGATGTTCGGATCTCCTGTTTCAAACAGTACCGTCGGAACATGGTCCGGGGTATCTGCAAGCACCTGTCCGTTCGTCGACAGGCACTGATCCAGCTGTGCTCGCGTCAGCGCTTTTCCGCGCCATTCGATTCCATGAATCTGTACCAGACACGGCAGCTCCGCAGGATCTAAGCGAATCGCTTTTGTACCTGCTTTGCAGATGATCCTGGCGTTGATCAGATCGTCCGCCTCATATGCATCATATTGATAATAAGAATGCTCCGGTGTATATCCTGCGCCGAAGTCTTCAAATACCTGCACCTTTTGCGGTCCGCCCGGGCGAAAAATTCCTGATACGGCACAGCACGGTTGCCGATCAGATGCCGAAGCTGCCCAACCGTCCGGCTCCGCCCGTCCTTTTCCTGCAGGACAAAGTGCTGGAACGCCAGCTCTTTTTCCGAAAGCTCCCGCATCTGCTCTTTGCCGATACCGAGGGCTTCCAGATGCTTTTTCACAATCGGATGCTCCATCCGAACCGGATCCCTCCTGACCATAGCAGTTCAATGCCCGGCTGATGATCTGCTGCGGCGTCAGCTTGTCTGTCGTCCACTCGTAATCGATCATCGTCCAGATATCACCCTGTACGCAGATATTCGGGAAGGTCAGGTCATAATCCTGCTTCGTCCCCTCCGCTTTCCACGCTGCGATTTTGCAGTAACGGTCAAACAGCTTATCAAAACCGGCTTCGTCATTGTTCTGTAAGCACTCATCCAGCAGCTCTTCCAATGTCCGGCTATTTTCGAGATATTCGATTTCCGCAAAGGGCAATCCATCCGGATTCCGTTTCAGCTCCAGACGGTTGACTGAGAGGGTGCTGCCTTTAAACCGTTCTGTGAAGACGCATTCATTTTCTGCCAGGGCTTCAATATGTGCCGCAGCAGCTGAGGTTGCCGGATATTTGCGGACAGTGTGTTTTCCGTCCTTTTCCAGAATATCCGTGCGGATGCTCAGATGCTCCGCCCTGTCGTTGGAAAAACGGCTGTATACAATATCCGTCATGGGTCCTGTCATCACGAGGAACGAATTGCTGTACTGTCCAAACAGTCCCTCGCGGATGAGCATGTCGAACACCTTTTTTTCATCGAACAGCAGCATCCGGTCGCGGTCGAAATTCCGTATGTTATTAGATAGTTCTCCGACTTTCGGCAGATACCGGTCGGAGTACAGCGTCGTCATAAATTTATAATCCGGATAAGGGTAGTAGAAATGATATTCCGTCTCACCGCATTCTTTCAGGATTTTTTCCAGACCGCTCCGGGAAAAGGTGCGAGCCGCACCGCCCTGGGGGTAATCCTCCAGGCCTGAAAAAAACGTGCCGACGTGGTCTTCCCGGCACCCCGCCCAATATTTTAAACCAAGCTTATTCTCTATCGCAATCACGATATGTCCATCGGATTTCACATGTTTTTGATAATCCGGTAGAAATCGTGAAAGGGGGTTTTTCCGCCGATATAGCTCTGCCCGTATTCGAACACGCCGATCAGACAGACAAAATCATAATCCGTCGGCAGATCCGGCTCGATGTCCGAAAAGTTGCCCACATGGATTGTCACGTTGTCACAGTCCTGATGGCGGTAAGCGTTGATCAAGCTGCGTTTTTTCGAAAGGTCGACGCAGGTTACGCTGCCTGCCTTCTGTGCAAGGCTTCCCGTAATCGCGCCGCAGCCGGAACCGATTTCCAGCACCTTCATGCTTTTGTCAACAGGCAGCCATCCGACGATATTTTCCCTTTGGGTCGAAAGGTGGTAAAGCACCTCCCAGCTCGCCGCTTTATAGATTTCCTGGGGATATTCCCCGGGGCGGGATTGTTTTTACCAGCTCCAAAGTCATCCTCCGACGCTTCCGTCGCAGTAAAATCCTGTTCCGGATAATGGGAATAATCCAGCACAACATTCCCGATCTTCTCTGTCCTGCCTATCTGCATACGTTAAATCTCCTTCACCTCAACCTGAGATTCCATATCAAAATAGCCCACCGTATCCTTGTCGGACACGACCGTAATATTCAGCACGTCATAAAGACGATGATACACTTTAAACGTATCTTTTTCATAGCCTGTCACACCCAGGGATAGAGATAGTCACCGCCCTGAAGCCGCATCTTCTGGCTGAAGGTGATTTCCAGCAGCTGCCCCGCCTTTACGCTCTCCAGAAACGTCTTTTCAAACATCGTGTTCGTTCCCGTGATCTCCACGCCCTTGATGTTTTTGATGGAAAAAGCAAAGATCGGCGCCGGAAGATCCTGACCGATTTTCACCTTCATATGCATCGTGAATTCGTCGCCCTTTAAAATTGCGGTCGTCTGCATCCCGTTTTTTGTCCGTAATGTAATACGAAACATTTCCGCCTGCTTCTTTGTTCCATATTCCAGTGCCTGAGGTTGACCCCCATGCGCGCCGCTTCCTGCGTTCTTTTTCTGTTTGTCAAGCGCCGCCCGAACATTTCCCTGCCGCCGTCCCGGTGTCCTGTCCATCCACCGCCAGCCTTTTTCCGCGTTTCGTACTGTCCCCACCAGCACCTGCTTGTAGGCGTCGATCATGTCTTTGGGCGAGCCTTCTCCAAGCTTTACGCCCTGATTTAACAGGATCGCACGGTCGCAGTATTTGCTGATCGCGCTCAGATCGTGGCTGACGAACAGGATCGTCTTGTCCTTTTTTCTTGAATTCCTCGAATTTTCGATAGCATTTTGCCTGGAAAAATACGTCTCCAACCGAAAGCGCCTCATCGACGATCAGGATTTCCGGGTCGATATTGATGGCAACTGCAAATGCCAGTCGGACAAACATACCGCTGGAATAGGTCTTTACCGGCTGGTACACATAGTCCCCGATATCCGCAAAATCCAGGATATCCTGCAGCTTTTCATCAATTTCTTTTTCAGAAAAACCGATCATCGTTCCATTCAGATAAATATTTTCGATGCCGTTGTATTCCATGTTAAAGCCGGCGCCCAGCTCCAGCAACGCGGAAATTCTGCCGTTTACCTGCACAGTGCCGCTCGTCTCATGTAATACGCCGGTGATAATCTTTAAAATCGTCGATTTGCCGGAGCCGTTCGTGCCAATAATGCCGACAGTCTCTCCTTTATAAATGTCCAGACTGACATCCTTTAATGCGTAATGCGGCGTGGAAAGTTTCTTTTTGTCAGTCCCAGGGATTCGATCAGACGGTCCCGGTTTCTGCGGTACAGCTTGTATACTTTGCTCACCCTGTCCACATGAATTGCCAGTTCTTTTTGTTCCATAACCAGTTTTCCTTTACATGATATCCGCAAAATGAATCTTGAGTTTCTTGAAAATCAGCGCGCCAATGCCAAACAGCACCACCGTGATAATCCAGAAATAAACCGTGGAGTAAAAGTCTTCCCAGAACCACTGTTTTCCGTATACAGCGCTTCTGTAGCCCTCCACAATGTATACAAGCGGATTGATTTTCACGATCATCTGAAGCTTCATCGGAAAATCATTGATATTCCACAGCACCGGAGTTGCCCACATACCGACCTGCAGAAAGATATTGACAATGGACTGCAGATCCCTGAAAAAGATGACAACCGAGCAGGTCGTATAACTGAGTGCCAGTACAAAAACGAACATGCAGAAGCTGTAATAAAATACCTGCAGTGTATACAGGCTCGGATAATAGCCGTTCAATGCTGCCACGATCAGTAAAACCAGCACGAAAAACGCATGAATAAATGTCGCTGCAATAATCTTGATAATCGGCAGGATACTGATTTTGAATACGACTTTTTTACCAGGTAATTATATTCCAGCAGCGATACCATTGCGCTGGTCAGGGCTTCGGAAAAATAAAACCAGGGCACCAGTCCCGCTGTCAGAAACAGGATATACGGAACACCTTCTACGCCTCCGGAGGCATAACCAGTCCGGTTCGGGAAAATAATCACGAAAACAACCCAGTACATCGCAACTGTGATGACCGGCTGCACCATCGCCCAGAACGCTCCCATATAAGAGCCTGCGTAGCGCTTTTTGAAATCGCTCTTTGCCAGTTTCCAGATCAGCCTGCGGTTCTGGTATAATTCCACCGGCAGTACCGTGATCTTATCGTATAACCGGATAAAGGCAATGACCGCTGCCACGATCAGCACGCAGGCAATCACTTTTTTCAGCAGCTCATCCTGCGGATTGGCAAGGGGATTATGATAAACAAGGATAATAACGGCAAGAATCGCCATCACCGCAGTGAATATGGCGATTCCTGTTTTTTTATTCAGTCTCTTCATTTATTTCTGCTTTCTGTAAATTCGGCAAAAGAGCCCCACTTTTTATCTTTGTCAGACAAGGTCAGTTCCATTCCTTCCGGAATCGGCCATTCTACGCCGATCTGGGGATCGTTCCATGCCAGACCGCCTTCGTCATTGGGATGATAGAAGTCGGTGCACTTATAGGCAAATTCCGCATAATCCGACAGCACTACAAAGCCGTGTGCGAAATTCTTGGGGATAAAGAACTGCTTTTTGTTCTCTTCGGAAAGCAGCACACCGTACCACTGACCATAGGTTTTGGAGCCGGGACGTAAGTCAACCGCAACGTCAAACACTTCGCCGCGAATCGCTCTCACCAGCTTGTCCTGGGGGTAATTGATCTGGAAATGAAGCCCCCGCAGAACGCCTTTTTTGGATGCGGACTGGTTGTCCTGTACGAAAACCTGATCGATGCCGGCTTCCTTGTAATCGTTGTAGTTATAAGTCTCCATGAAGTAACCGCGGGCGTCGCCGAACACCTGGGGGGTGATCACCTTAAGACCTTCGATATGACATGTTTCTACTGAAATTTTTCCCATTTTTCTATTCTCCTGTTCCGTTTTTAAAGTCCGTTTGCGACCTCTACGAGATATTTTCCATAGTTGGTCTTCATCAGCGGCTCCGCAAGCTTTAAGAGCTGCTGTTTATCGATAAAACCTCTGCGGAACGCGATTTCCTCAATGCAGGAAATGTACATGCCCTGACGCTTCTGTACCGCTGCGACGAAATCTGCCGCATCCAGCAGTGCATCGTGGTTGCCGGTATCGAGCCATGCAAAGCCTCTGCCCAGCGTCTCCACCATCAGCGTCCCTCTGCGCAGATATTCGTTGTTGATCGAAGTGATTTCGATCTCGCCTCTTGCAGACGGCTTTACGTTGCGGGCGATTTCCACAACGTCGTTATCATAAAAATACAGTCCGGGAACTGCGTAGTTGCTCTTGGGATGCTCCGGCTTTTCCTCGATGGAAAGGGCTTTGCCGTTTTCATCGAATTCCACCACACCGTATTCTCTGGGATCCCGGACATAATAGCCGAAAATCGTCGCCCCCTTTTCCCGCTCCGCTGCCTGACGCAGCACTCTGGAAAAGCTCTGTCCATAGAAAATATTGTCGCCCAGAACAAGGGCAACGCTGTCGTTTCCGATGAAATCCGCGCCGATCAAAAATGCGTCTGCCAGTCCGCGGGGCGTCTCCTGAACCGCATAGGACATCGAAAGTCCCAGCTGTTCGCCTGTACCGAACAGTTCTTTAAAAGCAGGCAGATCCCTGGGCGTGGAAATAATCAGAATCTCCCGGATGCCCGCCAGCATCAGTGTGGAGAGTGGATAATAAATCATCGGTTTGTCGTAAACCGGCATAATCTGTGGTCTCGAAAAGCCTGCCCTTTTCCTGTACCATGTCGATGGCCTTGGCATGATCCTCCACATACAGCCAGTCACGTACGTTTTTGCCGTCGCCGTATACGGGAAGCTTCTTTCCGTGGAGGGCGTTGTTGATGATCAGAGGAATCAGCTTTTCCGGGAACTGGTAAGGGCCGTAATTGTTCGAGCAGTTCGTGATGTTCGCCGGGAAATGATAGGTGTCCATATATGCCTTCACAAGCATGTCCGATCCCGCTTTGCTGGCAGAATAAGGGCTGTGAGGGGCATACGGGGTGGTTTCATAGAAATATTCCCCTTCCTCTTCCAGGGAACCGTATACCTCATCCGTGGAAACATGCAGGAACTTCTTGCCTTCTTTAAAGGTTCCGTCCGGATTCTCCCAGGCCGCTTTGGCACAGTTAAGCATTACCGCTGTTCCCAGCACATTGGTATTCACAAAAACTTCCGGATTGCGGATGCTTCTGTCCACATGGCTCTCCGCTGCAAAATGTACGACTCTGTCTATGTCATTTTCATTAAAAATCTTCTCGATTGCTTCCTTGTCGCAGATATTTGCCTTTACAAAGGTATAATTATCCCTGTCTTCCACTTCCTTCAGGTTTTCCAGATTGCCGGCATAGGTAAGGGCATCCACATTGATAATACGGATTTCATCCCCGTATTTACGGAACATGTAGTGGATATAATTGGATCCTATAAAACCTGCGCCGCCTGTCACCAAGTAAGTTCTCATAATTCTTCTCCTTTATCTCCGCCCGCAAAAATATACCTGCCTCACATATAAGCAGGCTGTAAAACAGGCAGAAAAACTGACACTACACTTAATTTTAATTAGTATACCACAAAACTCGGTTTTTACCAAATAAAACCTGCCATAAAGTTACACCTGGCCCTTGGGATTTCTTAACCTGCCCTTCCTGCTGCTGGGTTTCTCCCGGCCCTGTCCCACTGCCCTGCCCTCCCGGACGGACTCTATTCCCTGCACGGGCCTTCTAAAAACGCCGGTCCTTTGATTGCGTCCTGTGCAATCTTAGTACCGCTGCGTTTTTGGCAGAGCGAGAGCGTGCCCACGTAGGGAATAGAGTCCGTCCGGGAGGGCGGGGCAGCGGGACAGGGCCGGGAGAAACCCAGCAGCAGGAAGGACAGGTTAAGAAATCCCAAGGGCCAAGCCACAGCAACCGAAGAATTTTGCTTCCGGCAGATCGGAAATCTGCCGGAAGCAAGGGGTTAATAGCCGAGATAGCTTATATTCAGGTCTGTATTGCCGCTGATTCCTCCGATTTTACCGGTGGAGGAATACTGCCACATGTCATATCTGCCGTTATAGGTGGGCGCTGCTGCATATTGGGCGAGCCAGATCTTGTAGCCTCCCAGGGAACCTACGTTCAGCTTGGAATTGAGCCAGGTTTTGTTTGCATAAACGCCGGCCGTATAACCGCTGTTCTGGATTGTCTGGCAGTAAGCATTGACAATCTGGGTTCTTGTTCCTGTGTCCAGACCGTCCGCACGGCCGCCGCTGGCTTCCACATCCAGAAATACAGGATAGGATATTTTATAATTTTTGATCAGGGAAACGGTCATGGAAGCTTCTTCTACCGCTTCTATCTGATTCACGGCCTGGGTGAAGAAGTAAATACCTACCTTTAATCCTGCTGCCGTTGCGCCCTGGACATTAGCTTTGAACTTGGGATCCTCAATGAGGGCGCCGGTGGAGGAACCACGGTAACCGCAGCGGATGATTACAAAGGATACACCGGAATTTTTTACCTCTGTCCAGTTGATGTTTCCGTTATGCTTGGATACGTCGATTCCCAGCACGCCGGAACCGGAGCTGAGCGCTCCGTCGCTTCCGAAGGAATATTTTACTCCCTGGATTACCTGGTCACCGGTTACCTTGTTGCCGTTTTTATCGAAATAATACCTTTTTCCGTCTATGGTCTGCCATCCGGTATATTTGTATTCCACATTTTCATTTTCTCTGTAGAATACGTTGTATTTATAGTAGTCAGCCACTACCGCAAGAACATATTTGCCATCTGCGGTTTTCACATATAACTGTTTGCCGCTCTTGTCTTTGAGAGGGGTTTTGGTATCATTTTTAGGATCTTCTCCGGTGACTGTGATCTCACAGGTAGCGGTTTTGGAGGTATCCTCGGAAGCTTTGGCTGTGATGGTTACTTTGCCGGGTTTGAGGGCTTTGATGGTGCCGTTGCCGTGTTCCTCTAAGGATACGATGTTTTTGTCGGATGTATACCAGAGACAGCCGGTGTAACCGGTGGTATCAATTGTCGGATTCAGTTTAATGCTGTCTCCAACCTTCAGTGTTACTTTGGTTTTGTCCAGAGTGATTCCTTTGACGGGGGCTGCTGTTACAGTCAGTTTTTTCGTCTGGGTCTGGGGTGTGCCATCCTGGAATTTGACTGTGACTGTAATTTTGGTTTCACCGGCGCGGATTGCTTTGATTCTGCCGTTTCCGTCCACTGTGGCATATTTTGTATTCTCAATGCTGAAGGAACGGCTGGAGCTGCCCTGGATGGTGCAGTAATCTTCCAGGTTTTTGAATTGTCCGGCTGTTACGCTCACATCCTTCATATCAAACTTTTTCGTTACATCCTCGGTGACTTTAAAGGCTAAGGTCGCCGTTTTGCCGGTGTCTTTTTTGGATATTGCGGTAATTGTGATGTCGCCGGCAGCTTTACAGGTGACCTTACCGTTGGCATCTATTGTTGCAACACCTTCATTGGAGGACTTCCATGTAACAGATGCATCCGCATTGGCAGGATTGGGAGTGATGGATAGCTGGATGGTGGCACCTTTCTTTCCGCTGGCTTCTCCTTTGATGGCGATACTGTTCAGAACTACTTCCGCATCTTTTACCGTAATTTTCTGGGTGCCTGACTTTCCGCCGGCCTCGGCGGTAATTGTTGCTTCTCCAGCTTTGACGCCGGTTACTTTGCCGCCGTCAACTGTTGCAATGCTGCTATCGGAAGAAGACCATTTCACTCCATCATATTTGGCGCCGTCAGGGGAGACATTCGCAGACAATGTGATACTGCTTCCCACTGTTACACTGGTTTCACCGCTGACAGATACACTTTCCACGGGTACATCTTTTGCTTCTACTGAAACAGAAGCCGTAGCACTATAATTTCCATCGTTAGTCGTTACTGTAATGGTAGCTGTTCCTTTACCTTTAAATGTTACGTTACCGTTACTAACCGTAGCAACATCTTCATTGCTGGATGTCCAGCTCACATTTTTATTACTGGCATTATCCGGCTTAACATCAGCAGTAAGGGGGCTACTTTCTCCTACTTTATTCAAACATAACCCAGGGCTTCTGGGACTTCACCCCATAAAATTTATCAAACACCAGACTTGCCGATGCTGAAGGATCCGGCACATCTGCCTTTTTCACCTCCACATATGCTCCATCGTTTCCGGAACCGCCTACAGGTGTCTTCGTTGATTCCACCCATTCCACGGTATCCTGCAATACCGATTCCGTCTGTGTCTTTACCTGTGTATCTTCTTTTGCCGCATTGACTTCGGACTCTTTCTTCACCTCATCCGCAACATCAATTTTCTTATATTCTATATGGTCTTTTACCGTAACTTCCTGAGCATCTGAAGGCAGACTGTAACCATCCACATTCTCAGGCCCTGTTATTCTAACCGTATATTTGCCAGGAGTTATTCCCGTTAAATAAATAATTCCGTCTTTATCATCATCGTCTTTTGTGTAGGTTTTATCAGGCCCCTTTATTTCCACCTGGAAGTTTACAAGAGGAACCAGTTTTCCCGTTTTCCGGTTGACAAACTTGATTTTCAGGTCTTTTTCTACGGAAGTCATATTCAGTCCGACCTGGACATCGGAGTTGTCCTCCTTCTCATTATATTCCTCGGACTCATCGATATCGGTTACATCCGCAGCTTCCTGCTTCGCCTTATGCGCATCCGCCACAGCCAAAAATACACTGTCATCCGTCACATTAATCTGTGAAAGATTTTCACCAACAGAGGCAAAGGCCTGTACCTGCTTATCCGTCGCTTTGGCATTTGCCAGTATGGAAAAAGTGATAATCGCAAAAATACAAACAAAGATTCCTGTAAACCCGACAACCTTATCCATTGTATGAAGGCTGTTCCAGAATTCCACTATCGGATTAGCCTGTTTTCTGCGGGATGTCTGTTTCCTGGAATCTGAACCGCGGCCGGAATTTCCGGATCGGCTGTTGTCTCTTACCGCAGCGGCCTCCGAACGGCGTTCTCCGGCCTTTCTCCCTGCATCTTCTTCTCTGACTCTTGATGCTTCCCTGCGTCGCTGGGCCTCACGTTCCGTGACCTGCGCTCTGGACGTATTGTGAGAACGTTCGGAAGAAATATGTTTGGGTGCCCGGCTGTCCTGGCGTGGAGCACCTGTTTCCGGACGCCTGTTTTTTTCTCTGTCTCCGGAATCCTGTCTGTTCCGTATGCTGTCATTATTATGGTTTTCTGAGACAGTTTTTCTGCCGGCAGGCCCTCTGTCAGAAGACGGCGCTCTGTCCGCATATACTTTACGCATCCTTCCTTCTTCGGAAGGGTTCCGGCGTATTTCACTGCGTGCTGATTCAGATGTCCCTTTTCTTTCCACATTCGAAGTTCCGCGATTCAGCCTCTCAGTGCCTTTTGCTCGTTCACCGTTTGAACTTCCACGATTCAGGCTTTCGTTTTTTTTCACTCTTCCGTCATTCGATTTTCCATGATTCGAGCCTTCCGCGCTCTTCGCTCTTCCGCCGTTTGCCTGTACGGAATCATGGTTTCCGGTACTTTTCACCCTTCTGGTTTCGCCGGTTCTGTTCCCGCTTTCCTCCGAAAGCCTTCTGCCTTCCGTATTTCCCGACGGACGGACTCTCTCTGTCCTCCGCTCTCCTTCTCTGCGGACCGGCCGCTCCTCATAATCAGAAAGCTGAGCTGCAGTTTCCGCCAGATCCTGCGTATCTTCAAAATCATCCTCGCTGATTTCCCATTGAGACAACAGGCTTTCCGTAACTTTTTCTATTTTCTCCGGCAGCTGCTCTTCCTCTGATGTATGCGGTCTTCTTTTTCCCATTGATTCATCGTTCGGTTTCGACATTCTTTGTATGTTTCTGTCCGGTAAATTTTTTCTTTTTTCATCATTTGAATGGTCAGACATTTTAATTCTCCATTACTTTCTTTACTGCATTTTTTATCAATTGTCAGTAACCGGGGAATTCATCCATACTCCCCCTAAAAAAGCCTTTTATCAGGCATTTTCCCGCAGGAACAGTATACCACATCAATTCCCCGGCCTTCAACCTCGCACACCTCATTTCCAACAATTACTTCCTTAATATTCTCTTAATTTTCCCACAATCCCGCTTATTTCCGACGGCAGGCCACGTAATTGTTAATATGATATTATGCGTTCAGATACAATTACCGCGCTTTTTGTCGAACTCTTTTCGTTGCGGGATATGGCAGAATATGACAGAATGAGATGGAAAGAAAGAAGAAAAGGAGTGATTCGTCATGATGTATATCCATTATTGTAAATATTGCCGTCGTATCCACATACTGAATGGACACAAGGTATACTGTCCGGCATGCAGCGGAAAATTGACGGAACTTGGTATTTCTTACATGAAATACGTGAATCTGAGCAAAACCGAACGCGGCCAGCTGAAGGAAAAATGCGCAGACGAAAAGGGACTGAAGGAGCTTTCTGTAGAATACCGGATGCACCGGTACAGCAAGTGGTTTAAGAACCTGCCGGCAGCCGGGGCCAGCACAGCAAATGCTTCTCCTGCCCCCGCTCCTACAGATAATAAACAATCACGCCTACCAGAATACAACCCACGCCTGCAAGTTTCCGTATCGTGATTTTTTCTCCAAAGAAAAAACGGCTCAAAAAAAGGACAAGCACATAGCCAAAAGATTCAATCACAGGCCCGTTCATGAAAGAAAGTCCTCTGAGTCCGCTGATATTGAATACGGTAGAACCCAGAAGCAGCATGTATCCGCAAATCACCCAGGGATTCAGATATTCCCTGAGAAAGGATTTATGCTGCTTTCCTGCAGCCTTTTTCAAAAGCACCTGGGAAAAGGACGCCGCAAGGACACCTGCAAAAAGCAAAAGGTAATATATACTAATTTTCACTGGTTAAATCCTCCTCTTTCCGGCCGCCGTTGACAATTATCGTCCCCGCGATAACCAGGGCAACGCCTATCACATTTTAAAAAATACGCTGCGGGAAGGAAGGACGGGGCGGAAGGCGTGAAACACAGGGCAGCCGTGAGCGGTAAGCGCGGCCGGTGTTCGTAAATTCTTAAAAATTTCTTATAAGATGGACACACCCTGCCTATAATGATACTATAGGACGGTAAGGAGGTAAACTATGAGTGATAAAAATAAAATCGGACAGTCTGATGAGCAGGAAGACTTCCTGTCTTTGGAGGATGATGAAAGAATCCCTTCCCGTCCAGACAACAGGCAAGGAACAAAAAATACATCCCATAAATGTACCGCTTCCAATAAATCAGGTTCCCGTCCCGGTTCTTCCCGCCGCAAATCGGGTAAGCGAAGGAAAGCCGAAACGGAACAGTTTGTCCACTATATTATTGCGGGTGTTCTTATCATAATGGTTGTTGTAGCCGCGGTGAAGCTGATAATCTGGAATATCGGCAAGGATTCCGGTTATGATCCGGATAATATAACCTCTGAATTTGAAACGGAAGCCCTTGATTATATCCAGCCGCTGGATCCGGAACTGCTGGCCGGGAGGGAGGATGACGGCATAACTACCATTGTCGCTCTGGGCAACAATCCTTTCTCGGATGAAAGAGGAAAAAACGGGCTGGCGGAAATAATCGCGGAAAAATGTGATGCGGTCGTGTATAACTGTGCATTTCCTGATACCTATATTTCCATGAAAAATACAGAATATTCCGACAATTTCCCTCAGGATGCACTGAGCCTTTATCTGACAACTGCGTCTCTTTGTGGAAACAATTATGATTTGATGGAGCATGCGGTCGGCCTGCTCTCCGATAAGGACAGCGCGTATACGGATGCATTGGAGACACTAAAGAGCGTGGATTTTTCCAAGGTCGATATGATCGTTATTATGTATGATTTGAATGACTACAAGGATAAACGGCCTGTTATGGATGAAAACAATGATATCAATCTGCTTACCTGGGACGGGGCGCTGAATGCTTCTATCCAGCAGATACAGCAGAAATATCCTTATATCCGGCTGGTTGTGATGTCTCCTGCCTATGGACAGTTTGAAGACAGCGACGGCAAAATGATAAACGGGGATACGGAAGACTTTGGGAACGGCGTGCTTCCGGATTATGTTCTTCATGAGATTGATGTGGCTATGGCTAATGGTGTGAGCATATTGGATCACTACTATGGTACGATCAATGAAGATGATGCGGAAAAATGTCTGACGGACGGGTATCATTTGAATAAAATGGGACGAGAACGAGTGGCGGCGCGGTTTGCGCGGGAAATTTTTAATGTTGGTAAGGAATGAGGAAAAGGCTTTGACTAATCTTTTTTGATTGGTCAAGGCCTTTTCACTTACCTCACTTTATTTATATACATGGAATAATATTGTATTCGATATAAACTCCGTCTCCAAAGTGTAACCCTTTTGTCTTAATGCATCCGTCAGAGAATTTTCATGTCCAATAGATAAATAGAATTCCTCCGGAGGCTGCCCCTGGTATTTCTCCACAAAATAATCCCAATACTCATCCGCTCCCAGTTTCGTTTCTTTATTTTCGTATTCAAATGTAATATCATCCATATACTTCTGGTCAAAACGGCTATCGTGTGTGAGATAATAAGTAAAGCTCGGAGCCTCTCCAAATATCACGTAGGTAGGCGTATCAAATCCTTTTTCCTCATACCATAAATCAACCACACTTCTTGTATCACTTTTAGCCCAGTGAAGCTGCACTCTATAGAAGCCATATGTACAATATCCCATTGCTATAACAAGGATAAAGCATATCCCCATATTTAAAACCAGCTTTTTGTGTTTAAAATGGAGTGCTGATATGAACCGAACTGACAGCTAATCATAAAATAATTGAATTCCTGATTTTTTCTTTTAACTATGCATAGAACTGCAAAAATTATGCAAACCAGCAAAGCTGCTGCACATATAAGCGTAAACCGCGTTTTTGATTCTGTGAACAGCCACTGCGCTGTTGTCAGTATCATCATGAAAAAATCGTAAATCACATTATTCTTTTCAAAAGCTACCGTATAGTAATTTACACTTTGATTCCATTGAAGCTGAATCCTAAACAGGAGAAAAAATAAAGGCAGACCCGCAATGGCTCCCGACGCCACATAAATTATGGCTATTTTTCTGCAAAGCTTTTATCCTTTTGCCGGAACGCCTTAATGAACAGAGCTATCGCCAAAGGCAATATAGCCAGCACGGTGCCGTATTGTGTATAAAGCAATATCACTGAAATTCCTGTAAATAACCCGATATTTTTCAGTGTCAGATCCCTGAATGTGCGGAAATAGAAATACAGCATCCAGTAAAGCAACATAAGCATGAGATTGTATTCCGCTGCTTCTTTCACATAATACATCAATTCATATATAAAAGAACTGACAAAAACCGAAAGGACTGCCACTTTCCAATTGGTAATCATTTTCATGCAGGCATAAAGTCCAAGCATCCCTATGAATCCGAAAACCACTCCGCTGAAACGGAACCACCATTCCGATTCACTGAACAAAAGCCAAACATGCATGATAAGATTGTACAGAGGCGGCTGAAAGCTGTTGAATTGAAGCCGCTCATACAGGCTGTTATAAATACTAACCCCCTGGATAGGGCCGGACAGATACTTAGAGTAATAAAACTCTACTACCTCATCATACCACAGCGGGGCATCCGTTAATTTATACAGTGACATAAGTAAAAATACAAGCAATACCGCCGCCAGGCAAAAATATTCTTTTCTTTGGAATCTTTTCAGCATTTGCATTCTTCCTTCTCTTTATCTTTCCAGTAATCTTCCGCACGCAAATTACATTTATTGTACAGTCTTGATTTCGACACTGACATTTCTGAAGACATCATAGCCTCCGACCTCAGCTATTTTCTCCAGGCCGCATGCTTCGGGATCTCCTTCTGTCTGCTTGGCCTTATTCAGGATGATATACTGACATTGGTAATCATCCGCCAGTTCTGCCAGTAAATCTATGCGTACGATGTCCGATTCCATCAATGCATACATCGGATGCTCCACATGCTCCCAACTGGCCACTACCATATCTCTGCCATAAGGCATCTGGATTTCTGATGAATACTGACGGACAAAATGAATCAACTCCGATGGAAATACTGCCCATACCCGCTCCTCATCTTCCTGCGGTGCAATTAAATCGCAGATAGCAATCACTGCCTGCGGAAGATGATAACGATTTTCCGCCCGGGTAACATACTGGCTTTTATATAAATATTCTCCGCCCAGCACCAGAACAATTACTATTGCCGCCAAACCGATTCTGGTATGCCGCCCAATCAGCTTCACCCCTGCATACGCGATCACAACAGTCATGGGCAAAAGCCACAGAATACGGTAATAAGTCCCGGCTTCCTCCACCTTGTCCATTACCATCTTAAATAAGGGAAAGAAAAACAGCACTGTAATCACCAGCGATGATTCCAGAAGCACCCGGCGTATTTTTGAATTCTTTTCCGTGGCCAGCAAATAAATAAGCGCCGCCAGAAAAAGGAACGGATAAATTCCCTTTCCGCTGTAATCCATAAAAATAGTGAAAATCTCTTTCAATTTCATTCATCCTTTCAGACTAATATCACATAAACTGCCAGGTACAATATACAGGGAATACAACTGGCCGCCAGCTTGGGAAGCACCTGAGGACGCCTATCCCTCACCGCAATCACCAGCCCCACAACAGCTATCAGCAGTCCCGTGAGAAATGCCCCCATAGTTGTTGCCATAGCCGCTGTCATATTGACCGCACAGAGCACGATCCACCATCCGGTCTGCTTTTCCTTCTTTGTCTCTCCCCGGTTATCCCAGAGAGAAAGCAGACACCAAAGAACCGCCAGTAAAACCATATTGCACAGCATGGATTTCCCCTGCCATGTACGCATCAGGAAAAATGTTGAATTGGTATAAATAGAGGTGTTCCCGAATATCTGCAGCACACTTACCAATATCATAAACACTGCCAGCTTCCTGTAGTCCTTCTTAAGCAGCCTTTTCCCGATTTGAAAATAAAACAGATAGGTTACCGGTATGAAAATCAAAGGAAGAAGAGAATGAGCGATAATTGCCGGATGTATCCCGCTGATTCTTGCCAGATACGCTTCCCATATTGGAAGCGTAGCCAGCGCATGACGCACATCCACTGTAGTTGTCAGTCCCGTATAAGGCAGAATGCGATACAATACATTGGACTGATCCGCAATTACGGACTGCGCCACGTAATAAGCATCATCACCGTCAAAGAAGGCATGAGTATATGCCATGTAAATCTGGAAAACAATTAAGCCGCCTGCAATAAGCCAGTAAATAAAGGTTTCCCATGAGAATTTTCCTTTTTTATCAAATAAACCTGTCACAGCTTCTGCCATCTTTTTCAGAACCGTTCTTCCCGTAATCAGACCTGCCGCAGACAGTCCCACAAGCAAGACAGAATAAAGCGTCACTATCTGCGGAAATCCCCATGGCTTAATCAGTATTATCGGAACCGCCAGCAACTGGAAAACCGCCAGCATCAGCAGGAAACCTGCAAGATAGACAGTGACAGGATCTTTCTTATTTTCCTCTCCGGGCATAAACCTTACCGGAAACAAACCTATACAAAACGGAGCTGCAAACAGGACTCCAAAGGTTATCAGTACTTTAACAGCCATCTAAATTCCTCTTTTCACATTGTATATTTACAAATACAGGGATATCAGTCATACCAGTTATCATAAATAGCCTCATAATCATACGAAGATGCAAGCTCCCTCAAATCCGAAAGCACCTCTTCATAATTTTCCCAGGTAAGTTCATTGTCCCCGTTATTAAAACTCTCCACAATATATCGGCATATATCGCCATGATAATGAGTATAATCCGCATAATTATTCAGATTACATACAATTTCCCTGTTATTTTGAAAACAGAACACCCTGACATTATCATAGGCCAGCAGCTGTTCCGTCATATATTCCAATTCCCTTATAACCGCATCCAGCTCCTTCTGCCGCATTACATCATTCCAGTACAGAATGCTGTAGGGAGGATACCAGAAAACGAACTCTGTCTCCGGATGAGCCTCGACATAGGGAAGTATATTCACATCCAGATTGGCCCGGATACCTGACACAAATGCGTCCTCCGCCATCTCATGCTCCGCCTCCTCCGCGGGAACATAATACATCAGCACATTTGCCTTCGTATAGTACTGATCCGTCCACCACGGCTTGTACAGCTGCGTCCAGTCCGTTCTTTCCGTAGGATCAATCAATGGTTTGAAAATATAATTCAGCAGAACATCCTTATTAAAAAGATACTGCACATTATTAAAAGGATTTTTATCATATAAATATTCCGGTATGGGATATTTTGTAGCCTCCGTATCCGCAGAAAAAGCCCCCTGATCCACTGCCATAAATATTTTTTTCACCGAACTGCCCTTGGTATCGAAAATAATATCCATAATGTTGGCTTCATCCTTCGGAAAAGCTCCATTATAGCTCAGCTTCACAGTCTGAAGTCCCATTACCTCCGTAAACCAGTCCGTATCAAAACTCGCTGTCATCGACGATCCCAGCAGCACACTGTCATAATCCAGCCTCCTGGCCATTCCCGGATTCTGGCTCAATTGATTATCCACCTTATATGGAAAAAAAGACAGCGGTTTATGATATTGGAAAAAAGGATCCACATATATCACTAACGCGGCGATTGCCACAAGGCCCGCCAACAAAACGCCGCCAAACAGCAGCAGCCATTTTTTGCAAGATTTCATTCCTATACCTCGTAAAATCATACCCATGCCGCATTTGCGGCAATACTGCGCTAAAAGTTAAAATACAGAAAGCTGCTGACACCCGAAAGGGACAGCACACACCATAAAAACAACCCCGCCATAACCAACGCATTCCATACCTTTGGTTTAAAACGCTCCGCCAGTTCATCCGCATTAGGCGCAGCAAATACCACTATCAAAGTGATTAATGTAATGCCGCCGCATAAATACATCTGACTGTACGGCAGCCTGTCCAGATGCAGAAGCTTCATCACATACCAGAATTCATCCAGATTGAAGCCCTGAGTCATGGCTTCAGCAGGTACTGCAATCCCCCCTGTAAACAGCCGGCGGAAAATTTCCAGAGCCTGAGCAACGGTTTCCGACCGGAAAAACACACAGGTGAGACTGAAATATACAAAGGTAAACAGGATTCCTCCGACCCTGACAAGCTTCTGAAGGAAAGGACTTTTTTCCTTTTCTGCTGCCGGTACTTTTCTTTCTTTCTTATACAGCTGCCACATACGGGTCAGAATATATAAAACACCCTGTGTCACACTCCATAATACATAGGTCCATCCGGCGCCATGCCAGATTCCGCTGAGCAGATAAATCATGAACAGGTTGCCATACATACGTCCCCTGCCCTTCCGGTTTCCCCCCAACGGGATATAGACATATTTTGTGAAAAAGCGGCTCAGCGTAATATGCCATCTTTTCCAGAAATCAACAATATCCACAGCTTTATATGGTGAATTGAAGTTAACCGGTATCTCTATTCCGAAAAGCCATCCAAGCCCCCTGGCCATGTTGCAGTACCCGCTGAAGTCAAAATACAGCTGCAGGACATAAAAAAGAATCAGCAGCGCACTGTCCACACCGGTCAGGCCTGATACATTGGAATATCCCCAGTTTACCGCTTTGCCAAAAGTATCCGCTACAAGAACCTTTTTTACCATACCCAGAGTAAATAAATATACTCCTGAAGTGAACTGGTTCCAATCCATCTGCCGATGCCCAATCTGTTCAAACTGAGGCATCATTTCATTATGGTTTACAATAGGCCCCGCTATCAGCTGAGGGAAAAAGGAAACGAACAGGGAATAGTCCAGAAAAGAGCAGGATTCTATCTCACCCCGGTATGAATCCACCACAAAGCCGATTTGCTGGAAGGTAAAAAAACTGATTCCCAGAGGCAGCAAAATCCCCTTTAACATGAATGAAGTATCAAAGACCGCATTTACATTTTCAATAAAGAAATCGTAGTATTTGAAATAGAACAGGATACCCAGGTTGCTTAAGACCCCGATTGTCATCCAAAATCTGCTGCCTGCTATTCCGCTCATACGATTTTTCTTTCGGGCGGATATAATCAGCCGGAAGATACAGTAGTTAAACAGAATGCTGAACAGCATAATAAGAAGGTAGCTTGGATTAAAATACCCGTAAAACCATAGGGAAAAACCTGTCAAACACAGCTTGGCAGGCTTTGCTTTTCCGAAGTGCGCCAGCAGATAGTAGCCACCCAGACATAATGGAAGAAATAGAAACAGGAATATATAGGAATTAAAAAGCATATGGGCTCTCCATGAAATACATATTTTGACGATTATTTTTTGATACGTTATGCATTAATCAGTTTAGCCCAAAGTGTGACGATTTACAAGAAAAATTGTAAAACAAGGCAAATTTATGTTAGGGTACACAGTAGCGCTGTACCCTGACAGATTTACAGATTTTGATTCTTAGATGTTATATGCAGCAGATGTTCATGCCGGATTAGATTATACAGCATTATAATCTGGCAGATATAGAACAATCCCATGTTATAGATGGTGTATCTTGTCTGGCAGAAAATTACCAGGGAAACCAGTGTTACGTTTCCTATGATTGCCAGCAGCGTTAATCCCGCCAAAATCGCGGTTTTTATATGGCCTCTGACTCTGATGTTCCATATCAGCAGAAGAATATAAATAATATATATGAAAAAACTGTACCAGTTTAAAAGGATATTCCGTTTGGCAACAGTGGTTATCAGGCCGGAAAGGACATTGTCCAGGAATGAACCCAGTATGTTCATGGCATTGTGAGGCATGACTGATATATTTATCGTGCTCATAATCTGATCCACTTTTTCCCCCAGCTCTACTTCGCCGCCTTCATAATGTTCCTGCACATATTGAGTGATGATAGGACCCATTGTGTTTATCTGTATACAGTCGTAGTAATCGCCGAAATGAGTCACCCGGTTAAACCAGCCTTCTTCGGCACTGTGTTTCAGGTAGCCTTTTTGATCGCAGACATCGTATACCTCCAAAAAGACATCCCGAACCTCTTCATCATTAATATACGCGGCATCGCTTCTTTCTGCCGTATAAAATGCCATGGTAGTGATGAAGCGGTTGTCATTGGTGTGCCTGACCGCATTTCCGCGGAGAGCATAATTATACCCCATATCCAGAAGCGTGGCGCTTCCTACTATTGCAAACGTACATAGTGACAGGACTAGAATTCCCCTGATGGCTTTTTTATGAATTACATTTACGATAAGGATACATAAAACCAGGAGTGCCAGAGTAACGAACATCTGCTTTCTGGTAGATATCATAATAAAGACCAGTATACTGCTTAAAAGAAGGCTTTTTTTGCTTTGGTGGATGCAGTACTCCAATAAATATCGGAAAAACAACAGATACAGTGATATGGCTATTCCTTCTGTAAGAATGCTGTTGGAATACATGGATTCTCTTTTGGCGGCAAAACGGCATAAAAAGGAGACAGCAAGGGGCATTAACAGGCTGAGAAATGCGATTAATTTAGGCAGTTTCAGTTCTTTCCAAATGTATCTTACCAGGATCCATGTAGCAGCTGCCATAAGTATGCTTTGGAAAAAGGCGACGGCTGTTAAGTAAAAATCGTTGGCGAATGACGAAAATAGTTTTCTGAAAAATGCCAGCAGGAGCGGGTAGAACGGCTCACGGGAAAGGCGCATGCTGATGTAGCCGGGAGAGTCTACACAGATGACGGCGCCGTCGTAAAAGGCGAAAAAAAGATAGAAACATAGACAAATAGCAAGTAATATAGCGGAAAAAGATTTCTCATTTACTTTTTCCAGCTTCTTTATGGGGGGAAATTCTCTTTTCAATTTTGCCTCCTATACAGCAGTTAGTAAAAATGTTCTATTCAGTTTTCCCCTCATTGATGTGTATTATAATCTTATTTTCCTATATGTCAAGATTCTTTATAATCCTCACAGTGATATTAGATATTGTTTATTATACACTGTAACATTATTATTGAAGCTTCTGGCCGAATATATCATAATTTCCTTGAACAATATAAATTTTATTTTCCAATACTTGTATATTTTTTCATCCTCGTAGTATAATATAGTACAATTATGCGGATAGTCTGTCACTATTTACTCAAATTTTGATTATTAGTATATATCCATACGGACACAAAAAATGAAAGGTGACCATTATGTTATTTAATTCTTTTGGCTACGCTGTATTTCTCCCTATTGTTTTTATCCTTTACTGGATAGTGCCCGGCAAATATCGCTGGATAATCCTTCTCATGTCCAGTTACTATTTTTATGCAAGCTGGGGACCTCAGTATGTAGCTGTCATTCTTATTACAACAATTATTTCTTATATAGCTGCTTTGATAATGGATGCCCGTCGGAAAGACAAAATATATCGAAAGACAATTCTAGCTCTTTCGATAATAATTTGTACGGGATTATTGTTTTTCTTTAAATATTTTAATTTTTTTACCGAGAACATAGCTTTGCTTTTCGATAAGCTGTCTATTCCCATGCAGCCTTTTACTCTGAAGCTGGCATTACCTATCGGAATATCTTTTTACATTTTTCAAACTATCAGTTATCTTGTTGATGTTTATAAAGGTGATATACACGCAGAAAAGAATTTTGGGATTTACGCCGTCTATATTTCTTTTTTCCCGAAGGTTATGCAAGGGCCTATTGAGAGAGGGAAAAAGCTGCTGCCGCAATTATATACACCACGTACTTTTCAATTTGATCAGGCCTCATATGGTTTAAAATTAATGGCCTGGGGCTACTTTAAAAAATTAGTTTTAGCAGATGGTCTTTCCGTTTATGTTAATCAGGTATATAACGATTTACCTGCTTATAAGGGATTTTCCCTTGTGCTGGCCACCTTTTTCTTTGCCATACAGCTTTATTGCGATTTTTCCGGTTATACGGATATTGCTTTGGGTTCCGCGAAAATATTGGGTATCAATTTAACTCAGAATTTTAAGGCTCCTTATTTTGCTTCCTCCATCAAAGATTTCTGGGGCCGATGGCATATTTCTTTATCCTCCTGGTTAAGGGATTATATCTATATTCCATTAGGAGGAAACAGGGTAGGAAAAATACGCCATGCTATAAACATTATGATAACATTTCTTGTCAGTGGTCTATGGCATGGAGCAAATTGGAATTATATATTGTGGGGCGGAATCCATGGTGCATATCAGGTGATTGAGGGCTTTTTTCCCTTGGAATGCAAAAAATCAAGTCCTTTTCAAAGGAATAAGTATTATCATTTTTTCCTTAGTATTCTTACAGTTCCCTTTACCTTTTTGCTTGTTTGTTTTGCATGGATATTCTTCCGGGCGGCAACTATACAGGATGGAATTTATGTTCTGAAGAATATGTTTACCGGTATTTCCCATTTTTCAGTGTATATACAGGATTGTGCTTTGCAGATGGGCCTTACTTTAAATCACGTAGTTTATAATTGTTTGCCAATAATTCTACTGTTTTTATATGACTGGGCTTCTCTTAAAACAGATGTTATTGGATTTATTTCCAGGCAGAGGTTTTTTATCAGATGGCCTTTATATATCTTTTTGTTACTGGTTATTTTACTGTTTTCGGAAAAAGGGATCTCTACAGAGTTTATTTATATGCAATTTTGAGATTAGGATTGTAGCATTTTTTTATAAAAGATTAGTTCGGCAAATGCAATATTACTTCAATTTGATAATGGAGTAAATACTCTTTCAAATTCTTTAATCCGGAAATTAAAAAGTTCAAAGGAAGGAAAATTAATGAGCATGAAAAATTCTCCCAATCCATTCTATACTATAGCAATTGCAGGTACCGGTTATGTAGGATTAAGCAATGCAATACTGCTATCTCAGCATAATAAAGTATATGCAGTAGATATAGATTCAAAAAAAGTTAATGCTATTAATAATAAAAAATCACCAATTGTAGATAAAGAAGTCGAGGAATATCTAACCACAAAAAAATTGAACTTAACTGCAACCACAGATGCCTTACCAAGCAAGCTTACAAAGCTGATATCGTTATCGTGTCTACACCTACAAATTATGATCCCTTACAAAATTACTTTAATACCTCATCCGTCGAGGATGTTATCGAAAAAGTCCTGGGCGTAAATAAAAAAGCGATTATTATAATCAAATCGACTGTACCCGTAGGTTATACTGAATCCATCTGCAAAAAATATCATACAGAACGTATTTTATTCAGTCCTGAATTTTTAAGAGAAGGACATGCACTTTTTGATAATCTGTATCCTTCGCGGATTATTGTAGGGGTTTCTATTGAAAACAAAAGTCTACTAGAAAAAGCAAATCTTTTCGCTGCATTACTGAAAAAGGGCGCTATTAAGAAAGATATTCCAACTCTTATAATAAATCCCACTGAAGCAGAGGCTGTAAAGCTTTTCGCTAATACCTATTTGGCATTACGTGTATGTTATTTTAATGAACTGGATACATATGCAGAAATGCACGGATTAAATACAGATCAAATAATAAAGGGGGTCTGTCTGGATCCCCGGATAGGTAATCATTATAATAATCCTTCATTTGGTTACGGAGGATATTGTCTTCCCAAAGATACAAAGCAGCTTCTGGCCAA
>VOFI01003260.1_pt1 | contig 38865 bp, 48 predicted proteins | sample 5384131 | NCBI WGS metagenome assembly VOFI01 (sample SAMN12384728, study PRJNA508395) | human gut metagenome | isolation source: healthy gut H | host: Homo sapiens | reverse complement strand
GGCGTTTTGTTATTTATTGTTAAAATAGAGAGGAGCACCTTATGTACTACGCTTATTTGCTTCAATGTGCTGACAATACCATTTATGCTGGCTATACCAACGATTTAAGCCAAAGGATTGAAGCTCATAACAATGGCATAGGAGCAAAATATATACCCGCTCCAGGCTTCCCGTAAAGCTGATGTATTATGAAGGCTTTACCTCCAAAAGTGAAGCTTTAAAACGGGAAGCGACATTAAAAAGATTATCTAGAAAGCAGAAAATAAAACTCATTGAGGATTTTCAAATAGATCCCCACTAGTTTACAGTGGAAGCATGCAGCCTCAAGAGAAACAGAATTTTCTGACCTCTTTAGAGGGATTACTGAAAACATCACCGCATCGCTCGTCCTACATCTGGTAAACCAGTCAGCCTTGGCCGTTTAACGCTTACAGTGATTCTTAATTTTTGCATATCTTCTTTATCAAAATCAGACTTATCATTGATAATTAATCTTTTTTTTTTTACTGATGGCATCAACCAGTTTATCTGCAAAGATTTTTTATCTTCTCTGAGGCTTACCAGGGACTTTCTCTTGCTAAAATCGGCAATAGAAAAGATTATTATAACAATGAATAATCCAGAATTCATCTCTTCAATATAATAAATGAAAGCAAATATTTTTCTTATTCCCAAACCAAATAAAACAAAGACAGGCTGTAATTAAAAAGCCTGTCTTTTTTCCGGCTAATTTTAGAAGAGAGTATTTACCGTCTTTCTGCCAATAGAATCATAAACTACTTTCCGCGCCTCAAAGCTCTCTACAGAATAACAATTTCTGCCGTCCAGTATGATTGGCGTTTTTCATACGGCTGCAAAAATCCTCTGAGTCAATGCCCGCACCTCGTCCCACTCTGTAAAAATAAAGCACAAATCCGCTCCATTTAAAGCCTCCTTGGCCTGATCGCAATAAGTTAATTTCCCTGGATATAAAGCGTCAAAGGCTTTTGCCGCTACCGGATCATAAGCTCTAATAGATGCACCGTCATCCAAAAGGATCCCTACATTAACAATGGAGGGGGCTTCTCGCAGGTCATTGGTCCCTGGCTTAAACGCTAAGCCTAATACCGCCACTTGCAGACCCTCCAAAGAAGGATAATATTGACGGGCTTTCTTTAAAAGCTTCAATTTTTGGTTATCATTAACCTCGATAGCCGCTTTAATGGTTTTAAATTCCTGATCATAATAATTCCCCAGCCAGTGAAGGGCTTTCGTATCCTTTGGGAAACAAGAACCGCCGTATCCAATACCGGCTTTCAAAAAATTTATTTCCAATGCGACTGTCAAAGCCCATACCAGCTGCGACGTCTTCAATATTAGCGCCAATCGTTTCACAAAAAAGTTAGCGATCTCATTGATATAGGAAATTTTCAATGCTAAAAAGTCGTTAGATGCGTATTTAATCATTTCCGCACTTCGGCGGTCCGTAATTAATTTAGGAGCATCAAACGTTTTATATACCTTTTCCAAGGTTTCTCTACACCGGTTATTTTCCGCACCGATCACGATCCTGGAGGCGTGAAGGGTATCCCGCACCGCGGTGCCTTGCGCTAAAAATTCCGGATTAGAGGCCACGTCAATATTAACGGAATGAACTAAATTAGAACGGATAAAATCTTCCACCTTATCGTTAGTTCCAATCGGTACTGTAGATTTCACTACTACAACGCAATCCTTCTCCACAGACTGAGCGATTTGTTTTTGCTACTATATAAACATATTTTAGGTTAGCGGAGCCGTCCACCTTTTCCGGCGTTCCAACGCCGATGAATATGACCTCAGCATCTCGATAGGCCGAGGCATAATCAGTGGTAAAGGTCAAGCGCTCCATATTTTTAGCCATCAATTCCGGCAAGCCTTCCTCATAGATCGGAGAAACTCCCTTTTCATTAGCTCAACTTTTTCTCATCCACGTCCACACATGTGACCAAATGGCCATGCTCTGCCAAACATACGCCGGTAACCAGTCCTACATATCCAGTTCCCGCAACCGCAATCTTCATAATATCGGATCCTTTCCAAGCTTAATAGCCAAAATAGTTAAATAGAAAATACACAAAGCCACTATAAAGCAAACCGATAGACGCGGCGATGGAAATCGTCACAGCTACCCTGTTAGGCGATAGAATAATCATGCCTTCATGACAGCGCTCTGACTCCGCCGATGGCTTTTCCTTGCGTTCCGTAAGCATTTGCAGCAGATACACAGCAATGAACGCTAGGATAGGAAGCACACACAAATAATATCTGGTTTGATAGGCTCCGGTGTAACCGCTACATAAAAATACGTTTCAAACGCCCGCTGGAACTGCATCCATACTACCACGGCTAAGGATACATAGAAGCCAATCAGCATCGCAATATACTTTTTCGACTTTCTAACAAAGAACAGAAGAATCGGCACTAAAGAAAATCAAAAGCGTCAAAATTCGGTCATAGGAAGTCCAATGATCTAATGTATAAAGACTTGTATGAGAGGCTACCGCCGTCCATGTATCAAAAAAGTTTTTCCAGTATAAGAGAGAATAATCAAACATGGACATAACAGTTCTGTCTTCAAAATTCACAAAAAAATGGAGAAGCCTGATAATACTCTGGATTAATACTGCTAAGGTCGGGCTGCAACGTGTGGAATTCAAATAGACGATCACAAACTACCCCACCGCTACGAGATAGACCGGAAGTGAAATCAAAAACTGTTTGCAACAAATCAATTTTATTGATTTGTGCTTAATACAATACCAAATAACATAAATAATCGCAGTTAAACCAATCAACATGCCAGCGGTCACTTTACTGAGAACCGCTATCACCAAGCCGCCTGCGATTAAAAAAAGTAAGTTGCATAATTTCTTTTTTCTTCACACACCCGCAAAATTCCTAAGAAAAATAGGACGCAGCCTAACAAAGCAAAGGTGTCGTTATTAACACCGCAAAGATTATACAAAAACATTGGCACACTGGTAATTATCGCACTATAAAGCAAATGCAAAGCCGGTTGCTTTTTTTGTTATTCGCGTATAACCAATATAAAAAGCGATGGCTAACGCCAGCAAGCCAAATGCCGCTGAGAAAAGACGAAGCCTAGTAAAATGGATTAAAAAGAATTTTCCCCAATGATTTCGATAGGCTTACACAGCGTCATAACAAGATAATACAGCGGAGGATGGCCCAGTTGATTAACTGTTCCATTCACGAAAGCGGCGGTAGAACCAGAAATACTTAGCATTTGCATCTGTGAAAAATCAGGGATTATTTTTCCTGTCTGCATCAGATAAGCAATATAAGAAACGTGTGCAGCCTCATCCGGGGTATTTCCTACATACATCATATAAAAAATGACCTGTCCTACTGAGTAGGCAAACATCCCTAAATAAATAAATAATGCAGCCGTTTCCGATTTTATATGCAGCTTTCGGTAAGCGACAGTAAATATTAGTAAGAGGAAAAGGCCTATGAGCACCAATGTTCTAATTTGAGGGATACGCGAAGTACCGGCATAACCTATATCACAGCGCAGAACCATGTCAGTCTCTGCCTTTTCTCCCACGGTTAACATCTGTGCATCTTTTCAAAGCTTCCTCTCTCCGCCAGAATTTGCAGATCCGCAGGAAAAGTTTCCCGAGAGAGGTACTATTTCTATACTATAATTCTCTCCCAAGCGGCTCTGTGACTCTCGAACCTTCAATTCCAGATATCCTGTGGTTTGATTTCCAGCAGAAAAGACACCGCTGGAAACTATCTGTGAATCTTTGATTCAACAGACGAACGCCTATTACCCCATTTATTTTTTCTTGTGCCTCTTTCGCTCACTTCTATTTTGGAAGGCTGGAAATACAGCTTCAAATTTTGAATTTTTTCAAATACAGTTGTAAAGCGTTGTTTTATTGGCTGATTTAAGGAAATCCCTCGCAACTCTGGTTCAGATTCCGGTAAATTTTCTGCATCATCGGACGTTACCGCTGTTTCCGACAACCGCACGGGGTTCAAAGCCTCTTCACGGTTAAAATCGGAGTTAAATAACACATATATAACAATGATTCCACAGAAAATAAGAAGGCCATACCGCAAAAAGCTTATTCCAATCCTTTTGGCGCTGCTTGCTCATATATAAAAGCGCCATGAGAAACACAATAGAAAATATACCAGTCAAAACCCAGCGGATCGTATAATTCTGATGGACTGTATTATACAGCTGATCTGTTGTACGAGAATCCAACTCAAAATAAAAGACTCCTTGTTGCTGTGACTGCATCTGTGAACCAATAACAGATTCACAAATCAAGCTATCCTTCGAAATATCATATTTCCCGCTGTAAGCCCTTACTGTTTCTAGCGCAGGCGTCCGGCCTGTTTCTGAGACTCTTATTCCGATTTTCTCGAAATTGTAATAAAGAGGGTCAAAACGAAACTGAGCCTGTTGACTAAACACAGTCGCCCTCGCTAGCAATTCTTCTCCATTACCCCGGTCAATCAACAGCTCTGCTGAAAGCTCCATCCTCCGCTCCAGAAAATTCCATTAGCAAAGTAACATTTACTGACTTTAATGGGTATAGCCAGGCAAACGCCATACATACTACAAAATTATGACCGCAACAAACTGGCTTTTATAGTTTTTACCATCCGCATCCTTTTTCGTTCACCTTCCTATGTTCGCAATTTTCTTGATCTTTCGGCCAGCTTCTCCCCGACTTCCCATTTCCACAAAATAAATTCCTTTCTCTTGCTCAGAAAAAAGTTCATGGTTAGCAAGGTTTTCTCCCTAAAATCATAGGCTTTCCTACCGCATGGTAAAGATATGCTTTCCCAGGAATCGTTCTTTTGGCTTTTTGAATTTTAGCGTTAAAATGGCCGGCCAGACAAAGGTCGGAAAAATCGATATATTGGCCAGTTCATCCTGGCTCAGCCAATGGCGATAATGAATATTTTTTCCCTGAGGTTTTTTTGAATATCTGACCAATGGGGCCGATAAAATAAAAGCAGAAATTCGGGTCATCCTTCAACCTATTCATAGCTTCCAACACAACTTCAATCCCCTGTAATGGAAGAACACTTCCAAAATAAAGAACAGTAAACTTTCCCCTTGCTTCTTGCGGCTTTTTCACCATGCCTAGGATAATAAATACTTTTATCTGCCTCTAGATACAGCACCTGCAGCTTTTCAGGATATTGCTCAAGTTCTTGAGCAAAATAGTTTCCATGCGCTTTAGTATCACAAATAATTTTATCAGCCTGCCTGCCTCAAGGTTTTTATCAATATTTAGCAATCGTTTTCCTGCAAAGGAGTCAGGTGAAAACTTTTTCGGTCAAAGCACAAGGTATCGTACATAGAAATAAAAAAAGTCGATATAAAAGCTCAGATCTTTTAAATTTAAAGCTCCAAAGGGAACAATTAACTGCGGAGCGAACCCTACAAAAACAACATCGTATTTCTTACAAGAGGTAAAAGAAGCTTAAAAGACCTTAATCAGTCTAAGAGGATGGCTTTTGTCCTTAACGCCAATTACGGATACCTGAGCTGCCTGTTCCCGCAAGAGCCGAAGTTCCTGGGTATTTCTCAAATAGTCTAAATTTTTTAGTAGTAATAAATAAAACCTTTTTATTTTTTAGCTCTTGAAACATGAATTTCTCCTTATATCTTTCCTTTTTAACCATCTTGGAAAGAGATGGCTTAAGTTCAGCCTATCTGTTCATACAAACCCTAACAATCTGCCGCCAGAGTCAGATCGCGTAGACAAATAAAAATGGGCAGAAAAAGCGAAAACCTATGGGAGAAAAATATGACGTCAGAATCTCAAGTCCTCCCGGCGGTTTTCTCGCTTTCATTCTTGCCCTCTCAGGTTCAACGCATCTCTTTATGAGAGCTGTAAAATTCAACATGCAATAAAACACCCGCCCAAAAGATACCGCCCGATTCTCAAGAAAAGCCGCAAGGCTTTACTGAAATTCCTTTATCATTCGTCGGTTTTTGTTTTTATCGTGGTCGTAATCTAATCTCCGTACTCTTTCCTGAATATCCTCTAAAAGTTTTCGGTTGGAAGCAATCAGATCTGCCTGCAGCCCGGAAATAAAGGTCTGGAAGCCTAAAAGCAATAATGTGCTGGCTAAAATTAACGACTGGATATGCCCTCCGCTCTCTCCCATAAAAACAAATACCAGAAAGCGGATTCCTAAAATCAAGCCGATTAAAAGATAGTACTGCCGATAATCGTGAAAAATCTCAACGGCTTGTACATCATAAAGGCTCTTATAATAGTCAGCATAGATTTTTAATATAACCGAACATACTATTGAAAAGCCGAGACTTTCTTAGCTCGGGATTTGTACGGATCGGCACCGAGGTAATTGCCATTTTATTCCGGCCCGCCTGTACGATCGTTTCCAAAAGTATACGTATACTCATTGACAACATTCATTTTTAAGGCTGCCTGGCGGCTATAAGCCCGAAATCCACTGGGTGCATCCGGCACATCTGTCTTAGAAGCCACGCGAACTGTCCAACTGCCAATATGCTGCAATTTTTTCTTTAAAGGAGAAAAGTGTTCCGTATCGTCGATAGGCCGTTCTCCAATCACGATATCCGCTTTTCCATCCAGAATCGGACGAACCAGCTTTTTCAATATCCGCGCCGCAATACTGATTATCGGCGTCAGTATTGACGATGATATCAGCTCCTTGCCGCAGACAAGCGTCTAAGCCTGCCATAAACCCTTGGCAAGGCCTTTATTGCATTTAAAATTCACCACATAGTGGACACCCCAATTTCTTCGAAGATCATTCAGCGCTACCTCTAAAGTTTCCGCTTCATTATAGCAAGGTATTTGAATAATCAACTTCATAAATTTATTCCCCTTTATTTTCCGTTATTTTATACAATTTTAGACAATTTATATCAGTTATTTTATACTGTTTTCCCGTATTTTCCGGTGAAACAGTATTTTTATTCTTTATACAAGGTATAAACTGTCCAAAAATTGTATACTTACTGAAGTATTTTATCACACAGAAAGCGTTTTTGCAATCTAAAAAAAGTAAACGAAGGAAGCCATTGGTCAACAATAGATTCAAAGGCAAATTGCCGCTTTTTGCACATTTCTGCTCGAAAAAGCGGCTGTATCCACTGATCCATTGGTTTGATCGGACTTTATAAAAGCCTTCTGACCTTGAATTTTACCTGCTAGGCATTCTGAAAGCACCTCAAAAGTCTATCCATGGTGAAGGGCTTGCTTAAATGACCGTTCATCCCATACTGAATAGATTCCCTTGCATCCTCATCAAAGGCGTTAGCGGTCATGGCAATTATAGGTATAGTGAGCATCTTTCTTCTGGGAAAGCCTAATCGCCTTAGTAGCCTCCAGGCCGTTCATTATCGGCATCTGAATATCCATCAGTATTGCGTCAAAATAATATGGCTCTTTCTTTAAATACAGCTCTAGGCCGCTTTCCCATTCTGAACGGTTTCCAGCTGAAAGCCCTCCATTTCCAAAAGGGTTACGGCAATTTCCATATTTAGTTTGTTATCCTCTGCCACCAATAACCGTTTCCCTTTCCAATCCATTGAGACATTTTCTATTTTCTTTTCACCCAGGACAGTTTGGCCAAATGTCCGGTATTTGAATTTTAACGGAAGGGTAAAAATAAAACTCCGATCCCTCCAAGCCGACTTTTACCTCCAGCTTTCCTCCCATCAGCTGTACCAAATGACTGGAAATCGTTAGTCCCAACCCTGTGCCGCCATACTCTTGAGCAGTCTTGGCGCTCCCTTGCTCAAAGGAATCAAAAATCCTTTCTATCGCTTCGGGGAGCAATCCCGATACCAGTATCCTCAATACTAAATCTGATATACGCTATATCCTTCTCAAAGCTTTCCAGACGCGCCCGGCCAATCACCGTTCCTCCCGGTCTGGTGAACTTGATAGCGTTGCCGATCAAATTGATAAAAATCTGATTGAAGCGCAGCGTATCCAAATAAAAACATACTTTTCCTCATACTGGCGCTGGAACAAAAAGGGTAATATTTTTTGCCTTTGCTTGGGAGGCAAACATCTCGTTAAGCTGACGCTCAACCGTTACCATATCCACCCACTCTGACTAATTTCAATTTTGCCGCTTTCAATCCTTGAAACCTCCAGTATGTCATTGATAAGGCCTAAAAGATATTGGTTTGACTGTTCAATTTTATTTAAGCAGTCCAACACCTTTTCACGGTGATCCAGCGACGAATCTCATGTGACATTCGAGACAAAAACTGTGTTTTAGCTAGACTTACAGCGTCAGCATGAGCTTTTGCCACAAAAGTAGAGATGATCTGGGTTAATTCCTGCAGAGTCTTCCTCTGAGAGCCTCAGTCCACAGATAGTTTTTCTCATGGCTTTCCAGTACCAGGTGTCCGGTATAAACTCCAGAATCTCCAAATAGCACACCTCAAGCAGGAAGCCATAGGGCTGTCCTCATGAAATTTCCAATCGCACAGGCCATCTGCGTCATATTCTGAGCTCTTCCATTCTGCCAACTTAATATAATAAGTATTTCCATTTGCAGGTCGTGCTTTGTTTTTAGCCCATTGGATAGGAATAGTGGAAGCTGTGATAATCCCTTTCAATTTTCACCATGGATACTGATCCAGACGGTGGCCCTTTTCCCACTGGCCAAGGGAGGCTGATTGCATCGTCAAGGTGTTTAGCTTTACTTAAAACTCCAGCGCCATATCCGCAAGATTCCTTTTTGTCCCGCCGTACTGCCGCTGACCACCCTCATTGAGCAAGATGTTCTCCGGTATAGACCTGTGTCAGCATAGTTCCTAGCTCGCTGGAAACATCCAAATAGCAAGCTGCTTTGCCCTCGCCATGCTTTTTTACATAGTAGCAGTGCTTTCCGCACACCGGTAAAGGCCGTTATATTCGTCGATAACAGACGTAACGCACATCTGATGCTTGCGGAAACATGGAGATCTTTTTCTTGATGATAACAGATTTCTCTTGAATTGCGGACAAGGTAATTCGGCTCCAGCGTCCATTTTTTTTTCTTGAAGCTCCACGGTGGCGCGCTTAGCTCCCCGTGCCTCTCGGCACATTTTACTAAAGCAGTCCTGCTTTCCCGCCGCCATATGACGTATTAAATATCTTGGCACATTATTCATTGTTTCCGGCAGTCCAAAATAGTCGCCAGTACGTTTAGGATGCCACATCACGCGGAAACCCCTTTAGATAGTAGTAAACTCGTAAATTGAGGTGTTGTTAAAGCAAGACGCAAAGAATTCATTGTTTCCCTCATTCAAGTCAGCAGCTCTTATTTTTCAGCTCCACTATCTTCTGCTTTTGGATATCAAGAAAAACACTTTGAATTAGAACACCCCTCACTAGAAGAAAATCTGGATAACCCGTGCAGTCCCGATGACCCATAGGGGCGCTCCGTTTTTCTGGCGCGCCTGGTATTCAAATTGAGAAACCTGTCCCGGTTTTTCTAAGGAAAGAGCACCTTTTAGGGTTTTTGTCCTGTCCTCCCTACAATCAAATTAGAAAGATCCCAATTCTCTTTGTCCAAAATTCCTCCGGTGTATATCCAAAGATACGGATCGCCTCTAAATTAGCTCTTTTCAAACTTTTACTCCACCCTGTCTGTCCATACGGTACTGAACAATGCCGCAGAAAACGGAATTAAAAAATATGGCTGTATTCCTCTGCCTGTCGCTGCCTTTGCAGGTTTTCCTGTTCCAAGCGCCGCTTCATCACCACCTCGTCGGTGATATCCTGCACCACCCCTGATACAGATTGGAACCCCTTCTCTATCCCAGGATTTTTTTCCCAATGTCGTTGACCCAAATATAAGAGCCATCCCTTTTTCGCATCCGATAACGAACGGCATATTCTTTATTTTCCTTCATGGCGGTATCAATGATAAGGCTCCATCTGAGCCCAATCCCCGGGATCAATACAGTTCACGATCAGATTACCGGTCGCCTTCTCAAATTCGCCGTATTCATACCCTAAATAATCCAGCATGTTCTGATTGATATAATATACCGGCAGACCGGGCTCCAAATAGCATCCGATGATTCCCCCCGACACACTTCGATTTAGAATATCTACAAAGCTACCCTCTCATATTGCGGGAAAAGGATTTTTTGCTGTCCTTTTTCCAGCCTCGAGGATAATATTCCCCATCATCCTGCTGGAGATCTGGTGTAGAAAAGAATCGACACAATTTTCCCATCCGTCCTCGTCCAGTGGCAGACGGCCGTAATTCTCACCAAAATTGGTGACGAGTCAAATTCCGGCGACCGGGAGGTTGCCGTCAGCAGAATAAAAAGCTGATTTTTTCATCTACCTGTGTGGCCTGGAAATGCTTGAAACTGATAATCATACGGCCAAGGCTCCGTGAAAGCTCACTCCTGTAAGGCCGCTACCGTTTCCTGATAAGTGCAGCTATGCTCCGCAGCGCCAGTGCCGATCCATTTTGGATATTCTTATCCAAATAAGCGACCGCCTTATGGAGCTTTTCTGCCATATAAGCGCAGAAAGCCTTTTATGGCCTGCTCACCATTATTTTCTTTCATGTTATATCCTCCCCAGCCTGAAATGGTTTTTCCTTCAGTGGGTGAAACAAGCTCAGCCGCAGTCCCTTTTTTAGAGTTCCATTTATTTAGATACAGCAAGCGGGATAAAAAGAGTTTGCTGACAAAAATTCAATCCACCATTAATTTCTTTGTTTACCGTGACAGCGGAGCAAGGCGTTTTTTATACTGCCGTCAAAAATATCGCCAAGCTTTTGAATCGCTAGATTGGGATCCTCCCTTCATGCCATCCTGAGCCATTGAAAAATAAATCCTGATAACGCAAATTGGTAAAAGGCCGCGATAATTGATATCCGCCGAAACCTCTAAACCCTTTGCCCCTTTGTCGGACAAACCCCACCATTAAACCCAAGTCATCTGATATAAGTACTTTCAATAATAATCACGTCCGATAGAATTATAGATGTGGTACACCCGCTCTTTTATTTCTCCAAACGAACTTGGCGCTTTCCAAAAATCCAGCCTGCCACAACGAATAGGCGCGACGGTTTTGCCCGTAATCCCTCTCTAACTCCGTTTGAGCACATCTTCCAGCAAAGCATAAATATCCCGTAATACAGTAAGAAGGTGGTTCAGTCCACAGTCCTCAATAATATCCCTTGATGGTTATTTTATCAAAGGACTTCTGTGAGCAAATATCTCTCACAAAAGAATCCATGATTGCCTTTTGTATAAATCTAGACATGTGCTTTCTCCTATTCGCCAGGTTTTCTACAGCTTTTCAGCAGAAATGTCATTATCGTTACTTCTTGTTATACCATAAAACGAATCTTTACAATGGCGCCTCCCTGTTCCTCAGCACTCTCCGATACATTTACGCTTATGTCGGATTTTCCGTCAGTTCCCTTCCTTGTTGAAAAATCAGTCTATTTCGTTGATAGCCGTCGCGGCAGCACTGGCCGTCAACAGCGGCGAGAACATATTGACGGCGGCCTATACCGTCAAAAGCAAAAAAAAGAGTGGTGCCTATTATGGTAGAATGCCGGGAAATACACGAGCAACCCAAATAATCTATGCTGACTTCTACAGCAATCACTTTGGAGGGCGAAATAAATGGTTAAATTTGGCAAAGGGGTGGTAAAATGCCCCGAGGATATGGATGCAGAACATTCTACTGATGATTTTGGAAAGGGCGCCTTTTCCATGGTAGTCGGGAAGGGCTGAAACGAAAGAGGTCGCGGATCTAAAAGAAAAATTTCAGCAGGTAACCATGTAGAATCTGTCATCTGGTACGACAGCCTGATGGATCTGTCGGTTCCAATGGAGCCGTTGCCTGAAAAGTATTATGACGCGTTTAATAACGGGGACATACCATTGATGGCGGTTTCTTCGATACCTCCACACCTCAGCCGATGAAACAGGCCATCACTCAGATTAGGCGATACGAGGCCAATGCTGTATCCGGCATGTCGGCTATGGTAACCGACCTAAAGGCACTGTGCGAGCAGGAGGAGCCTATTTATGTGGGCCTGGCGGTACTGTTTGCCACAATCGCCATGATGCTGTTTTTGGATTCCTGGATTCTTCCTTTTATCTTCCTGGCCAGCATCGGTATGGCTTATCCTTACAACCTCGGCAAGAACTTTATGCTTGAGAAATTTCTTACGTTACCAGGCGTCGAAATTTCGCGTTTCCAGCTGGCAGTGACCATGGATTATTCCTCTACTTTTCATGGCACAGCTACCTCAGAGGAAAATGTAATTTTAACGGCGATAAAAAAGAGGCTATGGCGCGACAGGCGATCGCCCACACCATCACCTCTGTGTCGTAGGCAGTTCCATCACCACCATTGTGGGGATTTATCGCCCTCTGCTTTATGAGCTTCACCCTCGGCTGATTTCCTCTTAGGTATTATTGTCATGGCAAAGGGAGTTTTACTGGGAGTGATTTGCTGTGTTACCGTTCTTCCCTCTCATTTTTGGTATTGGATCGTCCCATCGAAAAGACGATGCACCGATCCTTACTTCCGAAAATGGACGGCTTGTCCCGCTTCATCACCAAACGCGCTTGGGTTTTTCTGGCGATCTTTCTGGTTTACCGACCTTCTGAAAAACGATAGTACCAGCTCTTTTGATCAACTCTCAGTATTCGGTTGCAGCGACGGGTGAACGGCAAATCACACGGGTTAATAATATTCTGAAAAAATATGACCCGAACGGTATGCTGATTGGAGAAGCCTCCTGCACAAAGGATTTTGATCAAAGTTACCAATCCACGATTTCAACGTAGTGAATATTATTTCAATTATTTCTATTTTCCTGTTATCGCTCTGGTGCTCCAGTTCCATTTCCCTACCGGTAATCTTAGTCGCGGTGATCGAGTTTGCGTATTTATCAAAATTTGGAATTCCATTCTATACCAACGTATCCCTTCCCTTTGTCGCGCCGATCTGCATTAGTACCATTCAACTTGGAGCCACTGTGGACTATGCTATTTTAATGACCACACACGATATAAAAGGGAACGGTTTCAAGGCCACGACAAAAAGGCGGTTTCCATCGCGCTTTCAACCTCCATTTCCTCTATTCTTGTGTCAGCGCTTTGGGCTTCTTCGCGGCAACCTTCGGAGTTTGGACTTTATTCCAACATCACGGCATGATCAACTCCATGTGCAACCTGATGGCTCGGGGTGCGATCATAGGCATCTGCGGCGCTTCTGCCGTCACGGCCCCCAAACAAAATGGCATCTCTGTGGGAAATCCGGTAACAACCGCCGTCCATTCAGCCTCCGGCGATCAAAATTCAAGGAGGAAACCGTATATGTTCTGGCTAACGCAGACGGTTCCGTCCAAAAATCATTGTCAGCGACTGGCTGAAGAATCCTGCCGGTGCCAATTCCATCAATGACATCAGCGAGCTTGATGGTATCGAAAACGTAAAAAGGTGATGAAGCCTACACTATGAATCCCAATAATATGCGGGTTTGGGACGCTAAAGGGAACGATATTTATTATCAGGGCACCACCCAGAAGGCTCTTCCGGTGGATGTATCCATCTCCTATCAGCTGGACGGAAAGCCTATTTCCGCCGAAGACTTGGCAGGAAAAAGCGGCAGAGTGACCATCCGCTTCAGCTATCAAAACAACCAAAAGGAAACCATAGAGATCGATGGCAAAAAAGAGACGGTTTATGTTCCCTTTGTCATGCTGACTGGCGCTGTTCTGGACAACGACGTTTTCTCAAATGTCCAAATTTCTAATGGCAAGCTGCTTTCCGATGGAGACCGCAGCGTGGTTATGGGCTTCGCCATGCCGGGCTTGCAGGAGAGCCTAAACCTGGACAAACGCAAGCTGGAAATTCCCGATTATGTGGAGCTGACAGCGGATGTGAAGGACTTTAGGCTAGATACCACCTTGACCGTCGCTTCTAACGATATTTTCAATCACTTGGATTTGGAAGATCTGGATGCGCAGAATTTGACTTCTGCGATCAGCCAGCTCAACGACGCAGCCCTGGAACTGGTGGATGGCTCCTCTCAGCTGTACGACGGGCTTTCCGCGCCGCTGGAAAAAATCTGGGGAATTGATCAGTGGTATAGATCTGCTGGCCTCTGGCGCTGGAAACCTCAACAGCGGCGCTGCGGATTTGTATTCCGGTGCCTCCGACTTAAACAGCGGCGCTTCCCAGCTAAGCTCGGGCCTGGGAGAGCGGAACAGCAACAGCCAGAACCTGGTCGGCGGCGCCAAAGCCGTATTCGAAACTTTATTATCCACCGCTCAATCCCACTTAGAGGCGGCCGGAGTGTCGGTACCTCAATTGACCATTGACAATTACGCTGCCGTATTGGACAGCGTGCTGGATTCTTTGGACGAAACCACCGTCTATGATCTTGCCTACAATACCGCTTTGCAAAGCAGGTCACTCAGGCGGTCAACGCTCAGGAAAACGAAATACGTGTCCAAGTAGAGGATACCGTCCGCAAGCAGGTGTTGGAGGGCGTACTGGCTGCCGCGGGAAAGGCTATGACGGCCGAGGAATATGAGCAGGCTTGTGCCTCTGGTCTGATTGATGCAGACACCCAAGCGCAAATCGCCAGCGCCGTCAGCAAAAAATGGCCAGCCAGGAGATGGCCGAGACAGTAAACAGCCTGGTTTCTCAAAAAAAACAGGAGCTGATTGACCAGAACATGCAGAGCGACCAAGTGCAGTCGCAAATTCAGGCTGCGGTTGAAAGCGCTAAGAACGGTGAAAGCAGTATCGCTGTTTTGAAGCAGCAGCTTGACAGCTATCAGCAGTTTTACAGCGGTTTGCAGGACTACACAGACGGAGTGGTTCCCAACTGAAGGACGGCGGAATGCGGCTTTCTGAAGGGATGAAGCAATTTAATGAGGATGGAATCCAGAAAATTACCGAAGCCTTCCAGGGCGATCTTTCTCAGCTGGCGGCCAGACTAAAAGCCCTAGGCGAGGTTTCCCGAAGTTATCAAAATTATTCCGTAATTGCCGACGGAATGCCGGGCTCTGTGAAATTTGTTTATCGAACCGCCTCTATCGAAAAAAAGGCTAACGAGAAATAAAAAAGCATGGAATTGGAACCAACAAGCGTCAAATCACTGTAAGCATCAATGATACGCAATAAGAGTACCCCAGCAGAGCTGGGGTACTCTTTGTTTCCCTGATTTTTAACGATTGACTTTTCCCCAGCCCTTGTTATAATCAAAGTAATCAAAGAAAGAATAAACTCTTTTATTTAGAACAGAAAACAACGGCAAGCGATAGCTTGTTGTATAGAAACTATGATTTGAGAGCGGGGGATATATTGATGGCAAATGCGCTTTTATGGGCCGCCGGAGGTACTGGATTTACCTTTTTTATGACGGCGCTTGGTGCTTCTATGGTTTTTTTCTTCCGAAAAAAGGCCAACACAAATATTCAAAGAATTTTTTTTTAGGATTTGCCGCGGGTGTAATGATTCTTTGCTTCTATATGGTCGGCTGCTGATTCCTGCCATTGAAGAGGGCATCGGAAAAGGGCTGGCCCGGTTGGATCCCTGCCGCCGGCGGTTTAATCTTGGGTGCCGCGTTCCTGATTCTGATGGACAGCCTGCTTCCTCATCTACACCTTGGCGAGACAAAGCCAGAGGGACTTTCTTCCTCCTGGAAGCGAACCACCTTATTGGTATTCGCTGTCACTCTTCATAATATTCCCGAGGGAATGGCCGTAGGCGTTTCCTTCGCCTTAGCGGCGCAAAACGGCCATGATCCAACCATGTATACCGCCGCAATGGCCTTAGCTATCGGCATCGGTATTCAAAATTTTCCCAGAAGGCGCGCCATTTCTTTGCCTCTGCGTCAAGAGGGGCTAAGCACCGCAAAGTCTTTCGTTTTGGGAAGTCTTTCCGGGTTAGTAGAATTGATTTTCGGCGTATTGACGGTGTTAATCGCTGGATTTATCCAGCCTTTGATGCCGTGGTCGCTAGCCTTCAGCGCCGGCGCAATGCTTTATGTTGTAGTAGAGGAATTAATTCCTGAGGCACATTTGGGAGAACATTCCAATATAGGAACTCTTGGTGTATTATCCGGTTTTTCTTGTCATGATGATTTTTTAGATGTCGCTTTGGGTTAACCTTTTTTATTCAGCACCAAATCAAAATTTTGATTTGGTTTTCAAAAAATCATTACAAGGAGCAGAAAAGGAACGGCAAAAAGCTGCCGTTCCTTTTTCTCTTAACGCTTAAGCGGAAAAGAACCCCCGGTTATACCGGGGGGTAGAAAAGCTTTAGCAAAAGAAAAAACCAGCTGATGTAAAATAGTAAATGGTTTGGCGACCGTATTACTAAAGAACATCAGGAGGTTTTTGGCATGGGAGAGATAAAAGAATCAGCACATGCAAAGTGGAGATGCGAGTACCACATCGTATTCGCACCGAAGTAACGTCGAAAAGAGATATATGGGAAGTTAAAAGCAGATATTGGGCAAATACTGCGAAAGCTATGCGAAGAGAAGAAAGTGGAAATATTAGAAGCACAAGCGTGTTCGGATCATATTCACATGCTGGTAAGTGTTCCGCCACACCTGAGTATAGCACAATTCATGGGATATCTCAAGGGGAAAGAGCAGTCTTATGATATTTGACCGACATGCAAACTTAAAGTACAAATATGGGAGCAGACACTTTTGGGCCAGAGGATACTTTGTGGATACAGTGGGTCGAAATGAACGCGCAATTAAAGAATACATAAAGAACCAACTGGAAAGAACAGTCGCTTAAGCGGGCGCCCGAAATTGTAATGCGGTGTCAAACTTCCATGTCCCTTTAGGGACTAAGTCCGTATTTGGCCCTTCCAGGCCCTGTGCATACCACCAGTTCACTGGTGGTTTTGATTTTAATCGGCACCATAGCTTTTCTCTATCAGTATCTCTACTCATTTACTTTCCTTACCAAAAGTATCAATCCCATTGGATACTAAAGCCCCTGCGGTTTTCGCCAATTCTTCCAATGGTATCTCCTGATCAGAATCAAACCATAATATATACATAGAAATAATACCGGACGATACAAAATTCGATCATATACGGAAATTGCTCCGGCGGGCCGCAAGCTGATCCTTCGCACTCTCCAAAAATTCCTCCTGAAGCGCATTTTTTATCTTACTGATCAAAGAACCATGGGAGCAAAGTCTCGAGAAGCAATACAGCTTTCCTGGATCAGCCTTTTAAGATTTTGGATCATTTCATTTTCGATTTCGCCTGAGACATCATAAATACTGGTATAATGCGTATAGAAGGTCTTACGGTTGATATCCGCTCTTTGTGCCAGTTCCTTTAACAGTAATCTGAGATATCTTTTTCCGACATTAACTCCACCAAAGCGTTTTTTATGGCCTTTTGGGTTTTTAAACATCTTCGGTCCATCCGCACACCGCTTTCGGCTTGATTATTCCTTAAATTTTTCATACAGCCTCAAAAAGCAACATAAATCACTAAATATGTTGTTTAAGAAACATATTTCTCACAAATGTCCGTTGTCATTGCTCTTTAGAAATAATATAATACACATGTGAGTAAAAAATCAACAATCGTTTCTTTTCAGAAAGCAGGGATGATTTTGAATTGGTTTCGCCGCCTTTGCGGGGGTTACTCCCAGGAAAATTGTGTTCAAAAAAATAAAGAATTTAAAAATACTTAGCGGATGTGGCTTCTTGCTCCACATTTCGCACCACCCCATCAATATGTACAGCATGGAAACACCTCTGTTCTTCTGCACAGCATCGCTGTTGCTTATTACAGTTATTATCTTTCCTGGTATTTCCCTTGAATTTTTCGTGAGCGGGAGCTGGTACGAGGGGGCTTCTGCATGATTACTTTCTTTACGACTGGCACAATTCCGGCGAAGGGCATACCTTTCATGCCTTCACCCACGCTAGAGATGCTTTTGTCAACCCAAAGGAATTTGAGCTTTCTCGGATCAGAACGGGAGGTTATTAAAAAGCATATGTTCCCTTTGACCCCAGTTTCCTCCTCTCTGTCGGGAGGCCTGATGGTTTGTCTGGTGGATAAGGGGCTGTTCCTGTATGAAACCTTTAAACGGGAAATCCATACCCTATGCTCAAGAAAAAGTTTTTTTGTCCTCAGCGCCTCTCGCTGAGCCTTTGGATGATTTTCGTCTGACCGTTGATCATGCTCCCCCCTCATCTGACTTTGAATTGGAAGTGATATCGCATGATACCTATTTGTCAATTTTTCCTATGGTTTTATGTTCTATAATATCGTTGGTTGGATCTACGAAACCTTGGTCTGCTCGATTCAGGAAAAACGTTTGGTATTCAACCGCGGTTTTTTAGCCGGCCCTTACTGTCCTATTTATGGCTCCGGCGCCTTGCTGGACGTATTCCTTTTTAGGATGGATTCATAACCCTGTTCTTTTATTTTTTTTGCCGGCATGCTTGTAAGCTGCACTCTGGAATATCTCACTGGCTGGGCTTTGGAAGAAATTTTTCATGCCAAGTGGGTGGGATTATACCGGTTGGTTTTTTTTTAAATATCAAGGGCAGGATCTGCTTCTGGGGAGCGTTGGCCTTTGGCTGTATGTCGGTCGCTTTTGATCAAGTGGATTCATCCCTTTGTCTTTGCGGACAACCATCTTCTTCCCCCTTTAGCCGTTTATATCATCGCAGGAGTGCTCTTTGTAATGTTGTTTACCGACTTTGTGTTAACAAACGTACATATTGCTCAGTTTAATGACAAGCTGAAGGATTTCAACAAAAGGATCTAGCGGCGGGTTACGGGAGAGAAGGGACAAAATGAGGGTTTTACGCAAAGCCGGCATCGAACGGAGAATAATAAAAAGCTTCAAGAGATTACAGAAAAGCTAAGTCTGCGGGAAAGAGTGATGCTGAAAAATACTTTTTTAGCTTTCAGTCCACTAAATACTTACCGACTTAGTAGACCGTCTAAAACAACTTAGGCTATAAGCAATAAGGAGTCAAGCCTTATCAGAAAAAGCCTCAAAATTATTTTGTAAGCTTAAAAGGCGTGCCGAATATCGGCTTTTGCCAACAGCAACTATTACACGAATGAATCCATATTACAAATTGATCTCTATTTTTTGCGCTTCGGGTCCTCCCGCCTCTCTCAGGATTGGAATTTCCAAAACCGCTTTTTCCCATCGCTATCATCCTCAATCTGATAGTCACCATGGTAGACGTTACAGCGATATATTCCTTCGCCATTGGTTTTTCCAAATTCATCCTCCACCAATTTTCACGAATCAGTTTTCGTAACGCATGGTAAGCAGGCTTGATGAACCTCCTCCGTTACCAGACCAGCCGGAGCCGCCCGCCAGTCATTGTCCTGAAAGTCCCACCAGGTAATGGCCTCTACCGCCGGATGGCTAAACAGCATTGTATAAAAATCCGCTGTATATTTTGCCTGGAGTTCTTCGTACTCTTTACCCCGGTACCAGTCCTCCGGCTTGGAATCATCGTTCATCATACCATTTCTTCCAATATATCGCCCGCTTAAAACTGTGAGCTCGGTAAAATGAAGAGGCCAGCCATATTTTGCAAAACGTTCACAAACCTCCCAAGCTTCTTCCATCGTCCACAAAATGTATGCATGTGACTTTGAATTCCCACCGCTTGCAGTTCAACCCCCATATAGCGAAGCTCTTCCAGCAAAACCTCACACTCTTGATTCCAAATATTGAAATCATTATAAAGGAGATTGGCATGAGGATTGATCTCCCGCACCAGCTTTGTCGTATACCGTACAGCGTTAGCTCTTCCCTTTTCATGAATCCAGCGCGATACCGCGTTATGGTACAGATGATCTACGGTAATCTCATTAAATACATCCCCAATAATCTATCCGATCTCCAAAATTCTCCATGAGATGCTCTATTCGCTTTTTTAAAGAAGTTTCTACATCCTCGGAGTTTTCCAACCATTCTGGCGCTAATTTCTGCCATACAATAGGATGCCCTTTGTCTTCAGATCTAAAGCTTCGCACCACTGCAAAAGCTTTTCTAAACGTTCATGATCAGTTTTTGCCTCGTTCTCTTTCATAGCGCCGCCAAAAAAACGGAAGGGTAGTGTAATTGAACAGATCAGAAAAATACTTTTATAACGAGAGCCGGCCGCTTCCTCATAGGAATTCGCTGGAAAACAGTTGCTTCCAAATAAGAATTGGTGTTTCTTCATTTTCACATTTATCTGAGCATTTGATACCGGCCTGCCGTCTTTTCTCACAATAAATTCTACATCTTTTTTCTAATTTTTTTCTATTCTTTGATTCGCATCGTATAACATAGACATAGTTTCTTCCCTCCTTTAAAGCTCAATTACCAGCTTCTGCGCCCCCTCATGAACGCCAAACTTACGTAAAATATCCGTATTTAGGGAAACGGCTTGATTACCCGCTTTAACGGTAATATCATAATTTCCGCAGTAAACCGCACTTGCAAAGCAACCGGATAAATTGGTGCGGCCCTCTTCATTGCTCCACCAACGTTTTTTATCAGCTTTTTCAGGCCGTCATATACCGGCTTGATTTTTAAATCTTCTGTTATCAGTCCACCAGGTGCATCCATCCACTGCCGGTCTGGGAAATCCCACCAGGTAATAGCCTCCACCGCAGGATGGCTGAACAAAAGAGTATAAAGCTGCTCCGTATATTCTCGCTGAATTTCTAAATCCTCTGGCCGGCTGATCCAGAAGTTAGGATTGCCGATAGTATAATCCACGTCTTTAGTACATCTGCCATTGATTACTGTCAATTCTGTGAAATGGATGGGCCAGCCATATTTAGCGTATCTTTCACAAATCTCCCAGGTTTCATCAAAGGACCACTTGCGCTGATGCATATGGCTTTGAAGGCCTACCGCCTCTAATCTTATCCCCTTTTCTCTCAGCTTCCTCAGCAAAATTTCCATATCCGCCGGCTGGACATTAAAATCATTATATAGCAAATTAGCCCGTGGATTCACCTCATAGACACACCGGGCGGCATACTCGACCGCGTTTTCCTTTCCCACTTTTTTCGATCCAATCGGCCACCGGATTGTGAAACCTCTGTGATACTGTGATCTCATTGAACAGATCCCAATAGTCGATTTGATCTCCAAAGCGTTCCATCAAGTCCTCAATTCGTTCCTGAATTAACTTCTCAATGTCATGATCGCTGTTAAGCCAATCGGTAAAATTTCATGCCATACCAAGGGATGTCCTTTAGTCGATAAGTCAATGCTTTTGCACCATTCCACCATATTGGAAAGGCGTTTTTCGCTTTTTTCCCTCTTACAGGCTCATACTGTCCCCAATAAAAAGGCAGGGTGGCATAATTAAACAAGCCAGAGAACAATTCTTTATGCCGTTTTTTTTTTCCGGAGTATCGTATGTATTCGCACAGTAACAATCACATCCAAACAAAAATTGGTGACGGTTCATACGCAGTTCAACCTGAGCGTCAGGCACAGGGCTTCCGTCTCTTCGAACAACGATTTTCACCGTACGTCTTCGAATGTCTTCTATCCGTTTTTGGGCGTCACGCATTATATCAGCCATAACACAACCTCCTTATTTATTGAAGCGTCACGGGGTAAAGCATGTTAGCTCAGCACACCTTACTCCCATAATTGCAAATTACATGGCTATCCTTTATTAAAGCTTCTCCTCAATTTCCTTCAAATATTGAATAGAAAATTCAGGATATTTCAGATATAAGTAGCTGGTATCGTGATGCTTTACATAAGAATCTGTATGAAAAGTATGTCCCATACCGGGAGCCGCACGGTTGGAATCCCCAACATGGAAATGCATCAGCATATCGCCAGCCTCCCGCACCGCCCCGCATCCCTTCAATGTTCATATGAAAGCCTCCACCATTCACGCCTACATTTGTACGATTAATTTTCTCATATGATTTGGCGGCCGCAAGATTCGTTATTAAGATAGTTCCTCGATCCCATGCTCGATACAAAGCCCCTCACACCGCGTTCCGCCGCGTAGTCTCCATGCTTGGTTTTCAGTTTCTTCCTCAATGCTGGTAAAGGTTTCCGTAGCCGGTTGGGAGTTAAATGACGAATTCCACCGTACGCTTCGCATGGTCTATTCCCAGCTGACGTTGGTTCTTATCCGGATGAGCTATATCAAACTGATCCAAAATGGAGCAAATACTAGAAGGACGACTTCCTCCCGGCACGCGCGACCGATTTGCTGGGCCTGAGAAAAAATACTCAGGCTGACCCGCTACCTCCACGCCCTGGTACCCTAATTTCGCAAGTCTTTTTTATTCCGTCATAAATATCTCCCCATACCCAACCTACCTGATAAGCGTATTTAAATTGATACATACCAATCCCTCCGCTTTTATAAAGCCGCTTCAATGGCTTTTAAGGTTTTTAGGGAAACGGCAGGATATTCCTCAAAAAAGCTGGTCATATCGTGAAGCTCCTCATAGGTTTCAGGATCCGCTCCAGGAGGCACCAATTCCATAGTAACATAGCCTTGATAGCCGATTTCCGCTAAAGCCTTCATAATCGGCCTAAAATCCATATGGCCCATGCCGGGAGCCGCTCTGTTGGAGTCTCCTACATGGAGATGATATAAACACCCCTTACAATCTAAAATGGCCTGAGCCATATCTACTTCCTCAATATTCAAATGGAAAGTATCCAGCATAACGCCTACATTGGGTTTATTGACCATTTTGACAAAGGCGCGGCCCTGTTCGGCACGGTTGAGCAAATAGGTGTCATATCGGTTCCACACTTCCACAAACAGCTTGATTCCGCTCCGGCGGCATAATCCGCCACCTTTTGGATGCTTTCCGCACCCCAAGCCAGCTCCTGCTCTAATTCTGCCAGCGGAGTCCATTTCGTCAAAAGCCGGGTCGGATTGATGATCACGCCGTTCCCGCCCAGGTCAGCGGCAAAGTCCACTACCCTGCACATATTGGAAGTAAGAGGTTACGCCGGCTACCTCTACCGCATCATAGCCAAGCTTAGCGATTCTGGGAATTCTGGTACGGACATCTCCCCATAGCCCGCCTACCTGATAAGCGTATTTAAATTTTTTCATGACCGTTTCCTCCTTATGTTATCTTAATTATTAATCGGAAAAATGGAACATGGATTTTAAGCTTCTGCCTTCTTTCTGCGCTTGAAACGCTTTTTGATAATCATCCGGCTCAAAAACAAAAGAGGTCAGGGACTCCGTTTCCAGTCGATCCAGCAGAGACCGCCCTCTGCATAGTGTAAGGAGACTGGAACACCCCTGCAATGATCGTGGCTTCCTTCTGCATAGCGCTGAATTGTCCAATGGCCTCCAATGTAATTTCCGGCTTAAATAATGCCATCAGCTCCAAAACACCTCCTCTGGACATTAGGTCATAGCAGCTTGCAATGGTGGATTTCGCGCCGGAACACTCAAAAATCACATCAAACCCATAGCCGTCTGTGATTTTCATCGCTTTTTCATGAAAGTCTGGTGCAAGAGGATCTAATACATAGTCGGCGCCCGCTTTTAATGCGGCTTCGCGCTTCCACGCAATCGGCTCAAACAAGGTGACCCTGGTGCCTCCGGAAAGCCTTGCCAGCTGCATGGTAAGATTCCCGATTCCACCACCGCCAGAAACAGCTACCGTATCTCCAGGTTTAATGCGGCACATATCGACACCGTGAAGGCAGATAGAAACCGGTTCCGTCAGGGCGGCCTTTTTCATATCCATATCCTCCGGCAACTTATATACCTGCTTTGCTCGTCAACTACCACATAATCGCTCATAAATCCAAGGGTGACATCAATATTTTCACAAAGGTGCTGTTTCCCAATATTGCAGAAATGGCACTTCCCGCAATAGCAGTTATAATAAAGAGCTACCTTATCCCCGACCTTCAAGCCCTTGCTTGTAGCGTTTTTCCCCTAATTCGACCACATATCCGGAGGCTTCGTGGCCAATATTGTGTCCCGCCAAAAATTTCTCCCGCATGAAGGTGTTGTCAAAATCTCCAGAAACATCATGGATATCCGATCCGCAAACGGCGGCGTAGGCAATCCTCACCTTCACGTCCGTATCCTTTCTCAGCTGTCTCTCAGGGATCTCTGTTAAAATTACATTGGGAAGCTTATATTGTATTTGTCTCATATGGATATCTCCTTCTATTTAAATACTTGTAAAAGCGCCGTCAACCACAAAATCTGATCCAGTGGTGAAAGAGCTTGCCTCGCCGGCCAAATAAACGACTACCGCCTGAAGCTCATCAGGACGTCCGATTCTTCCCATTGGAGATACCTTTTTCCACTGCTCGATCAATGGAATCAAGGTTGGAGAGGAAAGCACCAGGTCGGTGCCTATGTAGCCCGGGCTGATCGAATTAACTCTAACGTTTTTTCTGCGCCCATTCTACAGCTAAGGATTTCACAAGCTGTCTTACCCCGGCTTTTGAAGCGTTATACGCGCACTGTGGCTGCGGCACATTGACAATATGGGCCGACATGGAGGCGGTCGCGATAATCGAGCCTCCCCCTTGCTGAATCATTTGTTTTCCCGCGGCCTGCGCAGTCAAAAAACACTCCAGTCAAATTCACGTCGATCACTTTTTTCCATTGCTCAAAAGTCATTTCCTCTGCCGGATAATTGGTGCAGATTCCAGCGTTACAGAAGGCTACATCCAGGCTTCCGAAATGCTCCACAATAGTTCTCACCATTTGGTTTACCTGATCCTGATCTGTAACGTCGCATGAGACTGCTATCACGCCCGTACCCAGTGTTTGCAATTCAGAAGCCGTTTTTTCCGCCTCCTGATAGTCCACGTCCACGACGGCTACATTACTACCCGCTTCACACAGGGCTGCGGCCACGCTTTTCCCGATTCCTCTGGCACCACCGGTTACAAAGGCCGTCTTGCCATCCAGTCTCATTTTTTCAAGGATTCCCATGATTTTACCTCCAGTTTTAATATAACTCAGGGCGTTTTGGGCGCAGGAAACCAAGGGCAGCGAAAATTGCCCTTAATTTATCTGCATAAATTTAAAAATTTAGTTCCTTTCCACGCCCTTGCTGTTCGGATAATCCGGAGTAGTAACCACCGGATGAATTATGACAATTTTTGTCCCCAGTCCCGGCTGGCTCTCAATACGGAACTGATGCTTTCCCGGAAAGATGAACTCTAGACGCTGCGCCACATTGTTAAGGCCGATATGGCGCAGCTTAGGCGTTTTTACCGTTTCATCTTTCTTAAAGTTAAACAAGCTTTCCAGTCTCTCATGATCCATTCCAACGCCATCATCCGCAATAATAATCTCAACATTTTCCTCCCGCCGGTTAATCTCCAGACGGATATTTCCTGGATCAGCTTTGGGACAAATGCCGTGTAAAATCGAATTTTCAATTATTGGCTGTAAGATACTTTTTGGGAATGTAGGTTCCCGCCAAGGATTCGTCCCATCGGCAGGAAAAAGAAAATCTTCCCATATACCGATAGTTTTGAATGATAATATATTGGTTAACGACCTCAATCTCATTTGCGATTTCTTCAAACAGGCGGTTTTTTCCCCAGGTGTATGCTGTCCTGCAGGAGATGAATAAAAGCGCTGGGGAGGCTGATAATAGCTTCAGATTTTTTCTGTCTTGCAAGATAGATGACAGAATTTAAGGTATTATAGATAAAGTGAGGGTTAATTTTTGCCAAAAGAAGCTCGAATTGCAGCTTTTGCTGTTCCTTCAGGCTCTCAATGGAAGTATCCATATATTTTTTGTGTTAGATACCATAATATTGAATCCATTAGAAATATTTTCTAATTCCTGAACACCATGAAGTTCCACAGTCGCGTCCAAATTTCCTCCGGACATCTCCTTGATTGCTCCGTCTAACCGTGTAATCTGCTTAGAAATTTTAATCAGCAAAGGAAATAGGAAAACAAACAATAAAATAAGCGCAAGAAAAATTACCGCTGAAACCGCGATTGCATATGGTATATCTGCGGTTTTGGCGAATTCATTTTGATCAATTGTGGAAATTACTTTCCATTCGCAATCTTCTAAAATGCTTGTAACATAGTAATTGCCGTCCAAAGACTCGATTCCTCCGCGGAGCTGGACTGCCAAATCAGAAAGCCGGTTGATATCCTCCCCGATTCCATATAAAATTTTGTTGCCTTCATCGAAAACCGCTATTCCGTTAAACAGGCTATTATTCGCGAAAATGTCATCCAGCAAGCCCTGTAAATTCATCTGTATGATAATTTGTCCCCGGACGGTAGATTTTCCATCCTCAATTTGATAAATATTGGATACGTAGCTTACTAAGGTATGACGCCGATGATACAGGGAAGTCGCCGGAAATCATATGCTTTGGTAAATCCCAATTCCTTCGAGGGGATGCTCTGATCTGTATTTTTGATAAACCATTCCTGAAAAAAGTCATCATAAGGAGACGTATTCCAAAAGCTTTCACCGTTTTCCGCGACTACACAAAAGGAATGGATATATTTCCCGCTTACCAGCAAGCGGTCCAGATTATCCATTAGTTTTCCGGCGGCCACTGCCTTCTCTGCCGGCGTGAAGCGGTCCAGATTTTTAAAAGCCACTCACCTCTTCACTCAGCACTAAATATTCGCTTAGCCGATAAACATCTTCAATCGCGCTTTGAAGCTGAATTAAATTTCTTTGTGCCTCCTCGCTTCCTCTTTTACTGAGATTATTCATATTAATCGAAGTGAATTGATTATAAAGAAACCAGGCAAAAGAGATGATAATGACCAGAACAACGACTACGATTCGCGCCATAATTTGAAATTTGATGCTGCGTTTCATCGCAGTTTTCTGTTCTCTCCCTTTCCTATTTCAACAGAAGCTGTTTCGATAATCGTTAGGCGACTGCCCGGTAAACTCTTGAAAGATTCTCCTGAAATATTGACTGTTGGAAATTCCCCACCCGCCTGCTGATTTCGCTGACCTTTAAATTTGTTTCGCATAACAGCGCCTCCGCGTGGTACATTCTACATTCAGTCAAAAACTCGTTAAAGGATTTTCCCGTTTCCTTTTTAATCTTTTTGACCGATATACATCCTGCTGGAATGCAAAATTTCCCAGCGACCTCGTTGATACTCGGATTTTTATTATAGTTAGAATTAATGTACTCCAGCACATAAATAGTGGCGGCAGAATATTCTTCTTTTATGATATTGAACTGCCGTGCATGACTTAAAACGCTGATTAGGTAATCGGAAACCTCCTGCGCCGTATACAGCCTATTGATAATTTTGTCATTTTCAAACAGGTCCATGTTTAACGCTGTCAGTAGTTCTTTTATTTTATCTGTACATTGAATAAAATCTGTCAGTCTTTTATTTTTCCAAGCCTCCTCTAAACCATTTTTTATTCTCTCCATGCTGTGCTCATAATTGTTGATAAACGCCTGTTTGGTAATAAAGCTATAATCCGTAGACGCTTTTTTAGACATTAAACGGGCTGCTCCGACCTGATTTCGATGAAAAATCGAACGATCCAGCTCTATATTCAACTGAGACACATCGCTCTCTAAACTTTTCAGGGTAGACATTTTAGTGTGATAAGCCGCGGCAAAAAGGAATTTCTGCCTTTCGAGAGAGTGATTCCTTTATCGCTACACAGCAGTGATGAGCCGTGCTGATCAACGCCTTTGTGCCGATAAAATTATTAGAAATTCGTACAAAGGCCACAAGCATATTTTGATATAATACTGTATCAACTATTTGAAACCCCTCGAAATTTTCTTCCATTAAAAGCTCTTCATGCTGAGGAAGAACCGACCACCTAGAATCTTGCCGATAAAAATATGGTGCCCATGGCCGAAAGCCCATAATCTGGAAAGGTTCCATATAAACACTTAAATAACTTTGCTTTGCTGGGGCTGCATCTGATCATAAGACCGTTCTCCATTAAAAAGCTGAACCAAGAGCTGTTTTTTATCATCGTATCCGCCGATTTTCTGCTTTCAAAAGGTTGCCCGTGCTTTTTTAATGTTTCTATCAGGTTTTCGGCTGTAAGCTGATGTTTCACTAAATATGTTAAAACGCCGATGCTCATCGCCTTTTTGCGCGTAATCAAATTCCATATATCCGCTTAAGATCACAATTATCGTATTCCGATTGTGCTCTCTGATTTTAGCAGACAGTTCTAAACCGCTCATTCCGGGAAGCGCCACATCTACAAAAACCAAATCCGGCATATATTCCTTAATCAAGGTTAGAGCCGACTCAGCGCTATAAGCGTAGCCTTTTTATTTCAAAGCCTTCCAAATTCCAATCGATCCGCGTCATCAAATCAGAAATAACAATAGGTTCATCATCCACAAAAACACCTTCATTGGCTCCATCAAAGCACCCCTCTCCCCTTATTACAGCTTTAACAATACTACAAACACTTTTCTGTACGCAACTAGTATTTCATAAATAATCACAAAAAAATAATTATATTTTAAATAAATATATAATTTATAACAAATATCTATAATTTGAATCATTGCCGTTTACCAGTATGGCTTCTATAATACGCATATAAACTCAAAAAGGGGTGTAAAAAAATTATGAAAAAAAGACAATCGGCAAAAATTCTTTCCGCACTTTTAGCGGGTGCAATGGTAATTTCCGCTATGAGCGGCTGTTCGGGTTCTGGAACGCCCACGACCTCATCAGGCAATTCTCAGGCTGAATCAAGTGAAGGTCAAACAGATCCGGCGAAAGACGAGGATGGAGATATTGTAGTATGGGGTTGGAGTGTAGGCGAGGTGCAAACCTTATTTGACGCCTTTGCGGAAGATACTGGTTACAATGGAGAAATGGAGTATGTGACAATCCAGCAAACCGAAGCTTTCCAAAAGCGCAAACCACCATTAGCGCCGGACTTGATCTGCCCGACGCCATTTCCAGTGAAATCGGACAACGTGGAACTATGATGTCTCTAGGAATCTGGGAAGACCTGAGCGCCGAACCCTACAATTTTGACGAGTCCACTATTTTTGACTATTTCGGGCCTCTCTGCAAAGGATGAAAACGGCGCTTTTGTATGTATCCCTATGGATATTAGCACTGCCGGCATGGCCTACAAGAAAGATGTGGCTGAAAAATACTTAGGTACTTCTGACCGGAAAGAGTTGGAGGCTATGCTCTCTGACTGGGAGGCCTTCAAACAGGTTGGTATTGATCTGCAAAAAAGGATACCAACGGTGAGGTCTTTATGTTTACAGGCCTTTCCAGCGTAAAGTATATTATCGACGGACAAAATTCCACTCCAATTGTTTCCGACGATAAGCTGGATTTGGAAAATTCCGTTCGCAACACCTTAGATTTTATGGTTGATTTTCGAAATAATAAGGTTTGTGATAACATCAGCGAGTCCTCTCCTGCCTACAGCGCTTCTTTCGCTGATGACATCCATATTTTCTATCCTTGCGCTTCTTGGGGACCAGCTTATGTTATTGGGCCCAACGATCCGGAGGAACAGATACTTGGGGGCTGATGATTCCTCCTGGAGGCTGCTTCAGCATGGGAGGCTCTGGAAACATGATTCCCGCTGACGCCAACAACAAAATGGGGGCCTATAAGTTTATCAGCTGGCTGGTTTCTAAAGACGGTACTACCCGGGCCCGTGAACTTACCGGTAATAATTACGCTAACAAAGAAGCTTACAATGATCCTGATTTCGCGCAGATGAGCGATCCCAGTTTTGGCGACCAAAATCTGGGAGAAATTCTCTTTGTGGAAGCGATGCCTACAATCAATCTGCGTCCTGTTTCAGAGTATGATGTCACTATCACAGAGGTTTGGAATTATGTCATCGAGGCAGTAAACAGTGATAGTTCCATGGATACCGACAGCGCTATGGAGCTATTTGAAACAGAAATCAGAAACAAACTGCCTGAATTAAAGTAAAAGTATTTTACATTTTATCCACATAAGAAGAAAGAAAAAGGCGGAGGAATACCACCTCCGCCTTTATTTCAGGAAAGGAGCGCGCTAGTTATGACATCGGTTTCTCTCCGGCGTAAACATAAACTCACGGGAAAAAAAGTTTGGCCTTATCTCTTTCTAATTCCCTTTTTGTAATCTACTTATCCTTTAATTTTTATCCGCTCATCTATTCTTTTTGTGATCAGTCTGACACAATGGGATGGTTTCACCGAACCGGTATTTGTGGGGCTTTCCAACTTTGTCAATATCTTTACCGATGATCCTTATTTCTTAAAATCAATTGGAAACACGCTGCTGTTTATGCTCTTTAACGCTCCCTTTGTTTTAATCGGAGGCTTAATCCTGGCTACTATGCTCAACAGCAAGCTGATTCGAGGCCGCAATGTTTTTCAGCTGGCTACATTTCTGCCCCTATCTCACCATACCGGTAGCCATCGGCGTATTATTCATGCTGCTATTTGATTGGAACAGCGGACTAATCAACCGAATTTTTGTGTCTCTTGGTATTTTTCAGGAACCAGTCAATTTCTTAGGATTACCAGGGCCCGCTCGTTTTGTGGTAATTATGATGATCAATTGGAAATACATTGGCTATCACGCTGTTTTCTTCTCCGCTGGCATTACAAGCATTCCGGTCGAGCTTTATGAATCCGCCGAGGTAGACGGAGCTTCCGCTTTTGTAAAATTTCGTAAGATTACTATTCCTATGCTCAGGCCCATTATTGAATTTTTACTGATTATGAACATTATCAATGGGTTTCAGCTATTTGACGAGGTTAAGGTGCTATTTTCTCCCTGGCTCTCCGCCAGCGGCGGCGCCGGAACCATCGGTGGGCCCGACCGCGCGGCTTTAACCGCTGTATGGAATCTGTATGACACCTCCTTTGGTACCCAAATGCAGTATGGAAAAGGCGCCTCGATCGCCTATGGTTTATTCCTTTTCATTTTACTGTTTTTCACTGGTAGCGCTGTTCATTCTAAAGCGCACTAATCGGGAGGAGGTGTGACTCATGAAAGCAAAATCCATGAAAAAGCTTCTCCTGATGGTATTTTTTAATCTTGTGCTCATTAATTTTTGTGTTTCCTTTTTACACTATGATCATGATGAGCACCTATTACAGCGAGGATATTTATAAGGGAATCCCGCTTCTTCCGGGAGGATATCTCTTAGAAAATCTGAAAACAGTTTTCAGCGCTCATTTTGAGGTCTTTTATATCAACAGCCTGATCACAGCGGTCAGCGCGGCCTTTCTTTCAGTAACTGTCAGTCGCTTATGCGGTTATTCCTTTGCAAAGTTTGAATACAAAGGACGGAAGCTACTGTTTAATTTCGTAATGATTACGATGATGATTCCCCTGCTCAGCTGGGACTAGTGGCTTTTGTTGTGGAAATGAAGGGGATCGGCTGGATCAACACCCTACTTCCCCTAATCATTCCGCCCGCCGCAACAGGTTTTGGCGTTTATTGGATGAAAAATTATATGAGCGGCACCCTCCCTTCTGAAATTCTAGAAAGCGCCAGAATCGATGGAGCTGGAGAACTAAGAATTTTCTTTCATATCGCAGTCCCTGTATCAAGCCCGCTCTTCTTTCTTTAGGATTAATCAATTTTGTCAGTAACTGGAACTCGTATTTGATTCCTCTCATTGTGCTGAATAAACCCGAAACGTACACCGTACCGATTGGTATTATCAGTCTGAATTCCTCTTATCGCAATGATCTGGCAGCCAAAATCACTGCCCTTTCTTTGGGCACCCTACCTCTCATTATTCTTTTCGGTATTACCTCAAAATCCTTTATCAGTGGAATCACAATGGGGGCTGTAAAAGGCTAAACCATTGGAAAAACATTAAAAAATCAGGAGGCGTTTTCTTATGAATATGAAAAAGCTTGGAACCAGCGGCGTCCAGGTATCAGAAATGATACTGGGCTGTTGGGTTATGGGCGGCGCTCAATGGGGCGGCGCTGACGATAACGAATCCATCAGGGCGATCCACGCCGCCTACGATGCTGGTATTAACACGCTGGATACTGCCGAAGCCTATAACGATGGATATTCAGAAAGCATTATCGGAAAGGCGATTCAGGGACATCCAAACGATTATGTAATTTCTTCAAAAGCATTAAACTGCCATTCCAAATACGACCAGCTGAAAGCGGCCTGTGAAAACAGCCTAAAGCGTTTGGGCCGGGATTATTTAGATGTTTATTTTCTTCACTGGCCGTCTCATTTTTATGGCGGTAAAAAGGTGCCTTTGGAAGAAACTATGGCAGCTATGTCTGAGCTAAAAAAAGAGGGTAAGATTAGAGCAATCGGCCTTTCAAATTTTTCTGTTGAAGAATTTAAGATCGCAATGGAAGTTGATCGTGTTGATGTATATCAACCTCCTTTTAATATCCTCTGGAGACGAATGGAGGATGAAAATCTACCCTATTGTATAGAAAACGGCATCTCAGTAATTCCCTATTCGCCTATTGCCCAGGGCTTACTCAGCGGAAAATTCAGTATCGATTCGGTTTTTCCAGACAACGATATTCGCAGCAACACTCCCTTATTTTGCCTGAAAACAGAATCAAAGCCTTGGAGCTTATTGAAAAGCCCGGCCTATTGCTGAAAAATACAGAAAAACCTTTGGCTCAATTAGCCATTAAATGGGTGATGCAATTTCCTGAATCACCGCACCCATCGTAGGTGGACGTACCGATAAACAGGTTTTTAGAAAATGTTGGCGCCTGTGGCTGGAAAATGGAACAATCTGATTTTGAAAAAATAAATACTTTAAGCAAAGACTTTTGGAGACAAATGCCTCATTACAATCACTTTTTTGATACTGCTGTCATTGAGCAGAAATAATCCGTGTTGCTATAAAATTAAAAAAAGCCGGTGTACTGCTTTATCCTTAAAGCAGTACACCGGCTTTGATTTATTTCACTCAATTTTACTCAGCCCTAATTGGCGAAAAGCCTTGTAGAATACGCGATCTCATGCCTGACAGCGTTGCTTCCAGCGCCCTGTGGAATCAAAATCATCAAAAAATCTCTTATTGCACTCTGTAAGCTTAACTAATCTCTTTAGAATTAGATAAAACGCTGTTAAGCTCTTGATACAAATATGCCACGTCAATCGGTTTGGAAACAAAACCTGTCATTCCCAAGCGTTCAATGCCGATTCTACATCTTCTTTAAAGGTATTGGCAGTCATCGCTATAATAGGAATTCTTTCAGCATCTGGATGTTTCAACGCCCGTATGGAAGACGCAGCCTCTAGTCCATTCATTTCCGGCATCATAATATCCATCAGGATCACTTGAAAGGTTCCTTCCGGACTATCGCGAAACAATTCCAATGCTTGCTTTCCGTTTTCAGCCCGATAAACCTCCGCCCCTTGCGTCTGTAACAATTCTATAGCGATTTCTGCATTCAGATCATTATCCTCCGCCAGCAATATAGTAACTCCAGTAAAGCTAATCTCTTTTGCGTTTGTTTTAGTCTCAGGCAATTCATGCAGTTCGCCCTTCAGCATAGAAATAGAAAAACTAAACTCGCTTCCTTTCCCCAATTCACTTTGACCAGTATTTCCCCACCCATCAACTTTATAATATTCCTACTGATTGCTAATCCCAAACCAGTTCCCTGGCATTTGGTCGCGTTAGGTCCAACTTGTTCAAAGCTTCGAAAATACGCTTTTTGATTTTCTTCCGAAATTCTATCCCTGTATCTATGACTTGAACTAAGATATTGCCCGTCGTTTCAGTAAATGAAGGCTCGGTAACCCGAAAGCCATACAGTACCTCCACTTGGTGTAAATTTAAAAAAGCATTTGATAAAAAGATTTAGAATTACCTGCCGTAAACGTACGGTATCTCCAAAAAAACATCATCTTGCAAATTTTTTTTTACCCGGAAGGTTAATTTCTCTGCGTTCCGCCTCAGCAGTAAGCATACTTTCTATATCGCATAGCAAACATTGAGGGAAAATGGATTTTGTTCCAATTCCCATTTTCCCGCTTTCGATGCGGCTCATATCCAAGATATCATTGATTAGGCTAAGCAAATAACGCGACGAAGTTTTAATTTTTGTTAGGTTGATTTGCGCTTTTCTGGCAACGAGGGGATCGTTTCTGTTAAATCCGCCAATCCTACAATGGCGTTCATCGGCGTTCGGATTTCATGGCTCATCCGAGATAAAAATCACTTTTGGCCCGACTGCCGGCCTCTGCCTTTTCCAGTTCCAGCTTCATTTTTGCGGAATGCAAGCGGGAGCGAAAAAATCAACAACAAAGCTACTAGAAAAAACAACGTAAACAATGCCACCAAGGTAATAGCCATCACTGGATTGGCATAAAGAAGGCTGGAAAGAGAGAGCTCTGTCTCTCCTACCGATATTAGATTCAAACTGCTAATAGCTTCCTTTTTCTTCCTCTGTTAAATTATTTACCGCTTTATTTAAAATAGAAAACAGCTCGAATTGATTGGGCTGGACGTGGCAAAGCCTACATCAATATTATGTTATCATTGTCCAGGCTTAGCCACATTGGTGAAATTTGCTGGCGTATAATATTATTCTCAACATGAGCAGCAAGGCCATCAATTTTCTCCCCGATTGACAGCCGCCAGGGCGTTTCTCGATAGTATTTACCTCTTTCGCAGAAATATTATCAGGCAAATCCGTCCTTCCAAAACGCCATAATCGGTTCCTCATTAGGAAAAGTAATATTTTTATTACGGACTAAAAATAGAGGCTTCTGAAGCATTTTGCCTCTGTACAGGCCGAGCCATAACAGGCAGACTTCTTTATCATTTCCTGCGAAAAACCCAGCATGTCGGCCTGCTCCTGATTCAACATATTGATTGCTGATAATCGGCATTGTCCAAGCAGTACATCGGATGCCAATCAACTTGGAACACGGCGAACTGTTACCGTTCCCTTTCTTAATATAATCCAATTCTTCATGATTTAATCCATATCCTGTATCCCAGCGCAGAAAATTCTTCTCGGCATACTTTGCGGCAAGAAATTGGATCCGACTGTAATTTTACCCTAAAGCCTGTTAGTTCTTCTAAGTACTTTTAAGATCATCCGGCTGAGCTACAATATAATGGGCTTGCGATTCCGGCGGCGACATAAAGAAATCAGAAGATTTAAAAGCGTTACTTCCACCAACAGATCAACTTCCCCGTCTCTAAAAACCGGTATAGGCTTCCAGTTTTCTGCAAATCCTCGTAGTCATAATATTTTTAGTTCACAGTCCAATTTTTGATATTCCAGCCATTCTTTTTGACGGATGCTTTCCTGCGAATTTTTTTCAAATTCCAATCGTTTTTTCCTTACAAAGTCCCTAAGTCGTATTTCTGATCGAACGGTCCTCTTTCTAGCTAACGGCACTAAATGGTTGTAGCCTATTATATTCTGGATAGGCAAAATAATTCTCGAATTCTCTCCTGAATAGTAAGTACCTCCCCATTAGGTCAATTTTTCCCTCTAAAAATTGTCAACCACAGAATTTATCCGGTATCTATATACTCATATTTCCCATCCTGTATACTTAGCGATTTCATTCAGATAATCCACCACCAAGCCATCGTTCCACCGTCCTCATCGGTCATCGTGCCATGCCTTCAACTTGGGAAAGGCTACCCGCAAAAACAGTTCCGTTCTTTTCCTCAGCCGATACACAAAGGGCCCCAGAAGGCGACTTCAACAGCCATACCGCCAGCAGAAATCCAGTACAGAATTCTATTTTTCTCCCCACTTGCACCCATATATGCATTGGCACCTTTCTTCCCTATCAAAGGTTTGACGGTTCCATGATCTCAGGCTGATTTCAAAACATATGATATAATGCTTTTTAAGTGTAGCATACGGTTAGATATTATTCAATTAATATCTAAGATATATTTTTGTTTTTCACTTTCTAAGGGAAAATACTATTTATCTCTAATTCTGCTGGTTCTTGACAATAACACTCTATCGTTTTTTAATCAGCGCTTAAAGGAAATAATTCTATAAATCTAACAATTACATAGGCTTTCCTTGAGAAAACTTAAACTCTTAGACAAGTTAAATAGACTGGGTATCAGATATCTTTCCCAAACCTTTTTAATTGAACGCAAACAAAACAGCGGTAAAGGTAACCCCGCAAGGGGCATCCGCAATTGGCTCCGCCAGATAAACCGCCATCGTCTGATTGGAAGACCAAACAGCAGGCATAATATAAATTAATGGAATTAAAAGGATAAATTTCCGCATCACAGCGACTATAATGGATTCCTTTGCTCTTCCCAAGGAATTAAAGGTCATCTGACATGCCATCTGGATTCCGAAAAAAGAAACATAAACCATATAAATACGCGGCCTTTGTTTTTGTGAATTCCATCAGCTCGGCGTCTGGGGTAAACATAGCGGCGAATAACTGAGGAAAAATCATGACGAGCCCCATAATGCCACCGCGCCTATAAAACACTCGTTTTTAACGCAGCCCTAAAAGCTGCCTTTACCCTTCCGACATTTTCTCGCTCCGTAATTATAGCGTATCGGCTGAGTAACACAACCCTTGCCCGCTTGGCGGCATGGCGAACTGCATAACGCTTTATCAATATGGTCATTGCGCCCGGCGATATCCCGCCATATCTCTTAACGGCGAATTAAAGCAAGAAATCACGCTTTCACTGGCCTGCATAATGAAAACAGACAATCCCAGCGCCAGACAGGGCGAATGATTTTTCGCTTCAGAAAAAGATTTTTCTTTTAATTTTAACATGGTTCTTTTCCAAATAGAAAGGCCAATACCCAACACAGGAAAAGAGCTTGAGAAATAATGGTCCTTTAATGCAGCCTTGGCCTATCCATGTTGGTAAAAAATAAAAATCGGATCTAAAATGATATTCGCCACCGCGCGCCGATCAGCACGGAGAGCATGCCTGTTTTCGCGAAGCCTGCGCGGTAATAAAAAAGGCTTGGTCATGCCAGAGGTCATTGCACAAACAGTGTACCAATAGCGTAAACATTCGCCTTACCGTACGCTATATTCGATAGTATTTTTCACTGGCGCCAAACGCCATAAGAAAATCGCGGTTCAAATAAGAAGCAGCGGTAAGAACTATTGAGATCGCGATCTGCACTATAAAGCAGTTTCCCAAGGTTTTTCGGCCAGCGGTCTTAGCATCCTTTCGTCAAGAAAATCTCAGAAAGCTCTCGGCGCGCCACCGCCACGCCACCAGAGCCACAAATGCTGAAACGATCATAATCAGAGGCGCACCCTACGCCGGTCAACGCCATAGAAATCTAATATCCGAAATGTGGCCGATATAGATACGGTCCACAATATTATAAAGCATATTGATGACCTGAGCTGCCACGGTTGGAAAAGCCAGCTTTAAAAGAAGCCTTCCAATCGGTTCGCGTCCGAGAAAATCTTTTATCCTGATTCATAACAAACGATTCCTTTCTATCGCAGTCAAGGTATTATTCAAAATTCTTCTATTAAAGCTTTCGTAAAGGCTTAACTCTTCGGCTGTAAATCCACTAAAGACGATTTCCCAGAATCTTTGCTGAACCTTTTCAATACTATCAATATTGGTTCAGCATCTGGTAAAAGTCAAATGGATGACCCTTCTGTCCTCAACATCCTGATGACGCCGAGGATAGACTTTTGTATCAGCCCTTCTACCGCTTTTGAAATAGAGCCTTTGACAGCAGGCGAAGTTCTACCATATCCATAGCGGTATCCTTGCCGGATTATCTTTGCAAAAAACTAATAAATATCCGCCTCAATCCCTGTCAACTGGTATTGAATACACGCCCTTCAGCATTTGCTCATACAGCTTTAAGCTTTTCCGTATTCCCAGCCAAAGATTTGAGTTATCTTTCATATGGTAGCGACAATTCTTTAAACTCAATCCGTTTATAGTAAAACAGTTTTTAAAAAACAGTTTTTTATATAAACTATTATATCCTATTATTTCTCTTTGTCAACAACAGCGACCACAAAAAGCACTGAAAAAGTAGAGACTTTTTCAGTGCTTTTGCTCATCAAACTATTGATTCTTCTGTTTGGCGTGTGTTAAAAATTTGTATTGTTCCATCCCCAGTCAGGAGGCTAAATACGGATATAAAAATATCCTTTGGATCCACTCCAACTCCTTTTGGAGAAAACACAAACAGCCTGGGTCATTTTCTGAGGCCCGCAAAGAGTCGATTGAGCTCAAATACTTTAACCTCTACAATCGCCAGAGGATGAGGGCGTCTCCCGAAACCACATGCGGCAGCTATCCTCTAACGTAACCATCAGCCAGTCTTCCGTTTTCCGGCAGAAGGGCAATATCCTTACCCAATTGGCTTTTAATGGCCTCCAGTTTCTTCATTTACCTTTACATTGGTTTAATTTGAATACAAGGCATATAAAATGATTCTCCCTTCACACAAGCAAATTCTTCATAATTATCCTATCAGCCGCGTTGATATCTGTAGCCTCACCGACTAAATAAAGCGACGGTTTCCACCATTGTGAAGGGAGGTGGATTTCGACGCCGGCCTTCTGACTGAAACCGAGCTCGGAAAATCAGCAAGCGGAAGAAAGCCATTCTGCTTCAGCCTGTGCTAAGCGTAGGCTATGTGATAGCTGTGGATATTGACGTACGCAACGTTCAGACTATTCTCACTTCGATCTTTCCGAGAGAGAATTTTAAAGTCCTCGGAAGAAAATTTTTCTTTCATTAAAACCCAGACTTTTCCGGGCAGTATACGGCCAAATCTGCGGCGCATTGATGTGAAATGCTGAATGGCCAGCTGAAAACGCTCTACGGACTGGTTGGAATTGGAATTTCGTTCATGGCATTGTGGACCTTTCCGGACTGATCCGTTTTG
>VOFI01003987.1_pt1 | contig 38941 bp, 50 predicted proteins | sample 5384131 | NCBI WGS metagenome assembly VOFI01 (sample SAMN12384728, study PRJNA508395) | human gut metagenome | isolation source: healthy gut H | host: Homo sapiens | reverse complement strand
GCAGCGCCTTGGCCCATGCATCGAACTCGATGTCGTACGCTTCGATAAAACGCTGCGACCAGTCGGTCATGATCGGGAAGCTGCAGGCTGCACCCGCGCGCTTGACCACGGCCGACGGATCGGGCAGGCTGACCGTACCATCCTCACCGACTACCTGACACTGAATGTCATAGGCATATGCGCCGTCGGTCTGCACCTCGACATCGATGCGCTGTCCCGAGCGGGTGGTCAGCATCATGATCTGCGGGTTGAGCCAGTCACCCTGTGTGTTTTTGCTTTGACGGACTGCCAGCACCTGTGCCGTAGCGTATTCATCGTCCAGCAGCCAGCGGGGAAATATCAATTTCGTGAATCGCAACACGCGTTACTGCGTAGTCGGTCGCAAAGCCAGGTGCCTGAGACATATTGCGATGGCACGAGTGGATCATCAGCGGCGCACCGATCTCACCGGACTCGATCGCCTGCTTCATGGCAGCATAGCCGCGGTCATAACGGCGCATGAAGCCGACCTGCACCAACCGTCTGCCGCCTGCAACCTCTGCGCGGATGATCTCCTCGCATTCCTGTGCGGTCTGTGCCAGCGGCTTTTCACAGAATACGAATTTGCCCGCCTTGATGCATTCAAGCACATAGCCCGCATGGGACGGGTCTGCGGATGTGACGAGCACAGCCTCTACTTCGGGGCGTGCGATCAGCTCTTCGCCGGTCGCGCAGCAGGTGATGCCGTACTGTTCTGCAACCGCTTGTGCCGACGGCTGGTAATAATCCGCAACGGCAACTACGCGCGTTTCGGGAATCGTGTTCATCAGGCGTGCGATATGCTGTCTGCCGATCGCACCGCAGCCGATGACACCGACTTTGATTTCCTTGCTCATGTCAGAGTCCTCCTTCCGGTATCTTGGGAAACAAAATGAATGATGGTACCGGGCGGACAGATGCGTTCTCTGCCCGCCCCGTTCTGAAAAGGTGATTATTCGTTCACTAGCATTTCGCCGGTCTCAAAGGATTCCTTGCAGCGGTATGCCGCCTGAGAAACCTTGGTGCCGTCGTAAACGGTGACACCGGGCTTGCGGCCCTCGTTGATGCAGGATACGAACTCCTGGATCTCGTTGATATAGGCCTGATGCCAGCGGCTGAGGAAGTCCGGATAGTACTCTCTCGCGTGCGCCGGAGCCGTCTACGATCTGGAGCAGGTTCTTTGCGCCGACGTTTGCAATGCGCAGCGTGCCGTGGGTGCCGATAATCTCGGTCTCGACATTGCAACCTGCGGCATGGGTGCGGTTGGTGAACATGAAGCCCATTGCGCCGTTCTCCATCTGTACGGTCGCACAGCAGTTGTCTGCGTCGTTCAGCTCGCGGTACAGGTCGAACTCGAATACGCCGCCGATTGCCCATACATTCTTGACATCCGAGCCGGTGAACCAGCGGATGAGGTCGATATCATGTACGCACATATCGAGGTACTGACCGCCGGAGTGCGGTGCAAACTTGAGCGTACCCTCGATGGTGGTGCGGGGGTCCTGCGTGTAGGAGCGGACGAGAACGACCTTGCCGATGTCGCCTGCGTCGATGCGGCGCTTGGCCTCTGCATAGGAATCGTCAAAGCGGCGCATGAAGCCGAGCATGAATACCTTGTCCGGATGTGCTTCCACAGCCTTTTCTGCCAGCTTGCACTTTTCAACCGTCGTGTCGAGCGGCTTGTCGCAGAAGCAGTGCTTGCCTGCATCCAGTGCGAGCTTGATGTGCTCGGCATGGAACATGGAGGGCGAAACGATAACGATCGCGTCCAGCTCCGGGTTTTTGACCATCTCAGCTACGTCCGTGTAGGTGTAGGGAACGTTCAGCTCCTCGGCTACCTGTGCTACGCGCGCTGCGTCCGTGTCGCAGATTGCGGTCAGCTCTGCGCCGGTGACATAGTTTGCGATATTCTTTGCGTGCTCATAGCCCAGACGACCCAGACCGACCGAACCGATTTTTAAAGTTTTTGCCATGGTAACAGCATCCTTTCTTTGTTTACAGAGATTTCAGTATGTTTTTTGTTGGTATTTTTAGGTTGCCGCCTGTGCACCGCTGTGGGAAAACGGTCAGCGGTGCGGGCGGATCTATCTCATCAGCCGAAAGCAAGACCGAGGGAGAGAACAGCAGGTAAACGCAGCACATCAGGCACAGTGCGCCGATGGCAGCAATCTTGCGGTATTTCCACGGTGTCAGATCGACAGCGCCGACATCCTGCATGACGTACGGCGTTGTACGCGGGCTGATCCTGCCGATCAGCAGCATGACCGCAACATTCAGTACGAACAGTACCGCAAGAACGTACAGGTAGTGCACATTCTGGAGTGCAGGGATGAATTTGGAAATGGAGTACAGAACAACGTGCATCACGATCGATACCTTAGCGGCACGAGCGGGAACGTTTCTGGTGAACATACCGACGATGACCGCCGCCAGAATCGGCACGTTGAAGAATCCGAAGCAGGACTGGAGGAAGTCATACAGACCGGAGGGGGCAAAGCTGACGACCGGCGCCACGCAGATCGAAACGATGGCAAGCACGGTGCCGAAGATCTTGCCGATGCGGACCAGTTGTGCGTCCGTTGCCTGCGGATTGAACAGCGGGCGGTGAATATCCAGTGTGTACAGCGTGACCGAAGAGTTGAGCGCCGAGTTAAAGGACGACAGGATCGCGCCGAACAGCACGGCTGCGAAGAAGCCGAGCAGCGGCTTGGGCAGGACGTTCAGGATGAGCGTCGGATAGGCAAGGTCGCTGGTCTTTGCCAGATTTGCGATGTGCTCCGCGGAGAAGAAGCCCTCAGCGGGATCCATCGACATACGGTAGCAGATCAGGCCGCAGATGGTGATGAAGAACGGGCCGCAGCACTTGAGGAAGCCTGCAAAAGATTGCACCGCGCTGTGCTTCGCACAGGTTCTTTGCACCCAGCGTTCGTTGAATGATCGCCTGATTGGTGCACCAGTAGAACATATTGTTGACGACCATGCCGGTAAAGAGCACCGGCCATGGAATCATCGGCGCCATTGCGTGGGCCGGATTGATGGCGTTGAACTTTTCTGCCGGTACGACCGAGATCAGATCGCGCAGACCGGCGAGGAAGTTGTCATTGCCGAGCAGCAGCAGACCGAAGATCGGGATCATAAAGCCGCCGATGATCAGTCCGATGCCGTTGATGGTATCCGATACCGCAACCGCTTTCAGACCGCCGAAGATGGCGTAGCAGGCGCCGACAATACCGATGGCAACAGCCGTGATGATAACGCCCTGCATCTGCGATACGCCCATGCGCTTATCAACTTCGAAGATCTGGTTGAACACCAGTGCGCCCGAATACAGAACGGTCGGCAGGTAGGTGAGCAAGTAGCCGAGCAGGAACATGATGGAAACGATACGCTTGGTTGTGCTGTCGTAGCGGTTTTCGAGGAATTCCGGTACGGTAGTCAGTCCCATCTTGAGATAGCGCGGCAGAAATACCAGCGCCAGAATGACAAGTGCTGCTGCTGAGGTGACTTCCCAGGCGATCGGTCCCATGTTGGTCGAAAAGCTCTGGCCGGTCTGACCGATCAGCTGCTCGGTGGACAGGTTGGTCAGCATCAGGGAGCCGGCGATTACCGGTCCTGTCAGGCTGCGGCCCGCAAAAAATAACCGTCCTGTGTACTCAGGTCATCGTCGCGCGTGCGCCACCATGCAATGACAGCGACGAGCGCAGTGAACGCAATGAAGGTTACAGCAGTAAAAAGCATATGTTGATTTCTCCTTCTTTCTCTATAATTTTACTCTTTATCATATTGTGCTTGCTCTTTTCGCCGCCTCGCAGTCTTTTTCAGGAAAATTTTACAGGCGCTTACGACTGCGTATTTGTTGTGGGATCCTCCTTTCCGCTCTGGCGGCAGACAGCTTTTAATATTATAAAAACGAAATAGTGGGGAGCTGCGATATGATTTTTTCTGCTTACAAACACATTCTATCATATTATTTTCTGATGTCAAGTGAAGCGATTTTTGTGAAAAATGGCGAGTTTTCATACGAAATAACTCCGATTAAGGGCGCGATTCAGCGAAAGAACGGTAAAAAGCAAACTTTTATGCCAATAATTGAGATTTAATATTAAAAAAACTTTGGCTAATTCGTACATTTTCCTAATACTTTAATATAAGATTTACCGATACATAATATGATAAAAACGCAATAGTAATCGGTAGCTGCGCAGAAATCCGGTCGCAGTACCGATAAACAACACGCGGGAACCGCAGATCCGTATCCACGGCGGCAGGGTCCGTCTGCGGTTTGGATGCCCCTTGACATCAGCGGCACAATACTTTAATATGAAAGTGACCTGATAACGGTTTTACTTTTTCAAACAAATGGGGAATGCGTCATAGCAAAGGTTACACTCAAACAAATCGCGGAGCGGGCAGGGGTTTCCATCAATACCGTATCGCTGGCACTGCGGGATATGCCAAACGTCAATCATGATACGCGCGCAAGGATTTGCGGCATTGCGGCAGAGCTGGGGTATTATGCGCATAAAGTCACCGCACACCGTCCCAAAAGCTGGGGCTGATCTCGACCGGCGCACATCTGAAGGATTCCTACTTCTATATGGCGTTCCAGAAGCTGTTTCTGGGGATGGCGTATGAGCACGGCTATCAAATGATGGTTTTTGATCACGAATACTGGGATCGCGATTCGCAGGCACTGCGTCAGTGGCTGACGGAAAGCGAGATCAGCGGTGTTTTGATCCTTGGTGACATGGAAGAAACGCTGGCGGCCAATATCGTATCGTGCGGGCTGCCGGTCGTGGCGGTGGGAACACGCTATCATAGCTTGCGTGTGCACCTATATTGAGGACAACACAGAGGCGGCCTATCAGGCGGTGCAGCATTTGTATACCTGCGGCTGCCGCAAAATGGGTTTTATCGGTGATCCGATGTATTCCACGGCATTCGGAGAACGGTATGACGGCTTCTGCAGCGCCTTGCGGCGGTTCGGTCTGCCGTGTGATCCGCAGCACCTGCTGCTGACACCCAGAGCGGATGACGCGGATATTCCGCGGACGATTGACCGTGCACTGGATCAGGTGGACGAGTTGCCGGATGCGTTCTTCTGTGCGAACGACTATCTGGGCGTCGGTGCGGCAAAGGCGCTGTTCCTGCGCGGGGTTTCGGTGCCCGGCGAGGTTTCGCTGGTTGGTGTGGATAATAATCCCCTTTGGAAAAATAACTGCCGTCCCTGACTTCGATTGATGTGCACTGCCGTCAGCAGGCAGAGCTGAGCATCCGCAAGCTGATTTCGTTTGTCTGCGGGGAGGAATACGATCCGCTGCGCTTTCTGGTTCCCACCGAGCTGGTGCAGGGGGATTCGGTGAAGCAGGCGTAAAATAGAGGATTGCGCTTCAGCGCTGTTTTCTTCGGAGAACAGCGCTTTTTTCATGGGGGAAATGGGGCGTTTCAATCCAGATGCCACCGCACAAGATACGTCACCTCATACCCGCCCTGATGATCGGAGCGCGGACGCGGAAAGGTCAGTTTCAGCGGTGCATCCGAGGATTGTGCGGCGGGAAGCACCGAATCCGTGCAGGACTCTCGACCGGCGGTGAGAAAAACATCCAGAGTGATACAGGTCTTGCTCTCGTCTGCGTCCACAACGATGCGGTTCACCAGTGCCTTGGACATTTCACGCGAAAAGCCGCAGTTCGCCTGCCACTGTTTCTCGATCGTGCGGTACAGATGCGGTATGGCATGATTTTCACCATGCCTTGCACCCAGCAGACCGATTCTTACCTTGTTTGCCATTTTTCTTCTGCACTCCTTTTTACTCTGAAGCCTGAATTGACCGCGCTTGCTCAAAAAGCAGTATGTTAGAAGTTTTTTTCTGTGTTTTTATGATATAATAATTGCACACAGAGAAGAACGATGTTAAAAATATCGAAAAAACAACGATATAAACTGCTGTTTTTGAATCGTTTGCGCTTTTCTTGTGATTATTATACGAAAAAAGCCTGTGCGTTTATCGGGTTCTTGTGGAAAAACAGCAGGATTTTTGTACCGCAGAAAATCAAAATCGGAAGGATTTTCGTAATCTTGCGATTATTGGGAGAAAACAGCTATGGAGAACAAGTCAAAAAGCGAAGCGGGACTTTTCAACTGTGTTGCGATCGACCGCAATGACAACAACCGACAGTCTATACTTCCGCACATACACGACAACCGTCTGGAGCTGTTTTATGTGTGCAGCGGAAACGGACAGTATATGGTGGACAACCGATATTATCCGATCGGGAAGGGCGATATCGTCATCTGCAATCAGGGCGTGCTGCACGGCGAGGAGCCGGAACAGGTGCGGCAGATCCGTTCGTACAGCGTGGCGCTGACCGGCGTGCAGGTCGAAGGGGCTGCCGCCCAATTGTCTGATCGCTGCGGGGGGTATCCGGTGGTGTCCTGCGGACAGCTTGCTGCGCAGGTGGGAGAAACCATGCGGCTGCTGTATCTGCTCAGTGCGGATACGGACAATCTGGGTGCGGTATGCAGCAGTCTGGCAGAGGCGATGCTCAATCTGACCGATTCCTGCTCCGCAGTCGTATCCACCAGCAGTGAGCAACGCAGCGTGAAATGCCGTCTGTGCTGGCGCACGCGTGCGGCGCTTTTCTGGATTCCCATCATCGGGAGTCGATCACGCTGCGTATGGTGGCGGAGCGACTGCGCGTGAGCGAGTATTATCTGGCGCATGTGTTTAAGCAGGAGTTCGGCGTGCCAAGGCACTGTTTGAGATGATGTTCCGCAATCTGGCAGCGGGCGAGCCGCAGGCGGAGCTGTTTTGCAGCACGCTGATGCACGCACTGCTGGTGGCTGTCCTCACCGTGACGGACAGCGTGAACATCCCCAAAGGAAAAGCCGGTGGACGAGCCGCATATCCTCGGACGGCGCATTAAAGAGTATATCGACAAGCACTATATGGAGCCGATCACGCTGCATAGCATGGGAGAGGCACTGCATATCAGCTCGTATTACTTATCCCATGTGTTCAAGCAGATGAGCGGCTACTCGCCAGTGCAGTATGTTCTGCGCCGCCGGATCGGAGAGGCGCAGACGCTGCTCATCACCACGGATTTGTCCATCACCCGCATCGCGGAGATGGTCGGTTATGATACGCAGAGCTATTTCAATCTGCAATTTACCAAAAACGTCGGCATGCCGCCGAACAAGTTCCGCCAGAATTACATCGTGCCCAGCGGCACGGAGGAAAAGCCCAGACGCAGACGGAAATAAAAAGCCTGTCACCGTTTTTTGACAGACTAAGGTCATCGTTTCATTGGAAACGATGACCTTTTTGTTTTGCAAGAATACGCAGAAAATGCCGGAGAAAAAAACGCTCGGCGCAGCCGAGAGAGTAAGGCTGCGCCGAAAAGTGAGAGAAAATTAGGATATGTTCAAAAATTGGGATAACGGATCAGAGGTAGTCATAATCGGAACGATCCGGGTACGACGTACAGGTGAGGGACGCCGTCAGGTACATATTCAGGAAAATGACCACCGTCGAGAAGATGGCAAACAACATGAGAATCGCTCCTTTTTCTGCCGCGGATGCGGTTTGTTTTGATGATTCTATTGTAACAGGCGGGTGGTGCGATTTCTTCTAACTTCTTGTATTTCCGACAGTTCCGCAAGAACGTATAAGCTGAGGCGCCGAAGCCGCCGAACAGCCGGGAAAACGCAGCAACATCCTGTAAAAACAGGGGGAAATGCCACGGAAAGGGAAAAGAAGGAAACTCATAAAAAGTTGTGTATTTTTATAAAATGTTGAGATATATGCTTTTTGCTTGTTATGTGGGACGGAAAATGTGAAATTCTGCAATGACAGCATGCCGCATTTTCCGCACGATAGCGAGATATTAAAAAACAGGTGCAAAGCACAGACCGCAAGCGGGAGCGGCAGGCACGGAAAATAATGCGATAGGGGAGAGAAAAGTTCTGGATTCTATAATAAAATGTGAAAATATTTGTATGTAACGTAAAAATATAAGAAAAAAAAGGCAATTTCTCAAGATGTTAGAAGAAAAAGCAAACCCTCAAATGCTAAACTTAAATCATCAAAGAGAACACCGCCGGGAGCGAAAAGAAAGAGCCTCGGCAGGAAAGAAATGAGTAAAGCATTTGAGGAGGAAAAACACAATGAGCAAAACCAGAATGACAGTCGGTCAGGCGATCGTCAAGTTCCTGAACCAGCAGTACATCGAGATGGACGGCAAGAACCCTTCGTAGATGGCATGTTCACGATCTTCGGTCACGGCATGGTAGTCGGTCTCGGACAGGCGCTGGAAGAGGATCCGGGTCACCTGAGAGTTTACCAGGGCCGCAACGAGCAGGGCATGGCGCACGCCGCCATCAGCTACGCAAAGCAGCACAACCGCCGCAAGATCATCGCCTGCACCTCGTCCATCGGCGTTGGCGCAGCGAATATGGTAACCGCAGCACTGACCGCTACCATCAACAACATCCCGCTGCTGCTGTTCCCGTCGGATTACTTCGCAACCCGTCAGCCGGATCCGGTTCTCCAGCAGCTCGAGGTTCCGAACGACCTGTCCATGTCCGCTTCCGACTGCTTCAAGCCGGTTGCCAAGTACTGGGATCGCATTTCCCGTCCGGAGCAGCTGATGAGCGCGATGGTCAATGCAATGCGCGTCCTGACCGACACCGCAAACTGCGGCACGGCAGTTATCTCGCTGCCGCAGGATGTGCAGGGTGAGAGCTTCGATTTTCCGGATTACTTCTTCCAGAAGCGCGTACATCACGTTGCACGCCGCGTAGCGGATGACTACGATATCGAGAAGGCAGTTGAGATGATCAAGGCTTCCAAGAAGCCGATGTTCATCGCAGGCGGCGGCGTTCGTTACTCCGAGGCCGGTCAGACCGCAATGGACTTCTGCAAGACGTTCAACATTCCGGTTTCTCAGACCCAGGCTTACCATTCCTGCCTGCCGGATTCGTTCGAGCTGGCTGTCGGCGGCATCGGCGTAACCGGCGGTCTGGCGGCGAACGCACTCTGCAAGGACTGCGACCTTGTTATTGGTGTCGGCACTCGTTTCAACGACTTCGTAACCGGCTCCAAGTGGGTGCTGTTCCGCAACCCGGATATTAAGGTTCTGGCAATCAATACTTCCGAGTTCCACGCGGAAAAGCTGGACGCAACCCGCTGCATCGGCGACGCAAAGGTTACTCTCGAAGCGATCATGGAAAAGCTCAAGGCAGACGGCTACAAGTCCGGCTACACCACCGAAATTCAGGATATCCGCAAGGTTTGGGAAGAAGAGCGTCTGCGTGTTCTGGGCGTTCAGTACAAGGGGGCGAGGGCTTCGGCGAGGGCAAGTTCGTACCGTGCGTTCCCAGTTGGACCGAGAAGATCATGAACGATTTCGTTGACCAGATCGGCGGCACCATCACCGAGTCCAACGCAGTCGGCATCCTCCGTGAGGAGGCAGACGACGACGCAATCGTGGTTGCAGCAGCAGGCTCGCTGCCGGCTGACCTCGAGCGTCTGTGGGTAACCGACGCACCGAACTCCTACAATATGGAATACGGCGCTTCCTGCATGGGCTACGAGATTGCCGGTGCGTTCGGCGCCAAGCTGGCTGAGCCGGACAAGGAAGTTTACGCTCTGGTTGGCGACGGCTCCTTTATGATGCTCAACTCCGAGATCCCGACCGCAATGCAGGAGAACGCGAAGATCACCGTTGTTGTATTCGACAACTGTGCATTCGGCTGCATCAACAACCTGCAGATGGGCAACGGCGTTGGTTCTCTGGCGACCGAAATGCGTCACCGCAACGAGACCACCGGCAAGCTGGACGGCGACTACTGCTACACCGACTTCGGCAAGATCGGTGAGGGCTTCGGCATGAAGGCGTTCTACGCCAAGACTCCGGACGAATTCCGCAAGGCCGTTCAGGATGCTAAGAAGGAAAGCGTTTCCTGCATCATCGACGCAAAGGTTCTGCCCAAGACCATGGCGGAGGGCTACGAGTCCTGGTGGCACATCGGCGTGGCATCTACCTCCAAGTCTGATGAGGTAAAGGCTGCACGCAAGCGCATCGACGATCATCTGGCAGAAGCACGCATGTACTAATTAAACGCAGATTCAATATGAGCCGCCCGTTTTCGGACGGGCGGCTTTCCTTGTATAAAGGTATAGATACGCAATCTGGTATAGAGCAAAGAAAAGAGGAGCAAGAATTATGAAATATACGCACAAGGCCCCCTTCGATAAGGGTTATAACGGCATGGTTTCGGCAGTTGAGCATCCGGAAATGATGGGCATGGAGTTCGGCGTGGTCAAGATGGCAGCCGGCGATGTGATGCACTTCGACTATGCGCAGGAGGTCGTTTACGACCTGATGAGCGGCAGCGTGACCTTCGCATGGAACGGCAATTCCGAGACCGTTACCCGCAAAGACGTGTTCCACGAGGGTGCGATCCTGCTGCATGTGCCGCAGAATACCAGAGTGACCATCTCTGCCGAGAGTGACGCGGAAATTGCAGTATCCCGCACGGAAAACAAGCGTGATTTCGCGGCTCGTCTGCTGCGTCCGGAGGACTGCCTGTGTGCGAATGAGGAGCGCGGCGCCGGTCAGATGAACGAGTGCTCGACCCGTCTGGTGCGCACGTTCTTTGACCGCTCCAACTGCCCGGAAACCAACTTCTTTATCGGTGAAGTGGTGCATTTCCCCGGCAAGTGGTCCTCTTATCCGCCGCATCAGCACGTTGAGCCGGAGCTGTACTACTACAAGTTCCTGCCGGAAAACGGCTATGGTCTGGCAGAATATGGCGACGATGCCTTCAAGGTTAAGAACAACGACCTGACCGGCATGCCGGAAAATGTAACGCACTCTCAGGCCGCTGCGCCCGGCTATGCGGAGTATTACCTGTGGTGCATCCGTCTGCAGGACGACAAGAACATCGTGACGACCGTTGTGCCCGAGTATGAGTGGGTAACTAAAGCCGACGCGAAGTATTTCCCGGATATTTAAGGAGGGAAAACGCATGAAAGCCTTCAAAATCGTACCTTCTATTGCAGAATACGTGGATTTTCGCACGCTGGCGAAGGAATTAAGCCTCGGCGAACGTGACCTGATTCTGACGAACGAATATATTTACAATCCGACGATTGCGGCGCTGAATCTCGGCTGCCACACCTGTTTTCAGGAGAAGTTCGGCGGCGGCGAGCCGACCGACGTGATGGTGGATGCTATCCTCGATGACCTGCGCGGCAAGGAGTTTGACCGCATTATCGCGGTCGGCGGCGGCACCGTTATCGACATTGCCAAGGTGCTGACCGTTGCCAAGGCCACCGACCGTGTGGACGATCTGTACGACCGCATGGCAAACCTCGAGAAGGAGCATGAGCTGATCATCGTGCCGACTACTTGCGGCACCGGCTCTGAGGTTACCAACATTTCCATCATCAACCGTACAACTAAGGGCGTCAAGGTCGGTTTGGTGTCTCCGGCGATGTTTGCGGACGAAGCGGCGCTCGTGCCGGGCATGCTGCTCAGCCTGCCGTATCCGGTTTTTGCAACTTCTTCCATTGATGCGATGGTTCACGCGGTGGAGAGCTATCTCTCTCCGAATGCGTGTGCACTGAGCGAGCTGTTCTCTGCCAAGGCGCTGCACCTCATCCTGTCCTGCTGGAAGGATGCTGTCGCAGCAGGCGGCAGGGATGCGTGGAAAAAGCACGCGCTCGAGTTCCTGCGCGCAACTATGCGGGCATCGCGTTCGGTCATGCCGGCTGCGCGGCTGTTCACGCGATGGCATATCCGCTCGGCGGCGTGCATCACATCCCGCACGGACAGGCCAACCAGCTCATGTTCGCGGATGTAATGCGTAAGTATCAGGAAAAGAAGCCCATCGGCAAGCTCAATCAGCTCGAGGAGCTGCTCGGCGCGGAGCTGGACACCGAGCCGGTATTCGCACTCGAAACGCTGTACAAGCTGATGGACGAGGTGCTGGAAAAGGGTCCGCTGCACGAACACGGGAGTAACCGCTGATGAGCTGCCGGTCTTTGCAAAGAATGTCATTGAAACCCAGCAGCGCCTGCTCGGCAACAACTATGTGGAACTGACCGAGGACGATCTGCTCGACATTTACCGCAAGGCATTTTAACTGCGGAGGGACAAGCATGGATTGGAGAACGTATTATAAGGAGCACACGATGACCCCGGAACAGGCGGTCAGTGTGATCCATGACGGCGACCGCGTGGTATTCGGCCATGCGGTAGGCGAGCCGATCATCTTTCAGCGTACAATGGCGCGCATGGCAGAGCAGTTCCACAATGTGGAGGTCGCTCACATGGTCTATCTCGGCTCGGGCGAGTATCTTCAGCCCGGCATGGAGAGCCATTTTCGACACAACGCGCTGTTCGTCGGCGGCCCGGCGCGCAAGCCCATCGCCGAGCACCGCGCGGACTACACGCCGGTATTCTTCTCGGACGTACCGCGTATGTTCCGCGACAACACCCTGCCGGTGGATGTTTTCGCGTTCACCTGCTCGCCTCCGGACGAGCGCGGCTACGTTTCGCTCGGCCTGTCGTGCGATTACGGCGCACAGGCGGTCAAATCTGCGAAAACCGTTATCGCTGAGGTAAACCCGAATATGCCGCGCACCTATGGCGAGAGCTTTGTGCACGTTTCCGAGATCGACGGCTTCCTGTGCTCGTGGGAGCCGCTGCCCGAGTCCAAGCCGCCCAGGATCGGTGGGAGGACCGTGCAATCGGCAAATATATCGCTGAACTCGTGCGCGACGGTGACTGCCTGCAGCTGGGCATCGGTGCGGTGCCGGATGCGGTCTGCTCGTGCCTCGGCGACAAGCACGACCTCGGCCTGCACACCGAGATGATCTCGGACGGCGTGCTGCCGCTGCTTGAAAACGGCAACATTAACGGCAAGCGCAAGCAGCGCGACGTCGGCAAGGTGAGCGTCACCTTCCTGATGGGCACGCGCAAGCTGTACGATTTCGTGGATAATAACCCGATTATTAACATGCTTCCGGTGGATGTCTGCAACAATCCGGCGGTTATCGCGGAGAACGACAACGTGGTTTCCATTAACTCCTGCGGCGAGGTCGATCTGCAGGGGCAGGTCTGTGCCGAGGCGATCGGTCTGCGCCAGATTTCCGGCATCGGCGGTCAGATGGACTTTGTGCGCGGCGCAAACTTGTCCAAGGGCGGCCGTTCCATCATTGCGCTGCACTCGACCACCAAGGACGAGTCTGCATCTAAGATTGTTACAACCATTACCACCGGCGGTCCGGTTACCACCAGCCGCTGCGATGTCAATTATATTGTCACCGAGTACGGCGTGGCGCAGCTTCGCGGTCAAACGCTCCGCGAGCGCGCAAAGCGTCTGATTGCCATTGCGCATCCAAAATTCCGCGAAGAACTTGCCGAGGAATTCGAGAAGCGCTTCGGTGAAAAACTCAAGGTGTAACCAATTAAAATGCAACATACAGCAGGGGGTCATAACGATGAAAAAGACATTCTCCCGTTTTCAAATCGCCTATATTCATGTGATTTTGCTGCTGCTGATCATGCTCTCCGGCTGGTGCGTTTATATCACAAGCCTGATGCTGAGCGTATAATTTCGTGGATATGCGCCGAAAAACCGATTTTTTGCTATTCTCATTACAAATCAGACTATTCCCTTCATGTCTCCTCAAATATGTTATAAAAATCGGTGAATCGGCGCTTTTTCCTATTGCAAAAGAAAGAAAAAGGACAAGGAAGATGATATTATGATGACAAAAGACCAGTACATCGACTCTCTGCGGGGGCTGCACCTCAACCTGTACAGCTTCGGCAAGAAGGTTGAAAACGTAGTGGACAACCCGATCGTTCGTCCGTCGCTCAACTCGTTTGCGGCAACGTACGAGCTGGCAGAGGACCCGCAGTACGAAGATCTGATGACGGCAACGTCCAACCTGACCGGCAAGAAGGTAAACCGTTTTACCCATCTGCATCAGTCCACCGACGACCTCATCAAAAAGGTAAAGATGCAGCGCCTGCTCGGTCAGAAGACCGCAGCGTGCTTCCAGCGTTGTGTCGGCATGGATGCCGCGAACGCGGTTTACTCCACCACCTTTGAGACCGACGAGGCTTGCGGCACCAAGTACCACGAGAATTTCGTCAAGTTCTGGACCGATGTGCAGGACAACGACTGGGGCGTTGACGGCGCTATGACCGACGTTAAGGGCGACCGCGGTCTGTCCCCCTCCAAGCAGGCGGATCCGGACCTGTTCCTGCATGTGGTGGAGCGCACGCCGGACGGCGTTTACGTCACGGGCGCGAAAGCGCACCAGACCGGTTATATCAACAGCCACTATGTGCTGGTGATGCCGACGATCTCGATGCGTCAGGGGGACGAGGATTACGCGATCTCGTTTGCCTGCCCGACCGACGCGGAAGGCATTACCCTGATCCTCGGCCGTCAGTCCTGCGACACCCGCAAGACCGAGGAACATAACGACATTGATGTCGGCAACAAGGTTTACGGCGGTCACGAGGTTCTGGTTATTTTCGACCGTGTATTCATCCCGAACGACATGATCTTCCTCAACGGCGAAGTTCAGTTTGCCGGCATGATGGTAGAGCGCTTTGCGGGCTATCACCGTCAGTCCTACGGCGGCTGCAAGGTTGGTGTAGGCGATGTTCTGATCGGCGCTACCGCACTGGCAGGTGAGATGGCTGGCTCTGCAAAGGCTTCTCATGTTAAGGATAAGCTGATCGAGATGACCCACCTGAACGAAACCCTGTACTGCTGCGGCATTGCATGCTCGTCTCAGGGCACCAAAACCAAGAGCGGCAACTACCTCATTGACCTGCTGCTGGCGAACGTCTGCAAGCAGAACGTCACCCGCTTCCCATATGAGATCGCTCGTCTGGCACAGGATCTGGCCGATGCGGCATCATGGTTACCCAGCCGTCCGAGGCGGATTACCGCAACCCGGCAACCCACGATTACATCGAGAAGTACCTCAAGGGTGTGGCTTCCGTGCCCACCGAGGACCGTATGCGTCTGCTGCGCCTGATCGAGAATATGACGATGGGCACCGCCGCAGTCGGCTATCTGCCGGAGTCCATGCACGGCGCAGGTTCTCCGCAGGCTCAGCGCATCATGATCGCCCGTCAGTCCAACATGGAAATGAAGAAGGAACTGGCGAAGAAGATCGCAAGAATCAAGTAATTTCTGTGAAAGCTGCGGCACAGGAGAAGCTCTGGCGGTTCCATGTCAAAAATGGAGTATGTCTAACCGGCAGGGCGGACCCGAAACGCAGCCTCACCGATAAAAACTGACAAGACCCGTCCTTTTTATTGCGGAAGGGCGGGTTTTGTTCTGCAAACCGTAATTTCAAGGAGGAAAGCAATGGATAAGCAAAAACTGCACGAGCTGCGTGTGTTTGCGGCGGAAACCGTCTGGAAACGCTCAAAGGTGATCGCGTCCCGCGGTTTTGGTCACGTTGGCGGCTCTATGTCGATGGCGGACGCAATGGCCGTTCTGTACGGCGAGGTCATGCACATCGACCCGAAGAATCCCCGCTGGGAGGACCGCGACTGGTTCGTTCTGTCCAAAGGGACACGGCGGCCCGGTTATGTATGCGACGCTCGGCCTCAAGGGATATTACCCGATGGAGAGCGCGTACACGCTCAATCAGCCGCACACCAACTTCCCGTCCCATACCGACCGTACCAAGACCCCCGGTGTTGACCTGACGACCGGTTCTCTCGGTCAGGGTATGAGCGAAGCCATCGGCGCCGCACTCGGCAGCCGCGTGCAGAACCGTCGAGCCGTGTTTACGTTGCCGTAGGCGACGGCGAGTGCGATGAGGGCCAGGTTTGGGAGGCTGCTCAGTTCGCAGCTCACTACAAGCTGGACAACCTCGTATGTCTCGTGGATAACAACGGCCGCCAGCTGGATGGTGCGGTTGCCGACGTTATGAGCCACGGCAAGGGCATCGGTGCTAAGTTCGCAGCATTTGGCTGGAACGTTATCGACGTAGCCGACGGCAACGACGTAGAGCAGATCTTGGGCGCGCTCGAGCAGGCGAAGGCGTGCAAAGGGCAAGCCGACCTGCCTGATCTTGAACACGGTAAAGGGCAAGGGCGCAACCTTTGCCGAGCCGTCCGGCGCACATTCTTCGCAGCCGACTAAGGAGCAGTGGGATGAAGCGATTGCCGCATCCGAAGCCGCTCTGGCTGCAGTGAAAACGAAAAGTAAGGGAGGGGAACACAATGAGTTTTACTTTGATCGGCAAGCATGAAAGGACAGCCGCGCCAACCGCGACGGCTATGTAGAAGCCATGCTCGAAATGATGGCGGAGAACCCGAAGCTGGTGCATATTGACTGCGACCTGATGGGCTGCATCAACACCGGAAAGCTGCTGAAGGCGTTCCCGGCCCAGACCTTTAACGCAGGCATCGCGGAGCAGAACGCCATGGGCGTTGCCTCCGGCATGGCAGCCACCGGCCTGACCGTGTTCGCGCACTCGTTCGGCTGCTTTGCTGCCCGCCGTATGTTCGATCAGGCATTTCTGGCAGCGGGCTACTCCGAACTGCCGGTGCATGTCATCGGTTCCGACCCGGGTGTCTGCGCAGCATTCAACGGCGCAACTCACATGCCGTTTGAGGACTGTGCGCTGTACATGAACATCCCGAACGCAGTCGTTATCGACTCGTGCGATTTTGCACAGACCAAGGCACTGACCAGGAAGCTGGCCGCCTGCGGCAGTCCGTCCCTACATGCGCCTGATCCGCAAAGGGCTTCACCACGGTCTACGCGGACGGCTCTGATTTTGAGATCGGCAAGGGCGTTACGCTGCGTGACGGCAAGGACGTGACCATTATTGCCTCCGGTATTCTGGTAGATGAGGCGCTCAAGGCCGAAGAAATGCTGGCAGCAAAGGGTATTTCCGCCCGCGTGATCGACATGCAAACCTGGAAGCCGCTTGACGAGGAGCTGGTGCTCCGTGCGGCTGCAGAGACCGGCTGCATCGTTACAGCGGAGAACCATCAGGTCGGCACCGGCCTCGGCTCTGCCATTACCAACCTGACGAGCGCAAAGAATCCGGTTCCGGTGGAGCGCATCGGCATCCAGAACCGCTTCGGTCAGGTCGGTCCGCAGGATTTCCTTATGCAGCAGTATAACCTCACTGCAGAGGATATTACGGCGGCGGCTTTGCGCGCCATTGCCCGCAGGCAGGGATAATTTAATTACAGCAAAGCTCCCGTCGGAACGGTTGATCGGTTCCGGCGGGAGCTTTGCTGCGCGCAGCAGCGGACACGGCGCTGAGGAAGAAATGCATAATTTTTGCTTGAAAAGATTGGTGAGAAGTGAGATTGCTTTTCTGACGGAACAGGGATAGAATTATAAGTACAAGTTACGCAAACGTTTGCGAAAAAAAGAAAACGGAATGCATAACCACACGAATCTGTTGCACGGGGAGGAGGAATGAGATTTCGCTGCAGAATCGAGAAAGAAAAAGAATTTTAAGAAAGAGGGTCCGAGATACATGAAAAAGCGCATACTCAGTTTAGCTATATCCGCAGCACTGGTTTTGACGATGCTTCCGACGGGGCGTTGGCTGCCGGCGACAAGGGAAAGCCGCCGGTATACAACAAGGCGACGGGCTGCTATGAGATCTCCACCCCGGACCAGCTGCTCTACCTGTCCGGCAGCTGGAAAGACGGCGCACCTCGCGATGGACACTATGTTTTGACTGCCGATATTGATATGTCCGGTGTCAAGGGCTTCAAGCCCATCGCATCCAAGAAAGATAAGGGCTTTATCGGCACGTTCGACGGCCAGTTCCACGCCATCAAGGGACTGCGCGTGGAATATGAGAAGAAATACGCCGGTCTGTTCGGCTATGTCGGCAATCAGGACGATGAGGCGTATATCAAGAATGTTGCGCTGCTCGACTGCTACGTTACCGGTCAGCAGAACGTCGGCGCTCTGGCAGGCGTAAACTACGGTACGATTACCGGCTGTGTTGTCACCGGTGAGGTTAAGTGCCTGGATCTGTCCAACTCGCACACCGCAGGCGGCATCTGCGGCAAGCTGAAAGAGGGCGAAGGCCCGATCGTCGGCCACGTTGAGGACTGCTACATCAACGCCGATGTTTCCGCTCCGTATGATGCGGGCGGCGTTGCCGGCATTCAGGACGGCGGCGGCTATCTGGCACGCTGCTTTGCAGCCGGTACGGTCGATACCACCGCAAAGAACGGCACGGTAGGTCATGCGGGCGGTATTGCAGGCTCGTTCAACGCCGGTGAAACGCTCAAGGACAGCGTTTCCGCACAGACCGTTATCAACGGCGTTGCAGATGTTGACAAGATCGTCGGCCAGCTCGATGATGAGGCAGCTACCAACATCACCGGCAATATTGCATGGGAGGGCACGCTGCTGTCCGGCAACGAGCCGACCGAGCAGCCCATCAAGTGGGAGGACGTTTCCACTGCAAAAATGCAGGACAAGGCCACCTACGAAGCACTCGGCTGGGACATGAACAAGGTCTGGGACTGGAGTTCCTCCGGCAAGCAGCCTGTTCTGCGCGGCTATGATGCCTCCATCTTCCCCGCAGTGGATTACACCGTCAGCGGCACGCGCATCATTTCCCGCGCGCTGAACACCGCACCGCATAACGGCAAGGCCGAGGTCTCTGCCCGCATCGTCACCAGCGACAAGGTACAGAGCGCGACCCTGTACTACGGCTATGATTCTTCCAAGGTCGATACCGCTGTTGCCATGAAGGAATCGAATGGTACCTACACCGCTTCTCTGCCGACCGACAAGACCGGCGATATGTTCTACTACATCGAGGTCAAGACCGACAAAGGAAACCGTAACCAAGCCGTACACCAAGTCCGAGCCGATCGTGCTGAATATTGATGACGGCAAGGTAAAGGGCGAACCCGACCAGATTACCATTACGCCGGATACCAAGCAGGGCGGTCTGCGCTTCAGCTGGCTGACTGACCCCGCTGTCACCAAGACCGTTATCCAGTACAAGGTAAAGGGTGCTTCCAAGTGGGAGAGCAAGTCCGGCACCTCTTATGTAGAATCCGTAACCGCAGGCTATAAGGAAAAGGCGGCACATCGTGTGGAGATCACCGGTCTGACACCGTCTGCCGAGTATGTTTACCGCGTAGGCGACGGCGGTTCGTTTATGAGCGAGGAAAAGTCGTTCACCGCACCGAAGTCTGCAGCGGATAAGAGCTTTAAGGTGATTTTCTACTCGGACCCGCAGTCTGAATCTGTTGAAAACTACATGAGCTTCAAGGACTCCATCGACCAGGCACTCAAGATCTGCCCGAACCCGGATCTGATGATCTCCGCAGGCGACACCACCCAGAACGGCTATAAGTCCACCGAATGGGAGGCATGCTTTGAAGTTATGGGCGATTACTACGCCAAGTATCCGACTGTTACCGTTGCAGGCAACCACGAGATGAAGGGCGACTGGAATTTCGTATCGTTCGCACAGCGCTTCAATATGTCGGGCGCAAAGACCGGCTATCCGCAGTTTGACCGCACGATGGGATACTTCGAATATGGCGATGCTATCTTCGTTATCCTGAACGGCGAAGTCACTCCGGCGGATCAGAAGGCCGAGATCATGAAGAAAGAGCTCCAGTGGTGCAAGAGCGTGCTGGATGCTTCCGACAAGAAATGGCGCATCGTTATGACGCACGCAGGCCCGTATACCTCAACCATGATCCGCTGGACGTACGGGACTACTACATCAACGACAGCGAGTATTCGCTCGATGCAATGGGCGTTGACCTGTTCCTCAACGGCCACGACCACATCTACATCCGTTCTACCGTGAAGAACGACATCAAGGTCAACACCGGCGACGGCACGACCTATCTGACCGGCGGTACGGTAGGCAATAAGTTCTACGAGTACATTCCGGCTCGTTCGGACTACTCCACCGATTTCTACACCGATGAAGAGGATAAGCAGGTATTCTCCATCATCGAGTTCAACGAGGATTCCATCAAGGGCACCGCTTACCAGAAGCAGGATGTGGACAACTGGAACAGCTTCAAGGCAGTGGACAGCTACGAGATCCGCAACACCCTGCGCGAAGGCAAATCTGTTACCGATTATACCGACGTTCCGGCGAACGCATGGTACTACAAGGCGGCGGATTACGTCACTAAGAACGGTCTGCTCTCCGGCGATAAGGCGTATACGTTCGGCGCGAACAAGGCGCTGACCCGTGCGCAGGTCGCACAGGCGCTGTACAATCTGGCAGGTCAGCCCAAGACCAGAGCTGACTGACAGCTTCAGCGATGTTCCGGTAACGCATCAGGCTCGCACGGCTATTGCGTGGGCGGAAAAGACCGGTATCATGGAGGGTGTCGGCGGCGGCAAGTTCTCGCCGGACCGCAGCGTTACCCGTCAGGAGGCCGCAACGCTGCTGACCCGTCAGCGCAAGCTGAGCGGTGAGGATACCGCGGCAGACAGCAGTATCGTCAAGCAGTTTACCGACGGCGGCACGATTGCCGACTGGGCAGCAGCAGGCGTAGCCTACTGTGCAAAGACCGGTCTGGTGCAGGGCAAGCCGGGCAAGGTATTTGCGCCGAAGTCTACCATCACCCGCGCGGAGATGGCGACTATCATGCAGCGCATTGCAGCATGATCCTTTGAAAGATAAACCATAAACGGGGGCGCAGCCGACGGCTGCCGCTGCCCGGAACAGAAAAAACTCCGCAAGCGTTTTCGCTTGCGGAGTTTGCGTTTTCTGAGGAGCAGCTTACTTGCGGTTGGTGCGGTTTGCAGTGAACAGCTTAGCGGTGCAGGGATCGCAGGACAGCTCAAACATAGCGGAGTTCATCAGAAACTTGGAAAAATTCTTACGCATTGCAATTACCTCAATTCAGTCTTGTTTTTTTAACTGATGATATTCTACCAGATTATTTTGTGCAAAACAAGCGCAAACGTATACGGAATATACAATAAAATAAAAATACTTTTTATGCAGAATGAACAATTGAAAAGGCAAACTGCACGAAACAAGAAGAATGAAAAGGTAAAATACAGCCGGAAAACGTTTGCGGTACACTGAGAATAAGGCGCGGTGTATGAAAAAAAGCTGCTGTTGCGTTGGAGCAACAGCAGCTTTACTTTATGGTATCGTTTTGTTTCAATCCTCGGTGCATTCGGGATGGATGATGGTATAGTTGCCCGAACGCAGCAGATCTGCAAGACCGAAGCTGTCTTCGGGGAGGGTGTCAGACAGAATACCGGTCGTACCCTGATCGCCGGGACGGTGGCAGTCCGAGCCGGCCGTCATGATGAGATGATGCTCCTTGGCATAAGCCAGCGCAAGATCGTTATGGCTGTCATGGCGGGGGTTGAGGTTGAGCACCTCGATGCCGTCCAGATATTCCGCCGGAGCGGGGGTGCATTTTTTGCGGAACGGGTGTGCCTGCACGAGCAGTGCGCCGTCTGCGCGGTATTGCGGGGCAAAGGCCGCCAGACCCTCGCGCATGACGCGATCCGGATCGGCCAGCAGCTCGTCGTGGAAGCCGTACAGCAGGTAATCGTTGTCCGATTCGTCAAAACGCAGTTCAGCACCCGCATACACGCGGATATTGTATTTTTCGGACACTTTTTTCAGCCGGTGATAGCCCTGCAGGAAGGCCTGCGTTTTACTGCCGGGGGTGGTCAGATCAATTTCGGCATAGTCGAAGCATTCGCGGTTGTAGTGGTCGGTGACGCAGATCGCGTCATAGCCGCACGCGGTATAATACTTCATAATGGCCTCTGCGCCAAGCCAGCCGCAGCGAGAGATATAGGTGGTATGCAGATGGGTTTCAATGCGGTACATAAGCTCCTCCTTTTTGTGTATGAGAATGCCGCAGGATTCTGCGGCATTCTCGATCAGCAGCGCTGCGGTTGACCTGTTGGTGTATTGTGTGTGATAAAAGGGCTAAGAGAGAAAGGCGGTCGGTGCGCAGTGCTGTGGATTTACTTTTTTTTGATGCGCGGCATGAGCTGCGCGAAACCAGTGTCGGACGGATCATGCGGTGCGTGAACTCGTCCTGCTCATCCGAATCAATGATGCGCGTGAGCAGATCAACGGCGGCTTCTGCAAGAAGCTGCTTGCGCTGATCGATGGTGGAAAGCTCGATCTTTGGCAGTGCGGAATAAATGATGTTGTCAAAGCCGAGCAGGGAAATATCCTCGGGGATAGAGATGCCGTATTCGCCTGCTGCCTGCAATACGCCGAGCGCCATGGAATCGGTCGAGGCGAAGATCGCAGTGGCGGAACAGCCGTTTGCGAACAGCTCCCGGCTGAGTGCACAGCCGATGTCGATCGAGGAGCAACCATGCGGATTGTCGATGACCTGCGGGGTTATACCTGCTTTTTCAGCGTTTCGGTAAAGCCGCGCAGACGAAGCTGGTGCGTCAGGCTGTTGGGGCGGTTGCCCAGATAGACAATGTCACGGTGGCCGAGCTCCAGCAGATGCTCTGCTGCCAGACGGCCGCCTGCCAGATTATCAATGCAGACCGAGTTGACCTCATCGCCGCTGACGAGCGCCGGCGTTCCGAGCAGAACGGTGGGCAAACGGGGAACAAGTTTCTGGATCATGGTTCCTGCATCCTGCTGTGAGCTGGCAAGGATGATGCCGTCCACCTGATGACTGATCAGGAAACCGAACAGCTCTTCGGTCACTTTGGCATCATTATGCCCATTGCACAGGATCACGTTGTAGCCGAGGCTGCGTGCGTGCGTTTCGATGCCGAGAGAGTTCGGCATAGAACGGATTGGTCACCTCGGGAACGATCAGGCCGATGACGTTGGTTTTGTTGCAGATCAGACTGCGTGCGAGTGCATTGACACGGTAGCCCTCCCGTCGGCAGATTTCCAGGATCCGCTGGCGGGTTTGCTCGCTCAGTTCAGGCGAATTGCTGAGTGCGCGGGAGACGGTAGAAGTCGAAACACCGGCAATGCGGGCGATATCTTTGATGGTAATGTGCTGTCGCATAGATGCCGCTTCCTTCCCATAGTAAATTTAATAAGAATATAATACCGTATTTGCCGGGGAAAGACAAGGATAACGGCAGAAGGCGCGAAAAATATCAGATGTGTTTCAGGTGCCGAAGCGGTTCCGGATGGGCTCAGGCGTAAAATTCCTTGATATAGTCGAGGACAGCCTGTTCGGGACCCTGCAGCGGACCGGGGGTTTCCATTTTGAGCGAAACGGCTGCGGTAGCGAACAGCAGCGCATCCGGGATGGAAACGCCCATCATGCGTTTGGCAAGATAAGCGCCGAAGGTGGTATCGCCGCGTCCGGTGCGGCCGGACAGATTGCGTGCCTTGACCGGGCAGGTATAATAGTCCTTGCCGTCATAGACCAACATTTCGCTGTTGTGCGAGATCAGGATCTCCTTGGTGCCCCATTCATAAAGCTGCTTGGCGGCGGCGCGGCGGTCGGTCAGACCGGTGAGGATCTCGGCTTCTGCCGCATCGGTTTTGAGAAAATCGAAATAGGGGAGATAGGTCAGCTTATCTTTCCAGTCGTGGAAGTTCATCAGGCCGTTTTCATTGTGCCGGAGAAATCCTTGAATATCTGCGGATACCTTGCCTTTTTTGGAAAGCGCGGGGATCAGCTCGTTGGGGAAATCGCCGTACAGCAGACCGGCCAGATGATACAGGCCGCAGTCCACATCGGGGATCTGATCGGGAGTGATTGCATCCGACTGTGCCAGGCATTCGGCCTTGCGGCGTTCGCGGTCGGCGGTGAAGTAGGTGTTCTGCATCAGGGTGGTGCATTGGGCGGGCAGCACGGCGATATGGTCGCTGTCCAGATGAAATGCATCCAGTACATCGGTATCGTCCGGATGGATCTTGACTGAAGCGAAAAGGTTTGCGGAAGCGGCTGCAGCAGCGTATGCACAGAAGAATACAGCGCCGCCGATTTCACGGACTTCCTGACCAGTATAGTCGATATTGATGTCTCGCGTGGCGGGTCCGATCAGCATAAGATCATATTTCATACGAATCCTTCTTTCTCATTTCTACGGAAACGTTTGCGTTGATTACAGTATACGGGAATACGGAGAGAAAAGCAACTGTGCATAATTAACGAAAACACATGGATTGAAATTGTGAATATCATAAAACTTTGATAGAAGAATGTGATTTTTTATTGACATAGCCGGGAGATAGTGGTACGGTTGAATCAGGAAATGAAAACGTTTGCGTAGAACGCGATGCAAATGAAAATGCAAGAGTACAAGAGTTGAGAAAAAAAAAGAGAAGCGAGAGGAGTTGTTATGATACACGCTGTTTTCTTCGATATTGGAGGAACCGTACATACACAGGACGCTACCCCGGAGAGTGACCGCGATTATATCCGCCGACTGTGGTGCTTCCTTCATATGAATCATATTTACACAGCAGAAACGCCGGAGCAGCTTCTGGAGCACATCAATGCAGGCGCCAAAGCATACAAGTCCTATACCGAACAGGAACTGATCGAGCTGCCGCCGGATATGATCTGGCAGAAGTTCTTCCTGAAGGACTTTGACATTCCGGCAGAAAAGCTTGCGGGACTGGGCGAAGAGCTCTGCTACATGTTCGACCGATACCGCAAGCACATCGTCAAACGTGAGGGGCTGAAGGAAACGCTGGAGGCTCTCAGGCAGCGCGGATATCGGCTGGGTGTAATCTCCAACATTATGAGCACGACCTTCGTACCGCGTATTCTAAAGGAACACGGCGTCGATCAGTATTTCGAAACGCTCACCATGAGCAGCGTCTGCGGCATCCGCAAACCGCGGCCGGAGATTTTCGAGATCGCGCTGAACGAAATGAGAATCGGGAAAGAACAGGCGGCATACGTCGGAGATACCATCTCCCGCGATGTGCGCGGCGTGCGGAACGCCGGATGGCCGCTGATGATTCAGATCGATAACCCTCGCATTTATCACAAGGACGAAAAGTACCGCGGCATGGGGTATGAGCCGGATGTCAAGATCGGCTCGCTGCCCGAAGTGGTGACCGCGGTGGAACAATACAATCGGAATTTGAAGGAGGGGCAAAACTGAAATGAAACCAAAAGATCAGAACTACTCCAAATCCAGAAGGTTAAAGAACCAGATCAAGGCGGTTGTCACCAACCCGTATAACCTGATCGTGCTGATTGCGATCGTGCTGCTGACCTACTTGATCGTTTTTCCTCTGCTGGATATGATTTCGACCTCGTTTACGCTGGCACAGAAGGATGCACGACTGGCGGGCGGCACAGCGGGATCGTTCACACTGTATTACTGGCAGCGCCTGCTCGGCAGTGCACTGACCAAGCAGATGCTGCTCCAGCCGCTGCTCAATTCGCTGCTGATCGGTGTCTGCGTATCGTTCTTCGCCATCCTGATCGGATCGGTTCTTGCATGGCTGATGGTCCGCACGGATCTTCCCTTCAAGCCGTTCTTCTCGCTGGCAGTTATCATTCCTTATATGATCCCGAGCTGGTGTAAGTCGCAGGCTTGGCTGACCATGTTCAAGACTGAACGCATCGGCGGTGCGCCAGGCTTCCTGATGAGTCTTGGCATCAATGTTCCCGACTGGCTGGCATACGGCCCGGTCGCGATCATCACCGTGCTTTCGCTTCATTATTACGCATATGCGTATCTGCTGGTTTCCGCAGCACTGAACTCCATCAACTCCGAGCTGGAGGAGATGGGCGAGATCCAGGGCGCCGGCAAGGCAACCATTCTCCGCAAGATCACCTTCCCGCTGGTACTGCCGGCTATGCTTTCCGCCGTTATCCTGACCTTCTCCAAGGCGATCGGCACCTTCGGCGTTATCAACTACTTGGGCTCCAAGGTCAATTTCGTGACCCTGTCCAGCCAGCTGTACATGAACAGCAAGTCCCAGAATACCCAGACCGCGTTTGCCATGGCACTCATCATGATCTGCATCGCTTCGATCTCGGTATTTGTCAACCAGAAGCTGATCGGCTCGCGCAAGTCCTACGCCACCATCGGCGGCAAGGGCGGCCGTTCCACCCCGATCCGTCTGGGCAAGCATAAGCCGCTGATCACGGCCGTGCTGTTCCTGTTCTTCGTTTTCGGCATCATCATGCCGATCGCACTGCTGATCCTCGAGTCCTTTATGCTCCGTGAGGGTGACTACTCGCTGTCCAACCTGACGCTGCACTACTGGATCGGCAATCCGATCGCAACGGTAATGGAAGGTCAGCCGGGTATCTTCAAGAATGCTAACTTTATCAATTCGCTGATCAATTCCCTGAAGCTGACCCTTGTCAACGGTGTGTTCGGCACCATCTTCGGTCAGATGCTCGGCTATATCTGCGCCAAGGGCCGCGGCAAGATTCACGGCAAGGTTGTTGAGCAGCTGGTATTCATCCCGTACCTGATCCCGTCCATCGCATTCGGCGGCATCTTCCTGTCGATGTTCTCCGCTCCGCAGCAGCTGTTCGGTGTAACGCTGGTTCCGTCCCTGTACGGCACGTTCGCCCTGCTGACCATTACCTCGGTCGTCAAGCATCTGCCGTTCGCTTCCCGCGCCGGCACCTCCAATATGCTGCAGATCGGCGGCGAGCTGGAGGAAGCAGCCGAGATTGCAGGCGCAGGCTTCTTCAAGCGCTTTGTCAAGATCGTGTTCCCCCTGTCCAAGGGCGGCTTTATTTCCGGCTTCATGCTGATCTTCGTTTCCATTATGAAGGAACTCGATCTGATCATCCTGCTGATGACCCCGAAAACCTCCACGCTGCCGTATTTGGCATTCCAGTATCAGAACAGTAACTCTCCGCAGGCTTCTGACTGCGTGGCAATCGTCATGTTCTCCATCGTATTCCTGGTATACGCACTGGCGAATATCTTTGGCGACGCAGATCTGGCGAAGAGCATGGGCGGTTGATCCGCATGGTATAACCGGAAAAAAGGAGTTTGGAAAATGAGCAAAATTGAACTGAAGCATATTGATAAATTCTACGGTAAGAACCACATTCTGAAGGATGTAAACCTCACGATTGAAGACGGTGACTTTATGACGCTGCTCGGACCATCCGGCTGCGGCAAAACCACCACGCTGCGTGTAGTATCCGGCTTGGAGAAGCCGCAGAACGGTACCATTCACATGGACGGCAAGGAAATCGTCAACGCTGCGGAGGCTCATTTCGCGCCTCCGAGCGAACGTGACCTTAACCTGGTATTCCAGTCCTACGCATTGTGGCCGCATATGACGGTGCGCGAGAACATCGCGTTCGGTCTGAATATCCAGAAGCTGCCCAAGGATGAGGTAGATCGCCGCATCAAGGATGCCCTGGGACGAATGCAGATCGGCCAGTATGTAGACCGTTACCCGTCCGAGCTGTCCGGCGGCCAGCAGCAGCGTGTTGCAATCGCCCGCGCTATCGCTTCCGAGCCGCATCTGCTGCTGATGGACGAGCCGCTGTCCAACCTGGATGCAAAGCTCCGCGTGGATATGCGCAGCGAGCTCAAGCGTCTGCACACCGAAACCGGCACGACGATGATCTACGTTACCCACGATCAGGTCGAGGCGCTGACCATGTCCACCAAGATTGCGATTTTCCGCGAAGGCATCATCATTCAGGTGGCACATCCGCTGGAGCTGTACAACAACCCCGCCAATCTGTATGTGGCAGACTTTATCGGCAACCCGCGCATCAACTTTGTTGACGGCAAGGCAGAGGTTTCCGCTTCCGGTCTGACAGTAAACAGCGTGCTGGGCCGGATGACATTCCCGGCCGATCATCTCAAGGACGAGAATATGCCGCAGGAAGCATCGTTCGATGCAGTGCTCGGCATTCGTCCGGAGCAGATTGCCATCAACACCTCGCGTCAGTCCCCGTCCGACATCGAAGCGCATATCTACACATCGATGCCTGCCGGCTCCGAGACTCTGGTCACCGTCAAGGTCGGCGGCGTGAGCATGGTCATCAAGGCACTCGGCATTACGCATTACAACCCGGATCAGGTGGTCTATCTGTCGATCGATACCACCAAGATCAACGTATTTGATAAGAAAACCGAAAACCTCATCAAGTATTCGGTTGAATAAGCACCATACCAGCAATTCACACATTCACAAGAAAAGAAGAGAGGAAACTGAAGGAGGAAAAACAAATGTTACAGCACAAGCGCACTTTAGCAGGTATTCTGGCAGCAACAATGATGTTCTCGCTGACCGCGTGCGGCGGAGGCGGAGCGACGAAGGACCCGGGCAGCGATGCTGCGCAGGATCCGAATGAGGCAGCGGCAGCGGGCACGCTCCAGCTGAGCGAGTGGGAAGAGTCCTCCGGTATCTTCAACACGGATGAGACCGATGAGGAACTGTACGAGAAGGCGAAGGAAGAGGGCAAGGTAACCATCTATTCGATTTCCTCCCGTATCACCAAGGTCGCCAATGCCTTCATGGAGAAGTATCCTGGCGTTGAAGTAGAGCCGTTCGATATTTCCACCAACGAGCTGCTGGAAAAGGTTACCCGTGAGTATGATGCCGGTCAGCACGTTGCCGATGTGGTGCATATCAAGGATCAGGACGGTACACTGTACAACGAGTATATTCTGCCGCGCAAGTTCTATAACTACAAGCCGGCAGATATCCTGTCGCACATTGATGAAAAGTACACCAAGACGCAGACCCCGATGTATGTCGAGCTGACGCAGCTGTTCTACAACAGTGAAGCTTATCCGGACGGTTCTCCGGTGACGAATATCTGGCAGCTGACCGAGCCGGAGTGGAAGGGCCGCGTTATGATGCAGAACCCGCTGGATAACCTGGCATGGGGCTCCTGGATCACCGGTTTCTGCGTAGGCGATGTTCCGGATGAGCTGGCTGCTTCCCTACAAGGAGCTGTACGGCAAGAGCTGAACCTGTCCGACGGCTGCGAGAACGCCGGTTATGAGTTCCTCAAGCGTCTGCATGACAACGAACCCATCTTCACCTCTTCTTCTGACGAGATCGCGGAAGCTGTAGGTACCAAGGGTCAGACCAATCCGCCGATCGGCTTCTGCGCTTCCTCCAAGCTGCGTAAGAACGAAGATAACAACTGGTGCCTCGCTCCGGTAAACCTTGAGCCGACCACTGGTATCCCGCAGATCAACACCCTGTACGTTGTCGGCGAGTGCGAGCATCCGAATGCTGCCAAGCTGCTGATCCGCTTCATGATGGGCGGCGCAGACGGCGATGTATCCGGCTACAAGTACTTCAATACGCTGGGCGGCTGGCCGGTACGCGATGATATCGAACCGGCTGAGGGTTCCACCCCGTACAGCGATCTGCACGTTTCTGATTTCAACGTTACCGATATCTATGAGAACATCAACCCGGTTCGTGATTTCTGGACGCTGCTTGGCTAAGACGTAATCAAAAGAGAAAAACGATACGGACGCGGCAGGCTGAAAAGCCTGCCGCGGATAGTAAAAAGCGGAAGGAGCATACAGAATGGCTTTATTCGTAACCAAGGAAGGCAAGCGCAAGAGTCCGATGGCAGTTACCTGCTTTTTCGTGGACCTGCTGTTCTGCCTGGTATTCGGCGGTATGTATGCACTGCTGACCGGCGTACTGCATGACCATCTGCCTCTCGGCGGGGGCATGGCAGAGAACTGGATCCACTGCGGTCTGATCGCTGTGGTGGGCACTGCGGTCTGCTGCATCCTGTTTCTGCTGCCGGACAAGCGGATCGTGCCTTACAGCTTTGCGAGCCTGCCGGTTATCACGATTATGTGCGTGGTCGCAGCGTTCCAGCTGGAGCCTGCTGCCCGGAATATGATGCTGTATGTGACCTTCCTGTATACCCTGATGCCAATCCTTGTCGGCAACGCAGTATCGTGGACGGTATATTTCAAGCTGTGCAAAAACCCGATGCCGCGCCGCCTGTAAAGGGGAGCAGTATGGAAAAACTGACAAAAGAATGCGTGCTGCAATCTGCGGCACGGTTGGAGCAGGAATCGCAGGATGCGGTGATGCGGGATATTCCTCAGTTTTTTTGAGGCGGAGATCGTGACCCGGTTTGCGGGTGCGGCGCCGCAGAAGAAAGAACTGAATCCGCTGGTGTTCAACATGGAGCGGGGCATATGCCTTGCCGAAACGGTGGATTTTCTCAGGGAATGCCCGGCGCTGCGGCCGTATGACTTGATCCTGGCCAATGAACTGGATAGCGGCTGTGCCCGGTCGGGTGAGCGGGATACTGCCGCAGAGATCGCCCGTGCGCTGGGAATGCAGTATGTGTTCGGGCTGGAGTTTGTCGAGCTGAAGGACGCTGCACACGGGTTTCACGGCAATGCAATATTTTCGCGCTGGCCGATCCTGTGGGCAGAGGTGCTCCGCCTGCCGGAGCAGTATAACTGGTATTACGACCGACAGAAGCGCATCGGCGGCCGCAATGCGGTTTTTGCAAAGCTGAATGTGCAGGGGCAGGAGGTCGGCGCGGTATCCATCCATCTGGAAAACCGGACGAGCGGCGCGGGACGCCTGCAGCAGATGAAGGCTGTGCTGCAGGAGGTCGAGCGTGTATTTCCGGGGATTCCCGTTGTGCTGGGCGGCGATCTCAACACCAATACCTTTGACGGACGCGACAAGGCGGTGATTCGTCATCTGTGTGACGAGCCGGAGGAGCTGGCTGCGGCGATCGAAATGATCGACCGGTATGAACCGCTTCTGCAGGACTGCACTGCAGCAGGCTATGCATGGCGGGAGGCTTCGGGCGGTGCGGACTGCACACGGCGCAAACCGCTGCCGGAAGGCGGCTGCCTGCATATGAAGCTGGATTGGCTGCTGCCGCGCGGCTTTACCGTGCACTGCAGCAGTGTGATTTCTACACTGACGGCAGACTGCGGCTTTGCTGCGCCGGACAGTGCGCTGGCCCGGTATGCACAGCCGGAGCTGAGCGATCACAATGTGGTTCGTGCCTCCCTTGCACTGCCGCAGAAGGAGGAGTAAACGTGATTAAGACTATTTTATTTGATATGGGAGGAACGCTCGAGGATATCTGGTATAATGATCAGACGATCCGCACGGTTACCGGAGAGCTGCGGACGTTCCTCGATGAACATGATCTGGGTACAGGCTGCAATGACATTACCTTCTGGAACAAGCTGAACAGCGGTATCCGTACCTACAAACAATGGAGCGAATCCAACGAACTTGAGAAAAAACCGGAGGAAATCTGGCCGGAGTATTATATGGCGGACTTCAATCTGAACCGTGAAAAGCTGCAGGAGGTAGCGGAACGGCTGGCCGGCATGTGGGAAGTGACCTATTATCACCGCGAGCTTCGTCCGAAGGTCAAGGAAACACTGGAGGAGCTGAAAAAACGCGGGTATCATCTGGGCGTCATCTCCAATACGGCATCGCTTTTTATTCGGTGTTCGATGTGCTGGAGCAGTACGGAATCCGCGATTATTTTGAAGATGTTACCCTGTCCAGCGTGACCGGATACCGAAAACCACATCCGTCTATTTTCCAGATCTCGCTGCGCCAGATGCAGGCGAAGCCGGAGGAATGTGCCTATGTGGGCGATACGATCTCGCGTGATATCATCGGTGCAAAGCGAATGCATTTCGGTGCCGCAATCCAGATCCAGTCGTTCCTGTCGGCGCAGAAGGATGCCGGTGTAGATGCTGCTTACCAGCCGGATCATATCATTCGGGAATTGCCGGAGCTGGTAGATTATCTGGAGGAGCGAAATCGAGCAGAGCGCTTGACGATGCAATAAGAAAAAGAACGTAACCGTAACAATCTCTCTCTCTTTTTTCTGACCGTACCCTGCCATTGCAGGGGTGCGGTCAAATATTTTAGACAGGAGGGAAACGAAAATGGGGAAAATTACAGTGGTGGATATCGTGCTGCGGCTGCTGGGTGCAGTGATCGTCGGGTTTGCCGTCGGCGCACAGCGCGCACGAACCTCGCATCCGGCGGGAATCCGCACACATATTCTGGTCGCACTCGGCTCGTGCGTGGTCATGGTGACAAGCTGCATCATGTATGAGCAGACAATCGCGGTATTCGGCACAACGCCCTCTGACCCGGCGCGACTGGGCGCACAGGTCATCAACGGCATCGGTTTTCTGGGTGCCGGTGCAATCCTGCGTGAGGGATTTACCGTTCGCGGACTGACAACGGCGGCCAGTGTCTGGGTCGTTGCCTGTCTCGGTCTGTCGGTCGGCATGGGATACTATGTGCTCACGGCGGTCGGTACGGTGATTGCCTTTGTAACGCTGGTGGCGTTTGACGGGATTCAGGAGAAAATCCGCACCAGAAGACGCCCGGAGCTGGATCTGCAGATCGAATGTGATCACATGGGCGACATCATGGTGGAGCTGTCGCATCTGGCAGAACGGCATTTCGCAAAGTTGCTTAATCTGTCCTTCGGCAGAACTCCGCATAACACCTACATCATCAGCTTCCGTGCAAGCTTTCCGCCGCACGGATATGAGTCCGCGCAGAATGCATTCTGTCAGGAGCTGGCAGGCGTTTCCGGCATGATCCGCATGGAAAATCATATTGACCATATCTAAACGATACCTAATTATGCGGTATTGTCCTATTTCTTCTCGAGGGGAACAGCAGCACCCGAATCAGTGGCATGGTCGGTGCTGCTGTTTCCTTTTACCCGCAATCATACACCGTCGGGAAAACCACAGCAGTTCCCGCAGTCATTTCTCAGACAAAGGAGTCGGTACAGTATGAACCCGGTTTTTGTTATCGGACACCGTAATCCGGATACAGATTCGATCTGCTCTGCAATCTGTTATGCAGAGCTTAAGCACAGGCTGACCGGAGAACCATATATCCCCTGCCGGGCAGGCCATGTCAATACAGAGACCAAATTTGTCCTGAGCGCTTCGGTGTCAAAGCACCGCGGTATATCAAGTCGTTTGAGCCGTGTCTGAGCGATGTGCAGTATCGCAGGATCCCCGGTATTGATGAGGAGATGTCGCTGCACCGCGCATGGAATTACATGAACGAAAATGATATTCAGACGCTGGCTGTTGTCGATGAGGACCGTCATCTCAAGGGACTGCTGACGCTGAGTGATATCGCGCGCTTCTATATGGAGGACAAGGACGCGAACGCATTGGCGGAGGCCGGCACAAGCTATCGCAATCTGGTGGATGTATTGGATGGTACGCTGATTGTCGGTGATATCGAAAAGCGGTTCGAGCAGGGCAGCGTGGTGGTTGCGGCAGCCAATCCGGATGTTCTGGAGGATTATATCGGGCCGCATGACATGGTCATTCTCGGCAACCGCTATGAGAGTCAGCTCTGCGCTATTGAGATGAATGCGGGCTGCATTATTATCGGGCTCGGCGCGAAAGTCTCGCGTACCATCCGCAAGCTGGCAAGTGAAAATCAGGTTTCCATCATCGCAACGCCGCTGACGACATACAGCTGCGCCAAGGTGGTCAGTCAGGCTGTGCCGGTGCGCCATGTCATGCGCCGCAGGGGACTGATCACCTTTGAACCCGATGACGTGGTAGAGGATGTAAAGCGCGCGGTATCCAAAAAGCGTATGCGCTACTATCCGCTGCTGGATGAGCAGGGACGGTATATCGGAATGTTTTTCTCAGCGCAATCTGCTGGATCTGGAGCGTCCGTCGGTCATTCTGGTCGATCACAACGAGCGGGATCAGGCGGCAGACGGCATTCGTTCGACTAATATCATTGAAATTATCGACCATCACCGCATTGATTCGGTTGAAACGAGCGGGCCGATCTATTTCCGCAATCAGCCGCTCGGCTGTACCGCGACCATCATCACAGGAATGTATCATGAGCATAATGTGCCGATCGAACCGAAAATCGCAGGTCTGCTGTGCTCTGCGATTCTGTCGGATACACTGATGTTCCGTTCTCCGACCTGTACGCCGCTCGACCGCGCTGCCGCAGAGGAGCTGGCGCAGATCGCAGGTCTGGACATTAGGGAGTATGCAACGGAGATGTTCCGCTCCAGCTCGTGCCTGCGCGACCGTTCGATGGATGAGCTGTTCCACATGGATTTCAAGTACTTTCAGGTACAGAATAAGAAAATCGCTATTTCGCAGATCACGAGTGTCAGCGAGAATGAGCTGAACGGCATACGTACGGATAAAATGCTGGACTATATGGAGGACTATCTCAAGACGAGCGGTCTGTCCATGCAGTTTGTCATGCTGACCGATATCATCGAGGAAAAGACCGAACTGCTCTATGTCGGCAGGGGCGCAAAGAATCTGGTGTATACCGCGTTCCGCAAGGAATGCGGGGAGCATTCGGTCGTGCTGCCAGGTGTAGTCAGCCGCAAAAAGCAGATGGTAACGCCGCTGCTCAGCGCAATGGAGGAGGAAGGGACCATGTAAGGCGGAAGTGCCTTGTGCTGCGTGCAGGCGCAGTTCGTGCGATACGGAACGAATCCCCCCGTTCTGCACAATCTGTGCAGAACGGGGGGGATTTACGCCTGCGAAAGGGGAAAACAGTTCGGAGGCCGTATCAAAATAAAAATTTTCATAAATGCAGATATTTAGAACTTAATATATAATAATATAGAGATAATTAAATACACAAACGTTTGCGAATGTACAAATTACACAAAAATAAACAAAATACTTCTTACAATGTGAGGGATGAAACTTGACCTGATCCGGTGTTATACTGTATATATACCAAGGAGTACGGTGTGTAAAATGACCATCAGCGCAAACGTGTGCGTACGCGGTTTCCGCAGGAAATGAGGAGGAGCAGAACATGACAGAAACGATTGCATATCTTCGTGAATTTCATTTTGCATCGGTCGTGCTGCGGCTCGCTCTGGCTATGCTGCTCGGCGGCTGCATCGGTCTGGAGCGGGAACGAAAGCGCCGTCCGGCGGGGTTCCGCACTTATATGCTGGTGTGTCTGGGCGCGGCACTGACCGTGCTGCTCAGCCTGTATGAGTATACGCTGGTAACCGGCCCGTGGTCGGCGCTTGCAGCCGAGCTCGGTATGAAAACCGACGTTTCGCGTTTCGGCGCACAGGTCATCAACGGCATCGGCTTTCTGGGCGCAGGAACCATTCTCGTTACCGGCCGCCAGCAGGTCAAGGGCCTGACCACTGCCGCTGGTTGTGGGGCGTCGGCCTGCACCGGCCTTGCGGTCGGCGCGGATTTTACGAGTGCGTGCTCATCGCATTCGCGATGATATTTTTGAGCATCCGCCTGTTCCCGATCGTGGATGCGTACATTCAGGAGAACGCGCGCGACATCAATCTGTATCTGGAGTTTAACTCGATGGATGATGTCAGCACGATCATCAATCAGCTGAAATCGCAGAACGTGCAGATCTATGACATCGACATCGAGCGCAACCGGAGCGGTGAGCAGCTGCATCCAAGCTCGATCTTTTCGATCCGTCTGAATGAAAAAAATACCGCATACGCAGCTGCTGTCCGAACTGGCCGGGCTGGATTGCCTGTGCGCGATCGAAGAGCTGTAACGGGAGGAAGACAATATGTTATCTGTTTTTGACGGTCTGCGCAGCGTTACCACACTCTCTGTGTTTTGTGCGTCTCGCCTGTGCATTTATCTGCGGCGGCATTATCGGTATCGAGCGCTCGTACAAGCGCCGCCCGGCCGGCTTCCGCACGCACATCCTCATCTGCATCGGCGCGGCCATCACCACGCTGACGAGTCAGTATCTGTATCTGAATATGCACTATTTTACAGATATGGCCCGTCTCGGTGCACAAGTGGTGGCAGGTATCGGCTTCATCGGTGCGGGCACCATCATCGTTACCAAGCGGCAGCGCGCCAAGGGTCTGACCACGGCGGCTGGTCTCTGGACCTCGGCCATCATCGGCCTCACCTTTGGCGGCGGCTTCTACGAGGGCGGCATTCTGGCCACCGGCTTTATCATGCTGGCAGAGCAGGTGTTCTCGCGGCTGGAGTACCGTGTGCTGGAGCACGTTCCCGAGATCAATGTGTATATGGAATACGAGGATAAAACGTGTCTGGACGATGTGCTCCAACTCTACCGCAGCTGCAATGTCAAGGTGTTGAATATCCAGATCACCCGTGCGGCGGAAAACGAGGAGCACAATGCCTGCGCCATCTTCACACTGCGCCTGCCGCGCAGCTGTACGGTAAACCGTCTGATGACACTGGTCGGCAAGCGTAAAGGCATCGTGTCGGTCGAGGAACTGTAAAACAGAACAAATCTATTGCATTTCATCCTTTCAGGCAACACCGCATAATGAGACAAAGGCGATTTGCGAGCAGGTTTTTGCGTGCTGACGAGGCTGGGTTTTGCAGTAATACTTGAGTATTACTGTGAAAGCGCAGCAAAGTCAGGGCGCGGAATTTCAGCAAAGCGCCGCAGCAGCGCGACCAGAGTCTGCGCAAGAAGCTGTGGTTCTCGTTATGCGGTGTTGTCTTAACAGACTGTGAACCTTTTAACGCGCACTGGCGTGCGAATTATTTAAATTGCAGGAATAGGACCTTTTTTGACAGACTGAGACGCACATCTTGCGATGTGCGTCTCAGCTTGTCGAAAAGACCATTTTTACAAGGCTGACGCTGCTGCGCGGCAGCGCGCATGAAATAGCATGTACGGCGCAAATGCATGAAAACCGGGGGCGTGTACCTCGTTTTTCATACTTTGTTTTTCGATTCTGCAAGCGGGATAAGGTTTGCACGCAGGTCTGCACGATTTCACTCAGCAGCCCCTCGGTCACGGCGGACACGGGCAGATCTTCCTCACTGCGTGCCGGCTCGATCAGGTTTTTTTGATCAGGCCGTCCATGCGGGCAATCTGCTCGTGCGAAGCATCCCACAACGACAAATGCTGTCGTTTCCATTTGACCCATTGCAGCACGTTTTTGACAGAATCCTGCATATCACATCGAACAGACACGCTCGGCCGTTCTCCTTGGCCTGATAGAGCACGCGGTCGGTTTCGGTGAGCAGGTGCTTGATCTCCTGCGGGAAAACAAAGCGGTACGCGCCGATGCTGCAGCTGACCGTGACCTGCTCGAGAATACCGGAAATATCGCGCAGGAACTGCGTCAGCAGATGCTCCAGCTGGTCCGACGACAGATTTATATCGAGCATTACGGTAAACTCGTCACCGCCGATACGGCCGACAAAGCCGCAGAAACGAAAGGTGTTCTGCAGATGCTCGGCGAACTGCTTGAGGACCTCATCACCGACAGAATGGCCGTATTTGTCGTTGATGTGCTTGAAATAATCCAGATCACAGACCAGAAACCAGCCGGCTGATCCGGCGTGGGACTTCTGGCTGCGGAGACAGGTGTGCAGGAACAGCCTGCGGCCCATAATGCCGGTCAGGAAGTCCAGCTCGCCGGTGTACTCACGAAATTTCATGTAGCGGTAGACCATCAGGATGAGGATGAGCAGAATGAAGTTGAGCGCCAGCATGGCAGTCAAAAACTGCACCTGCAGGTGGAGAATATCCCGATGGATGTCCTCGCCATACAGAAGATAAACGTACTTACGGCCCCCAGCACGAAACCAATCTTCGGAGACCAGTACGGGGTGTTTTCGTATTCATTGACCGCTTTTTTATAGGTCTGGATAAAGGAACTGTGATACAGCTTGTCAATCGCCAGAACGACCGCAGCACAGAACAGCAGGATGATGAGGTCGCTTTTTCAAGCATAAAGATTGATAAAAAATTGAAACCAAGAGAGGGGAAGAACAACCCCATCGCAGTATAAACCAAAAGCGCGTGCAGCTTAGGTGCCACGATTGTGATGAGCAGCTTGCACAGATTCTTTCGTTTGCTTTTGCGTGCCAGCTGAAACAGACAGCCGAGCAGAAAACCGAACAGCACACGCGTGCCGACACTCAGCAGTATGCTTCCAATGGGAAAATCACTCCGAAACGGAGAAAAAGACCGCATCCGCAGGCATGACATAGGTCGCGGAAGCCTTATACAGACTGCCAAGACCGAACAGCAGTCCCGCGAGAAGCCTCAGCCGGGCCAAACAGGCAGGCGGTAATGATGATAGGGATATACGCCGTGGTAATGGAAATCGGCGGAATGTGCACATATCCTAAAAATGTAAAGGACATAATGACTTCCACTGCCAGCAAAAGGCTGAATATGTAGTGCTCAAATTTGTGTGTTTCCCAAGTTGTATTCATCTTCCTGATTACCTTTATATAGGCAGTACCGCGACGGATCCGGCTGTGGAATTTGCTCGCAGATCACGCTTGTTCGATCATGCGGTATTGCCATGAATTTTACTGATAATTAAATATATTTGATTATATATTATACAGTAAAGGTGCGGAAAATGCAACCGATTTGCTGGCGCAGATCATTTTGGCTGTCCATTATCATTAAACGCACAGAGACTCAACTGAGTCGGCTGTGCGTTTTTTCTTTTACTACAACCCCATAGGACGGAGGTGAGACTGACGGGAAAGTACCGCTACCTGACCTTCGAGGACAGGAAGAAGATCGAGGCGTGGCATCTGCTCGGAGATCGGCCGGTCGACATCGCGGCCCGCCTGAGCGTCCACCACACCACGATCTAGCAAGGAGCTCCAGCGAGGCGCGACCGGCGCGCTGGACGCCAACCAGCGCGAAGGGTACAGCGCAGAGCTCGCCGAGAGGCGGCTGCGTGAGAGCTTCAAGCGCAGAGGTAAAAGAGCACCGGCCGCACAGTAGCCAAGAACACCCGGCAGCGCCGGGCCGAAGAAAGGAGAGCCCCATGAGAAGCAGACGGAACAACACGACCCTGACACGGAAGATTGATAAGTGGAACACCCACAAGGTGTGGCTCATTAAACGCTACGCCGACGGCCACTATGCCATCAATCAAGAAGTCGGCGGTCGTGTTTTTTATTCCAGCTACCAGAGAGCAACCAAGGCGCAGATCGACGCGATCTTCGCGCACTG
>VOFI01003970.1_pt1 | contig 38993 bp, 66 predicted proteins | sample 5384131 | NCBI WGS metagenome assembly VOFI01 (sample SAMN12384728, study PRJNA508395) | human gut metagenome | isolation source: healthy gut H | host: Homo sapiens | reverse complement strand
AAGACTAACTATTAAAAGTCAAGCCCTAAAATGAAAAAAATCCGCCAACCATCCGCTGCCCATGACAAACATCATTCAAATGCTTGCCTTGGAGTAGCGAGGGTGACGGAGAGAACAGTCGTGCACGCTGATGCTCTGGCGCGGACGCGCTGGCATGACGCGGTTCACGCGACGCTGGCAGACGCGATGCTGCAGACGCTCGTCGAGGATCCTGCCGCGTCGACGAGCAAGATCATCGCCGACGCGAGCCGTTCCTGTCCGCAAGCGTCATCGGTGCCTCACCTCTTCGACGCAGCCTTCCGAGGCCGATCCCGAGCGGGTGGTCGCGTACTTGGCAGAGGAGGTTGGAAATAGGGGACGCCGAAGACGCCATCGCCGATATGAAGAACCAGCTCGCCTGGGCGCGGGACCTCTCGCCCGAGGACGGCGATCTTTTGTTCAACGGATCGTCGCCCTTCAGAAGGACCTCGCTGCCAAGCGAGCCGCTCATAAGCTCTCGCCCAGATGTAAAGGCGTCTCTCCGCGTGCGCACGCGGCACCCGCTCGGGGTGGTCCGCAAGCGGTTTGCTCGGATCGTGCGCGGGGTTGCGCGAGCGCGGCGGCGCATCGCGCGCCCGTTCGCGTAGAGTTTTGCCGGTGTTGGTGGACAGCGCAAGCGATTGCACGGACAATGTGAGCAATTACGTAACGACCAGTGAAAACAAGCTGTTGCAAGGATGTGGTACCCATGCTCAAAATCGTCGTGTCCCCTGATCCGGTGCTGTCCCAGGTTTGCGAGCCGTGCACACCCGGAGACAAGGCGCTCGTGCGCCTGGCCAAGCAGATGGCGCACGCCATGTACAAGAACAACGGGTGCGGTATCGCCGCTCCGCAGGTCGGCATCACGAAACGCCTCGTCGTCATCGACGTCGACTACGACGGGGAAGATGGCGAGCGTAACCCCATCGTGTTGGTGAACCCCCCAGATCATGGAGCTTCGCGGTGAGCCCGAGCGTGCGGGCGAGGGTTGTTTGTCCTGCCCGGGCGTCACGGTGCCCATCGAGCGTCAGCCGTGGGCTCGCGTTCGTTATTACGACCTCGAAGGTGAGCTGTGGGAGATCGAGGGGCGACAGGTTGCTCGGCCGCTGCCTGCAGCATGAGATCGACCACTTGAACGGCAAAACGCTCTTCGAGAGTTGCGATCCGGTGACCCGCATCGAGGCCCTGCGCGCCTACGAGGAGGCTCGCGCGGCAGGGGCTCGTCCCGGCGACACGTCGGTTGAGGTGGGAGTAGACATGAGAGTCGTCTTCATGGGCACGCCCGCGCTCGCCGCGTCGGTGCTCGACGAGTTGGGTCATCATCATGAGGTCGTCGGCGTTTACACGCGACCCGACGCCGTGCGCGGCCGGGGTAAAAGCTTGTCGCTTCCCGGTGAAGGAGCTGGCCCTCGCTCGGGCTTGAGGTGCACGAGCCGCGCACGTTGCGCGACGATGCGGTTCAACGCGAGATAGCCGCGCTTGAACCCGACGTCATCTGCGTCGCGGCGTACGGCGCCCTGCTTCCCCGCGCGGTGCTCGACATCCCTCGTTTCGGCTGCTTGAACGTCCATGCGTCGCTGCTTCCGCGCTGGCGCGCGGCGCCCTGTCGAGCGCGCCATCCTTTCAGGGGACGCCGAGACGGGTGTGTGCATCATGCGCATGGAGGAAGGCCTCGACACCGGCGACTACTGCGTGACCCGCTCGATTCCCCTTGAGGAGAAAACGACGGCCGAGCTCACCGATGAGCTCGCCCTTCTGGCGCCCGCGCGCTCATCACGGCGCTCGAGCATCTCGAGCAGGGCGTGGTTCGCTGGACTCCTCAGGGCGATGAGGGCGTCACGTACGCGGAGAAGATCGCGAAAGGGCGAGCTCGACGTCGACCCCGCCGTCTCTGCTCTTGACAACGTCAGGCGCGTGCGCGCTTCGAGCACCGCTCATGCGTCGCGTTGCGTGATAGCGGGCAGGCCCGTCACCGTCTGCGCGGCCGCTTACGCGCTCGATCATGACGTCGAGGAGGGGCGTGCGGCGATCGTGGGTAAAAAGCTGCTGCTCGGATGCTCGGAGGGAACCGTCGAGGTGATCTCCTTAAAGCCCGACGGAAAGAAGGAGATGCCCGCGTCTGCGTTCGTCGCCGGGTGTCAGGCGTTGCGCGCCGCGGATGCGGATTGGGGGCGCCGCGATGGGTAGAAGAGCCGATAAGAGAAGCTTCACGCAAGGATCGCGCGCCACGGGGCGATCGCAGGGCGGCATCGGGTCGCGCAACTCGTCTTTCCCCGCGCGTTCGGCGGCGTTGCGGGCTTTGACGTGCCTTCGGGAACGCGATGCGTTCGCCCAGGGAGGTCATGGTTCGCCTTGTGGACGAGGCGCCGCTGTCTCCCGAGGACCGAGCTTTCGCGACGAGGCTCGTGCTCGGGGTCGTCAGCACGCGCGGTGTGCTCGATGACGTGCTCAACCGATGCATGCGCACGCCGCACGACGTTACCGACGACGTGCGCGACGCTTTGCAGCTGAGCGCTTACGAGATCATCTTTCTCGAGAAGAGCCCTCACGCCGCCGTGGATCAGGGCGTCGAACTTGTTCGCAGCATCGCACCACGCGCAGGCGGCGTCGCCAACGCCGTTTTGAGGAAGGTGGTCGCCGCGAAGAGCCGCTTCCCCTTCGGCGACCCGTCGAGCGACATCGCGGCGTACGCGCGTCTGCACGGTTTCCCCGCCTTGGCTCGCGGAAAAGCTCATCGCCGATTTGGGGGCGCAGGACGCCCATGCCCTCATGACGGCCTCCAACGAGCCCGCTCCCGTGTACGTCGCGGTCAACGCGGCCATGGCGTGCGATGAAGAGGTGGTTTCCGTATTGAGGGATGCCCATGGAACCCCGAGCCCGTGAGCGTGTGCGGTGTCGAGGTTGGGGGGTGCTATCGCATCGGCAGCGGGCACGTCCTTCTCGACGGCCGCGTCAAACGACTGATCAACGTGGGTCATCTGCTCGTTTCGGACGCCGCCTCCCAGCGCGTCGCCTCCATCGTTCTCGCGGGCGGCAAAGCCATCCTCGTTGCTCGAGATCGGCGCAGGCCGTGCCACGAAGACGATCCTCATCCAAAGCGACGCGGTGCGCAGCTTCGGATCGCAGATCGATCGCTACGTCACGGTGGACAACCACTCGTTCAAGTCCGATCTGCTGCTCGATCGCGTCGAGCGCTACGGCGTCAACGTCTCCCGTGCCGTCACTTGCGATGCGACGCATTTGGACGACGGGCTCGATGACGAGTTGTTCGACGTCGTCTTCATCGACGCGCCCTTGCACGGGGCTCGGCACGTTGCGCCGCCATCCTGAGATACGTTGGCGTCTCACCGACCTTGCCGTTGCGGAGCACGCCGAGCTCAACGTCAAGATGCTCGAAAGCGCGGCGACCCGTGTTGCGCCGGGCGGTGCGTTGGTTTACGCGACGTGCACGGTCACGCCCGAGGAGAATGCGCGCGTCGTATCGAGCTTTTTGAAGAGCGAGGCGGGTTCGGGTTTGCGCTCGAGCCTATCGACGGTTCGAGCGCGTTCGCGTCGAAACATCTCGCCGGTGGCTGCGACGCCCATTTCTGCGCGAGAATGCGACGCACCTTGGCGTAACGCTTCAGGATTCGCCCGGCGCGGGGCTCGTTGCCCGCGCCGGGTTTCGTCGTCTAAGAGACGTGCGCGCCTCGAGCGCCTCGTGCCGCGCCTCGGTTTCGCCACGCCGGGATAGGGGCGTCTTAAACGCGCTGTGAACTGCATTGTTTCCGCTTCGTTACGATTCCACCGCCCGTCATTTTCTCGTTTACGCCTTGTGCGCTTCGAGTAAAATGCAATGATCAAATCACCGATTGGGGTGGTCTGGACGATCGGCAGGGAAAGGAGCGCGTATCAATGGAGCCTAATATCATAGAGGTGGCGAACCGTATTCGCGCTTTGCGCGAGGATCTTGACCTCAGCATGCAGGAAATGGCCGATGCCACGGGTCGCACGATGGCGGAGTACGCCGCGCAGGAGTCGGGGGAGCAGGATCTCTCTTTCACGTTTCTTTACAAATGCGCCGATCGGCTTGGCGTTGATGTGATCGAGCTTTTGACGGGTGAGAACCCCCATCTTATGGGTTATTCCCTTACGCGCAAGGAGGACGGTCTGTCGATCAAGCGTCGCGCGGGCTTCGAGTACCTGCATAAGGCGCCCGCATTTCCGCCACAAGCTTGCCGAGCCCCTTCCTCGTCACGGCGCCTTATATCGCCGAGGAGCAGGATAAGCCCATCCACCTTTCGTACCATAAGGGTCAGGAGCTCGATTACATCATCTCGGGCAAGATGCGCTTCGCCTACGAGGACCATGTCGAGGAGCTCGAGGCGGGTGACCTGCTTATGTACGATTCGGGACGCGGCCACGGTATGATCGCCACGGGCGGCGAACCGTGCGTGTTCCTTGCCGTGGTCATGAAGCCCCACGAGGACAAGATTATCTAGGCGCACCGCGTTTCGCGGATGCGCCCGGTTTTCACGTTCTTGTTGTCATGCGCGCGGCGGGATGCGCCGCGCAGAGGTATTTTGAAAAGGAACAGGCTTCATGAGAAACATCAATTTGCGCTACGTTGACGAAACCTACGATGAAGCGGGTCGGCTGACCTCCTTCGACGTGCATTGCCCGAGAGCTTCAATTTCGGATACGACGTCGTCGACGACATCGCCATGGCGGATCCCGATCGCCGCGCGATGGTATGGTGCAACCCGGAAGGGGGAGGAGCACGTCTTCACCTTCGGGGACATGAAGAAATGGTCGGATAAAACCGCGAACTTCCTCTCGAGCTGCGGCATCGGTCGCGGCGACTACGTCATGGTCATCTTGCGCCGCCATTACCAGTTTTGGTTTGTCGCGACCGCTCTGGCCAAGCTCGGCGCCGTCATGGTCCCCGCCACCTTCATGCTGAAAGAGCACGATCTCACGTACCGTATCAACGGCGCCGACATCAAGGCCGTCGTCACGAGCGCTCAGGATATCGCCGATGTCGTCGACAACGTCGCCGGCGAGTGCCCCAGCCTTAAGACGCGCATCCTGGTGAACCCCTGCAGGCGCGGGTCTCACGCCGCGTGACGAGGAGGGCAACCTCCTCACGCCCGACGGCGAGCTTGCGGGCCCCGCTCTCTCAGGGCCGGAGGGGATCTGCGCGGCGGGCATCGAGCGCGAGGGATGGGTCGATTTCAACACCGAGGTGCGTGCCGCCGCGGAAGCGTTCGACCGTCGCGAGACCTGCGCGTTCGACCCGATGCTCATGTATTTCTCGAGCGGCACTTCAGGCAACCCTAAGATGGTGCTGCATGACAGCCGCTACGCGCTCGCGCATCTCATGACGGCCAAGCACTGGCACAACGTGCGTCCCGACGGCCTGCATTTCACCATCGCCGATACCGGCTGGGGCAAGGCCGTATGGGGCAAGTACTACGGCCAGTGGCTCATGGAAGCGGGCGTGTTCACCTACGATTTCGATCGCTTCCATGCTTCGGAGATCTTGAAACCTCGTCGCCGAGTACAGCATCACCACCTTGTGCTGCCCGCCGACGATGTACCGTCTCATGATGCAGGAGGACATCGACTCGTTCGACCTCTCCTCGCTCGAGTACTCCACGACGGCGGGCGAGGCGCTCAACCCTGACCTGTTCGACTTCTGGAAGGAGCACACGGGGCTGACCATCTTCGAGGGCTTCGGACAGACCGAGACGCCCTTGACCATCGCCAACCTGACGAACTCGACGCCGCGTGCGGGTTCGATGGGAAAGCCCTGCCGCTCTACGACGTGCGCGTTCTGCGCGATGACGGCAGCGACTGCAACGTCGGTGAGACCGGTCGAGGTGTGCATCAACATCGAAAGCAACCCTGCGGGCATCATGATGGAATACTATCGCGATGAGGCGAAGACGGCGGCGGCGATGCATGACGGCTGGTACCACACCGGCGACACCGCATGGCGCGATGAGGACGGCTACTTCTGGTACGTCGGCCGCAATGACGACGTCATCAAGTCGAGCGGCTACCGTATCGGTCCCTTCGAAATCGAATCGGTGATGCTCGAGCATGAGGCGGTGCGCGAGGTCGCGGTCACCGGCGTTCCCGACCCCGTCCGCGGCAAGGCCGTCAAGGCGACGGTGGTGCTCGCCGATGGGTTCGCCCCTTCCGAGGAGCTGACGCGCGAGCTTCAGAAATGGGTGAAGAACAAGACCGCTCCGTACAAGTTTCCCCGTGTGGTCGAATACGTCGACGATCTTCCCCGCACCGTTAACGGCAAGATCCGTCGCGTTGCCATCCGCGAGGCTGACGAGGCCGCATCTCAGGGCGAAGCGACGGTGACCGAGGGGCTGGTTTAATTGCAGGTTGAATCGACGGAGCTTCCCGGTGCGCTTGCGACGGCGTGTCTGGGGGCGACGGGTGCGCTCAGATCGTCGCGTATTCCGTTTCCCCTGCGTCCGGTCACGCTGGTCTCGGGTCATTACGGGGTGGGGAAGACCACGTTCGCCCTCAACATGGCCGTTGACGTCGCGAACAGGGCGCTGCGGTCACGCTCGTCGATCTTGACGTGGTGAATCCTTACTTTCGTTCGAGCGAGTATCGCGATCTGGTGGAGGGTCACGGCGTGAAGCTCATCGCGCCGGTGTTCGGCGAGACGGGGTCGAGCCTTGACGCTCCCGCCATTACGGGAGCCCTCGCGCGCCGCGGTCGCGCAAGCGTACGCGGGGAGGGCGTCGTCATCGTCGATGTCGGCGGAGACGACGTGGGCTCGACTGCGCTCGGGCGCTTCTCGGCGGCGGTGTCCGCCGGCGAATACGACCTGCTTTATGTCGTGAATCCCTACCGCAACCTCACGCAGGATCCGCTCGATGCGCTCGACATCCTGCGCGAGGTCGAGCATGCCTCGCATCTGCGTGTCACCGGCATCGTGGGCAACGGGCATCTGAAGTCTGAAACCGATGCTGCGACCGCAGCGGAAGGCGCGCGCTTCGCTTTGACCGTCGCCGAGGCGGCAGGACTTCCGGTTCGCTGCTCGACGGTGCCCCATTTGCTTCCTCAGACGGATTTGGATGAGGTTGCGCGATGTGCTCGAGGTGTGAGCTTGTATCCTGTTTTCCCCGTACGTGACAACGCCCTGGGAGCGCTGAGCGCGTTTATCGGCAAATCGGCGTCGATCGGAAGAGGAGCCGGCGGCGTCTTCTTCGTATTCGGAAAGAGGTGGACGATATGGCACGAATCACCGTGGACGACGGTTTCTGCAAGGGCTGCGGCCTTTGCGTGGACGCCTGTCCTGTTCACATTATCGAACTTGATGTCTCCCGCATCACGCAGAAGGGCTACCATCCCGCGCATTGCATCGACCTCGATGCGTGCACCGGTGCTGCTCATGCGCGCTGATGTGTCCCGACGTCGCCATCACGGTTGAGAGGTAGGGATTGTCATGGCAGAGAAAGTCCTGATGAAGGGAAACGAGGCTCGCCGAAAGCGCGTTGCGTGCGGGATGCCGCTTCTTCTTCGGTTACCCCATCACGCCGCAAACCGAGCTTGCGGCCTACATGTCCAAGCGCATGCCCAAGATCGGAGGGACCTACCTTCAGGCTGAAAGCGAGATCGCCGCGATCAACATGGTCTACGGCGCCTCGGCCGGGCGCGCGCGTCATGACGTCCTCGTCGTCTCCCGGCATCTCGCTCAAGAGCGAGGGCATCTCCTACATGGCGGGTGCCGATCTGCCGGGCGTCATCGTCAACATTCAGCGCGGTGGCCCCGGCCTCGGCAGCATCCAGCCTTCCCAGTCGGATTACTGGCAGGCGACGCGCGCAACCGGGCCACGGCGACTTCCACGTCGTCGTCTTCGCACCCTCGACCGTGCAGGAGATGAGCGACCTCGCGTTCGCCGCGTTCGACGTCGCCGACAAGTACCGTACGCCCGTTATGATCCTCGGTGACGGCATGCTCGGCCAGATGATGGAGCCCGTCGAGCTACCCGACCCCGTCGATCCCGCCGATCTTCCCGAAAAGCCCTGGGCGACGGTCGGGCACAAGCACAAGCGCACGCACAACGTCGCGAACTTCCCTGTATCTGACCGCTGAGGCCCTTGAAGAGCCGTGTGGTGGAGCGTTTCGAGCGCTACGCTGAGATCGAGCGCAACGAGCAACGCGCGGAGTCGTATCTGGTCGACGACGCGGAGATCGTTCTCGCTGCATACGGCGCTTCGGCGCGTGTCGCGCGCAGCGCGGTCAACGCCGCGCGCGAGAGGGCATCAAGGCGGGTTTGGTTCGTCCGATCACGCTTTGGCCTTATCCGCAGAGGCGTTGAAGGCGACGTTTGGCACCGCCAAGGCAATATCTGGTGGTCGAGATGAACATGGGCCAGATGCTCGACGACGTGCGTCTGGTCGTCGAGGGCCGCGCTCCCGTGTCGTTCTTCGGGCGCACCGGCGGCGTCATCCCGACGCCTGCGGAGGTTCTCGAGCAGATCAAGGAACTCAACGAGAAGGTGGGTGAGTAATCGTGGCGGACGAGAAAAAAGGAGACCAAAGTCGTCTTCGAGCGTCCTCATGCGCTGCTGCCCGTGGTGACGAACTACTGCCCCGGCTGCGCGCACGGCATCGTCACCAGGTTGGTGGCTGAGGTGCTCGACGAACTCGACGTCGAGGGCGACGCTATCGGCGTGGCACCCGTCGGATGCGCCGTCATGGCGTACGACTTCTACGGCTGCGACATGATCGAGGCCGCGCACGGCCGCGCACCGGCGGTGGCCACCGCGGTGAAGCGCGCGCTGCCCGACGGCGTGGTGTTCGCCTACCAGGGCGACGGCGACCTGGCGTCCATCGGCATGGCCGAGACGGTGCACGCCGCCACACGTGGTGAGAACATCACCATCATCTTCATCAACAATGCGATTTACGGCATGACCGGCGGCCAGATGGCTCCGACCACTTTGCCGAACCAGGTCACGCAGACCTCGCCCTACGGCCGCGACGTCTCGTCGGCGGGTTACCCCGTGCGCGTCTGCGAGATGCTCTCCACGCTCGACGGCGTGGCGTATCTCGAGCGTGTCACCGTCGACACGCCGAAGAACGTCCGCAAGGCGAAGAAGGCCCCCTGAAGAAGGCGTTCAAGAACCAGGTGGACGGCGGGGCTACTCTTCTGATCGAGGTCGTCTCCACCTGCCCGACCAACTGGGGCCTCACCCCGCAGGACGCGTTCGCCTGGATGCGCGAGAACATGCTGCCGTACTACCCGCTCGGCGTGTACAAAGACGTCGTCGCCGACGGCTACGAGAACGCCGCGCAGGCGGCGGCCGCTCGCAGCGCGGCGTGCCCCATCGCCCATCCCGAGAACCAGACGGAAGGAGGCGCGCGATGAGTCGTGAGCTTCAAATCGTCCTCGCAGGCTTCGGAGGCCAGGGCGTCCTGTTCGCAGGCAAGGTGATCGCCTACGCCGGCCTCGTCGAGGATCGCCAGCTCTCCTGGCTTCCCTCCTACGGTCCCGAGATGCGCGGCGGGGAACGGCCAACTGCTCGGTGACGCTTTCCGACGACGCGATCGGCAGCCCGCTCGTCACCGCGCCGAACGCGCTTGTCGCCATGAACCAGCCGCTCTTTCGACAAGTTCATCGACGAGGTCGTCGAGGGCGGCGTCGTGGTGGTCGACTCGGCCATGGTGGGCGATGTCGCCAAGCGCGAAGGCGTCGACGTCGTGAGCATCCCCGCAACTGAGATCGCCGAGGAGGCGGCCTGAAGGGCTTGGCCAACATCGTGTTGGTCGGGCGTTTGTGGGCCGAGACGCGTTTTGCGACCGGGAATCCCTCGACGCCGCAATCGACAAGTGCGTTCCCGCGAGGAAGGCCGCGATGGTGGCGAAGAACAAGCAGGCGCTCGAGCTGGGCATCGGCACCGCGTAGCCGCTGAAGGAGGCGTTTATGGACGAAAAGGAAAGCATGCGTGAAGTGGGCTTGCGCATCCAGGGGCTGCGAGAAGCATGCGATTACAGCCTTGAGGAGATGGCGGCCGAGCTCGACGTCGACCCCGCGACGCTGCGCGAGTGGGGAGGAGACCGGCGCTGATGTCCCCATCTCGGCGATTTATCCATGGCGCGCATGTTCAACGTGGAGCTGACCGAGATTCTCACGGGCACGGCGGCGAAACTCGACACCTACCACGTGGTGCGTCGTGGCCAGGGCAAGGAAGTCGATCGTTACCCGGATATCACTACGACGACATGGCGTGGCGTTATCAGAACAAGATCATGCAGCCTCTCGTCGTGGTGCTCGATCCGAGCGACGAGCCTGCGAAATTGGTCACCCATCGCGGGCAGGAGTTCAACTTCGTCATCGAAGGCTCCATCGTCGTCGTGTTCGACGACAAGGAGATCGTCCTCAACGAGTGGGACAGCATTTACTTCAACCCCATGCACCCGCACGGTCAGCGTTGCCACGGCGATAAGCCGGGTAAGTTCATCACCATCATCGCTGAATAGTTTCGTGCTTTGATCTGGCGGGGGTTTGCTCGGGTTTAACGAAATTCACGCCCGCTCGTCCTCCGACTTCTCGGCCGGGGGGCGGCGGGCGTGGTTCTTGGTTCTTTGAGACGCGATGTTTTGTCAGTGAGGCATTATCAAATGGATTACATTCTGAAGAAATATTGTCCGCGTATCGAGTTCGACTCCTACGAGGATTTCTACGAGAACTTTCGCATCGAGGTTCCCGAGACCTTCAACTTCGCCTACGACGTGGTGGACGAGTGGGCGCGCGTCGAACCTGAGAAGCGAGCTTTGGTATGGTGCGACGACGAGGGCGAGGAGCGCACCTTCACGTTCACGGAGATCTCGCGTCTCTCCAACAGGGCCGCGAATGCCTTCAAAGAACTCGGCATCGGCAAAGGCGACGTGGTCATGTGCATCCTCCGCCGACGCTGGGAGTATTGGGTCGTTGCCGTGGCACTCTGCAAGCTCGGCGCCACCATTATCCCCGCAACGCTTCAGCTGACGAAGAAAGACATCGCGTACCGCGTCCAGAGCGCCGATGTGAAGATGCTCGTCTGCGTGAACGACGACTACGTTTGCTCCCAAGTGGAGGAGGCCCTGCCCGCTTGTCCGACCGTCGATCATAAGATCGTCGTCGCCGGCGCGCGTGGGGGCTGGCTTGGATTCGACGAATTGGTCGAATCCGCGTCTGAGGAGTGGACGCGTCCTACGGGGCGCGGAGGGCGTGACGTCGCGCGACATCATGCTCGTCTACTTCACCAGCGGGACGACCGGCATGGCCAAGGCGGTCTGCCATAACTTCGCGCACCCGCTCGGCCACATACTCACGGCGAAGTATTGGCAGCAGGTCGAGGAGAACACGCTCCACATGTCGGTGACCGATTCCGGCTGGGCGAAGTTCGGCTGGGGCAAGATCTACGGACAGTGGATCGCCGGCGCCACCGTGTTCGCCTACGATATGGAGAAGTTCGTTCCGACGCCTTCTTCAGAAGATTCAGGACTATCGCCTGACCACCTTCTGCGCACCGCCGACCATGTACCGTTCATGTTGCAGGAGGACGTGGCGTCTTACGATCTTTCGAGCGTGAAGAACTTCGCGACGGCGGGCGAACCGCTTAATCCCGAGGTGACCATCGCCTGGGAGCGTTTGACCGGCAAGCGCATTCGCGAGGGTTTCGGCCAGACCGAGGGCCCGGGTTTTGCTGGCGACCTTCCCGTGGATCGACCCGCGTCCCGGCTCTATGGGCAAGCCATCGCCTCTTCTCAACATTAAGTTGCTCGACGACGACGGCGTGGAGGTCGAAGACGGCGAAGAGGGGGCTATCTGCGTCACGGGGTTGAAGGAGGCTTATCCTCCCGGGTTTGTTCGTCGGGTATTACCGCGACGAGGAGCGCACGCGCGAAGCTGTGGGCGGGGAGTATTACAACCTGCACGACATGGCGTGGCGCGACTCCGACGGCTACTGCTTCTTCGTGGGCCGCAACGACGACGTCATCAAGTGCTCGGGCTACCGCATCGGGCCCTTCGAGGTGGAGAGCGCCCTCGTGGAGCATCCTGCCGTGGTGGAATGCGCCGTCACGGCCGCGCCCGACCCCATCCGCGGCAAGGTGGTGAAGGCCACCATCGTGCTCGCTCGCGGATGGGAGCCCTCCGACGAGCTTGTCAAGGAGTTGCAAAACCACGTGAAGCGCACGACCGCGCCTTTTATAAGTACCCGCGAATCGTCGAGTTCACCGACGAGCTTCCCAAGACCGTCGGCGGTAAGATCAAACGACGTTTGATCAGGCAAAACGATGGTATCGAAGACTAGAGAGGGAATCTTTCGACGATAAGCTCCCATACTTGAGCGCCCTGCGTTGGCAGGGCGCTTTGCTATACTGGGGATATCCGCCGATCGAAGGAGACGGGCTTCATGCTTCCCTATGTGAAAAAAATACGTCATCGTCGCGTGCGTCATCGCCGTCGTGATCCCGCTTGTCGTGTCAACGGCGTGGCCGCTTTTCACGGGGCAGATCATGGCCGCGTCCGTCGGCGGGCTCATCTTGCTGTTGGCGTTATTCTTCGGCGGCTTTCTCGTGTCGGTGCGCGTCATGGGCCGAAAAAGCCGATGAGCTCGTCGATAGCTATATCGCCCTTTACGACGAGAAATGCGACCCTCAGGCGTTCGTCGATGCTTCGAGGGATATCGCCTCCTCCGTCGTCGTTCCGTTCACGCCTTCAGGGGCATGGTTCATCGGCTATTACGCGCAGGCGATGCTCGATCTCGGGTTCGTCGAAAAGGCGGAGAAGCTGCGCGATGCGATGTTCGACACCATCGCGAAATCCAAGAAGGCATCGGATCAGATCTCGACGATCGTCGACCTCGTTCCCTTGATGACGAAGCTCAAAGGGCCTGAGGAAACGCTTCCCGTGGTGGAGAAGGGGATAGAGTTGATCGGCGCGCCCGCCGAGTTGATGCGGCTGATCAAAGATTACCTGACGAGCCAGGCTCAAATCCTGCGCGCTCGCATGAACGGCGAACTCGACAAACTCGCCACCCTTTACGCCGACGTCGTTTCCAGGAATTGGTTCCCATGCGCATACGCGTCGAGTGCGCATGGGAGGAGGCTCGCATTCATTTCAACGCGGGCGATGCCGCTCGCGAGCGCGATAGTCTCGAATTCGTGGTTGGGCACGGCAACAAGCTCGCGTTGGTCGCCCCTGCTCGCGCACGTCTCGAGGTCCTGGCGAATCGATGACGCTCGATCGGCGACGTAGCGCGGGAATCGTCGACGATTCCCGCGCTACGTGAGATGTGCGGGTTCGCGTGAGCGGTCGATCAGCGCATGCGCAGGACGGGAAACGCTGGTCGCGGGCTCTTCTCGGAGGTTCGAGCTGACTCCTTTACGCCCAGACCGCTTTCATGAAGTCTCCGTAGCAGTCGTCGCAAATCGAGACCGTTCGGTATAGAAGCTCGAGGCATTCGTCGCCGACCGTGTCGCCTGCGATGATGCCGCCGTCGGTTTCGGCGATGAGGTCGTTGTCGTCGTCGATGTAGAATTTCACCCAGCGGAAGCGCAGGTTGCAGCTGTTGCAGCAGATAAGTGCCTGCGCGGTCTTTTCCGTGGGAATGCTCACGATGGTCGAGGTCACCAGCTGCACGCTCTCCCCGTCGGCATCGAACAGCACGTTCACGCGGATGTGGTTGAATTTGAAGTCCCCACCGCCGAAGTTCACGATGAACATCGGTCTGTCGCCGATTTCCGAACGATCGTATTTAACGTCGTTTGCAACGAGGGTCGCTTCGAACTTGCTCGCTTGCTCTTGCGCGGTTGCCATGATGGTTCCTTTCTCGAGTTGATGCGGACGAGGTTTGCGTTGCGCCTAGCGCTTATTGTGCCATGCCCGCCGATTGGATTTGCGCAAACGCTGCTATGAATTGAGCAGGTCTTCGCAATACCGCAGACGGTCTTGCTGCGTCGCGCCGGCTCCTCCGTCGCCGTCGTGCGGTTCGTGGCCGCATCCGGCTCCTCTGAATTTCCGTCCCGCCTTCGGTCTGCGCGCCTGCGGTCGCGCCTTTGCCCCCGAGCGCGCTTTGCAGGCTTGCAAGCAGGTCCTGCGTGTCGATCGATGCCATGCTCTGCTCCTTGTCTCGCGTCCTCATCCGCCTTCGGGCGGCTATGCGCTTTGCCTCGTCGGCGCCGTTCGCGCCGCCTGCGCTGTTCGCGTCCGCGCCCCGCGCCATTCGTTTTTTCCAGATAGCCGTGATGCCATCGCCCGTCATCGTCTCGTTCTCGAGGAGAGCCGAGGCCATCGTTCGAAGCGTTTCCTCGTTGCGCTCCAAGGTTTCAAGCGCGCGGCTCATGCCTCGATCGAGCAGGCTGTTCATGGCCTCGAGGACGTGCGGAGGAAGGTCTTTTCGCGCGCAACGTTCCCTTGCCCGTATCGTCGGTGTAGCGGATGAAGCCCGCGGGAGACATTCCCCCACGTTGCCGCCCAGTTCAGAGCAAGATCGGTCGCCTGGGCGAGATCTGACGAGTTTCCGGTTGAATAATCGTTGCAGATGAGCTTTTCCGCAGCCATGCCCGCCATCAGCACGGCGATGCGCGATTCGATGTCGGCCGCCGTCGGCAGCGGGTCGCAGGCGCGTTCGTGCTGCACGTATCCAAGCGCCCCCGTTCCCTCTTGCTCTATGGTCACGGTCACGATGTCCGTGCGCCCGGTAAGCGCAAGACTGACCAGGGCGTGCCCCGCCTCGTGATGCGCGATGCGCGCGCAGCGCGCCGGCCCCTTCGACGTCGGCGGGTTGATAGACGGCCGCGGCCGTCAACTTGCAGAGCGATTCGATGGAGGGGATGTGACGTGCGCAGATGGTTGCGAGGGGCGTGGCGCGCGCAAGCTCGGGCTCATGCGGCTCGCTCTCGAGGCTTTTCAGGCGCGGGGTGATGGCGCGGTTGGTGTTGACCCGCACGGCCTCGGGCAAGAGGGGTTCTGAATAGGAGGTTGCGTCAGAGGCTTTGGGGGCAGGCTGGGATGAAAGCGCCGAAGGCGCTTTCATCGTCGATAGGTTGGCGAGATCGGTCTCGCTTCCAAGATCGGATGAGGAGTCGCATGCTTTCAAGGCGATGACTTCCTGGATGACACGATCGACGAAACGTCCGTTACCGAAGTTTTCGACGTTGTGGAAGTAGCGCATGATCGATCGCGCTGCCTCGCGAGCCTCGTCGTCGACCGTGAACCCTGCCTTGCTCATCTTGAGCATGAATATCTCGAGCAGTTCGTCGGTGTCGTAGTCGTCGAACCTGAACGTGTAGCCGACGCGCGAGGAGAGACCCGAGTTGGCATCGAGCAGCTCGCGCATCTCGCGGTCGTATCCCTGCGAGCATGACGACGAACTCGCCTTTTCGATCCTCCATGGCCTTGACGAGCGTGGCGAGCGCCTCGCGTCCTGCTGAGCTTTCGAGCAGCGCGTACGCCTCGTCGATGAACAGCACGCCGCCGAGCACGGACTCGATGACCTTCGCGGTGTTCTTCGCGGTGCCGCCTACTTCCGACCTGATGAGGTCTTTCGCTTCGATTTCCTTTTGAACGTGGGGGAGGCCACGGCGCCGACGTTGAAAAGGACCTTCGCGATGATGCGCGCGATGGTCGTCTTTCCCGTGCCTGGGTTTCCGAGAAACGTCATGTGAAGGTTGGTTTCAGGCAGCTTCAGCCCTGCGCGTCGCGCGCGCTCGCGGAACGTGACGACGCGTTCGAGCTCGAGGACCTTTCTCCTTTTGGGTGCTCGAGGCCGATCAAATCGCCGAGCAGCGCATCAGCTGACACGTCCTCGGCGTTGAGCGCATCGAGCATAGCTCGCCTGTCGGGGATGTCGCAGCATTCGATGACGACGTCGCCTTCCTGAGCCGACGCAACCGATTCCGCGATGCGGTTGGCATGGCTGATGATGGCTTTCTGCAAAACCTCGCGTGCGAACCGCCCGTTCCCGAAGCTCTTGAAGTTGCGGAAGTAGTCGAACAGCTCGGAAAGCTCCGCCTCGATGCCTTCTCCCGCCGTGAACCCGGTCGAATCCAGCTCGCGCATGAATATCTCGATGAGCTGATCGGTGGTGAAGTCTTCGAAATGGAAGCGGTAGCTGATCCGCGAGGCGAGGCCCGGGTTCACGTCGATGAAATCCTGCATCTCGCGTTCGTAGCCCGCGAGTATGACGACGAGGTCGTCTCGGTAATCCTCCATGCATTTCACGAGCTCGGCGATGGCTTCCTTGGGAAAAACCCCGCGTCGGAGTTCGGATTGGGCGCGAGGGCGTAGGCCTCGTCGATGAACAAACCCCGCCCCGCGCCTTTTGAACGACGTCATTGACCTGTTTGTCCGTGTGGCCGACGTATTTGGCGATCAGGTCTTTCGATGTGACCTCCATGAACTTGTTCTGCGGGATGATGCCGATCTTGTACAGCATGGTCGATATGATGCGGGCGACGGTGGTCTTTCCCGTTCCCGGTTTCCCGAGAACAGCATGTGCATGCTCGATGACGGCATGGCGTGCCCTTTGCCCTTCGCCCTTTCGCGAAGATGGCGTACGCTTCAAGCTCTTTTGATCGTGTGCTTCACCGAGTCGAGTCCGACGATGTTGTCGAGCATCTCGTCAAGTGAAGAAGATTGGTAGCGACTTCGGGGAAGCGTCAACGTTCCCGAAGCGTTTGAGGTTTTAGCGAGGTAGTCGGCGAGTTCGATCCCGCGAAACGGCAGAGCATCGGCGTTGAACTCGACGTAGCGCGTGAAGCGCTCATGGGAACTCATCGTCGATCATCGCGCGGATGCTCTCTTCGAGTTTGTTGCAGTACGTCTCGTAGATGGTCTCCGTATCGACGCCTGCGAGCTCGAGCGTGTGCTCGCCGAGCAGCATCTCGAGAGCGGGGACAGCCCGATGAACTTCGTCAGATCCGCACGCGATCCGACGAGGACGAGGTAGCGATGGTCGACGATATGGCCGAAACGCTCGATGAGGTAACGCGCGGCGAAGCTCGAGGACGCATCTGACTGGAAGAAGTCGCCGATGCGGTCGCACACGTAGAGCTGTCGCGGAGCGAGGTTCTCGTCCTGGGTGGAGTGGAAGGTGGCGTCAGCCGAGTTGACCGATCGCAGCAGTCCCGTGATGTGTTGGCGCCTGACGCCGCCCTCGTCGATTTTCCCCATGCGTTTGAGGATGTCGGACGCGTCGTCGATGAACTCATCGAGGTAGGCGTCGTCTTCGACGATGAGCAATCCCGAGAAATCGTTCTCCGAACGGGAGAGCAGCAGGTTGAGCGCGGTATCGGAGTTGACGAGGCGCTTGACCAGGTCTTGCGGAATCGCGATATGGCCTGCGTGAGGTCGATCGACTCGGGAGTAAAGGGGGGATGTTACTCGAGCCGAGCATGTCGAGCGCGGTGAAGCAGGCCGCTAGGCCGAAAGGGCACACCGTGCGCGAACAGGTGGCCTTCGAGCATTTGAGATCGGGGTGCCCCGTTTTTCAAGACGCAGGCGTTGCCGCGTGCGAACGAACCGTCCATGAGCGCGCGCAGTGTTCACCGGCGATCTCGCCGGAGAGGGAGGCGTCGGTGGCGTCGCCCTCTTCGAGATGGTACCCGATTGCGAATTCGGGGAGGTTGAACGACGATCCGTCGAGTACGGTCACGCGGTGCTCGTCGAACAGCTTCGAGGCCAGTTCGATGTCGGGTTCGCAATCCGCCGCTACGTTGTCGAGCATCCAAGCTTCGATTTCCGCTCGCGTGAAGGACAGCGCTCGGTGTGCGCTCATTGCCTGCTCCTTCCCCTCGTGGTCGTTTTTCATGTCGGCTGCAGACGTCGCAAGATTCGATTTAAGTGCTCATGATAAGCTGCTTCGACTTCAGCCGGGCTTTCCACGAGCACGCGGTCGCCGAGAATTGCGCGAGCCAGCCGAACAGCGGAGGGCTCACGGTCATCGCCGCCGTCACGCGCGCCCAGCTTCGTCTTCCGTCGGGATGCTCGCAATCGCGCGGGCGATCGGTTGGCGCAGACGGCCCCGGCGTGACCAGCGCGTCGTCGCCGAATCTGTCGACGACCCCGTTCATGGCCGACTCGAATGCACGAGGGGGTGACGTTTCTCCGCTCGCCAGAGAACATGCCGAACGACCCGTCTCCGTACGCTCTGACGTCGAAGCCCGCGATAGCCTCGTTGCGCGTCGCGGGTTCGTCGGATATCCTCAACGCCTCCATGCGGTCGACGCGGTAGTTGGCGAAGCCGTCGTGCTTGTCGCTGTAAGTGACGAGGTAATAGAAGCCGTCGCTGTAGACGATCGCCACGGGCGTGAGCAGGTATCGTCTCCCGGGCGTCTTTCCACCGGTTTTTGCGAACGTCGGTCTTGAAGTAGGAGAACTCGATTTTGCGGTTTGATCTCAGGGCCTCCCGCAGCGCGTCCACGTTAGCGTAAACGCTGTCGCTTTGCCTGGTCACGCGCCTGTCGACGTGCACGTTTCCCGCCAGGCGGGGAGGCCTGGTGACGCGACCCGAGGCGTCCTGATCGAGTCGATGAGCTCCTCGGCTTTCTCCTCGGTGAGAAAACGTGAGCTGCTGACGGCGTCGACGATGAGGGAGAGCTCGCCGAAGGTGAAGGCGCGTGATTTGAGCGCGTAGGGAAACGGGGCGGCCCTTGATGGTTTTCGATGTCGAGGCCGAAAGCGCGTAACGCGTCGATGTCGCGGTAGAGGGCCTTTCGCTCGACGCTGACGCCGACGGCCGCGAGCTCCTCGATGAGTCTTTGGGGGTGCTCAGCCCGTGGTCTTCATCGGTCTGTTCGAGAAAAATGCGGGCGAGATGCAGGGATTTTGAGCTTCTGCGAGACGTTTGGCATGCGGTTTCCTTGGGTTGATCCGATTCAGGTCGTTGAAGGTTGTTTCATGCGAAGAAAAGTATACGTCAACATGTACCATCTGCGGTACACCTATTGCGGTGCGTCGGGTGCACAATACGCCTATCGAAACGCAGCGGAAAGGAAGCAGGTATGACCTCGAACATCAACGCGATCGCGCCTCGCACTGCGGCGGCGCGTGAGGGATATGTCTTTCGAGCGCTCCGCGATCGCGGGCACTCGCCATGTCGAGAACATCGAGGACCTGGTGTCCCGATTCGATGCGTCGACGCGTTTCTTCCCTTGAGAGAGACCGGGGAAACCTCTTCGACGAGTGGGCGGGTCGGCGTCTTCGACGATCAGAGTAACCGGATCGGTTATGTATCGTGCGAGTGCAACGAGGTGATAGCGCGGTTGCTTGACGGTGGGAAGAGCCTGTCGGCCCGCTTTTGTGGGGAGCGAATCGCATCGGTCGGTGGATGCGAATCGAGATGGGGGTGTATCTCAATGATTAGTCAGGCATCGGCTTTAGGAACGTCGGCGCTCGTCCCGTCTTCGGGTTATCGCGGGTTTTCGTGCGGGGTTGACCGCGTCTTCTCGGGCGCGAACGAGCGCAGCGACGGTGGAGGGGGGAAGCGCGGCGCATCGCCCGGGAGACGTCGCGCCCGTCAGGTGAGCGCGTTCGAGCGTGCATGCGCGTTCGTCTTCGGCTCGCCGAGCCTTCGTCGCGCCAACGGCGGGGCAGAGGCGTCGTTTGCGCCTTCGCACACGGGTTCCGCTGCGAAACGCAGGCTCGAGACCCCGGTGTTCGAGATAGACCGTCGAGGCGTGGATGCGGCGGGCGTCTTCCGCGCGTTTGGGTTTCCGAGCCCTGTTTTCGTGGATCCGACGGAGCCCTCGACGGTCGTGCGTTCACCTGCGTTTACCCTAACGGTTCCGATACGCTTGGAACACGCTCTCGATCTTGCGAATCGTTATCTCGGCGAGGCCCATGCCTGCGAATCGAGCGACCATGTGCGTCGCTGCGCGTGTTTTCGCGCCGCCGAGATCCTGCTTCTTCATGCCGCCGAAAGGCGCAACGTCGAGGCGTATGAGCTGCTCGCCTGGATCTACGAGCACGATGCGTGCGAGGGCGTGTATTGGGCGAGCGAGCTCGAGCTCCGTGCCGCTCATGGCAGCCGCCTCTCCCGCGCAGCGCGCGCGCTCGAATGGCGCGCGAAGCGGTGTCTCGCGGGTACGCCCCGTCATGCTGTGCTCTCTCGCGGATAAGCTCGCAAGCCTCGACGCCCCGCAGGCGATCAGCTGCGTGCGTACCGTCTGTACCGTCGCGTGTGCGATGGGGCTCTTCTGGGTTCTCGCGATTGCTCCGAAGCCGATTTCGGCACGGCTTTGCTCGGCTTGGCGCGCTGCTCGGAGCTCGGCATCGGCTGCGCCCAGAGCTTTATCGACGCTTTGGAGGGCTATAGGGCGGCGTATCGGCTGCTGAGCGCGGCGCTCGATGCCGGTGCTTGGTCGTTGAAGCGCGCGGTGCATGGTGCCCGTTGCGGAATGGCGCGTATGCGGCAGGAGATCGACGGCTGCCACTGATGGGGTCTTCGCCGTCTTGCGCTGCGGTATCATGTTCATTCGACGAAAGCGAAGGAGGTAGCTGTCTATGCTGAACCACGGCGGGGCCGAAACGACGGTCGTCCTGACGAAACATCGCGAGCGCGCTCTTAAACTGCGCAAGGGCGTACGCGCGCGGTGGGCGGCGGCCTCGAGCGCGCGCGTGTCGCCGTGCCCGCAGACGTAATTTCGGACACGTGGGCGCTTGCGGGCGATGGTCGCCACCTGGTCACGCGCGCGCAGCGCGAGGCGCTGCGTCGAAGCTTTTGGAATCGCAGCATCTTATCGCCCGCACGACGGGCGCCGCTCGATGCTCGCCTCTTTCGCATGCCGCTATGCGGGCGCCTTGACCTCCTCGTCTCGCGACGCTGTTGATCTCGGAGAATCCGAGGCCGCCGTGCTCTCCCTCTTCGACGCATACGGTTCGGCTCTTGAATCCGCAGGGTTGATCGAGTTGGGCGAGGCGGCGCGTCTTCTTTCGTCGTTCGATAATGGATCGCGTTACGTTTTCGATGAGCCGCTCGATCTTCCCGTTCAGGTCGAGCGCTATTTCCGTGCGCGACTTGCCGATGGAGCGGCGGCGTTGCGCGAGGACGTGGTTCAGCTTGCGCCCCTCGCGGGGTCGAGGTCGGCTTCTCTTTTCCCGCGGGCTCCGAGGCGGTGCTGAGCGCATTGCGCTCCGAGATCGTCGAGGGGTGTGAAGGGGGAGCCCGGCATGCCGGCTTCGCATCGTGCGTCGTTCTCACGCCTCGCGCCCAAGATTTATTCGATATGGTGGCGCCCGAGCTCGCGTCTTCGGGTGTTTCCGTGCGCGCGCAAACGAGCATGGCGTTTCGCCGCACCGATTTCGCTCGCGCTTTGCTCTCAGCCCGCGACGTGGTCGAGGGGCTGGAACGTGGCGCACGTCCGCCGTCGACTTCGCCTACTCTGCTTTTTCGGGCATGCCGGCGCAAAACGCTCGGTCCTTCGATCAGGCTCTTCGAGCGGATCGACTTATGTCGTGCTCCGAGGCCGTGCAAAAAGCTGGAGGGCGCGTCTCCGTCGTTTGGTTGGTTCTCGGCGCTCGCATCCGCCTACGACGTGGAGGCGTTCGAGCATATCGGGTGTTTTTCTCACCGACGGCTCGAGTGTTTCCTCGCGTGACGTCGACCGTGAGCGGTCTGCCATGAGGGCCTACGTCAAGGCGGCGGAGGCCGTGTCTTCGGTGGACGCGTCGTATGGATGCGTGTTCGAGCTATTGGAATCTGCTGCCGTCTCCCTCGATCGCATGGTCGGCGCCGCCGAGGGGTCGAGCTGTCAGATTCTCATCACCTCTCCTCCGCATCCGACGCGTTCGTCGAAGGCGAATTCGATAAGGTCGTCGTCGGAGATGTGAGCGACGGCGCCTATCATGTTCTCTCGGCGCGGATGCGCTTGACTCCCTTTGCGTGCAAGCTCGGCGTCGAGCATGGCTTCGATTCTCCGAGGCGGTGAAAGGGGGTTCTCGCGCGCCGTTCGCGCCGCCTGCGATAACGTCGTCTGCGTGTTTCCGCAGCGTGACGCGAACGGGGACGAGTCCTATCCTGCGTTTTTTGTCGACGAGTTCATCGCGTCTCTTCCCGGTACGAGGAGGCGACGTCTTTTTGACAAGGATCTGCTCGGGCTTCCCGTCGATGTCGCCGCCCGCGCATCGCGTATCGGCGAAGACGATATCGCTTGCTGCCTCGCCTCGGCCGTTGTGGCCCCCGCCGATGTCGTGTCGTTCCCGACGGCTCAACGTGGATTGCTTTCCGTCGGGGGATGTGCTGTGCGGCATGAGAACCGTCGAGGAGGACGGTGAAGCGGTCGCCGTGCTGTCCCCTCGGCAATCGAGGCGTATCTTTCATGTCCCTATCGGTGGTTCGTCGAGCGCAGGCTGCGTCTCGGGGCTCTTGACGAGGAGTTCGGCCCTGCTGAGAAGGGCACGTTCGTCCACGCCGCCTTCGCCGCGCTGTTCGACGCCCTGGCCGATCGCGGCGTGCGTCAGATAACCCGCCGGGGCCTACCGGCGGCCCACGAGCTTCTCGATGAGGTTCTCGACGATCTCGTCGCGCGGCAGGCCGGGTCGACCGGCTCGCGGTTGGTGGCGTGCACGCGGGCCGAGCAGCTCGAGATCGAGCGTCTCCCGCGATCAGATCCACTCCGCCGTCGATCGCCTGTCCCTTCTTCCGGCAGATTTCGATGTGCTTTGCCACGAGCGTTCTCTTGCCGCTGAAGACGGCATCGATTACGCCGGGATCCGTTTAACGGGTCGTGTCGACCGCGTCGACGTCAACGAGGAGTCCCGTCGATTCGTCGTTCTCGATTACAAAGGGGACAAGCACGGGCTATGCGGCGGGCATCGGCGAAGATGAGGATTTGGGCGATGTCGGCATACCGGGCGAAGATCCAAGCTCTCGTCTACGCTCAGGCGTTGAGGTCGCAGCTTCCCGGTTATTCCTGTGCGGCGGCGCTTTTACCTCGGTTATCGCGCCCGATCGACAGCTGATTTCGCCGCAGGCTCGTTCGATGCCTCCGCTTACGATGCGTCCGCCGTTGCGCGCAAGGCCTCGCAGGTTGAGATGAACTTCGATCGCTATCTCGACCAGGTCGAGGAGGCGCTGCGCCCGTTGCTGGCGCAGTTGAGCGCAGGGAGCATCCCGTGCGAGCCCCGTTCTAAAATTCGTGTTCGTGGTGTCCCTACGAACGATGCGGAGAGGAGGTCCCGATGAACCTTGATCTGTGCACTCCGGGTCAACGCGAGGTCGTTCAAACGCTCGACGAGCCGGTGATGGTGGCTGCAGGCGCGGGCTCGGGAAAGACGTTCACGCTTACGCAGCGCATCGTGGGGGCGCTTCTTCCAGGCGCAGACGGAGCGCGACCTTATCTCGATTCGATGGATCAGGTCCTTGCTATCACGTTCACGAAGAAAGCCGCCGCCGAGCTGCGCTCGCGCATAAAGGGGCCTGCTGCTGAAAGAAGGGCTGCGCGAGGCAGGCTCATGCCGTCGATGACGCCTGGGTGTCGACTATTCACGGCATGGCCTCGCGCATTCTGCGCGAGCACGCTCTCGAGATAGGCCTCGATCCTGCGTTCGAGGTGATTTCCGAGTCGTTGTCCATCGAGCTCAGGGAGCAGGCGGTTGACGAGGTCGTGCGCGAGGTGCGCGACATGCGCCCGGGCGAGAATCCGCTTTTGGAGGAGCTCCTTCTCGAGATGCCGTTGTTCTCCCAGGGAAAACTCGGAGAAGGTGCGGTCGATTTGGCGCAGACGTTGCTCGCCCGCGTGGAGGCGATGCCCGCCGGGTTCGACGGCCTCGTCATCGCTGAGCCGACGTGCACTCCCGGGGATCTCATGCGCGCGATATACCGTCAGGGCCTTGATTTCAAAGAGGTCGTTGCGACGTGGAAGAAAACCCGGAAAGCGCGAGCAGGAGTGCATCGATGCGCTCGAAACGGGGTTGGGGTGCATCGAAGACTGGTTTCGTCGCGGGGATGACGCGGGTTTTCTCGACGAGGGGATTCGATGCCGAGGGGTACTGCAAGGCGCTGTTCGCCTTGCCGCCGACGAGCCAGAAGTTCCATGATAGCGACAAGAAGCCGGACGCGGGCTTCTTCCGCGCATATCGGGCCGAATACGCGCAGATCGGCCGCGAGGCGTGTGCGTGCGTGGCGTTGCGGAAAGTTCATGCGATCGTGGATCTGGCGCTTATGATACAGAAGCGCTTCAACGCGCTCAAAGGGCCGTCTCGTCTCGACAACGGCGATCTGCTGATGAAGTGTGCCGAGGCGTTGAAAGACAACCCTTCTATTGCCCAGGCGTATCGGGATCGGTTCAAGCTTATCATGATCGACGAGTTCCAGGATACCGACAAGCTGCAGGTTTCCATCGTCGAACGTATCGCCCGCCGTCCTTCGGCAACGTCTGCACGGTCGGGGACGCACAGCAAAGCATTTACCGCTTCAGAGGGGCGGACGTCAACGTGTTCTTCGAGTATCGCGAGACGTTGCGTCGCCTGTCGGATCGAGCTCATTTCGTGAGTCTTCCCGATAACTTCCGCAGCCACGGCGACATCCTAGCTCTCGTCGACGCCGTTTTCAGCCAGGACCGCGCTTTCGGCTCCGAGTTCTGCATCTTGACGCGCGCGGCCCTGTTAACGGGCAGAAGGACCCCGTCTTTCGCCGATCTCGAGCGAGTTCGCCTCGATATCATCCACTACAAGGCAGCCACCGCAGCCGCTTCCGGGGTTACGCGCGCTGAGGCGGTCGAGGAAGCCGCGAGGCACATTGCCGAGCGCTTCGCAGCCTTGCGCGATCGGGGGCGCGGGCCTTCGGATATGGCGGTGTTGCTGGGCACTATGGGAAATGCCGACGTGTACGCGAAGGCTTTGCGCGAGGTTGGTTTGGAGAGCGTCATCGCAGGCGGGTCGGTGTTCTCGACCACCGCCGAGGCGCGTCTTGTCGCCGATCTTTTTTGCGCTATGCGGTCGATGAGGCTGACGAAGCCGCCCTGTTCTCCATCCTCACCTCGCCTCTTTTTCGCCGTCAGCGACGATGCGCTGCTCTCCCTTGTGGTCACCTGCGATGAGGACGGCGCGTTCGGCCGCAGATCGCTTTGGCGCGGGTTCTCGGATCCTCGGGAGGATGAGAGCACGTGGATCGGCGAGGAGGATGCTCGCATGCTCGCGCTGGCTCGCCGCACGCTCGGCCGGTTTTTCGACGCGCGCTCGCAAGGGGCTGCGGAGCGTGCGCTGCGTGAGCTTTTCCTGGAGACAGGTTATCTCGACCGCCTTCAAAAGTGCGGCGCGGTTGGGCTGGCCGCTGCGGGCAACCTTTGCCAAGGCGGCGCGCATCGTCGGCGCTTTCGAGGCGAATGCCTGCGGCATCGCCTCCCTTTCCCATGCTTACGCCGATCATCTCCGCAACCGCGAAGGAGGCGCCGGGATCTCTTGCGACCGTCGGCGCCGATTTCGTGCAGATCATGACGATCCATGCGTCGAAGGGCCTTGAGTTCGCCCACGTCGCCATCGCCGATTGGGGAAAGGCGTGTCGAGCGCGCCTTCTCTCATCGCTGAGAACATCGGCGATAATACATTTGCATCCGCACGTCACAAGCCTGCGGATGCGGCGGGCAAGGTGGCGGATAAGCTTCGGTCGTTCGTATTCGAAGAGGGGGGGGCGCCATCGCGCCGGTGCCTCCGCCCGGCGCGCTGCACGAGGACTCGAGGAGCGCGTTGCCGCGCAAACTCTCGCCGAAGCGCAACGCTTGCTCACGTCGCGCTCACCCGCGCTGGGAAGTCTCTTGTCTTGAGCTATGTGACCCGCTCCGGCCCGAGCTCGCCTACGAGGGGACGGGATCTACGGCGACGTGTACAGCGCGTTGCGTTGGGCTTTGCGACAACGATGAATGTCGTTCGCTGTGCGAGTACGGGGGCAGCGCGCCTGCGCGTGTGGATTTTTCACTATCTGAGATCGTCTGCGGACGACGAGGGCGATGTCGCTGTCCCCGATGTCGCCGCCGTGCCTTCGCCTGACGTGGCCCCCCGTGTTCGAGGTGGCGCTTCGTCGAGAGCCCGCCTCGGTGTTTTCGGTGCCGTGCGAAGGCGCTCGCGCGAACGTCGAATCGTATTCCTCTCTCAGCTCTGTTTCGGGCGATCTGCCGACGATCGCAGTGCGCAGCGAAGCGAATTTCGCGGTCGGGACAACCGGGGAGAGCGCGGTTTCGGCCTCTTCTTCCGAGTCTTTTCCGACGAAGACGACGACGCGACCGCCCTCGGCGAGGCGTTTCATCGTCTCGCGCAGCTCTCCGTCGTCCGCGAGCGCGTTCGCGGATCCGGCGCCTGGAGATGCCCGAGGGGTCTTGCATCGAGGCGCAGGTTCGCCGCTGCGGCTTGTCCGACGGTCAGGAGGAACGGCTTCGCAAGGCGTTGGAGCTCTGGTTCGGAAGCGATCTGGCTGCTTCGTTTGCGCGACGGGGCGAGCTTGCGGCGGAGGTCGACTTCATGGTTGCCGTAGGAGATGTTGATTCCGACGGTTTTTTCCTGGAAGGTCAGATCGACGCCCTTTTGCGACGACGGATCGGGGTGCGCGTTTCTCATCGACTATAAGACGGGCGGTTTCCCAGGGGGAGCCGGGCGAGTGATGTTGTCGAGAAGCACGCCTTTCAGGCGATGTGCTACGCCTACGCGCTGCTTCGCGAGGGATACCGCCGTGTCGAGGCATGCTTTGCGAGGGTTGAGCACGCGTGCTCCGATGCAGATGAGCCGCAGACGGTCGCTTACGTGTTCGATGAATCCGAGGTCGACGCGCTCGAGCGGCTTCTGCTCGAGGCGCGTAAAGCGCGATGCCCGCGATGACCGTACGTTCGTTATCTCTCCGCTGTCTGATCGAAGGTGATGCTCGCTCATGAACTTGTCGAAAACCCGGTACACGCGCGGGATTCAGTGTCCCAAAATGCTTTGGATGGATGCGCATATGCCCGAGAAGTTCGATGATTCCGTTTTGAACGAGGCGATTCTCGAGTCGGGCGATAACGTGGGCGATCTCGCCATGGGTTATTTCGGGCCTTTCGTCGAGGTTTCGTTTGATCCTCGTGATTTCGAGGGGATGGCCCGACGTACGCGCGCGCTCCTTGCGGATGGGGCTCGCGTCATCTGCGAGGCGACCTTTGCCACGAGGGCGATGTGCATGGTCGACATTCTGCGTGTCGAGCGGATGGTTTGCACCTGGTGGAAGTGAAGTCGTCCACGCGCGTTCACGATGTCTATTATCACGACATGGCGTTTCAGTACGATCTGCTGCGTCGATGCGGCTATGAGGTGAAAAGCGTATCTTTGATGCATATCGATAACAGCTACGTGTTCGACGGCAAGCTCGATCTCGCGCGCTTGTTTCGCGTTGAGGATTGCACCGAGCGCGTGGTCTCGCTTGCGGCGAATGTTCGCGAACGTGCAGCGTATCTCAAGGCGGTGGCTTCCGAGCCCCCGAGCCGGGTTCGGATCAAGGGGCGGCGGATGTGCTCGACGTCGCCTGTCCGGCGGGTCTGTTGCCGCTGACCTGCGAGGATGCATCTTGCGCTGCTTTCTCGTTCGGAGACGAGCGCGATGCGTTCGCCATCGGTCCTCACTGCAAGAGCCCTTATCCCTGCGGGTACCGCGATTGGTGCTGGCGAAGCGTTGTCCATCCCAGCGTGTTCGACCTGGGCGGCTTCGGCTTGGAGAAGACGTTCAAGCTCGCTCGTGCGGGCGTGGTCTCCTTCGACGATGTCGTTTCGAGCGGGCTTTCCCTAAATCCATACCCGCCCGTCAAGTGGAGGCGTACAGGACGGGAAAGCGCTTCATCGTGGACGTTGCCTCCGTGCGCCGTTTTCTTCAAGCCTTCGAAATTCCTTTGTATTTTCTCGATTTCGAGACGTATCAACCTGCGGTTCCTACGTTTGTCGGAGCGAGGCCTTACCAGCAGATTCCCACGCAGTACTCGCTTCACATCGTCAGGGACAAGGGCGCAGTTGTCGAATTGGGCGCTTGTCCGACCGACGGGTCCTGGGAGCATCGCGAGTTCCTCGCCGAAGCGGGATCGGATCCGCGCCGTGAGGTTGCGGAGGCGCTCGTGCGCGATATCCCGTGGACGCATGCGTGGTGGCGTACAACATGAGCTTCGAATGCGCGGTCATCAAGGGGCTTGCCGATGCCTTTCCCGATCTTTCGGACCATCTTCTCGCCGTTCGCGATCGCTTCGTCGATCTGATCGTGCCGTTTCGAAGCGGGTCGTGCTACGCTGCCGCGCAGAACGGTTCGTTTTCGATAAAGGCGGTGCTTCCCGCGCTTTTCCCCGACGATCCCGCTCTCGATTATCGGTCGCTCGAAGGCGTTTGCAACGGCGCGCAGGCGTCTGCGACGTTCACCGAGCTTGCTCGTATGGAGTCTGAGGAGGCGAGGCGGGCCCGTGAGAACCTTCTGCGATATTGCGAGCTCGACACGCTCGCGATGGTGCGGATTTGGCAATGGCTCGAACATGCCGCGGCGAGCGAAAACGGCTTCGAGCCTGAAAGGAGCATCAAATGATCAACACGGCGAAGACGGTCGCTGCCGCATCGCTTGCGCAGCGTGCCCATTCGGGCCAATTGGACAAGGCGGGCGAGCCCTGCCGTCAAGCATGCGTTCGCCGTCGCCGAGAAGATGGACGACGAGGATTCGACGTGCGCGGCTCTTCTGCACGACGTCGTCGAGGACACCGACTTCACGCTCGACGACCTTCGCGCCATCGGCATGAGCGAGGCGGTGGTGGAGGCGGTCGATCTGCTGACGCGCGGTCCTGACCAAGACTACTTCGCGTACGTGCTCGCGCGCTGCGCGATCACCCGATTGCTTCGAAGGTCAAGCGCGCCGACCTCGAGCACAACGCCGACCTTTCGCGCTTCAAGCGTTTGACGTCGTTCGATATGCGCAGACGGGCGAAGTACCTTGAGGCCCTCGCGCTGCTCGACGGCGATGTTGAAGGTTGCAAGCTCGCGTGCAACCGCGATGCGCTGCGCGCACTCGGCCTCGGCGGTGCGCCGAAACCCCCTGCGCCTCCCCATCGATGAGGTCGCGCTTTGCGGGCGTGATGCGCGCGGGGCGTCCTCGTCGTTCGGAGATGGCGTGACGTCGTTTACGTCCGCGGCCGTTTGCGCTTCGCCTTGGGTATACTTGCCATTATGGCACACTTGAAACATAGCGATGGGGGCGAGAAGCTCGAGCGAATCAAGCGGGAGTTGTCCGAAGTTCCCGCTTTGCCCGGGGTCTACCTTTGGAAAGACGCCTCGGGGCAGGTTATCTACGTCGGCAAGGCGAAGCAGCTGCGCGCACGCATGCGCCAGTACGTCAACTTCCAAGACGACAGGGCGAAGATCCCGCTTCTCGTCGAGCAGATCGACTCATTCGAGTACATCGTCGTCGACAACGAGCACGAGTCGCTTGTGCTCGAGAAGAACCTCATCAACCAGCACAGCCCGTTTTTCAACGCCGATTTCAAAGACGACAAGAGCTATCCTTTCATAGCCCTGACGAAAGGCGATGTGTTCCCCGCTATTAAATACACGCGCGAAGCATCGATCGGACACGCGCTATTTCGGCCCGTACACCGACAGCCGCGCGGCGGGGACATGGTCGACATCGCCCGCCGCGTCGTGCCCCTGTGCGCTTGCTCGTGCGCGGATTGGCGTCAGATGAAGCGTCGGCTCGACAAGGACCCGCTTGCGTTGCTCGGTGCGGAAGCCCGTCCGTGCTTCGACGCACATGTCGGTCTCGGGCCGGGTGCATGTTGCGGACGCGTGACGCCGGAAGAGTACGCGGATAACGTCAAGCGCATCACGCGCTTTCTCTCGGGCCATCATCGCGAGTTCATCGAGGAGCTCACCTCGGAGATGCAGCAGGCCGCAGCCGATCTCGATTTCGAGCGGGCGGGGCGCGTGAAGGCGCGTATCGACACTATCAACTCGTTGACCGACAAGCAGCATGCGGTCTCCTCGCGCAATCTCGACGCCGACGTCATCGGCATCTATCGCGAGGAAACCGTCGCGGGCGTCCATGTTTTCATGGTGCGCGAGGGACGCATTATCAACTCGAACGAGTTTGTGCTCAACCGCGGATCCGATGTCCCCGATCAGGATCTTCTGCACAACTTCCTCCTGCGCTATTACGACACGACCACGTCGATCCCTCATGAGGTCATCGTGCGCGAGAACCCCGACGACGTCGAGGTCATGCAGGGAGTGGCTCACGGGAAAGCTGAACTCGCCTCATGGGGCCAAGGTGCGGTTCGTCGAACCGCGTAAGGGGGGAGAAGGCCGAGCTCGTCGACATGGCGGAAACGAACGCGAAGCACACGCTCATGCGCTACAAGGTGCGCACGAACTACGACGACAAGCGCATCAACAACGCGCTGATGCAGTTGGAAAGCGCGCTCGCCCTCGACGGTCCGCCCATGCGCATCGAGTGTTTCGACATTTCGACCATTCACGGCTCCTACACCGTGGCTTCCATGGTGGTGTTCACGGGCGGCAGGCCCGATAAGAACCAATACCGCCGTTTCAAGATCAAGACGCCGCTTTCCGAGGCGAACGACTTTCTTTCCATGCAAGAGGTGATGAGCCGTCGTTACGCGCCCCGAGCGCATGGCGGATGAGCGGTTCGGCAGCAAGCCCGATCTCATCATCCTCGACGGTGGCAAACCCCAGCTTGCGGCCGTGCTCGCCATGTTCGATGAGATGGGCGTAGACGACATCGCCGTATGCGGTCTGGCGAAGCGCGACGAGGAGCTGTTCGTTCCTTGGCAGGATTCAGGCCCGGTGGTGCTGCCGGGAGGCTCGGCCTCGCTCTACCTTGTGAAGCAAGTGCGTGACGAGGCTCATCGCTTCGCCATCGCCTTTCACCGGGAGCTGCGCGGCAAGGGGATGACCGCCTCGATTCTCGACGATGTGTGGGGGATGGGGCCGGTGAGGAAGAAGGCCCTCCTCAAGCACTTCAAGTCGTTTAAGAACCTGAAGAACGCCTCGCTCGAGCAGATAAAGGAGGCGGGCGTCGTTCCCGATGAGGTGGCGGAGGAGCTCTATCGCGTTCTCGGGCAGTATAATGAAGAATCCGATGCGGCGCGCAGCCGGCTGAACGACCAGCTCGACGCATGATCTTGCGCGCATGGCATCCGTGTTCGAGGATGCCTCGCGAACGAAAGGAATCACCATGGTGCAGGAAACGTTGGAAATCGAGAACATGCCGGGATTGGTCATCGTGACGGGCATGAGCGGCGCGGGGCGCACCGAGGCGATGCACGTGTTCGAAGATTTGGGTTATTTTTGCGTCGACAACCTTCCGTCCAACCTTATTCCCAACCTCGTCGAGCTCAACGGCCTCGGCGGCGGGGAAGGCGAGCATAGAAAGCTCGCCGTTGTCTGCGATGCGCGAAACGGTGACTACTTCGGCTCGCTTGGCGAGGAGCTCTCGGAACTCAAAAAAAGCTCGGCGTCGAGTACAAGATGCTCTTTCGATGCCGACGACGACAAGCCTCGTATCGCGTTACAAGTCGAGCCGACGCCGCCATCCCATGTGCACCGACGGCACGACGATCGCTCAGGGCATCGAGCGTGAGCGCCGCTTGCTCATGGATCTTCACGACGAGGCTGATTACGTTATCAACACCACCGATATGCTCCCCTCAAAAGCTTCGCAGCACCATTCGCTCGCTTTTCGGGACGGGCAACGAGCGTCGAGGCCTTGCCGTGACGGTTTACTCGTTCGGGTTCAAGCACGGGGCTCATTGACGCCGATCTCGTCATGGACGTGCGCTTCTTGCCGACCCCCTATTACGATCCCGACTTACGCCATCTCACCGGGCTCGACGCGAGCCCGTTCGCGACTTCGTCATGCTGCGCGAGGAGACCATCGAGTTCAACAAGCGCTGGCATGAGCTGCTCGACGTCGTCATGCCCGGTTACGTTGCCGAGGGAAAGCAGCAGCTCGCCATCGGCGTCGGGTGCACGGGCGGGCAGCATCCGCTCGGTTGCCCTCGCCGAGTCGACAGGCGATTACCTGAAGACGAAGGGATATCGCGTTTCGGTCGCTCATCGCGATCTCAAGCTCGCGGAGCGTACCGTCGCGACCGACGCGGCTCGATAGGCGGGCGCTGAGCTATGGTTGCGCGGCCTGCGTTTCCGATCGACCCGTCCGCGACGGCGTCGTTTTCGGCTATAAAAGACAAGATTCCCCGGATCGAAATGCGCATCGGGCCGGGCAGGCACCTGCGCGCCGTCGTCATCGGCGGCGGCACCGCGCCCCTATGTCCATCCGGCACGCTCCTCTCGCTCGGGGTTGAGACCAGCGCCGTCGTCGCCATGGCGGACGACGGCGGTTCCACCGGCGTCCTGCGCGAGGAAGCCGACGTCACCCCTCCCGGCGATATTCGCAATGCATCGCGGCTTTCGCGAAGGATCCGAGTGATCCTTTGGTGAGGGCGTTCAAGTATCGCTTCGCCGTCGCGCGTGATCATGCGCTCGGCAACCTCATGCTCGCGGCCCTTGAAGACGCCTGCGGATCGTTTCCCGAGGCGATTGCCATTTGCGAGCGTCTGCTCGACGCGCAGGGGCACGTCTACCCCTCGACGCTCGATCACGTCACGCTGAGCGCGCGCACGCGCGACGGGCGGCTGCTTGACGGCCAGGCCGTCGCCTGCCATTCCCGCACGGCGCTCGAATCGGTCGAGCTGCATGGTTCGTGCGGCGCCGTCAAGCCCTATGCTCCGGCGCTCGACGCCATCAGGGGCGGACCTCATCGTGTTGGGACCGGGTTCGCTTTTCACCTCGGTCATACCGAACCTGTTGGTGCCGGGCGTTATCGACGCCATCGCGCAATCGCGCGGCCGCGTGCTGTTCGTGTGCTCTTTAGCCGACGTACAGGGCGAGACCTGGGGGCTTACCGCGCGCGAGCACGTCGAGGCGTTGTGCGCTCATGGCATGGAGGGCCTTCTCGACTACGTGCTGGTGCATTCAAGCGTGCCCCTGCGCGCCGAGAGCCCCGCGACCGATCGCTTCATCGCGGTATCGGGCTCGGGACTTGGAGCATTCCTCCACCTCCGATCTCGACGATTACGAGCTTGCGAACAAGACGCGTCCCGTTGCCATAAGCTACCGCGACATGATGGCCATACAGGCGAAAGGCCCCATCGTGATAGCGCGCGACCTCGCCGATCCGGAACACCCGACCTGGCATGCCCCCTCGCGATGCGGGAGGCGTTTCACCAGGTCATAAAGATGTCGATAGCGCGAAGGCGCTAGCGGGGAGGGCGCATGTCGTTCACATCGGAGGTAAAAGACGAGCTTGCGCACGCCGTCGCCGAATGCTCGCATTGCGAGAAGGCAACGCTTGCCGCGCTCGTGCGCATCGAGGGACGCTGTTCGTGAGCGGGCCGGGCGCTACCGTATGGAAGTCGCCACCGACGTCGCGTCGGTGGCGCGGCTGATCATCCGCCTGCTCCATACGCTCTATCGGCTGCAAACCGAGCTGACCGTGCGTCGCTCCGTATTGCATAAGACGCCGAACTACCTGATCGAAGTGCCCGCTCAGCCCGCGTTGGCGCCGGCGTTGCGTGACATGGGGGTCCTTTTCTGCCGACGGGGGCCTGAGCTCGGGATCGATCCCGAGCTCGTGGCGAAGCAGTGCTGCGCGGCAGCGTATTTGCGCGGCGCGTTCCTCGGATCGGGTTTCATCTCCAACCCGAAGAGCGATTTTCATTTCGAGATCATCGTTGAAAGCGCCGAGCTGGCGCAGGGGATCGTCGACCTCATGGCGGAGAAGGGCATCGCCGCGCGCATCATGCAGCGTCGCAGCTCGTATATGGTCTACCTGAAAAGCGGCAATGCGATATTGGAGTTCCTCGCGTTCGCCGGTGCTCATCGGGCGGCTCTTCCTCATGGAAGAGGAGCGCGTGGTGAAGTCGGTTCGAAACGATGTGAATCGTGCGATCAACGCCGAGCTTGCGAACCAGCAGAAGTCGAGCAACGCGGCGGTCGAGCAGCTCTACGCCATTCGCGTCGTGCTCGAGCATTACGGGATGGAGAACCTGCCGCCCGCCTTGCAGGAGTTCATCAAGCTGCGCGTCACGTACCCCGATGCGACGCTCAAAGAACTCGGCGCGCATTCGACGCCGCCGTTGTCGAAATCGGCCATCTATCATCGCGTTCGCCGATTAGAGAGCATGGCCCGCGAGATAAGCGAGTCGGAGCGTTAAACTAGAGCAGAGCGTCCGTGTGTCGGATGCCCTTCATGCTATTGTGTGGCTGTCAGCTAAAGCGCCTTCGGGCGATTTACGAGATGGTATCTTTTGAAAGGAGATACGCATGGCAATCAAAGTTGGTATCAACGGTTTCGGTCGAATCGGTCGCCTTGTTTTCCGCGCGATGGTCAACGATCCCGAAATCGAGGTCGTCGCCGTCAACGATCTCGGTGATATCCCCACCATGGCTCATCTTCTCAAGTACGATTCTGTTCACGGCGCGCCTTCGATGTCGTCGAGGTGACCGAGGAGGGCTTTATCGCCGACGGTCATGCGGTGAAGGTGCTCTCCGAGCGCGAGCCTTCCAACCTCCCCTTTGGGGCGAGCTCGGGGTCGACGTCGTCGTGGAATCCACCGGCATCTTCAAGACCGGAGAGCTTGCGCTTCAAGCACATCGAAGCCGGAGCTCGCAAGGTCGTCATCACCTGCCCGGCCAAGGGCGAGGACATCACCGGTCATGGGCGTCAACGACGGAAAATACGACGCCGAGAAGCACAACATCATTTCGAACGCGTCGTGCACCACGAACTGTCTCGCCCCGGTTGCCAAGGTGCTGCTTGAGAAGTTCGGCATCAAGCGCGGCTACATGAACACCATCCATGCCTACACCAACGATCAGAAGATCTTGGACCTGCCGCATAAGGACCTGCGCCGTGCCCGTGCCGCCGCCATGTCGATGATCCCCACCACCACCGGCGCTGCTCGCGCGGTGTCTCTCGTCCTCCCCCGAGCTTGCGGGCAAGCTCGACGGTTTCGCGACGCGCGTCCCCACCCCTGACGGATCGATGGTCGATCTCACGGTCGAGCTTTGAGCGCGAGGTTACCGTCGAGGAGATCAACGCCGCCATGAAGGAGGCCGCCGAAGGGGAGCTTGCGGGCATCCTCGCTTACACCGAAGACCCCATCGTCTCCATCGACATCGTGGACGACCCCCATTCCTCCATCTTCGACGCTGGCCTGACCATGGTCATGGGCGGTAAGAGCAACCTCGTCAAAGTCGTCTCCTGGTACGACAACGAGTGGGGTTATTCCAACCGCGTCAAGGATCTTGTCAAGATCATGATGTAGCACGTTGTTTCGCGGGCGGTCGTGAGCCGCCCGCTTTTTATTTTCCGTCTGAACCCGGGCCGATTCGCGTTGGCTGCCGGGCCGATTTGTTACGACAAGGTGAGAACATGGCTCAAATCAAATCTGTTGACGAACTCGATGCACGGGGGGAAGCGCGTCCTCGTGCGCGTTGACTTCAACGTGCCCGTCAAAGACGGCGTGGTGACCGACGACACCCGCATCAGGGCTGCTCTTCCAACGATCAAGAAGCTCGTCGGGCAGGGCGCTCGCGTTGTGCTGATGAGCCATCTCGGCCGACCCGCCGGCACCGGCTACGAGGAGGCGTTCTCTCTCGCCCCCGCTGCCGCCCGCCTGTCAGAGCTCGTCGATGCGGACGTCGTCTTCGCCGCCGACACCATCGGAGAGGATGCTCGTGCGAAGATCGAAGCGCTTAAGAGGGGCAGGTCGTCGTCCTCGAGAATCTGCGTTTCGATAAGCGCGAGAAGAAGAACGACCCGAATTCCTGCCGCGAGCTCGCCTCTTGCCGATGTCTATGTCAACGACGCGTTTGGCACGGCGCATCGCGCCCACGCGTCGACATCCGGCGTCGCGCAGCTTTTTGCCCGCGTACGCGGGGTATCTGCTCGAGCGCGAGGTGGCGACGTTGACGGGAATGCTCGATGAGCCGAAGCGACCGTTCGTCGCCATTCTCGGTGGTTCGAAGGTATCCGACAAGATCAAGGTCATCGACGCCCTTCTCGATAAGGCGGATACGCTCATCATCGGCGGTATGTAGTCACGTTTCTGCTGGCCGAAGGCAAGCAGGTGGGTACCTCCTGCCCAAGGAAGAGGACTGGGTCGAGCGTGCAGGCGCTATGATCGAGAAGGCGCGTTCGCGGGCGTTGATCTTTCTGCTTCCCGTCGACGTGGTGGTCGCCGATGCCTTCAGCGAGGATGCGCGCACCGAGGTCGTGTCGGTTGATGAGATTCCGCAGGACATGATGGGGCTCGACATCGGGCCTCGGACGTCGGCTGCTTACGCTGCGGCTATCGAGAACGCGGGCAGCGTGTTCTGGAATGGCCCGATGGGCGTTTTCGAGATGAAGGCGTTTTCGAAGCCGGCACGAAGGCGGTTGCTGAAGCTCGCCGTTGCCGAGGCGGCGCAGGCGGACACCATCATCGGGGGCGGTGGTTCGGTGGCGGCGGTCAACAAATTCGACCTTGCCGACAAGATGACGTTCATATCGACCGGTGGTGGCGCTTCAATGGAGCTCGTGCAGGGTGAGGTATTGCCGGGTGTCGAGGCTTTGCGGGCGTAACGTCCGATACGTTGGCTTCATCGCAGAAAAGGAGCGATTCATGACTCGTAAAAACTTCATTGCGGGAAATGGAAGATGAACAACACCATCGGTGAGGCGTGGTGCTCGCGCAGGAGATCTCCAATCATTTCTATCGAGACTGGACCGACAAGGTCGATGTCGCCGTGTGCCCTCCGTACGTCGACCTCAAACCCGTGCGCACGGTGTTCGATTTCGACAAGGTGAAGATCTCCGTCGGCGCTCAGAACGTGTATTGGGAGCCGAAGGGCGCGTTACCGGGAGATCTCGATTCCCATGCTTCGAGAAATCGGCTGTGCGTATTGCATCGTCGGGCATTCGAGCGTCGCACGCTTTTCGGGGAGACCAACGAGGAGGTCAACAAGAAGACGCGTGCTCTTCGAGGCTCGCATCAACCCCCATCGTCTGCGTTGGCGAGTCGCTTGCCGTTCGTGACGAGGGAACGTATTCGAGTTCGTGACCGCCCAGGTGAGGCGGCGTTCGCCGGCATCGACGCGTTCCGAGGCAAACGCGCCAGGTCGTCGCCTACGAGCCTGTTCTGGGCCATCGGGACGGGCAGGACGGCGACGCCTGAGCAGGCCGAGGAGGTCTGCGCTCGGCCATTCGCGCGACGCTCATCGGCGAGCAGGTGAGGATGCTGCCGATCAGATGCGCGTGCTCTACGGTGGGTCCATGAACGAAGGCAACGCTGGAGCTGTTGCTTGCCGAACCTGGATATCGATGGCGGTCTTTGATCGGCGGATTTCGCCGCACTTTGCGGCGAAATAACCCAACAGTTCGTCGAGATCGTCAAGGCAATGATGGCATAATGGGGAAGCCACCTGGGCCTGGGGGGCCCCGGAATCAGAATCTTCGCCTTCCCGCGTGCCTTGTCATAATGGACGGCTTCGGCCTTGCCGAACCTGGTCCGGTAACGCCATCTCGTTGGCTGACACGCCGGTGTTAGACGAGCTGTTCGCAACCTGTCCCATGATGAAGCTCGAGGCGTCGGGCGAGGCGGTTGGCTTGCCGCTGGTCAGATGGGCAATTCGGAAGTGGGCCACCAACATCGGTGCAGGTCGTGTGGTCTTCCAAGAACTCACGCGTATCAACCGAGCGTGCGCTGACGGATCCATCGTCGACAATCCCCGGATTCGGGAAGCTTATAGGGCCGCCTGCGCACCCGGACGTCGCGTTGCATCTCATGGGTTTGCTCAGCGATGGCGGCGTGCATTCATCGAACGCGCACCTCTACGCCTCATCGAGGGCGCCGTGTCCTTCGGCGTTCCGCAGGTGTTCGTCCATTGCTTCCTTTGACGGCCGTGATGTGGCCCCCGACGAGCGGTTCGCGTTACGTCGCCGAGCTCGAAGGCGCGAATCGACGCCATCCTCGCCGAACACCCGTCGGCTTCGAGCGAGGTTAGCATCGCGTCGATCGAAGGTGCGCTATTTCGCCATGGACAGGGATAACCGATGGGATCGGGTCGAGCGTGCGTATCGGGCGATCGTCTCTCCCCTTCGTCACGGGATGTAAGCCGCTTGACTCCGGTGGAGGCTGTAGAGGCTTCGTATGCCCGGGGCGTCACCGACGAGTTCGTCGAGCCTATGTCCTTCTACGAGCGCGGCGTGGTCGACGGGGATGCCGTGCTGTTCTTCAACTTCAGGCCCGACCGCGCTCGCGAGCTGACGCGCTCTATGACCGATGCCCCGAGTTCTCTAGCTTCGGGCGAACGGTCTTTCCCCGTGTCCACTTCACGTGCCTGACCGAGTACGATCCGACTATCGATGCGCCCGTGGCGTTCGAAAAGGAGTTCCCGCAAAATGTTCTGGTCCGACGTTCTCGCAGATGCAGGTTTGCGGCAGTTTCATATCGCCGAGACGGAAAAATACGCTCACGTCACCTTCTTTTGAACGGGGCGTAGAGGAGGAGAAGCCGGGCGAGGAGCGCGATCTCATCGCAAGTCCGAAGGTGGCGACTTATGATCTGCTTCCGGAAGATGAGCGAGGCCCGAAGTCGCCGCCCGCCCTCGTTCGCGCAATCGACGAGGATGAGGCGGATGTCTACATCGTCAACTTCGCCAATTGCGACATGGTCGGTCATACGGGCGTCATACCTGCTGCCGTCGAAGCTGTCGAGGCAGTCGACCGGGGCGTTGGCCAGGTCGTTGAAGCGATGCGGCGCAAAGGCGGCGTTACCTTGATCACTGCGGATCACGGCAACGCCGACAAGATGATCGACATCCGACGGTTCGCCTCATACTGCTTTCACACGACGGCGCCCGTCCCCCCTCGTTCTCGTGAACGCTGCCGATGTTTCCTTCGACCTTGTGGCGGCGTGGGTTGCCTGGCGGAT
>VOFI01002986.1_pt1 | contig 39005 bp, 62 predicted proteins | sample 5384131 | NCBI WGS metagenome assembly VOFI01 (sample SAMN12384728, study PRJNA508395) | human gut metagenome | isolation source: healthy gut H | host: Homo sapiens | reverse complement strand
CCAATCAGTGTGGTAACCATCGTAGACGACAAGGCGCATTACATGCCAGGCGCATCGACCTTCGCCATAAAGCTGATTGCAGACCGTGGCACCCAGCGGTTTTTTAGGAGTGCAGGTGGCAGGCCCTGGCGCGGTAGACAAGATCGTGGATATCACCGTGACTGCCATTCAGTGCGGAGCCACGCTGGATCAAATGGACGGAGCTGATTTTGCTTATGCACCTCCATTTTCCACAGCCCTTTGCGCACACCCTGAACATTCTGAAAAATAAACTGAACGGCGCATTTGAGACCTTCACGCCGGCAGAATTTGCCCAGGGTTTGGCAAAGGACTACCGCATTGTGGATGCCTCGCTCAAGCCCTCCATAGAGGGAGCGCCTTTATGTGGACCTAACGACCGTCACTGGCCCGATGGAGGGCTTTGGGCTGGAGGAAAAAAATCCTCCTGATCTGCAACAAAGGCAAACGGGCATATTTGCTTCAAAACCGGCTGAAAGCCTTTGGCTATCAACATGTGAAAGTTCTGGAGGGTGGAAACCTCTTTACTGATGTCACCTTGGAATAAAGGTGCAAATCAGAAATCTGGACAGATAAAAAGGAGAATTTGTTATGGCTTGTACCATCAGCGCCGCAGAAATCAAACGGGTGAAAGCACTGGGCTTTTTGAACAACAAAGGGACTGACCTGTTCAATGCACGGGTCATCACAGTCAACGGAAAGATCACCGCGCAGCAGACTGCCGTTTTGGCCCAGGCTGCTGAGAAGTTTGGAAACGGCGAGGTGGAGTTTACCACCCGCCTCACCGTAGAAATCGGGGGTTCATTTGATGACATTCCTGCCTTCCAGGAATTCATTGCACCGGCCGGCCTGATCACAGGTGGTACTGGCTCTGGTACGACCGGTGGTTTCCTGCAAGGGAACGACCTGCCAGTATGGTCTCTACGATACGTTTGCTTTGAGCGAAAAAAATTCACCAGCGTTTTTATCTGGGCTACCACTCCGTCAAACTTCCACATAAATTTAAAATCGCATGTGGCGGCTGCCCCAATAATTGTGTCAAACCTACACTGAACGATTTGGGCATCATCAATCAGGCGCCTGGTGCCCACTGTAGATTCGGACGCCTGCAATGGATGCAAAAAGTGTCAAATCGTAAACACCTGCCCCATGCAGGCCGCGAAGTTGAAGACGGTGAGCTGACCATTGACCCGGCTCTGTGCAGCAATTGTGGGTTGTGCGTGAATCGTTGTCCCTTTGATGTGGTTGAGGGTGGCGTGTCTGGCTACAAGATTTACATTGGTGGCCGTTGGGGCAAGAAAATGGCCGTCGCACAGCCCCTCAACCGGCTTTCACAGACGAAGAGGAGCCGCTTCGCACTGTAGAAAAAGCCATTCTCTTCTTCCGGGAGCAAGGAAAGACCGGCGAACGTTTTGCAGATACCATCAGCCGTCTCGGGTTCGAATACGTGGAAAAAAGAACTCCTGTCCGACGAAATCCTGGAACGGAAGCAGGAGATTCTAGAGGCGCAAATACATTTGACTGGCGGCACTACCTGTTAATGATCCTACGAAACGAGCCTGACCAGCCGGAGCATGAAATCCGTATCTCTCATTGTACCTGCCGCAAAAATTCTTTTTTTGCGGCAGGTCTCTTTCGGTTGCATCCGAAAAGCCCCGGGGAGACCGGCGATCAGACCAGGAGAATACGTGCGAACCTGCTGCAAAAAACGAGTGTTTGCAGCAGGTCTTTTTATGCAGATTTCTGCTCTGGGACAGGTCGGTTCTGAATACACATAGCGGCGCATAGGCTGGAATGGAAAGGGGAGCGATACCATGAAGAAGAAAAAAGTGGGAGATGCCAAAGCGGGGAAGTGCCTCCGGTATGGGAAAAAGCATTGGCCATAGGTACGGGAATCAGTGTGGCGTTGACTCTGGGCCTATCCGCCCTGTTTGCCGCCCTCATGGACAGGCAGGCACTGCCTCAGGAAATGACAGGAACATTGGCGATGGTGATCCTGGCGGTTTCTGCAGCGGTTGGTGCATGGAGCTCTGCCAAATTGGCGGGCAGCCGGTCAATGGTCGTTTGTCTGCTGCTGGGTGGATGCTACATCCTGCTTCTATTTGCGGCGACTGCCTTTTTCTTTGGAGGCAAGTACCAGGGAATTCCCGTGACGGCAGCTTTGATTTTTGGTGCATGTGCAGCCGCCGGGATTGTCGGCGCCGGGGGGGGCAGAGGAGAAAGCGTGTGCCCAAAAAGTACCGGATCAGTTAATATGACCAAAAGCTGAGGAGAGTAATTCTCGCTTACCTCAAATATGGATTTTGCAAGTCGTCCTGCAAAATCCATATTTGGGATCCAGGCCATCACTGCGGCACAACATCTGGTTGATTTTGAATAAAAACAGAATGGCAATCCACGCACGCGGCGAGAAGTTGACATAACGCAATTTACATAAAATGTACATAATTTACAAAAACTGGATTTTCGGTGAATAGCCCTTGAATTTTTCCGGAATTTGGAGTATAGTAAAAAAGCAAAACGATGAGAATTCGCATGTGATTCAGCATTCTGTGCGATGATTTCGGCTGGCTCCTCCGGAATCCTGGGCGTAAGTCAATATGGAGGGCCAATGATGCACAGACTTTTTTTATCATAATTTCCATGTAACCTCTATGCAGGACTGGATGGTAGCACTTTTGGGAAGCTTCACTGTCGGCGCCTGTATTGGATGTTTAACCTGTATGAAGATGCCGGTAACCGGGTTATACGAAGTTTGCGGCGGCGTATTGTCTGGACAGGCCAGTATCAGCTCCCAGATTCTGTGTTGCTTGTTGCCGCTGCTTGTGGCCGGGGTTCTGGCATATTTCAGCCGGTGTGTCTGGTATTTGCTTTTACCCGCCGCACTATGCGGCTTTTTTATTTTCCTTTTCGGTGTGTGCCTTTGTACATACTCTCCATACAGCAGGGTGGGTCTTTGCGGGCCTACTCTTAGCAGGCCGGGGCATCTGTCTCATTTTTTTGTTCTGGTTTTTGCTGCGCCGCTTTCAGGTAGGAGGGCGTAGTTTGTCTCAGGATTTGGCCGTTGCATGCTGCTTCAGTGGAGCTACGATTCTCGTTTTTCACTGGCTGTTGTCCCCTGTGGTGGCAGAGCTGAGCCAGTCATTTATACTAACATAAAAAGGAACGCTGTCGCTATGTTGGATCTGATCGCTCGCTTATGAGAACTATCTGGTCAACGTAAAACAGGCGTCTGGCAACACCACCGTCTCATACTTGCGGGACATCCGTCAATTTGCCGGTTGGCTTCGCGATGCTGAGGAGGCAGAGCTTGTGGACGCAACACAACAAAATATTTCCGACTATCTCCACCGGCTCGCTACAGAAGGACGATCCAGTGCAACCATTTCCCGCTCTCTTGCCAGCCTAAAGAATTTTTTTTGCCTATTTGGTATCTGCCGGCTTCCTGCGGGAAAGCCCAGTTCAACATGTGCATGTGGAGCGAGGGGAGAAGAAACTGCCCCAGATTTTAACTGGGCGTGAGGTGGAGTCGCTCCTGTCACAGCCTGCTTGCGTGGATGCAAAAGGATATCGGGACCGTGCCATGTTGGAAGTGATGTACGCCACTGGCTTGCGGGTCAGCGAGCTCATCGGTCTCAATGTGGATGATGTGAGCCTGGATGGTTGCTTCATCAAATGCAGCGGCAAAAAAACCCGCCTTGTCCCGATGTATCCCGGCGCTGTGAAGGCGCTGTCCAGCTATATGCAAGATGTCCGTCCCGGTATGGTGGCGGCCCCTGGAGAATCTGCGTTGTTTGTAAACGTCAGCGGGGAGCGTATGAGCCGCCAGGGCTTCTGGAAAATTCTCAAGCACTACCAGGAAACAGCCCACATTGAGAAAGACATTACGCCGCATACCTTACGGCACAGCTTTGCAGTACATCTTCTGGAAAACGGTGCGGATCTGCATGCCATTCAGGAGATGATGGGACATAGCGATATCTCTTCCACCCAGCTGTACACGCAGCTGGTGAGTCAAAACCTCAAAAGCGTCTATAATAAATGCCATCCCAAGGCATAGGGTTGGATGCTCTTTCCTGGAAACTGCAAAAAGGGGGAATGACGGATGCGTCTGCTGCTGGCAGAGGATGAGCGGGAACTATCCGATGCGCTGTGCGCCATTTTAAAACACAATCACTATTCCGTAGATCCCGTATATGACGGTCAGGATGCATTGGACTATCTCCGGCACGGTCAGTACGATGGCGCCATCTTGGATATTATGATGCCAAAGATAGATGGTCTGTCTGTACTGCACCGTGTGCGGAAGAGGGCAATGGGGTTCCCATTTTGCTCCTTACGGCAAAATCTCAGGTGGAGGACCGTATCCGCGGATTGGATATGGGCGCAGACGACTATCTGGTGAAACCCTTTGCCATGGGAGAGCTGTTGGCACGCATTCGCGCCATGACACGCAGGCGGACAGAAATGGTCACCAATGTACTGCGATTTGGGGACTTGTCTCTGAGTCGGGAGGTTTTCACACTGTCCGGACCCACTGGAGAGCAGCGGTTGGGCAGCAAAGAATTTCAGATTTTGGAGCTTTTTGATGGAAAACCCCAATCGCGTCATTTCTACAGACCAGTTTCTCTCCCGTATTTGGGGTTATGACGCTGATGCAGAGCTTGGGGTGGTATGGGTCTACATCTCCGGCCTCCGAAAAAGCTGCATGCAGTGGTAGTACCGTAGAAATAAAAGCAAACCGGGGGTGGGCTACCTCTTGGCAAGTCGAACAAAGGGGGCAGGACCGTGATCCGGCGGCTTCAGCGGAAATTCATAGGCATTGTCGTGCTCGCTTTGGGTCTGGTCATTGTAATTCTCCTCGGGTCAATCAATCTGCTCAAGTATAGCAATACTGCAAACCGTGCGGATCAAATGCTACAGTATCTTTCCGAAAATAAAGGCCGGTTTCCAGACGAAAAGAAACCGCCGGGAAAAGAGAAACCGCCGGGGATCAATGCCGATACGGGGTACAAGACCAGATTTTTCTTCGTATGGCTGGACCAACAGGGGAATGTGATCCGCGTCAATACAGGACATATCGCCGCAGTTTCTTCGGAAGAGGCTATGGTTTACGGCCAGCGTGTGGTCAAAAACGGGAAACTGGGGGATATCTGGATCATTATCGATACGGTACATTTCCCAATCCTGAACATTCCGGCAGTATGATCATTTTTCTGGATTGCAAAGACAGAGCGGACCAGCGATCAGTTTTTCCTGCTGCTTTCCTGCACCATTGGTCTTGCTGCGTTTGCAGTGGTTTCCTGCATCACGGCACTCTTCTCCCGCCGTGCCATCCGCCCATCGAGGAGGCCATGGAAAAAGGCGAAAACGCCGCTGGCAATGGAAAAGCAAAGGGTATTTCCGCAAATAACGATGTATTGGAGCTCACCACCGGAAAGAGCCCATGGTCGGACAGCATCCGCAATCAGGTATCCCGTATGGATGGTTTACTGCAATCCATGCTGGCACTGACCAAACTGGATGCACAGCGCCCAACCTTGCAAATGGAGCAGCTGGATTTCAGCTCGTTGGTGTCCCAGGCGGCAGAGCCGTTCTGTGTACTGGCGGAGACCAATCAGGTCTCTTTATCTGTTCAGGTAGAGGCTGAAGTTTGCATTTTTTGCGATGCGACCAGTCTCCGGCAATTGGTCTCTATTTTGTTGGAAAATGCGGTCAAATATGCCGGCCCCAATGGCACGGTTGTGGTACAGCTGGAGAAGCAAGGAAAATTCACTCGCCTTTGGGTGGAAAATACCTGCTCAGAGCTCCCCAGTGGAAATCTGAACCGGCTGTTTGACCGATTTTATCGGGCAGATACTTCCCGATCCCCGGGAGACAGGCGGATATGGAATTGGGCTGTCCATTGCCAAGTCGATTTGTCAAGCTCATCATGCGAACATTTCCGCAGAAGCTGTGGAGCCGGGCGCGATTCGGTTCACTGTTTCTTTTGGATGAAATATGCAAAAAATGCCATACCTGTGGCCGCGTAACTGCTGCTACAGGTATGGCATTTTACAATTTGTTTACGCTTTTCTCAGCCTGGCTTAAGGTACCGGCGGTAAAATATAGCTAAAACACGGAAACGGAGGAAATCATGAAACAAAGCGGCTTTTTTTCAGCGTTTTGAGCAAAAAGTACATACTGGAAACTCGTACTTATCAACAGCTGTTTCTGGAGCTAACCCCGTACATGAAGCCAGATCAGTACGGAGTCAGTCAGATCTCCAGTATCTATTTTGACACGCCAGACCACCGCCTGATCCGTAACTCTTTAGAGAAGCCGGTTTATAAGGAAAAACTGCGTTTGCGCTGCTACGGTTCTCCCAAGCCCCAGGATCCGGTCTTTGTGGAATTGAGAAAAAATACATGGGAACGGTGTACAAGCGTAGAGTAGCACTTTCTCTTCAAGCGGCAGAATCCTACCTCTATCAAAGGCTTCCGCCTGAGGTGGACTCTCAAGTTCTGCGGGAAGTGGATTATATGTACAGTTTTTACCATACCTTGATTCCCACGGCCTACATTGCCTATCAGCGTGTGGCGTTGTACGGCCTGGAGGATGCCAATCTTCGTGTTACCTTCGATTGGAATTTGCGGTGGAGATGCGAAAACCTGCATCTGGATGCCGGCACGGAGGGGCAGTTGTTGCTTCCGGAGGGCCAATTTCTGATGGAAATCAAGGTACCATGCGCAATGCCTGTGTGGATGGCCAGACTGTTGGATACTTTGCAAATATTTCCCACTTCCTTCTCCAAATACGGGGTAGCTTACCAAAATAGCATGGCCCATGGCGCCATCAACAGAAATGTAGAGATATCTATGGAAAACGGGGACAAGAAAGGACGAATCGTTTATGCTAACGAAATTTTTTCCAGCGTCTTACCAAGTGGGACGGCTGTCTTTGACTTGGGGTCATTCCTGGCGTGTACGGCGGCTTCCCTTCTCCTGGGCGTCTTAATCGCCTGGGCGCATGCTTATCAAAATCCAAGCAATCGGGGCTTCCTTTTCACTCTCGTGACACTGCCCGCTATGGTGCAGACGGTCATTATGTTGGTCAATGGCAATTGGCACCGGGGTTGCGGTGATGGGGGCATTTAGCTTGATCCGATTCCGGTCCGTTCCAGGGGAGCCCGGGAGATTGGTAGCATCTTTCTGGCCATGGCGATTGGCCTTGCAACGGGTATGGGATATTTAGCTGTTGCAGCTCTGTTTGCTGTCTTGATGGCTCTGGTCAGCTTTCTGTTGTCCATCTCTGGTTTTGGGAAGCACATAGCGGGGGAACGCGTACTTCGCATCACCATCCCGGAAGGTTTGGATTATGAAGGGGCCTTTGACGATCTCTTCGACACATATGCAGTACGCTGGGAACTGGAGAGCGTACGGACATCCAACATGGGAAGCTTGTATAAACTGTGCTACCGGATTGTTTTGAAGGGAAATGCAAGTGAAAAAGCATTTCTAGATGATCTGCGCTGCCGAAATGGAAATTTGGAAATTTCCTGTGGTAAAACCGCCGTGCACGACGAATTGCTGTGAAAGGGGAGCTGCAAATGTACAGAAAGGTGCAAAAAATGATATATATGACAGCACCGCCATGATCCTTGGCTGTTTGTCTGGATGTGCCACGCAGTCAGCGGCAGAAACCACTGAACCAGAAACATTCCATCCAGCTGATTCGAGCTTTTCTGCTTCCGACTTGGAGGTGGGATACGATGAGTCGGCTGCCACCCAAATCACCTGTATGAACGCCATGGCTCAGATCACTGGAAGCGGTGCAGAAATCGCCGATGGGGTGATTACCATTACCCAAGGGGAATTTACGTCTTGTCCGGTTCTCTCTCTGGGCAGCTTCGTGTTGATGCAGCCAATCAGGAGGTTCAGTTGGTGCTCAATGGGGTTTCCATTACCAGTCAAAATGGCCCTGCGCTCTGGGTCGAACAGGCTGAAAAGACGGTTGTCTTGCTGCCTGACGGTACAGAGAACTCGCTGACAGATGGTCAGGCAGACGAGGAGGACAAAGAAGCAAACGCCTGCCTTTACGCCCAATCAGATTTGACTGTCAATGGAGAAGGAACTCTGTATGTAGCTGGCAATCGATGTCATGGTATTTTTCTGTAAAGGCACCCTATCCATTACGGGTGGCACATTCCATGTCACTGCAGAAAATGATGGGGTGAAAGGAAAAGATGGCATCAAAATTTTGATGGCGGACATGACCATTCAGGCTGGGGGAGATGGCATTCAATCCAACGAGGACCAACTTACAGACTTGGGGTATGTATCCATTGGCGGAGGCACCTTTCAGATCGTCGCTGCTGCAGATGGAATTCAGGCAGAAAGCACACTATGCATTTCCGGCGGTACATTCCATATTACAACTGGTGGCGGCAGCGCCCAGGCGCCTCAGAAGAATTCTCCAGAATTTCGTTCTCTATGGGAACAAGCGTCAGCAGAAACAGAGGGCTCAGAGGCAACTGGTGCGAAAGGGCTAAAAGCGGGCAGCGCGCGATTGAGATTTCCGGCGGCACATTTCAAATAGATGCTTTAGACGATGCAGTTCACTCCAACGGAACCCTGGATGTATCAGGAGGTGAATTGACCATATCCAGCGGAGATGATGGCTTCCACAGCGATGGGCCCCTCACAATTTCCGGCGGAACGGTACAAATTGATTCCAGCTATGAGGGGATAGAGGGCCTGCAAATTACGATTTCAGGTGGAACCATTGCTCTGAAGGCCTCTGACGACGGTCTCAACGCCGCTGGTGGTTCCGACGAGAATGGGAACTTCTCCCGAGATCACTTCTTTGACCAGGGAAATTCTGAATGTTGGATTCGCATCACTGGTGGAAATTTGGAGGTAGACGCTGGAGGGGATGGAATTGACTCCAACGGTGGGCTGTATATGGATGGGGGGGACCGTCTATGTCAGTGGTCCAACTTCCAGCGGGGATGGGGCATTGGATTATGGCTCCGCAGCGGAGATCACTGGCGGTACAATTTTTCGCCGTGGGAAGCAATGGAATGGCCGCTGGATTTGGGAATACTTCCAGCCAGCATTCCTTTTTGATTGTATTTTCTCAGCTGGTCACTGGGGAACGGAATTGATCGTTACAGACGCGGATGGTAAGGTCATTGGAAGCTATACGCCAGCAAAGGACTATCAAAGTGCTGTAATTAGCACGCCAGAGTTGCAGCTTGGAAACACGTACACGGTCACAGCAGGAACACAAACTGAGGAAATCACGTTGACCGGTATTACCACCACTTCCGGCAGGATCAGCGGCATGCCCGGACGACCAGATGGCAATTCGGAGCAGGACAGACCTGGGGGTATAACGCCACCCAATATGGGAGAACCACCCGCAGGATGGACGCCTGGAGATCCGCCTCCGGAGAAGCGGATTGGAATTCATAATCCAACTAGACGGAATTGAGAGGAAGCCGTCTCAAAAGCAAAGTTTTGAGGCGGCTTCCTCTCTATGGCAATCATTAAATGCCAGTCATTGCTTGGAACACATCAACTTCATTTTGCTGGATGCTCTTCTTCATGGAAAGGCCTTCGTCGATATCCACATCGGTAATGGTACCTTCATGAGTACAAATAATCCGTCCGCTTTTTTTCCCTGAAGGAGTGTTTCCACTGCATAATATCCCATCTTGGTAGCGTTGACCCGATCCCGCGCCGAAGGGGTTCCACCACGCTGGATATGGCCCAGCACAGTCACCCGGGGATCCAGATCAATTGCTTCTTTGATCTTAACGGCAATCTCAGCGGCACTCCCTGCACCTTCGGCTACAACGATCATGTAGTGTGTAAAACCATTCAGGCGTGCCTGCCGAATTTTTTTCTATGACGTCCCGGTCAAAATCAATGGGCTCTTCCGGAACCAGGACTGCGGTAGCACCAGTGGCCAGACCCACATACATGGCCAGGTAGCCAGCGTTTCGGCCCATTACCTCGACTACGGAGCAACGCTCATGGGATTGCATGGTATCGCGCAATTTATCAATACACTCAATTGCAGTATTGGCTGCGGTATCAAAGCCAATGCAATAGTTGGAACAGCTGATGTCATTATCAATTGTGCCAGGAATTCCTACCACGGCAATGCCATACTTGGACAGTGCCTGTGCGCCACGAAAGGTACCATCACCGCCAATGGCAATAATGCCGTCCAAGCCAAGGAATTTACATGTGCTGACTGCTTTCCGCTGCCCCTCCTCCGTCATAAACTCTGTACTCCGGGCAGTGTAAAGAAGGGTTCCACCTCGATTAATAATATGGGCTACGCTCTTCTCATCCAGTTTGACAATATCACCATGAATTAGGCCGTTCCAACCACGGCGAATGCCGTAGCACTCAACACCACGATACAGTGCAGTCCGAACCACAGCCCGCACACATGCATTCATACCCGAGCGTCTCCGCCACTGGTCAAAACACCAATACGTTTGACAGACATATAAATTGACCTCCTATGTCACGATTTCATACAAATGCTACCGGAGCAGCAACCAAATACATCCTCATTTTAAAGGATTTTTCACTTGTTGTAAAGCGCAAGTTTTTGTGGACAGGTCCTGCACCTAGTCCGCTGGCTTTTTCAGAAAGACGGTGCCTTCTTTTTCAAAATTTCCGGCTTTCCTCATAAAAGTGCAAAAAAACGCAGATATTTAAGATATTAAGAATGAATTTGACGTGTTGTAAACCCAGTGCTTCTATGGTAAGATAGAAGCGCAACTTGTGAAAGAGGAGGGCGAAATGGTGAAAAAGTTCTTTACGTTACTTCTCTGCATAGCCCTTCTCTTTTTGGGCTGCGCCAGCGGGATGCAGCAAAAGCGGTCGAACGTGCTGCTCCGGATGTGACAGAAGCGACAGTGGAATACCAGGTACAGGGAAAGGAGAATTTTTTGCTGGATCAATCAGAATCGTTCCAAGGGGACGTTGCGGTCTCTCTCAGTTCACCTCCTCGCGTATCTACCACCACAGCAATCATACGAATGAGCGATATGGTAGATGACATCACACTCTTTACCAGGCAAATTCAAGAAACCTCGTTTTTCATGCCGGAAATCCCAGATGCCGAATCCCAGATCAACGGTGCTTTGCAGAAATGCAGAGCAGCATCCAATGCAGAGGCTGACGAGCTATCGACCCAAGCCTCCGACTCATACGCACAACTTCTCACCAATAACAGTGGTTGGGATTTTTATGGCTACAGTTATTATACCCTGGACACGCTTACCAGATTGGCTGCCGCTGTTTTTCCATGACGACGTATTACAGCAGCTACACAGGTGGCGCACATCCCAACAACACACAAGCAAAGCATTTAATTTTAATGTGGAAGATGGGACGCGATTGTCCTTGGGGGAGATTCTGCTTCCAGAAGGGCAGCTTGTTCTGAAGTCTATGATTCTGGACAGGCTTCAAACAAAAGCAAGTGACTTTGGCCTGTTTGATGAATATGAAAGCATTGTAGAAGAACGCTTTCAGCCGAGTGCGTTGGCCACACAAGTTGACTATTGGTATTTTTCAGACACAGGACTCGTGATCTTTTTTAATCCATATGACATCCTGCCTTATGCTGCAGGCGTGGTGAAAATCGAATTTTCCTATGAAGACCTTTCAGAATTCCTGAAGTCAGAATTCATCCCAGTTGCCCTCAACTCCGATGCGCAAGCTCCTGCCCCAATCCTTCGATTCCCTGCAAACACCGACATGGAAGCATATCAGACTGTCGAATATGTGGATGCAGCTACAACGGATTCTGACGTCACATTCGCCATGTACGGAAGCAATACCGTTTATAACCTCTCCCTGTCGCTGGTCGACTGGGTGGAAGGGCGACCTTTTTGCGGCAATCTGTTTATACAGCCAACTACTTGTCCGACGCCAATTTGGTCATTGTCCAGGCAGATGTGACAACCGATAGGGGAAACATATGCTTACAGTACGATCCAGGAAATGGAACAACGCAAAGACATATATTTTGGCTTGGTTTATGAGGATGGGTCCTATCACTGGATTACAGAATAACGAAAAACAGGGGGTAACACAAAATGAAAAAGTGGATTGCAGCAATTTTGTGCATGGGAATGGCCGTATCCATCTGCGGGTGCAGACAGCAGGGAGAACCGGAACCTTCTGCTTCTTCCACCGCACCAACCACAGAGGAGGAGACGATTTCCACGCCCCAGGTTTCAGAAGAACCTACAGAGCCATCTGCGACTGCTACACCAACAGAGACAGAAGAAGAATCTGTGCCGCCAGCTACGCAGGCGCAGGAGGTCCCCCCTGGTGGCAGTGTCACTAATTCCCGTCTTGGAAGAGGAAACCAGTGAAGATGGCACCAGCATCTTCCAGTATCAGTACCAAAAAATCCAAGCGACGATACCAACCGCTCCAAATGCAGCAGAAAAAAATCACCAACGCCATGGAAGAGCGAATCAAAGAAGCTTCCAGTTCTGTTGAGGGGTTTTGAATTGGGCAAAGCAAGATTACACTGGTGATAGCAGCTGGGTGCCCTATTCTTACGAAGTGATGTTTCGCCCAGTTCGTGTCGATTCGTCTATTATCAGCTTTTCCGGCCTTGCATGGAATTTTTTTCTGGCGGTGTGCACCCCAATCGAAGCCTCATCTCCTGCAGCTTCGATACAGAGACAGGCGACGTGTTGACCTTGTCTGATGTTTTGACCAATGCAGATGTTGCAGAGGCACTGTACTTGAAGGTCATGGATGGATTAGACCGGCGTAGTGAAGAATTAAATCCGGGGCAATCCGTTTGGAACGACGATTATCAAGATATTGTCCGGGAGCACTTTGATTTGGAGCACACATCCAGTGAATGCTGGTACTTTACAGAAACAGGCATGCACTTCTACTTTTCACCTTATGAAATTGCTCCATATGCAGTTGGCGAAGTGGACATTGAAATTGCTTATTCTGAGCTCAATGGAATTCTAAAGGAAACATATTTCCCGGAACCTGCCGCATACGAGGACACCTTCTCCCTGAATGCGGCCCGAAAAGAGCAAATTGATGCCACTCTGTTTCATGAAAATATTCCTGTCAATTTAACAGCAGAGGGCACAGAGATTGCCGTTTTTACTGGTGCCGTCATCCACCAAGTCCAGCTGGAGCAGGAAGCCGGGAATGCCAGCCAACAGCCCAACGGCAGTCGTGTCATCTTTTGCAGCCAATCGTCTCATGCCACAGGATTTGCTGTTGGTCACTGCAGGAATCGAAGACATGCAACTGGGATTGCGCTTGACACTGCAAAGTGGGGGAAAATGACATCAGATCTTATTCCATTCGCGAAAGTGCAGAAGATGGCTCCATTCTGATAGAAAAAGAGCCGGAGTAGGCGGGGAGGGGAGTAGCGTTTGCTACTCCCTTTTTGGGGAATCCAATTTGAGATTGGGTTTGCTTCAGCCGCAATTTTCAATTCTGTACTCTCAATATGGGTATATATTTGGGTTGTATTTAAATTTTCGTGCCCCAGCACTTCCTGGACTGTCTTAACATCCACACCGCTAGACACCATCAGGGTAGCAGCCGTGTGGCGCAGTTTGTGCGCAGAAAACTGGCTGGCATCTAATCCCGCAGCCAGCATATGCTTTTTACCAGCCGGTGGACAGCAGATGCACTGATTCGGTGGTTATCTCGAGATCCAAACAAGGCACGATTGTCTGACAGTATCTTTTTGTTGCGTTCAACGAGATATGCGTCAATGGCCTGCCGACAGGATGCACCAAAATATACAATCCGCTCTTTATTGCCTTTTCCAACTACCCGGATTCGGTCTTCATATACATCGGAACGATTCAGCCCAACCAGTTCACTGCGTCGAATGCCACAGTTGAGGAATAAGAGGAGAATCGCATAATCCCGTTTTTCATTGGGACCAGATACTGCATTCAACAGTGCAGCCGATTGCTCAAAAGTTAGATACTTGGGCAGACTTTTTCTTAGTTTTGGATACTGATATCTGCTACCGGATTCACCGTAAGCTGTTTGGTACGGACTGTTAGGTATTTGTAAAAGGATTTAATGGCAGAAAGCTTCCGGGCTCTGGCCGCTGGTGAAATACCATAAGATGGAACTGCAAAGATCCGGATCTTCTGTCCGATCATTGGCCAAGTAAGATAGAAATTCGAAAATATCAGATGTGCTGATCGTACGGATAAAATCCAGATCAATGTCCCGAATTGAAATCTCGTCCAGTCTGCTGTGGATTGGCATGCCATTTCGCATCAACTTCATAAACCTGAAAAACATTCTCAGATCCAGATAATACTCCGACATCGTTTTGGGAGACTGTCCTTTGATCGTCTCGTCATATGCCAGAAAGTCCCGCTGGATTGATGGGCAGTCAGAATTGTAGTGCATATTTACCTCCTAAAGCGAACCGTTTGGCCTTAGTATATATATCGCCCTTCCCAACGCAACAAAATTTTTATTTTGTTGCGTTGGGAAGGGCGTTTGTTTTTACCGGGAAGGCATCGCCTTCCCGGTCTGGTATCTAGGCCTCATTGACTGGCTGAACTGGGAAACAAACTTCTGTGACGAGTTCGTCCGGATTCTGGGTTTCATGGGGACTCACATGGTAAATGTTAAACATTACACCGCACATTTGATAGCCGTTCTTCTGTACCCATGCCGCAATGGCGGCGTCTGCATTGCCGATGGTCTCATAACTGCCATAATGCATGACCGAGGCGACACGAACCGCTGGCTCGGTTTTAAAGCGGACATGCTCCGTATTGTGATATGTTCCTTCTACGGTCATCTGAATCTCGACATCCACATCTCGTTCTTTATACTCGGCATCATGGAAAATTCCAAAACACAGACAGGGGTCACCGGGCTGCAGATTTTGATCCGCAGTCTCTTTCATCAGGTAATGCCACAAACGCCCCTCGTATTGATAGCTCTCCAGGGTATCCCGCACGCTGGCCACATATCGTTGGCCAATTTCTTTAATCGTGACATTATAATCTGCCATTGTATTCTCCTTTCCTAGCTGGGCAATTGCCAGCCTAACGTGCTGAATCTTTTGGCCAACTTCCTCTGTCTGGCTCTGCAGAAACTGATGCTGTCTTTCCAAGATGGCACGCAATTCATGCGTGTTGGATTCGTGCAAAATTCCTGCAATGGCCGTCAAACCAAATCCCATCTTCCGATATGCGTTGATTTTGCCGGATGTGAAGAGCTGTTCCTCTCCATAAATTCGATAGCCGGTGTCAGGATCCACCTCTTTTGGGTGCAACAGCCCGATTTCATCATAATGACGCAACATCCGAACACTGATGTGGGACAGCTTTGAGAATTCACCAATTTTCAGCATTTTTGTGTTCCTCCGGCAGATATCTGCTGTATTTCTGAGCTCACTGATATAATAAGCCCTCACATTGTGTGAGAGTCAAGTCCTTTTTTTGAAAAGGCGCGGAACCAATGGTACCGCGCCTGAAAGGCATCCAATTCAAATTATAGCGCAAACTCAATGGCCTCCCCGCACATTACGCACCCGGATGAGCTCCAGGCCGGAAAGTGGCTCAATGTTTTCTGTTCCGCTCTTGGGAATGACACAGCGTATAAAACCCAGACGTGCGATTTCTGAAAGGCGCAGAGACAAATGGGACACTGCCCGCACCTCTCCGGCAAGACCAATTTCCCAATGGCGCCAAGTCCTGAGGCAGTGGCTTATCCCGGTAGCTGGATGCCACCGCTAACGCCACGGGAAGATCAGCAGCTGGCTCGTCCAAAGAAAGTCCGCCAACGACGTTGATATAGCCATCAAATGTTCCAAGGTGAAGACCGCCTCGTTTTTCCAAAACTGCCAGCAAGAGTACGGCTCGGTTATAGTCAAACCCGTTTGCAGTCCTTCTTGGCACGTTGAAGGTCGTCTTTGTGACCAGAGCCTGGACTTCTGCCAATAGTGGTCTGGTGCCCTCCATAATGCAGGCAACGCACGTTCCCGGTGCATGTTGTGGACGGCCAGACAAGAGCATTTGAGATGGATTGGGCACTTCCTGTAGTCCTCCCTCCCCCATTTCAAACACGCCAATCTCATTGGTAGAACCAAATCGGTTTTTCACTGCCCGGAGCAAACGATATGTCCCGTTTCGGTCTCCTTCAAAGTACAAGACACAGTCAACCATATGCTCCAAGACTTTGGGGGCCCGCAATGGCCCCCCTCTTTGTTGATGTGGCCAACAACAAACACCGTAATTCCCTTCCCTTGGCCAGCCGCATCATTGACATGGTGCAATCCTTCACCTGAGAAATGCTACCTGGTGCAGACTCATTGCTCTCACTATACAGCGTTTGGATGGAATCCGCAATGAGCACGTCTGGCTTGCACTCCTCCACGGCCTCTAGGATATCACCCAAACGGGTTTCCGATAGAATGAGCAGATTCTCTGAATCCACGTTCAGTCGCTGTGCCCGGAGCTTCAGTTGCCGTTCACTCTCTTCTCCAGATGCATATAAGACTCGGCGCTCCTTGCACAGACAGGCGCAAATCTGTAATAAAAGCGTAGACTTGCCAATTCCCGGCGCTCCACCTACCAGGACCAGAGAGCCTGCTACAGCCCCGCCACCAAGGACTCGATTCAGTTCCCCCATGCCTGTAGAAAACGTATCTCCGCTTGAATGTCGACGTCTGAGAGGGTTCTTGGCTTCCTGTTCCCTCCCATACAGATGTTGCTCTCACTCTTCCCGCTGGAGTCGGCTTTTCAGCATGTTCGATCATGGTATTCCAAGCGCCGCAAGCTGGGCACCGTCCTTTGCCACTTTGGCGTTTCATTTCCACATGCGGTACAGTAAAAATCGTCTTTGTCTTTGCCATCCCCGGTTACTCCTTTTTTGCTCCATCCGATGGTGGGAACATCCTGAAACTTTTCTTCATATTCTTTTGATCGTCTCTTCCCATGTTCCTATTATATCATATTTCCTCCTTGGGTCAAGAATTGATCTGCCGCACTTGCAATGACACAGCACAACTTCTTCTGATATTCCGGCGTTTGCAGTGCGGCCTCCTCCTCCCGGTTGGAGAGGAACCCGCATTCCACCAGAATTCCGGTGCATCGGATGTGCCGCATCAAATATACCGATTCTGCCGGCTTGCACGCCCGCTTACTCCCTGGGTTTAAGGAAGCAACCAACAGAGATTGGGTCAGCTCTGCCAGACTTTTACTACCGTCCGTTGGCGCGTAAAATACCTGTGCTCCGCTGTAGCGCCCGTCAGAAAATTGATTTTGATGGATACTCAGAAGCAACGCATCCGCTGTTTCATTGACCATATCCACGCGGTGCTTCAGATCCGATCTTTTCTTCTCAGCGATTGTAGTCCCATTGGTGTAGACTGAAGTGTCCAGTGTGCGAATCATTTTGGTCTTATAGCCAAGGAAATGCAACAGATCTCGAAGCCGTAGAGAAATTTCCAAATTGAACTGGCTTTCCAACTTACCTGTACAGGAGGTCGCTCCCCCATCTTCTCCTCCGTGTCCCGGGTCAATGACAATGGTGACGTTCCGTGGAATGGGCAACGCCTCCGCAATTGCAGTGACCGTCCGAGTCATAATGGTCGCCGACCCCACAAATAAACTGATTACCAACAGGTATACCGGAAAATACTTCTTCAGGAAACGTATTAAAAAATTCATTCTCCCCACCTCCTTTTCAACCTATGCGGCCTGTCCGGGTCCTATTCCTTGCCAATCAGAACCAAGCGACTGGTAGGTGCATAGAATGAGCCGGAACGACTCCGTTCTGTATTCTTTGGAGCAAAGGAGGAATTTCCTTTGGAAGAAATGAGACCCACACCGCAGCCACAGCGTCAGCCCGCGCATGCGCCCAACCGGGCGAAGGCCGGCTTCCCTGCTGTGCTCCCCTAGCCAATCCCTACGTTCCGTTCCAGCAAGAGGAATCGCCGAAATATGAAGCCCGGCGTGGACTGGTCCGCGGAACGCTGTTCCCAGGTTTGGACCTCCCCCTTCATGGGCATGGTCAACAATACGGAAAATCTGACACTCCCATGCATGAACTCCAGGCTCTGGCCTTTGCCATCCAGGAACTGGCTCTTTACTTGGACACCCACCGGGAGGACCGGGAAGCACTGGAGTTGTACCGCGCTTATCAGGAGTTGTACAATAAGGGCGTCGAAACCTATGTAAAAGAGTACGGTCCTCTGAACCATACCAATCGCACAGAAGGCGACCGGTATCTGTGGCTGGACGATCCCTGGCCCTGGGATTACCAGGGTAACAAAGACTAAGGAGGTAGGGAGATGTTTTCTTATCAAAAAAAACTGCAATACCCTGTCAAAATTGACAAACCCAACCCGAAGCTGGCTTCCATTATTATTTCGCAATATGGCGGTCCAGACGGAGAACTGGGCGCCTCTCTGCGCTACCTGTCTCAGCGCTACTCCATGCCCTTCGATGAGCTGAAAGGTCTGCTCACCGATATAGGTACCGTGTATCCATCATGGACCAGGATCATCCGCCTTTCCCCTAGGCGAGCATACCACTTCCTCGGCTCCGACGCGCTCCTCCGGTTCCTTCCGTCCTGCGTTGTGATACTGGGCTTTCAATTGCTCCATAGCATAGCGGCACTGCATCTCTGTTAAGGTACCGCGTTCCTGCAGCGCCAGAAGCATGGCCCGTTGGAGAACATAGAAAAAATCAGGGTCCTGGGCTTTTGTAAGTGTCCTCTGATTCTGGATTTCTACCAAATGCGCCTCAATTTTCATAAAAGGCCCTCCTTTTGTTTCAATATATGCGCCGATACGGGATCCTTGCACAAACGCCGTTTGGGGCAATATTTGTAATTTGATTCCGCAATTGTGAAAAATAGAGCCTTCTCTGCCAGCAAAATCCTGTACCGCAAGCCTCCCGCATATTGATTTATCTGTTGAAACATGGTATAATCTCATGCAGAATGCTGCGCATATAGTTGTCAATGAGTTCTTTTTGCAATTGTTTTGCAAAGAACCTTTGCCCCGCTTTTGGCGCACGTGCGGTTCTGAAATGTTCCCATAAATGGTGACGCGACTTTCTGTTTGACTGTAACTGCCAAGGAGCACTCAAGCTAATGAGCAAAATCCTGATTTTTACCAATCATTCCTACATGCTTTTTACCGTTTCCGCCTGGAGCTGATTCAAGAGCTGAAAAAGGCCCACGAAGTGGTGCTGAGTATGCCTTTTGTAGGACATGAAGATGATTTCAAAGCTCTGGGCATCCGATGCATAGAGACTTCTGTAGACCGTCGGGGTCTCAACCCCAAGACGGACCTTCAATTGCTCCTTAGATACTGGAAGCTGTTGCGGCAAGAGCAGCCCAGATTTGGTGATTACTTATTCCATCAAACCTAATATCTATGCAGGTCTCTGCTGTCGAGCGGCAGGGATCCCCTATTGCGCCAATGTGCAGGGTTTGGGGACAGCATTTCAAAAACCAGGGCTAGCCCAGTTTGTTTCAATTTTTATAGGTCAGCTCTGAAGGACGCCAGAACGGTGTTCTTTGAAAACGAATGCAATGCAGAAGAATTTCGCAAACGGAAGATCACCCCTGCAAATCAACAGACTGTCCTGCCCGGTGCAGGTATCAATTTGGAACATTATTCCTATGTCCCTTACCCGAACCATGATGCTGTCCATTTCCTCTATTTGGGCCGTATTATGAAGGAGAAAGGCATCGACGAGCTATTTGCAGCCATGCAAAGAATTGAACCGAGCGTATGGGAACCGCGTAATTTTTAGACCTGGTGGGTTTCTATGATGACGATTTCTACCAGCGCCAAGTGGATGAGTTGGTTTCTGCCGGCATTGCAGTATTCCACGGATTCCAAACAGATCCCTCCCCTACTATGCCTCCACAGATTGTGTGGTACTCCCCAGCTACCATGAGGGTATGAGCAATGTACTACTGGAGGCGGCCGCTATTGGACGCCCAGTCATCACCAGTAACATACCAGGCTGTCGGGAAGCAGTGGAACACGAAAAAACGGGCCTGCTGTGCACGGTCAAAAGACACAAAGAGCCTGTATGAACAAATGCGCCATATGGTTACTATCCCCATTGCGGAACGTAGTGCTATGGGACAAGCCGCACACGAAAAATGGTGCGGGAGTTTGATAAGCGGAATGTGGTGTCAGCTACGATAGCGGTCGCATTGGGATTAGCACAGTAGGCCGTCCACCACCTGGACACAGGAAACCCTTGACCGGGTGGAATGGGGGAATACCGCATAGTCGCCACCATGCACGATCTGGGCGGCTATACTTACAGCGCTCGTTTTTGATATCTTAATATTCAAGAGGATCTTTGATGTGGCAAAACTCATCTTACTATATTGGGGCTGCGTGCTTCTGGTATACCTGTCACAAGTCTATTACCCAGCGGAACCACAACTTACAGGAAAGCATATCGGCAGGCACAGCTTCATGTGGCGAAAAGCAGACATTTTTATGGTAATCGTCATTGCCTGGATGACGTGCTTTTCTTTTTTAAGGACGAGCTACAATGACACTTTAACATATATTGATTCGTTCCGCAATGCTGAAACTCTAGTAGAGGGTTTTGCCAATGGCACCTTTACAGACTGGACCGGCAACCCCTGGTCCATGTTTTATCGGAGTCTGATGCACGATTTAACGAAAAACTACCATATTTACTTCTTCTTCCCAGCTTTTTTTAAGCAGCTTTGCAGTGGTCAAGCTGTGCAAACGTTATTCTGTCAACCCGGCATTCAGTCTGCTAATTTTTCTTTTCCATTGGCACCTATGTCATGTACATTGCAGCGCTGAAACAGTGTCTGGCAATGTTCTTCCTTCTGTTGGCACTGCCTTATGCCATTGACAAAAAATATGCGCAGTTCTATCTGCTGGTTCTTGTCGCAATCTTTTCATACCCATGCGTTTATGTTTGCCATTGTACCGTTGCTTTTGGAAAAACCCTGGGGAAGGTATCTTGGGGACTGCTGGGTGCTACTGCCTTTGCAATGGCCACCTATGATTTTACCCTGGGGGCGTTTATGGAGTATGCCCAGTCCATTGGCGCTCTGGTAGCTGAAGTCGAAGTTTTGATGATCACCAAATCAATATCCTGCGCGTTTTGGTATATTGGGTCCCGGCTTTGTTTGCGTTGATTTTCTCCGCAAACGACTGTTCAGCAGCTCAGGCAGAACAGAAAATCTATTCGTGAATATGAGTATGGTCAGTGCGTTTATCTTGACCATCGGATTGGTACGAGGCGCAAACCTCTACGCCAGAATGGCTGCATATTTTGAGATTGGTACAGCAATTGCTCTTCCGTGGATGTTTCAAAAACTATTTACAAGAAGATCTGCTCAGTTTGTTACGATTGCAGCTGCAGCTCTTTATTTTTTGGATACTTTTTGTATGAATTTTCGATATCAAAGGACTTTAGCAGCAGCTATTCTTCGATTAGCTTGTGGGAATTTATCGTAGGTCTGTTTGCTTGAAGCCGTATCTAGTACAAACCTCAAAACATCCACTGCCAGGTTGAATAGGAATATAAAACAATGGACAATCACGTGTTATGTCGTCTCCAGCTGACTCAGCTGGAAATTTTGAAGGTTTTCGATCAGTTCTGCCGGCAAAATGATCTGAAATACTCCCTCTATGCCGGTTCGCTTCTTGGTGCAGTTCGGCACAAAGCATTCATTCCCTGGGATGATGATTTGGACGTATGTATGTCCAGAAATGAATATGAGAGTTTTATAAAGCTCTGGAAAAAGGCCCCTCCCCCAGGATACATTTTGCAGAACAAAGAAAATACTCCCAGCTTCTGTCAGTCTTTTTTCAAAAATTCGGAAGGGATCATACCACGTTTCTCCAAGAAAACGTGAGGGTGAAAAAGTATCATACCGGAATTTTTCTGGATGTTGCTGAAACGGATGCTTTTAAGTGGCATTGTATGGAGTACCAGCTGTTGACCAGAGAATTTGCTCCTCCAAAAGCCGGAATCATGATGCGCCTGGGGTCCTCTATGATCTTGGCCTGTACGCCTGAGCACTGCCGAGACAAAGCTCGGCAGAACAGGCTGAAGAAAATTACACAATACAAGGATCAGCACAATTTGGATGTCGTGGCAATTGAAACGATGGCATCTCTGCGTCAAACTTTTGCTCGGATATGCTGGACACATATGTGGATCTGCCCTTCGAGGATGGAAAATTTATGTGCTTTGCAGGTTGGGATGACCATTTGCGTCGAAAATACGGCAACTATATGCAGCCCCCCAGAGGAGGAACGTACGTGGCGGCATCATCCGGTTATGATTAATTTTGATAAAAACTATAGTGAAATTATGGTGAAATAGGTACAAGAATCATGAGCGTAGCATTGAGTGTTGTTTTCCTGCGTATAATGCAGAGGAATATCTCGAATCCTGCATCCAGAGCATTATGTCTGGAGTATATACTGATTTTGAAGTTTTACTGATTGATGATGGTTCCACTGACAGAACAGCTGCGCTTTGTGATTCTTTGCAGCAGAAATATCCGCAAATAAAGGTGTTTCATACCGAAAACCAAGGACTACCATCTGCTCGAAATCTTGGCATCGAAAGTGCTGAAGGACGGTACATCGGCTTCGTGGATGCAGATGATTTGGTATCCCCGAATATGTTTAAAACATTAGTTTACGCCATGGAACCAGATATTCAGTTAGTAGCTTGCCAGTATCAACGCTGTTTTAGAAGTTCTGTCCATTTCAACGATGAGGAATCGCTGCAATGTCAGATAGCCGATCAGGCGGGAACCGCTGAGCAAATCTTGCGTGGTGCATACGGCCCATATGTCTGGAACAAACTGTACCGGAAAGAGATTCTGGATGCGAACAACATTCGTTTTTAGCTGATTGCCAAGGTGCGGAGGATCAGTTTTTTCAATGCGGCATACCTGCAGCATTGTGCGAAGACTGCCTTCCTGAACCAGAAACTGTATTGCTACATCACAACTGACGGAAGTATCACCAGCACATTCCGCACAAGCAAAACCGTAAACAGTTGCTACATCAGCCTTCCCAGAAGCTGGAGATTTACAGCTGAAATAATGGAAAATATTTCGGAAGAATTGATGGAATGGTCGCAGGCCAAAGCATCCATGTTCTATCAAACTGTCTTGCGTAAGGTGCGACACCCAGATGTAGCTTACATTCAGGAAACAATCAACTATGTCAAGCAACACAGGACTGCCCTGCTCCACTACAGGTGGGGATATAAGTACTATCTTTCTGCGTTATTGCTGGATGTAAGCGATCGCCTATGGGCGCTTGTTTTCAGGAGGGGCGTATGAATCCTAAGATTTCAGTCCTGATGGGCATCTATAACTGTGCTGACACGTTACCCCAGGCTGTTGCATCCATTCAGAAGCAAACCTATCCGAACTGGGAGCTGATCCTATGCGACGATGGGTCTTCCGATCATACATATGAAGTCGCGCAAGCTCTCGCCGCGAAGGATGATCGCATCGTGCTTTTGCACAATGACCGGAATTTGGGATTGAATCAAACCCTAAACGCCTGCTTAGCCGTTGCCACCGGTGACTATATCGCCCGGATGGACGGCGATGATGACTGTGTACCAGTGCGGTTTGAACAGCGGCTTGCCCTTTGGAGCACCATCCGGAGTTTCAGATCACCAGTTGCCCCATGAAGCTTTTTGACGAAAGCGGTGAGTGGGGGGCAGACAACGGTACCAGAATATCCAACCCCCCGAAGATGTCGTGAGTGGTACCCCCATCAGCCATGCAAAGCCGTGATGCTGCGCAGAGCGTGCATAGATGCCGTCGGCGGATATACTGTGGACAAGCGGATGCTCCGGGTTGAGGATGTAAATCTTTGGATCAAACTCTATTCCGCCGGATACCGCTGTCGTAACATCCTAGAACCGTTGTACCGGATGCGCAATGATCAGAATGCCTTGAACCGGCGCAAGTATCATTACCGGGTCAATTCCGTTTACGTTCGCCTGCAGGGGTGCCGGACGCCGCATCTGGGCGCAAAAAGTTACCTCAGAGCGATTCAGCCCATGATCAACGGGTTGGTTCCAGCAAAATTGAGGCAGATGATTCGAAAAAAGGCAACGAGGAGCTGTGAACTGATGTTCAAGATTTTGTTTCTGATTCACGATCTTGGCCAAGGCGGTGCGGAAAAGGTACTGGTAAACCTAGTCAATCACATGGATCGTTCAAAATTTGATATTTCTGTGACGGTGCTGTTTGGCGGTGGCGTCAATGAGCAGTTTTTGGCTTCGGACATTCACTTCCGTGCGGTGTTTACCAAGGAAGTACCAGGCAACAGTAAGCTGATGAAGCCGCTAACGCCGAAGCAGCTCCACAAGCTGTGTGTCAAGAAGCATTATGACATGGAAGTCTCTTATCTGGAAGGCCCTTCTGCCCGCATTGTCAGTGGGTGCCAGAACCCGAACACCAAGCTGGTTTCCTGGATTCATTCGGAGCAACATACCATGGACAAGTTGGCCGGTCCTTTTCGCAATGAAACAGAAGCCCGGAAGTGCTATCATCGATTTGTCCAGACGAGTTGTGTTTCACAGTATGTTCGCAATGACTTCTGTCAGCTTCTGGATTTCCAAATGCCCTGTCAGGTGCTGTATAACACAGTAGAATCCGAAAAAATTCTGGCCGAGGCCAGCGATGTAGCGCCGGAACTGATGAATGACGGCAAGGTTCGTTTGATTGCAGTCGGTACTCTGAAGCAGTCCAAAGGCTATATGCGCCTGCTCTCCGTTATCAAGCGCCTGCAAGAGACGCATGATCCAGTACATCTTTACATTTTGGGCATCGGTCCTTTACAGCAAGAGATGGAGGCATATATCCGTCAGAACAAGGCTGCACAATATGGTCACACTGTTGGGCTACCAGACGAATCCTTATAAATATGTGAGCAAATGTGACCTGTTTGTCTGCGCCAGCTTTGCGGAAGGGTTCTCCACTGCCGCAACAGAGGCGCTGATTGTGGGCACCCCGGTGTGTACCGTAGAAGTTTCCGGCATGAAGGAAATGCTGGGCGAAAATAACGAGTGGGGTGTTGTAACGGAAAACAGTGAAGATGGCCTGTATGATGGTATCAAGAGTCTGCTGGATACACCTGGCAGGCTTGCTTTCTACAAAGAAAAGGCTGCTGAACACGGCAGGACCTTCAGCACAGAAAACACCGTCAGGGCTGTGGAGAACATGCTACTAAATTTGCAATGAACTGGGAGCGTTTGATGCACACCCGAATATATTAGTGCCTATATTATAAATGCGATACGCGAGGAAAAAGATGAAAATTTTGGTGATCATTGGCGACTGCATACTGACCAATTCTTCTGCCAACCTGTGTCATACCATATATTCGAGGACTTGTAGATGCCGGACACAGTGTAACATTACTCAGCGCAGATGGAAAAGACTATACTTTGGATGAGTCTGTGGCCATTCCTACCGAGGTTGTTCAGTATACTTATTATGGTGTTTCCCTATATGAGAAACTGTCCCTACGAAAAAAAGAGCTGCCACTGCAGCAGCGGAAATCGCTTCTTCTACAATGAGCACAGCCCATGGCGCCCATTTTGCGTCTGACGTAAAGCACAAGTTGAAAAACTTAATTCGTTCTTTGTATGGCCCCCATGGTATTTATGCGTCATTTATAAAGAAAGCACAAAATTTAAGTCCAGCGAAGAATTTGATTACGTCTTGTCTATTTCTACGCCACCTTCCAGTCATCTGCTTGCCCACAACCTGCTGAAATCCGGGCATATCAAAAGGAAACCACTGGATTCAGATTTGGGAAGATCCTTGGCATAACGATGTCTATGGTTTTCAAAATTCTAGCTCGATTCGGCGCGAAGAACAGCGGTTGTTGTCTTTTGCTGAAAAAAATTTGTTACGTCAGTCCATTGACCCTGAAATACCAGCAAGAAAAAGTATCCAGAATCTGCCCATAAGATGTACTGGCGAGCCGTTGCCATTTTATTACAAAGCTGACTTGGTGCATGCAGTTTCTTTTGACCAGAACTACTATGGTTATTTCGGGGACTACGCTCCAGCCGCCCGCAATTTAGCTCCTTTTTTTGAAGCAGCAAAAGCATCTGCAATCAAAGTGAACATCTGTGGGAATCCTTGCAATCTGTTCCCTGACACCGAACATATCCACATCCATCCGCGGCTGTCTTTGAACGAACTGAAGCCCATCGAGGACAGCACCAACGTTCTGATCTTTCTCTGCAATCGCAAAGGCGGACAGATTCCGGGCAAAATTTATCAGTATTCTGCCACCAACAAGACAATCCTGTTCATTATGGATGGCACACTGGAGGAGCAGAAGGTTTTGCGTGAATTCTTTGGCCAATTTAATCGCTATGTATTCTGTCAGAACACCGTTGAGGATATTACCAGAGCCATTCGCCAGATTGAATCTGGTAATCTGGGGATGTTCGGAATGTCCCACTGAACGATTTCGACCCAGTCAAGACGATCACAAACATTTTGGATGCAGGGAGGTAAGCGGCGTGGAGGAGCAAAAGATCAGCGTGATTGTTCCCGTTTATAAGGTTGAAGCGTACCTTGACCGCTGTATTCAGTCTATCGTCGAGCAATCCTACCAAAATCTAGAGATTATTCTCGTGGATGATGGTTCTCCGGATCATTGCCCTGCCATGTGCGATGCCTGGGCGGAAAAAGATGAGCGTATCCGAGTCATTCACAAAAAAGAACGGGGGCTTGTCCGATGCCAGAAACGCCGGTATGGCCGTTGCCACCGGCGAACTGATGGGCTTTGTGGATAGCGATGACTGGATCGCTCGGGATATGTACAGGCTGCTGCATGAACGCATGATTGCCGACGGCAGCGACATTGCCGCCTGTGGCGTTGAGATGGTCTGGGACGATGGAACGCCCCCTCCAAGCGCCTGACGCAGTCAGATGTTGCGTATTAAACCAGGAAGAAGCTATGCGGGCCATTGTCAAAGAATCCTGGCTCAAGCAGCCGGTGTGGTATAAGCTGTATAAGACAGCGCTGATTCGAGACATTCTGTTCCCAGTTGGCAAGTACCATGAGGATGTGTTCTGGAGCTATCAGGCAGTCGCCAGGGCACAGCGAGTTTCTGTTTTGGATACCCCCTGCTATTTTTTATATGCAGCGCGGCGGAAGTATTATGGGCGAGGGCTATTCCTTAAGGCGTCTGGACGCGCTGGAAGCCAGAGTCCTGCGTTGTGCATACATCAAGAAACACTTCCCAGAACTTGTCTCTGAGGATCAGGCCAGTCTCTTGCTTTTCTGTGTGTACAGCATGCAGATGAGTATGTTCTACCTGAAAGGGACGGATCAGGAGACAGCAGAATCCCGCATTGAGAGCATTGTAAAGGGCCTGCGACCTCTGCGCTGCCCCAGCGGAATGGCAATAAAACAGCGAATTTGGTTTTATATGGCACAGTTATGCATAAAGAACACCTGTCGGCTTAGGAACCGTCTAAAAATCGGACTGTAAGATCCGCAGAAAGGGCGTGACCTTGTATGCAGCCATTAATTAGCATCGTGTTGCCAATTTATAATGGTGAAAAATATATGCGTCAGAGCATAGACAGCGTTTTGGCGCAGACCTATATCAACTGGGAGCTCTTGATTATAGACGACGGTTCCACAGACCGCACCGCTTCCATTGCCACGGAATACACAACCAAGGATGCACGAATTCATTATTACAAAAACCCCAAGAACTTACGGCTTCCCAAAACGCTGAACCGCGGCTTTTCTCTGGCCCATGGGGATTATCTCACCTGGACGTCGGATGACAACTATTATTATCCAACCGATCAGGAATTTGCCTTTGCCTCCTGTGATGTCATTGATGCGGACGGGAAGATTGTAGAATGCATCATGGTTAACGATTTTGCACGAAAGACCATCGTTGGAAGCAACCCCGTGGGAGCCTGCTTCCTGTATTCCAGAAAAGTCTATGAAACCATTGGTGAATACAACCCCGAACTGGCCCTTGTGGAGGATTTTGACTACTGGCAGAGAATCTGTATGAAGTTTGAGCCTGCTTGCATCAGCGAAAAGCTGTATGCATATCGCTGGCATGACGGTGCTTTTGACTAGCACCGCAAAGAAAGAAACGTTCAATCAAGCGTTGCAAACATGTTTGCTGAAGAACCGGCCGGGTTTTGGCAAGCTAGATCACGTATCGTTATACTTCTTTTATCAAGGACTGTATCACTGCCAAAAGAATCTGGGCGAAGTGAGGAACCCGTGCCGGTGGAAGTACCTATTTTACTACGCACTCTATTTCTCAACCGTCCGTGTGCCCAATAAGCTGCACAGAATCCTGAGAAAGAACTAAGTACCTTTTGGGAGGTGCTCCATGAGCACAATTCGTTTATACTATCACGGCGGCAGCGCCAACCACGGCTGTGAAGCCATTGTTCGTTCCACAGCCAAAATCCTGGGTGTGGAGCCCACATTGTTTTCGGCCTCGCCGGATGAAGAATTGCAGTAACATGTGGAACAGACCGCAGAGGTTGTAGAAGATCGTTATATTCCGGCAAAGAAAGGGACTCTTACATACTTTCTCTGCGCAGCAGATCATAAACTGAACCATCATGACTACCAATTTATTCGACACGGGCACAAAGCCCTTTTGCAGAAGGTTTCTGCCGGTGACATCTGTCTGTCTATCGGTGGCGACAATTACTGCTATGCTGGAACGGACAAGCTGGGATATTACAATCGGATGCTCCACGAGAAAGGCTGTAAGACGGTTCTGTGGGGATGCTCCGTGGAGCCCTCGGCTCTGACCGAATCGGTGATTGCAGATTTGAAACGCTATGATCTGATCACTGTGCGTGAGAGCCTGTCCTATGAGGGCTTAAAGCGGGCAGGCATTGAAAAAAAATGTGCTTTGCTCTGCCCGGATCCCGCTTTTCAGCTGGATGACGCGAGCTGTCCCCCTGCCAGATGGCTTTGTTCGCGATCAGACAGTTGGCGTGAACGTCAGTCCGCTGGCTGCTGATTGTGGGACGCTGGTTATGGAAAACTATATTGAAATGATGCGATATATTCTAAGCAACACAGGATATCGCATCCTGCTGATTCCCCACGTTGTAAAGCCGGACAGCGATGACCGAAATCCTCTGAAAACCCTATATAACACGTTCCAGGCTACTGAAAGGGTCGCACTTCTGGAAGATCGAAACTGCATGGAGCTGAAAAAGAATCATTTCGCAATGTAGGCTATTTGTCGGCGCGCGCGCACCCACGCAACCATTGCAGACCTATTCCACCTGTGTTCCAACGCTGGTAGCAGGATACTCGATAAAGCCAGAGGAATTGCCAAAGACATATTTGGTACGGATGAGAATTATGTCGTTCCTGTTCAGAGCTTTAGGAATCCAGACTGCATGAAAAACGCATGGATCTGGCTTTGTAACCACGGGGAGAATATTCGCGCCACTTGAAACATGTCATGCCAGAATACAAGAAGCGGGCACTGCTGGGCGGCGAAGCCATAAAAAGGATGACCGAAACATGATATGGAAGATGGCCTTATCCGCCTTTACTTTTATGCTGCCTGATCAACTATGGGGTGGATCTTTTCTTTTTATTTGAAAAATCGATATTGCCGGTTTCATATTGGCAGATGGGAGAATTCAAACTGGAGAGCTGCTGTGGAAAAGACGGCTCTCAAATGGCTTGAAACACACACCTACCGTGAAGATCACAGACAATTCCCGCTATATGCTTCTGGACTTTGTGTGCGGCAAATACAAGAGCCAATCCATTCAATCCTGGCAAAAAGCGGCACTGATTCTCGGATTATTGGAAAGCCAGGACGACGCCTCCCGCACTGCAGCAAAACGGGCGGCTCTTACTTTGCTGGACAAAAACGGGAATTGGAAGGTGCCTCCGGTTGCGGTTGACTGCGGGATGCTGTCTTATGCAATTCTGAAAGCAACAGATGACCCACAGGTTGTCAGACCAGCAATGGATGTTGCACGAGCACTGATTGAGCGCAATATAAACGAAGACGGTATGATTTCCTACACGGGCGGGAAAGACAATCCCGAAATGTATGTGGACACAATCGGGTTGGTCTGTCCGTTCCTTGCACTGTATGCAAGGGCATATGGTATCCCCCTCTTGCGAAGAAACTGCGTTTCATCAGCTGTCCATGTACCACCAGCATGGGCTGTTAAATCATACTGCACTTCCAAATCATGCGTTCCACATCAAAACAAAGCTGCCCCTCGGCGTATACGGCTGGGGGCGAGGCGTAGCATGGTATGTGATTGGGCTGATGGATACATACTCCGAGCTGCAATCCCCTCTATACCGCGAAGTAGTTTATCAATGGATTACGGAAGCTGCAGAATTTTACGTCGCTTATCAACATACAGATGGTGGCTTTGGCTCGATCCTGCAGCGAGAAAATACCTACGACAGCTCAGCTACGGCTGTGCTGGCATGGTTTTATACCAAGTGCTATATTTTGACGGGTCAGAAGGAATATCAGGAAATGGCTGGCCAATGCCTTTCAAAACTGCTGAAAAAGACCAGAATTACTGGCGCGATAGATGAGTGCCAGGGCGATACGAAAGGAATCGGTGTATTTGCGCAAACATATGATGTGATGCCCTTCGCCCAGGGAATGGCACTTCGGGCAATCCATATTGCAAAGGACAAAGGATAAGATCGGCTATGGGGCAAAAAACTCGTACGGAATATTCTCTGCTTAACATTATCACAGGGCTCGGTGGCTATGCGCTGAATACCATAATCGGTCTGATCTGCCGGATGGTCTTTACCAGAACGCTTTCGGCTGAATACTTGGGTATAGGCGGGTTGTTTACGAACATACTCAGTATGTTAAGTCTTGCGGAGCTTGGCATTGGCAGTGCGATTGTCTATGCCCTCTACAAACCGCTGGCTGTTGGAGACAAGGATCAGATTGCATCGCTCATCAAGTTTTATGGGCAGTGTTACCGTGTAATTGGCGTTGTAGTTGGAGTGATCGGGATTGCTCTCATGCCATTTCTGAACCTCCTGATTAAGGAGCCAAATATCAAGGAAAGCATATACCTCATCTATGGGCTGTATCTTTTTAATGCGGCCAGCTCCTATTTCTTTAGTTATCGCAGCTCCTTAATTATGGCGGCACAGCAGAATTATATTGTTACTGCAACAAATTATGCTGTCACAGTCCTGCAGAGCATTTTACAAATCGTCTGGCTCTTTGCTACCCACGAGTATATTGGATATTTGATTATCCAGTGCATTGGCGGGTTTGTTTACAATATTACGATATCTACGATAGTCAGTAAAAGTATCCGTATATTAAGTCAAGGTGCATAAGGCCCCTAAAAAAAGAAGAGCGAAACAGATTAACCAAAAATGTGCGAGCGTTAGTTATCTGGAAGTTGTGCGGATTGCTGGTAAACAGCACTGATAATGTTATTATAACCTACTTTAGCGGGCTGGCGATTACAGGGCTATCTTCAAACTACACACTATTGTCCACAACATTGAATTCTCTTCTCAGCCAGATATTTAACGGAATCACCGCAAGTGTCGGAAATCTAAACGCATCAGAGTCCCGAGAGAAAAAGTTAAATATATTCAATGTCCTGAACCTTGCCAACTTCTGGTTTTTCGGATGGGCGCGATTGGCATTTTTTGTCGTTTCCTCTGACATCGTCCATCTGATGTTCGGGGGAATCCTATGTGCTACCTGCTACGATCCCCTTGTGATTGCACTGAATTTCTACATGGTGGGAATGCAAAATGCAGTATGGACCTATAAAAATACAATGGGCCTATTCCGCCAAGGCCGCTATCTCCTGATTCTCACAGCAGCAATCAATCTGGTTTGCTCTCTGTGGCTGGGGAAGCTTTGGGGGCTGTTTGGTATCTTGCTTGCAACCGCAATTTCCAGGGCATGTACCAATGCATGGTATGACCCATATGCAGTATTTAAGTACGGTCTCAAAGAGAAAGTCTCGGTGTACTATAAAAAATACGGATTATACGCCCTAGTACTTGTTGTTGCCGGAGTGGCCTGCTACGGAATTTGTTCGGTATTTCACTTCCCATTGCTCACAAATGTGGTCTTGAAGTTCCTGGTCTGCTGCATCGTCCCAAATCTGCTTTTCGCTCTTTGCTTCCACAGACTGGAAGAATTCTTATATTTTAAGAACTTTATGTGCAAATTTGCAAAGCGGTTGCTCCATCGAGCTTAAGAACGTTTGCCACAAGTGTCAGTCAGTTGAAACATCCATTTTTGTGGCAAACAATAGACTCTTACCTCCGCCCGTCCATCCTGATAGACTGTTATGAAGTCCAGCATGTTTCTATAGAAAACGTCGCTATCTATCTTGCAAGACACTATGTCAGTGATTTGGCCTTGGATCTTTTGTTGCAACTGGATCGTACGGCTCTCCCCTTCCCTGGCCTGTGCAGTGTCCAAGCGTTCTTGCAGAGATGCCAATTGGTTGTCATAGCGCCGGTTCATCATCTGCATCTCATCTTTGGTAATGTATTTAGAAAAGAAGGCGTCCAGGACGTCTTCTTTTTTTCTCTGATTTGGGCAATTTCGCGCTCCAACACCTCCGCCTGATTTTCCCTTTTTGTGTATCCAACCAAATTGCACCCAGTGCCAAATCGGTTACATTGTGAATCAGCCAATCGGTATCCATAGAAAGAGAGCGCAGTGTTTTTTTCAGGATATCCATAGCAACGTCATCACGGAGCAGCCTACCCACGTTACAGCCCACTTCGTTTCCTTGGGCATCTATATGTCTTCTTCCCTCGTTTGTGGCCGTACGGCAGCTCCAGCGGCGGCAGAACGTACCATCCTTGTTGTACTTCTTCCTGGACACAAAGCTGGCTCCACATTCGCCGCATTTGATTTTACCGGAAAACACATAGCGGTTGGAATGTCCGGATCCCAGCTCCCCCATGCACATTTCTTTTTTTTCAGCTCAGCTTGAACGGTATTCCACAGTTCTCTGTCAATGATTGGCGGATGGTGATTCTGAATGACGACCAGCGCTTCTTCTCCGTGGTTGTATTTCTTAGCGTGTGTTAAATAATCCGGTGTGTACGTCTTCTTCTGGATCAAATCCCCACATACTTTTCATTTTTCAAAATCTTGATGATATGGCTGTTGCTCCATTTGGAATTCCCTCTATATGTGCGAAAGCCTGCTTCCCGCATTTCCCGGGCAATGACAGTCGTACCTTTCTTCTCAATCCCATATTTCTGAAAAATCAACTTGACCAGCTCTGCCCCTTCTGGATTGATAGAAATTTTCCATCTTTCACGTCATACCCCAGCAGAGACGTCCCAAATACCACCCCCCCGCTCCATCTGCCGTGTTTGTCCCCACTTAACGCGGGTGGAGGTTTTGCGGCTCTCCTCCTGTGCAATGGAACCCATAATAGAGAGCCGCAATTCCGCGTCTGGATCCAGCGTATTGATGCCGTCGTTCATAAACAGCACCCCTACCCCTAGCTGACGAAGCTCTCGGGTATAGGCAATGGTGTCCAAAATGTTACAAAAACCGGCTGACCTCTTTTGAGAATCAGGCGAAACCTTCCCCATATGTGCATCATGAATCATGCGGTGAAACGCGGCCCGTTTTTTGGTGGATGTACCGGTAATCCCTTCGTCGGCATAGACATCATACAACTCCCAATCGGGCTGCCGTTCAATATACTCTTTGAAGTAGCGTTGCTGCGCCTCAAAAGAGTTGGCCTGATCATCCTTGTCTGTAGAAACACGGCAATAACTTGCAACTTTGATCACCTGGCTTACCCCACCCCATCACTATAAAATACACACCTTTTTTCGAGAGAACTCGTAATACCACGTAACGGAGAGCGGCCGATGCTATATATTCACTCTGCGAGATCATGTGATATTTCACGGCGGTGCTGCATGCACGTCTCAGGACATTCGATATTCCCCTCAAACCTGCCCTGACCAGGCTCTGTGATACCCTGACCGCCTTCCCCAGCGTGCTGCTGGTGCTGGGTTCTGAGTTTGACCAACGGTGGGACGTACAATATTATTCTAGTCTTGGGCATTTTGTTTATTCCAAGCTTTACCTGTGTGGTGCGGGCAGAATCTTCCAGATGCAAAGCACAAAATGGTGTGAAGAGCGTCCAATGGATGGGGCTGGCAACCTGCGGATCATCACACTGCACATTCTCCCCAATGTGGTGTACTGCTGCCCACCATTACCAGCCGCTTGCTGTAGCCGAATAAGAAATTGTGTCACACCCAAAACCACTTTCTCTACGCGCGTATATTGATTTTTTGTTGAAACATGCAGCCCGCTGGGCGGCAGACACGGTATTGCATAAGCGTTCAGAAACATACGCATCCACATTGGAGGAGAACATACATGTACCGGCACATCATCAAGCGGCTGATCGACTTCGTCCTATCGTTTGTGGGACTGATTCTCCTGGCCATTCCCATGGTGATCTTTGCACTCATTGTGAAACTGGACTCTCCTGGTCCGGTGCTGTTCTGGCAGAAGCGGGTCGGCATTCAAAAGAAGACCTTTATGATGCCAAAATTCAGAACCATGTACACCAGTACTCCGGCCAACATGCCAACCCATCTGCTCGCCGATCCCCAGAAGTGGATCACCCGTTCCGGCGTTTGGTTCCGTCGCCTGTCGATTGACGAGCGCCCCAGATTCTGTGTATTCTCACCGGGAAGATGAGCATTGTTGGCCCCCGGCCAGCTCTGTGGAATCAAGACGACCTGATTGCGCAGCGGGATCAATATGGCGCCAATGATGTCCGGCCTGGCCTCACTGGTTGGGCGCAGATCAATGGCCGCGATGAATTGGAAATCACAGTGAAAGCCCGGCTGGACGGCGAATATGCTCAAAAGCTCAGCTTCCTGTTTGACTGTAAATGCTTCTTCGGCAGTATTGAAAGGTATTGAAGCACGATGGCGTCGTAGAAGGCGGCACTGGCACTCTGCATGAGGAGCGGGAAACAGTTGGGAAATGAGCATCTCCTCCGTCAATCTCTCAAAAGAACACTATTATGGATCAATCCTCCAATCAAGGCTTCCCTTGATTGGAGGATTTGAATTTTGTATGTATCTGCCAGTTCCAATGATCAATTCAGGTGTCGTGTTTCTTTCCGATCTTTGGAGCGGTCAAGTCAAAGCTATCTTGAATCAGTCGGAGAATGTCCTCCCGCTCCATACTTCCATCCAAGATGATGCTGATCCAGTGCTTACGCTTATTCATATGGTATCCCGGTACCACTGCCGGAAAAACCTGTCTCCAGAAATCGCCCTGCACAGGGTCCGCCTTGACATTGATCCAGATGTAATGTTCCCGCTCAAAGATCAGCGCAAAGATCTTCCGATTGGCTTGGTGCCGAATCGCAGTCCAATTGTCATCAAATGGGTAATCCTCATAGACAAAGGGCAACCTCTTTTCTGCAGGCAAGCCTCCACAGCCTCTCAAACCGCAGGTTTCTGGTATGCCTTTCAAGTCTGTCCGGTAACTCCCGGCCTTCTGAATGGTCACGGTGTCCAATTCTTTGACATAGGGAAGCGCCGCATCCCAAGGGGCGGTTGCAAAAATACCATGCAATTGACCTGTCGGTAGTCTTTCATCGTTTCAATTTCAAAAACCCGTGGAGATTATTTTCCTCGTAGTACCGGTGGGGCAACGCTTGCAAAAATCTTTCCGCTTCAATCAAAAACCCGTGGAGATTATTTTCCTTCCGGTGTCTTGGCAAAGTCCTTCGCAAATTTTCGCAGTGCTGGCGTCCGGACGCCAATGATGGTTTCCAGAGGCACCGTCGGAATCAACTTACTTTGAAACTTCCGATATGGCAGATCCTGCATGTCCCAAAGCCTCACCTGTACCGCTTTTTACGATTTCATTCATATCAGCACCCCATTGCAGTGATCCACTTCATGCTGTATAATCTGGGCAGTCCACCCCGAAAGGTTTTCCGTCTGATTTGAAATTGCTCATTTTGGTATTGCACTTTCACCGCGCGATACCGTTTTGTTTTTCGCGGCCCAGTCAGAGACAAGCAGCCCTCCTCGGTCTCAAAGGGCTCCCAGCACTTGACGATCTCCGGATTGAACATCACCATATACTCGCCATTGTCATCAAAAGCAATGATCCGTTTGGCAACACCAATCATATTGGCCGCCATACCCACACAGCCATCTTGATGGGCAGCCAGCGTATCCAATAAGTCCCGCGCAACATCCAGATCCTCTTCCTTCGCAAAATCGGATTTTGCGCCAGAAAAAATGGGATCCTTCACAATTTCCCTGATCATATCGCTCCTCCTCAAGGCGCCTTTCTGCACTGCAGCATGTTTCTTTTTAATGCTACCGTGAGAGAAAAATCGCTTCACTTGCCCATCTATAAAGTCTATGGATATGATGTCTCCCTGCACATTGGCAACCACCCCAAGGCCAAATGTTTGATGCTCCACCAAGGTACCTGGTTTCATGTTTTCTGGGACCTCCTGTGTTGGAATCCAGCTGCTCCGCAGAAGCCTGGAGAACGGCAGCTCCCCTCGGGTCAATCTTTTGCCGCAGATTCTCCGTCTTTGGTTGCTTGGGCACCAGTTCCTCTATGAAAGTCGCATGGAGTGCTGGAGATTGAAAGCGAAAGAGATTCAGTCTTTGCTTGGCTCGGGTCATACCCACATAGAACAGTCTTCGTTCCTCTTCGTAGGCTAGACGCTCCTCCCCGTTGTTTCCCGTTTTGCTGGGAAGACATGCTGGAAAAAATATGATCTGCGACATCCATCAAATAAACCGTTTCATACTCCAGGCCTTTGCTGGAGTGAATGGTGGATAGAATCAACGGGCAATCAGAGCGGGGATCCCCTTCCTGCACAATGGTCGCCAACTCCTCCAGCCGGTCCAATAAACGCGCGGGTTGGGCTCTGATGCGCCAATGGCCTCTAATATCGCGATTTTGCTGGTGTCGGCATCCCGGCCCTCTAAGTAGTCCCCATAACCCAAATAATGTACCAACCGATAAACTGCCCGATCCGCTGGTTCATTGCGCAGATTGTTCAAGTGGGTGTACAGTGCCTTACATCTGGTGCGGGACCAGCGGGAGAGTTCCGTGGATTCCGCTAAAATTTCCGAATGGCGCCGCCTCCCTGCCGGACTGCTGCTTCTGCTGCCGTTTTCGTAATTCCTGCGCTCAGCTTATAGTAAATTCTTAAAAACAGCTCCCCGTTTTCCCCATCCCAGGCAAACCGAATGATGTCTGAAATGTCCCGGACAATCCAGTGGGTAAAAAAGGACGTGTCAAATTGACGGCAGCGATACCCTATGCCAGCCCGGCTCATCAGATCAATCAGCGGCAACGCACTGTCATTGTTTCGGTAGAGAATCGCCGTCTCTGACTGACAGGTTCTGGCCACCTGCTCCAGATAGCGGTATTGCGCCTTTCGGTCTTTGACCTCAATGACCCGAATATCCGCCCCAGAGCCACGGACCGGAACCATGTGCTTGGGATGACGGTTTTTGATTGCGCTGAATGAACCGGTCTGCCGCCTCTACGATTTGGGCTGTAGAACGGTAATTCTGCTCCAACATCAACACCGTTGCATGGGGATGTACCTGGTCAAATTCCAGCGGCGCCGTGAGTAGGCGCGAAATCCGTAGATACTTTGGTCCTCATCGCCTACCAAGAACAGATTTTCGCTTGCTTGGGCAATCAGGCGGATGATCTGATGCTGAATTTTAGAGGTGTCCTGCGCCTCATCTACGCAGAGATAGGGATACTTTTCTTGAAAAAACTTCAAAATTTCCGGGAATTGCCTCAAAATTCGGTATGCGTAAACCATTTGATCGTCGTAATCCATCTGACGGTGCTGCCGCAAGCGGCAGCAGTACTCCCGGTAAATCGGCCCCAGTTTCATGTCTTCCACATGCAGCTCGTCAATCTCCGCATCAGATATAGCTGCATATTTTTTGATATAAGTAATCCAGGTGCGGATGATTTTTACGGTGCTCTCTGTGGCAAACACATGGTTGATCTCATGGCAGATCTCCCGAATCATGGCAGACAACTTTCCCTCGTCGGTCACCAGGTCAAAGGACTTTCTCCCCAGACTCCGTTCATAGTGTTGAATGATCCTGGCTGAAACGCCGTTGATGGTGCGAAATTCCATTCTGCCAGCCAGATCGCTTCCAAACAGGCCGGCAAACCGTTCCCGCATGTCCGCTGTGGCCGCGACGGTATAGGTCATGGTGAGAATCTGCTCTGGGGAGGATCCCCTGACACAAGACCATATAACCCAACCGGGTGACCAATACCGTGGTTTTTTTCCGCTGCCTGGGACTGCCAGTAGTAGCACCGGACCATGGACTGCGCGGACGGGCGCTTCTTGCTGAGGGTTCAGTCCACTGGCATATTGGGTTTTAAAATCAGAATAGTTCATAACTCTTTTTAATCCTCACAGATGACGCAAACGGTCCAAGATCACCTGGTCCGCAGGGCAAAAATCATACTCCTGGATCTCTTCGACCGTGATCCAGCGGATATCGCAATGCTCCAGCTTCTGTGGAATGCCCTCTGCAATGGATGCGTGAAACAGGGGTCAGATGGACCGTCAGATCCGGGTACGTGTGTACCACATCCATAAACACATCCCCCACTTCCACCGTCACTGCCAGCTCCTCCCCTGCACTCCCGGACCAACGCCTGCTCTTTCGTCTCGCCGGGCTCCACCTTGCCGCCTACGAACTCCCATTGAAGTCCCCCGGGCTTTGTGCGCCGGTCGCTGGCAGGCCATGAACCGATCGCCTTGCCAAATCAGTGCGACCACCACCTCTGTCATGGTGTGATTGTCATGATTTTTTCATTTGCAAACCAATTTGCCTCCTTGATCCAACCCAGC